>Ga0066903_100004577_pt1 | contig 11738 bp, 9 predicted proteins | sample PanSoiMetaGPlot1_FD_67491 | JGI IMG/M metagenome (GOLD analysis project Ga0066903, IMG submission 67491) | Tropical forest soil microbial communities from Panama analyzed to predict greenhouse gas emissions - Panama Soil - Plot 1 (version 2) | ecosystem: Environmental > Terrestrial > Soil >...
CGGCGTCTGGTGGATGCAGGGCCGCATCGGCGTGCGGCGGGTGGATGCCGAGCTCGCCGCCACAGAGGCAACGGTCCTGCGAATCGTCGCTAACGAACTCGAGGAGCAGGCGGGCGTCCGCGCCGCCGCCGCGGAGGCCGCGGAAACGCTTGGGGATCGGAATCTGGTCGTCGCGATTTTCGACGAGGCAGGGGCGCTGCTGGCGACGAACGCGTCAGGCGTCGATCTGGATGTGCTCAAGGCACTTGGAGCCGATCAGACATCGACCAGGACGACGCCCACGGGAGCGTGGAGGGTGCGATCGCGGCCCGAGCGGATCGGCGCGGCGTCGATTGTCGTGGTGCTGGCGCGATCGCTGTCAGACCTCGATCGCGAGCGCCGCGAGCTCGAGGAAGCCATGGCCGTCGGCATCCCGCTGGTCCTGCTGCTGGCTGCGGCCGGTGGCTGGTGGCTGGCGTCGATTGGTCTGGCGCCCATCACCGAGATGGCCGGTCGCGCCGTGCGCCTGCCGCTCGGCGGCGCGGAGGACCTGGGCGAGCCCGCGCGCCGGGACGAGCTGGGACTCCTGACGGTGGCATTCAACGGTCTGGTCGCGCGCCTGCGCGCCGCACTGCAGGCGCAGCGGCAGTTCATGGCGGATGCGTCGCACGAGCTCAGGACGCCCGTGTCGATTATCCGGTCGGCGTCAGACGTGGCGCTTGGCCGCGAGCACCGTGACGAAGACGAGTACCGCGAGACGCTCGGGATCGTGAGCGATCAGTCGGCGCGGCTCGGGCAGCTTGTGGCGGACATGCTGGTGCTCGCGCGGGCCGACAGCGGCGGCTATCCGATCCGCTCGGTCGATCTCGATCTCGGCGAAGTCGTGGACGACTGCCGCCGGGCCGTCAGGGTGCTGGCCGCGGAGCGTGGCGTACACGTGGAGTCAGCCGGGGCGATTGAAACTCCCGTTCGCGGCGACGAAGATCTGCTGCGCCGGCTCGTCCTCAACCTGCTGAACAACGCGATCCAGTATTCACCCGCTGGCGGATGCGTCTCGATCGGCGTGCAGCCCGAGGAGGCCACCGTAAAGATTCGCGTCGCGGACAGCGGCCCGGGAATTCCAGAGGCCGACCGGACGCGGATCTTCGATCGCTTCGTCCGGCTCGACGACGCGCGGAGCGGACGCGGAACCGGCCTGGGCCTTCCGATCGCGAGATGGATTGCGGAAGTGCACGGCGGAACACTGGTGCTGGAGACGAGCGGCCCCGGCGGCAGCATATTCTGCGCAACGATAGTTAGTCGTTAGTCGTTGGTCTTTGGCCGCGGTTGTTGGTCGAGGATGCCGGAGCGCGAAGCGTTGAGGCGAGCCCGACGCTCGGCTGAAGCCTCGCGCTCCGAGAGTCAGTCGTCACTGGACTAACAACCAGCGACCAGAGACCAATAACCAACAACTAACGACTACTATCGACGATTTCCCAGATATAAGTCCCTGCGTCCGCCATCAGGTTCAGGTACAGGCGGCCGTTGCGCAGGAGGTACGAGCGGATGTACTGCGAGTCGCGCGCAATCCGATCGTCGAGCGAGGGCGGCGGACAGAGCGCCTTTGTGACAGCGAGCGGTCCGAGACTGAAGCTGCCGCTGTCGGTGCCGGTCGGCGTCGACGACCATGGGCCCGTGCCGCGGTTGCAATTGAGACGCAGGACCGCGCGGCCGTCCACGCCCAGGGCAAGCGTGTACTTCGCTGGATCGTCCGGCCGCGCCGTCCCGATGCGATCCTCGCTCGACTGAATCTCGACGAGCCGCCAGCTCGATCCAGCGAGCGCAGGCGCGGCAGCGGCGGTGCACGTCCGCTTGACTTTGCCGTCGTCGAACGACACCTCGTTTCCTTTGTTCCACACCGACACGCCGTTCGCCGCATAGCGCGCGCCGCTTCCGCTTCGAACCTGAGGGAGCGTCCACGTAGAGGCCCCGTGCGTGACGGTCGCTTGTCCGTTCGCGTCAGCAATCATGCTGAATTGGATCGACAGCGTGCTGCCGTCATCGCACGCGAACCGGACGAGTCTCGGCGCAGGAGGCGGTGTCTGCGGACGGGAACCACTCTGCCAGGCTGTCATGACTGCCGAACCGTCGAGGCATGTCGCGAGAAAAAACGCCAGCCCTACGCGTCGCACGACTTGATTGTGGGCTCGCCGATCGTCCTTCGCAACAGTTGCGCTAAAGCTGAGCCGTGATGCTGTCGGCATATGAGAGGCATGGGACGTGCAGCAGCTGATCCTCGATGAGAATCGCGGCGGGACTCTTCTTTGGCCTTGCGATCGTGGGTGCGTCCGTTGGCGCCGCGTCGGCGCAAAAGCCGAGCCGTACCCACGCGCCCGAACACCTGTCGTGCGGGGCAATCCTCGACTTTCAGGTACTGCTTGATCGCGCGGGCTTCTCACCTGGGGAAATCGATGGACGATCCGGAGCAAATTTTCGCCGGGCGCTCGCGGCGTTTCAGGAGGCGCGCGGTCAGGCCGCGACCGTACGGCCGGACTGCCCAACCTGGCAGGCGCTCACGAACAGTTCCTTCGAGCCCGCAATCCAGACGTACGAGCTGACTGCCGACGACGTCAAGGGACCGTTCTCCGAAACGATCCCCGTCCGGCTCGAAGAGCAGGGCGGCCTTCCCGCGCTCGAATACCGGTCACCGCTCGAACGAATCGCCGAACGCTTTCACGCGGCGCCCGCCTTGCTGCGCCATCTGAATGCGGGTTCACGGTTCGCCGCCGGCGACAAGATCCGTGTCCCCGGCGTCACGGCATTCGATCCCGCGGCCAGACCGCAACAGGATCCGTCCGCCGGCCATGTCTCGCTCGTGGTGTCGCGCGGCGACTCCGCCCTGCGCGCTGAGAAAAGCGACGGCTCCGTGGTGTTCTTCGCGCCGGTGTCAAGCGGCAGCACGCACGATCCGCTTCCGCCAGGCGACTGGAAGATCACGAGCGTGTCGTGGCGGCCGGTTTTTCACTACAACCCCGATTTGTTCTGGGACGCCGACGCCGATTCCAAGGCCGTTGCGATCAAAGCGGGGCCGAACAACCCCGTCGGGGTCGTCTGGATTGGCCTCAACCTCGAACACTACGGGCTGCACGGGACGCCCGAACCGTCGCGAGTGGGTTCGGCGCAGTCGCATGGATGCGTGCGGCTGACGAACTGGGACGCCGCTCGCGTGGCGTCGCTCGTCAAGCCGGGTACCGGGGTTGCCTTCCGCTGAGGCCGACCGTGAAGAGCCGCCGGCATCCATCGCACGCCGCGGAAATGGCGTTTGGGTGCTTTGTCGCGGGCCTCGCGGCCGGCTGGTGGCTGCGCGGCGGACCGCTCGAGCCGGTGCAGGCGCCGACGGTTTCTGCAGCCGCCACGAGCGACGCGCACGCGATTGCCGATTCGCCTGCCTCGCGTGAACCGGAGGAGTCGAGCGAACACGAGCCAGCGACTGGCAACGCGATCGATGACCTTCGCCGCCGTCACCTGCGGCTGCCGCTCGACGACGTCAAGGTCGGGGATCTGAAGGGGGACTTCAACGAAAAACGGCCCGGGCATGCGCACGAGGCCGTGGACATGCTGGCTCCGCGCAATACGCCGATCCACGCCGTCGACGACGGGACCATCGCGAAGTTGTTCCTGAGCAAGGCGGGCGGGCGAACGATCTACCAGTTCGATCCCACCGGCCGCTTCTGCTATTACTACGCACACTTGGAGCGATACGCCACAGGGATCGTCGAAGGAAAGCAGCTGAAGCGCGGCGACGTCATCGGATACGTCGGCACCAGCGGCAACGCTCCGCCCGGGACGCCGCACCTGCATTTCTCCGTGTTCGTCCTCGGGCCCGAGAAGCGTTGGTGGCAGGGCACGGCGGTCGATCCGTATCTCATCTTCACGAAGTAAGCTGGAGCCGATGCGGGGCCGTGATCGATGATCGTTCGGACCACGTCCGGCGTCGTGCAGCTAATCACCCAGCCAGATCACGCGCAGCTCGCGCGCGCGATCATGGAGCGCTGCCAACCACTCGCGGCCAATTCCCGCCGTGACCGCATCCTTCTCGCCATCGCGGAGCACGACAACGGCTGGATGGAAGAAGATGCCGCGCCGACCGTCACTCCGGCGACGGGACAGATCGCGGACTTCGTCACGCTCCCGATTCAGGCGCGTCAGGCCGTGTGGCCGCGCGGCGTAGGGCGCCTGCGGGATCCATGGCCGGCCGCGCTCGTTGCCCACCATGCCGTGACCGTGTACGCGCGCTTTCGCGGCGACACGCAGTGGACGTCGTTCTTTGCCGGGATGGAATCGATGCGCGACAGCTTGGTCCGCGCGAGCGGCCTTTCTCTCGGCGACCTCCTCGCCGACTATCCGTTCGTCCGGTTGGGCGACCTGATTTCGCTGGCGTTCTGCACCGGCTCTTCGGACGAACAGCGCTTCGGTGCGTGGACCGTGAAGCTCGCCGGAACGCGCGTCGTGGTGACGCCGGATCCGTTCGGCGGCGCCGCAATCCCGATCGAAATCATCGCGCGCGAGCTGCCAGCACGTCAGTTTTCGACGGACGCCGATCTGCGCGATGCGCTGCGCGACGCCACCAGAGTTACACTTCGCGGCTTCGCGTGTGGTCCGGCAAGCTGAGTTCCAATCGAAAATCGAGCGAGCAGCATCCGACTTCGAGCACTGACGTGCCGACGCGCGACGCCCTGTGGAGATGGCCGACATGATTCGCCTGAGCGCGTGAGAAGCCTCTGGGGATCCGCGAGCTCACGGAGCTCGCGTCGGCCGGTCCATCGAAGGCATCGCAACGCGCTCCGGCCATCGGAACGAGGGCTCGCGCTGCGGCACGTCAGTGCTCGGAGGTGGATGTCGCCCGGGCCACGGAACGATTGAATTTCGAACCACGAAATGCAGTGGAAGTGGCCGTGGTAGGCTCCGTGCATGGCCATTGCCGATTCCGTGTTGAAGGCGATCGGCCGCACGCCCGTCGTGCGGCTTCACCGCGTCGTGCCGCAAGGCGCCGCCGAAGTTCTCGTCAAGCTCGAGTTCATCAACCCGACCGGCTCGTACAAAGATCGCATGGCGCTCGCGATGGTCGAAGGCGCCGAAGCGAGCGGACGGCTGCGCCCCGGTATGCGCGTCGTGGAATTCACCGGCGGCAGCACCGGATCGTCGCTCGGGATGGTCTGCGCCGCCAAAGGCTACCGCTTCGTCGTGCTGTCGTCGGACGCCTTCTCGCGCGAGAAGCTGCTGACGATGAAAGCGTTCGGCGCGGACCTGCGCATCGTGCCGAGTGACGGCGGCAAGGTGACGCCTGCGCTCTTCGATCGCTTCCGCAAGGAGATTGCCGTCCTTGCCGCGGAGCCCGACACACTCTGGACCGACCAGTTTCACAACGAGGATGCGATTCGCGGATACATGGACATCGGCCACGAGCTCCTCGAACAGACCGGCGGACAGGTAGACGCGTTTTGCGGCGCCGTCGGCACGGGCGGCATGTTGCGCGGCGTCGCGCTCGCTCTGCGCACCGTCGGCACGCGCGCACGGATTGTCGCCGTCGAGCCGAAGTCGTCGCCGGCGCTGACCGAGGGGCGCGGCGGCGCGCATCGCGTGGAGGGCATCGCCACAGGCAGCGTACCGCCGCACATGACCGACCGGCCGTACGACGAAGCGCGCGCCATCGACGAAGACGAAGGGCGCGCCATGGCCAGGCGGCTGGCGCGCGAGGAAGGGCTCCTCGTCGGCACATCGAGCGGCCTCAACATCGCCGCGGCCGTGCAGGTTGCCAGCGAACTCGGTCGCGGGAAAACCGTCGCAACCGTCGCCGTGGACACCGGGCTGAAATATCTCGCCGGCGATTTGTTCGAAGACTGAATCGCGCGTGCTCAGCGCCGCGCGGGCGGCAGCCGCTCGGGGGGGATGCCGAGCGCGATCGCTAGCTGGCGGAGCGCAGACTGAATTGTATCGACGTTCCGCGTCCCCGTTCGCAGCAGCTGCTTCTGCGCCGCCGTCAGATCCTCTAGGCGCGCATCCGTGTACCGGTATCCAATCCCCTTGGTTTCTTCCGTGACCGGCCCGGCTACCGCCGGCGTCTGCAGGAGCACGACGATCGCGCGCTCGAGCGCGCGGTCGAACGGCACCGGCTGCACGCCGAGCTCGGCGTACGCTTCTTCGATTCGCGGCTTCAGTATCGTGTAAAGCCGGGCCGCGCCCGCCGGATCGAGCGACGCCGCAGCATCCGCGATCCGATTGTACCGGTCGTAGCTGCGAGGATCGACGAACAGCTGACCGCTTCGCTCGACGACTTGGAACGAGCCCTTTGGATTTACGGCGCGAAGATGCCTGGCTGGTGTTGCGCCCTCGACGACGTTCGAGACGACGACCACGAAGTTCCGGATGAGCCCGTCAGTCGTGAGCCAGGCCAGCACGGTCGGATTCGAGCTGATTTTCTTGACCAGGTCTCGAACGATCGGATCCGTGCCGCTGAGCGGTGGGAGGTCGATGCGATCGGCATCGGCACCAAGCGGCCGGACCGGCTGTTCCGTCGCCGCCGCTGCGGTCTTGGCCGGCTGAGCGGCCGGCGCCGCGGGCCGTCGCCCGTACATGAAATACACCGCGATTGCCGCCGCCGCGAGCGTCGTACCGGCCGCTATCCAGATTCCCCGGGATGGCCGAGGCATCTCGGGTTCGACCGCGTGACCCGTTTTCAGGAGCTCGAAATCGCGGATATCGGGCATGTCAGCAACCTCGCTTGCCGCATAGAGTCACATCATCGTCGCGCCGCTCGGCGCGCGCGTCAACCGTCCATGGATCAGGTTTGCAGCTCTGCAGAGTGACGGTACAGTCCATGCTTTATCAGTCGTCAGCTGGTCAGTTCCCGAAAGGAGTGACGACATGCGTGCCGTACATCTGGTAGTCGCGTGCACTGTGGCGGTCGCGATGGCGGGATGCGTAACACCTCCGAGTACCGACGTCGATGCGGCGAAGGCGTCTGTTGAAAAAGCCACTGCGGCTGGCGCCAGCCAGTATGCGCCCGATTCTCTGAGGGCCGCGCAGGACGCCGAGGCCGCGCTCGACGCGGAACTGAAGGCGCAGGACGCGAAGTGGTTCAAGTCGTACGACAAGGCCAAGGACCTCGCAGCCGCTGCCAAGGCTGCTGCCGACAAGGCCACGACGGACGCATCGGCGGCCAAGGACAAGGCCGAAGCCGCGAAGGTCGCGGCTAGGAAACGTGACGAAGCACGAGCAACGGCGAAGGCCAGCGCCGTCCGCGTCAGCGGCAACGTCAAGCCTCCCGTCAAGATCAAGGACGTCCCGCCCGTGTATCCGGCGATCGCGAAGCAGGCCAAGGTCGGCGGCGTCGTCGTCATCGAGGCGACGATCGGTGCTGATGGCAAGGTCGCCGACACGAAGGTGCTTCGGTCCGTCCCGATGCTCGATCAAGCGGCGCTCGACGCCGTGCAGCAGTGGGAGTACACGCCGTCCACGCAGAACGGCAAGCCGATTCCGGTCGTCATGACGGTGACCGTCAACTTCGCGAGGCAGTAGCCGTCCACATCAGCTTCGATCGCTCGTGGTACACCGGCTCCTCTGAGCCGGTGTCGCCGCGTTCTTCGCATCTTCGGGCAGGAGGCACTGATGAAGATGCGAACGGGCCTCATCATGGCCCTCGTTGCCGGCCGCGCGATCGTTGGCGCGCAGACGGCGGGCCCAGCCGACTGGTCGCGTGTGCGTGCGCTTACCGCCGGCACGGAGATCGTCGTAACGACCGCAGGGGCAGAGCCCGTCCGCGTTCGCATGGCAAGCGCCGACGAGCGGGGAATCACGGTGACGACGCGCCAGCGAACGGCGGAGCGCATTCCGCGCGAGAAGGTCAGGCTGATAGAAACTCCCGAAACCAAACGCGACGCGGTCTCCTGCGGAATTGCCAGTTATCTCGGCGGCGCCGCGATCGGCGGTGTACCGGGAGCGGTCATCGGCGGAGCCATCGGAAAAGACACCGGGCCGGCGCTGACGGGCATGGTGGTTGGCTGGACCGCGGGCGGGGCTTATCTCTTCGGAAAATGCCGGCGTGTTCCCAAGCGAACCATCTATGAGGCTCCGCCGTTCATTGATGCGGTTCCCGGAGCGTTGCGCTGAAGAGCTCGTATTGATCGACCGCGACGAAATCGACGCCCGCGCGGATCGCGGCGCGCCAGCGTTCCTGGGCGGCGGCCAGCGTTCCGAAGTTGTAGCCGGGAGACCAGCCGCCCGAGTCGTCGCGCGGATCGTGGCCGTTGAGCGTGTAAAACCGGATCCACAGTCCGGCTGCGTGCGAGGCGCGCACGAGACCTCGAAGCCTCGCGTCAGCCGCGGCCGTCCACTCCCCGGCTTTGGTTTGTCCGCCAGGTTCGACCACGGACCACGGGTTATTCCACCAGCGGTGATAGTTGGTGCGCCGGCCGGGCTGAAGGTCGGGCGATCGCTGCGGCCGCGCCGCGCCGAACACGAGCAGCGGTTCGCCGACCGCTACCGCGTCATGAAAGACCGCGCGCTGCGCATCGGATTCTCCCGTCAGCACCAGCAGCGGCCCAACGGCGAGTGGTTGAACGTCCGAGATGTCTCTTTGCCGTCGAGCGGTGGTCAGCCACGGCCGGTATTCCCGAAGCAGTTCCCAGACATTCCGCAGGTGCTCCGGTTCTTCGGTCTTGAAGTCGAGATTCAGCGTGATGAGAGGCCAGTCGTCCCGGCGATTCTCGCGCAGGGCTTTCTCGACGAGCGGCCGCACGCGTTCGAAGAAGTAGGCCTTCATCGTCGGCTCGTCGCCGGTGAGCCCGAGAGCCGGCTTGTCCGTTTCATCATGCGCGACGAGCGAACGGCTTTTACCGGTGGACGGATCGCGGAACCAGACGAGATCCTGTTCGATGGCCAGCGGCGTGCCAGTCGACAGCGCCCGATCGATCCGGTCGGCCCACCGGCCGTTGTACGGATAACAGTTGTGCGCGTCGAGGAGCACTCGCGCGCCCGGCTCGAATGCCGCACTTGCCGTCGTCAGCGCGCCGACGACCAGGAGGCAGATCGTCAGCGCGTTCGAGGCCCGCGGTCCACGCGTCCGGGTCATCGCGTGTGGCTCCTCAAAACATCATGCGGACCGCGAACTGCATGGTTCGCGCGTCGCTCGACAGGCTCGAGATCGTGCCGATCGTCGCGGCGCTGCTGACGTCGCGGTTCGGCAGACCGAAGTTGACGGTGTTGAACAGGTTGAAGACGTCCCAGCGCAGCGTCGCTGAAAGCCGCGGATTGAAACGAATCTGGCGCTGTACGGTCAGGTCCATGTTCTGAAAGCCGGGGCCGGTCAGCCTGTTGCGTTGCTCGTTGCCGAACGTTCCGGAGGACACGGCCTGAAATGCCGAGATGTTGAACCACTGGTCCACGGTCTTCGGACCCTCGGGATCGCCAACGACGTTGGGCAGCCCGGTCATGTTCGTGCCGACATTGTTGCCCGACTGATTGACCGTGAACGGACGTCCGCTGCGAGCCGTGTAGATCCCCGACACGGTCCAATCTTTTGCCCACGCATTGTCCCCGAGCGGCAGCGCCCAGACAAAGTTCGCGGAGAAGCGATTGCGCACGTCGTAGTCGCTCGGACCATACCACGGCGCAAAGTCCCGCGAGGCTTGCGGAAACGCATTGGAACCCTGAGTGGTGAGCTGTTCCGACGCGTCGTCCTGCGACTTGCCGATCGTGTAGGCGACACCGAAGGCGTAGCCGCGCGCAAAGCGCTTCTCGAGGCCCAGGTCCACGCCCTTGTAATCAGACCGCCCATTGTCGGCCCGCCACTCGATGAATCCGAAATTCGGATAGGGCAGCGCGCCGAGCGCGTTGTTGCCGGCCGCGGTCGGCAGCGGCTGATTGAGGTTGACGAGCGTGGCCAGATTGGAGCCGCGCGAGTAGATGAAATCGGCCGACAGCACCATGTTGTTGGCCAGTTCGCGTTGAACGCCCGCGCTCGCCTGGCTCGTCATGGTCGCCGGGTCGTCCTGGCTGACCGAGCGGAGGCGCACACTTCGCAGTTGTCCGGCGGCCGGATCGAGATTCGGCGCGTTGAGGAAGCCGGCCGGAAAACCCTGCGAGAGAAAGAACACCGGAGATCCGGACGTCTGCGTCACCGTCTTGTTGACGAGTCCCGGCAGGTTGAGGGCCAGCTGATCTTCGCTGCCGACGCGATCGAAGAGATTGTAGAAGATGCCCCATCCTCCGCGGAGGATGGTCCGGTCGTCCAGCTTGTAGACGGCGCCGACGCGCGGGGCGAAGTTGTTCCGATCGGGGTTGACGAGCGCCCGGTCCTGCAGCGAGCCGTCGGTCGCGAATATCAACGATCCGGTCCCCGACGGGATGAAGTTCGTCTGCGCGTTGTTCGCCTCGAGTGCCGGCGTCATGAAATCGTACCGGAGCCCGACGTTCAACGAGAGCTTCGCGTTGACTTTCCAGTCATCCTGCACGAAGAACATCTGGGCCTGGTGACGCTGTTCGACGACCCACACGTTCGACGCCTGCAGGTCGGAGACGTATCCGAGGAGGTAGTCGGCCATCGGATTGCCCGTGAAGGCGTTGCGGAATCTGAGTGAGCCGCGCGTCGCGGGGACGTCCATGAACTGATTGTGCATGGGCATGATGAGATCCGCGCCGGCCTTCAACGCATGGGCGGCGTGAATCCACGAGATCGTGTCGATGAACTCGAACTGGTTGGTGTGCTGAAACTTCGGCAGAAAGTCCGGCGAGCCGATCCGCCCCAGTCCCGAGCCGCCGAAGTAGCCGTCGATCGTGATGCCGGGGAAGCCGCCGGCCACGAGGGGATTGGTCACGGAACCGGGAATGGTAGCCGCGGCCGGAGGCTGCAGTCCGAACGCCTGGTGGACTGCGTCAGAGGTGGCCTGCGACCAGGACAGACGGAATTCGTTGACCATCGCGTTGGACATGATGCGCGTCCAGCCGCCCACGAACGCGTTGGTGTCGATCGTCTGATTGCCGAAAGCCGACGTGCCAGTGCCGTCGACGACGCCGCCGAAGGCACCGGGAATCTGCCGGGTGCGGGCGGAATAGATATAGCGGCCGAACACACTGTCAGACTGGCCGGGCTTGAAATCGACGCGGCCGAGCAGCCGATCCGCATTGTCGATGAGATCGGCAGTGCGGAAGAAGTTGTTCGCGCCGGGCTGGTTGGGGAGCGGAACGAGCGCGATGATCGCCGCGGCCGTCGGATCGATTCGCGCCTGCGGAATGGTGTTGTTCGGGAACGGGAGGCCGGTCACGGGATCCGTAATCGGGGACGCGAAGACGCCGGCGCGATCGTCGGCCGTCGGCACGCGCGTGAGACGCGTGACGCCGCGCGTGATTCTCGTGCCTTCCCAGTCGGCAAAGAAGAACGCGCGACCCGTGACGACAGGGCCGCCGAGGTTGCCGCCATACTGGCTCTGGTTGTTCGACGGCTTCGGCGCACCGGCGCGGACCGAGAAGAAGTCGTTCGAGTCGAACGCGTCGTTTCGGAAATACCCGTACGCCGTGCCGCGGAAATCGTTGGTGCCCGATTTCGTCGACACGCTGACGGCCGCCCCCGGCGACCGCCCGTACTCGGCCGAGTACGGGCTCGTGACAACCTTGAATTCCTGAATCGCGTCCACCGACGGGCGTGACACCTGTGTCGTCAGCTCCTGGACGTTCTCCGAGATGCTGTTGTTGTCCACGCCGTCGAGGAGGAAGTTGTTCTGGAG
>Ga0066903_100004578_pt1 | contig 11738 bp, 10 predicted proteins | sample PanSoiMetaGPlot1_FD_67491 | JGI IMG/M metagenome (GOLD analysis project Ga0066903, IMG submission 67491) | Tropical forest soil microbial communities from Panama analyzed to predict greenhouse gas emissions - Panama Soil - Plot 1 (version 2) | ecosystem: Environmental > Terrestrial > Soil >...
TACCGCATCAACCCTTTCAGCGCCGAGAGATTCGGGCGCTTGCCTTTCCCCAGTCCCGCCATGCCGCCCATGGCCTTCAGCATCTTCTTCATCTGGATGAACTGCTTCAGCAGGCGGTTCACTTCCTCGACCGTCGTTCCCGAGCCCTTCGCGATTCTCTTCCTGCGCTGGCCGTTGATGATCTGATGGTTGCGCCGCTCCTTCGCGGTCATCGAATTGATGATCGCCTCGATGCGCGCCATCTGCTTCTCGTCGACCTGTTCCTTCTGCGCCTTGAGCTCCCGCATGGCGCCGCCGATGCCCGGAATCATCCCGAGGATCTGCTCGAGCGGCCCCATCTTCCGGATCGTCCGCAGCTGATCGCGGAAATCCTCCAGCGTGAAATCGTCGCGCCGGATCTTCTCTTCCAGCTTCGCCGCGTCTTCGACCGAGACGGCCTCTTCGGCCTTCTCGATGAGCGACAGCACGTCGCCCATCCCCAGCACGCGGGAGACGACGCGGTCGGCGTGGAACGGCTCGAGATCCTGCAGCCGCTCGCCGCTGCCGACAAACGCGATCGGGACGCCGACAACGGAGACGACCGACAGCGCCGCGCCGCCGCGCGCATCGCCGTCCATCTTCGTCAGGACGACCCCGCTCACGCCGATCCGCCGGTTGAACTCGCCGGCGCTCTTGATCGCGTCTTGCCCGGTCATCGCATCGGCGACGAACAGCTGATCGACGGGCGTCACCGCGGCCTTGATCGCCTGCAGCTCGTCCATCAGGTCGTCGTCGATGTGCAGCCGCCCCGCGGTGTCCACGATCACCACGTCGAAGCCGCTGTTTCTCGCCTCGGTCAGCGCGCCGGCCGCGCGCTTGACCGGATCCATTTCGCCGGCGGGGTCGTGCACGCGCACGCCGGCCTGCTTGCCGACGACCGACAGCTGCTGGATCGCTGCGGGGCGGCGCACGTCGGTCGAGACGAGCAGCGGATGCTTCCCCTGCTTCGTCAGCCACCGCCCCAGTTTTGCCGACGTCGTCGTCTTGCCCGACCCCTGGAGGCCGAGCAGCATGATCACACGCGGGCGCTCGGCGGTCGGCGGCAGGCCGCCTTTCGCATCGCCGAAGAGCGCCAGCATCTCGTCGCGCACGATCCGCACGACCTGCTGGTCGGGCGTGAGGCTCTTCAGGACGTCCTGGTCCACCGCGCGATCGCGCACGCGATCGATGAACGCCTTGACGACCTTGAAGTTGACGTCGGCTTCGAGCAGCGCCATCCGGATCTCCCGGAGCGCCAGCTCGACCGTCTCTTCCGTGAGCCGTCCCTCTCCGCGAATCTGGCGGAAAACGTCCTGGAGCCGATTGGAAAGGGACTCGAACATGGCCGTACGGACGCGCCCAACCTCGTCAGGCGCAAACCCTTATGGTAGTGGAACTAAGCCGTATCTGTCAATTACACCATAATTTAGGCAGGAGGCATTCATCGATGCGGACCCGAACTCTCCTCGAAACCCGGGAGTTCGACGGCGCGCCCATCCCGTTCCGGCCGCCACGGCCGAACGACTGGGCGATCTTCGCGCCGCGAAACAGGGGCCTGCCCGGCTACGACGATGACCAGGCGATGCGGCTGCTGACGGAGGGCGCCATGGGACGTGACGGCGTGCAGTTGAAACCGCCCATGCCGCGCTTTCACATGACGAAGGAGGACGCCGCGGACGTCATCACCTACATGCGCTCGCTGCACTAGCATGGCGCCTGTGCCCGGCGCCTCCGCCATCGTCGCGGCCGAAGGACACCTCATCGACTCGCAGCTGCTCACGGCCATCTTCGACGCCGTGATCAACCGCGGCGGCGCGTTCGAGGTGCAGGCCTTCGACATCGGCCGGACCAACGACGATTATTCGCGCCTGACGCTGAAGGTGTCGGCGCCGGACCAGTCCGCGCTCGCCGCCCTTCTCGAAGCGCTCATGCCGCTCGGCTGTCACGCCGCCGCCGAGCACGACGCCACCGTCCGTAGCGCGGACCGCGACGGCTGCGCGCCCGAGGACTTCTATTCGACCACCAACCAGAGAACGCAGGTCCGTCTGGGTGGACGCTGGATTGCCGTGGAGCGGCAGCGCATGGACGCGGCGATCGTCGTCGAGGCGGGCGTTCCCTCGTGCCGCAAGCTTCGCGACATACGCGCGGGCGATCGCATCGTGTGCGGACTCGACGGCGTCCGCGTCACGCCGGAGTTCCGCGATCGCGATCGCGCCGACTTCGCATTCATGTCCAACGACGTCTCGTCGGAGCGCCGCGTCGAGGCGAGCGTCGCGCGCATCGCGGCGATGATGCGCCAGGCGAAAGAGAGCGGCAGCCGCATCGCGTTCGTCGCCGGGCCCGTTCTCGTCCACACCGGCGGCGCCGCGTACTTCAGCCGGTTGATCCGCGCGGGCTTCGTGGACGTCCTGCTGGCCGGGAATGCGCTCGCCGTCCACGACGCGGAGCTCGCGCTCTTCGGCACGTCGCTCGGCGTGGATCTCGAGCAGGGGGCTCCGGTATCCGGCGGCCACCGTCACCACATGCGCGCCATCAATGCGATCAATCGCGCCGGCGGCATCGAGGCGGCGGTCGGCGCCGGCGTGCTGTCGTCGGGTGTGATGTACGAATGCGTCCGCGCGGGCGTGCCGTTCGTCCTTGCCGGCAGCGTCCGCGACGACGGGCCGATTCCCGACACGGTCACCGACATCGTCGACGCGCAGGACCGCTACGCGGCGGCGCTGCAGGGTGTGGGGATCGTGATCGTCCTGTCCACGATGCTGCACGGCATCGGCGTGGGCAACATGCTGCCGGCGTGGGTGCCGGTCGTCTGCGTGGACATCAACCCGGCGGTCGTCACCAAGCTCGCCGACCGCGGTTCGTCCCAGACCATCGGCCTGGTGACGGACGTCGGACTGTTCCTGCATCAGCTGGCTTCGCAGCTGGCCGATTCGCCTTGACACCGACGCCGCGATTCGTGCTACGGTCGTCTTACGGTCATGGCCCGTCTCTGTATCTGTCGTTCGCCGCGCACCACCGAGCACGCCTGTCGATGCTCGTGTATGGCGCCGGCGAATCTCAGGTGAGAGGCCTTCCGCACCGCTAACCCGACACAGCTTCTCTCCGCAGATCGCCCGGCACGCCCCCGGCGCCGCGATGTTTCTGTCTGGATTCGAGGAGAAGCCCATGTGGTCGGTTCTTCCGCAGTTTGCCGCGATCACGCTCGCCGCCGCCGTCGTGAACGGCGCGCTCGGGTACGGCTTTTCGTCCATCACGGTTCCCGTCGCGCTGCTCCTCGTCGGCAGCCGCGTGCTGAATCCCGCGCTCGTGATCGTCGAAGCGGCACTGAACGGATACGTCCTGTTCGTGAACCGCGACGCGCTGCCGCGCGTACGGCGCCGGATGACGCCGGTCGTCGTCGGCCTGGCACCGGGCATCGTCGCCGGTACGTTCGCGTTGGCGGTCGTGCGCCCAGACTGGCTGAAGCTCTGGACGTTCGCGCTGCTCGTGCCGCTGATCCTGCTCCAGGCGGCGGGCTTCCGGCGGCCGCTTACGGCGGAGCGCGGATGGGGATGCCTGTTCGGCGCCGGTGTCGGCGCGCTCTATGCGCTCACCACGATCTCGGGTCCGCCGCTCGCGCTGTTCCTCAACAACCAGGGGCTCGCGAAGCGCGAGTTCCGCGCCTCGCTCGGATTCATCCGGGTCTTTGAAGCGGGAGTCACCACCGTCGCCTACGCGTACGCGGGCCTCTTCACACGCGAGGCGCTGATGCTCACGATCGCGATCGTCCCGAGCCTGCTGATTGGCGTGCCGATCGGTGCGTGGGTCATCCGGCGTGTCGACGCCGAGACCTTCCGCCGGATCTGTATGAGCTTCGACGCGTGGGTCGTCGGCTTCGGTCTGTCGACGCTGCTCCGCGTGCTGCACCTCGTCGACGGTCCCGAGGCGTACGGCGTCCTGGCCGCCGTCGCGGCAATCGACACGATTCTTCTCTACCGCTTCTTCGCCCGACGCGGGACCGCCCACGCGCTCTCGCAGTCGTTCTCGCACTGAGGTCGCCCATGCCTGCCACGCTGCTGACGCTGCCGACTGCCACACGCGCCGAGGTTCGCACGCTGGATCACCTGCGGACGCTCGAGGCCGAGAGCATCCACATCATTCGCGAGGTCGTCGCCGAATTCGCGCGACCGGTGATGCTCTATTCAATCGGGAAGGATTCATCCGTACTGCTGCGCCTCGCGCAGAAGGCGTTTCACCCCGGACCGATCCCCTTTCCGCTCCTGCACATCGACACGACCTACAAATTCCGGGAGATGATCGAGTTCCGCGATCGCCAGGCGGCCGCGATCGGCGCGACGCTGATCGTCCATACGAATACCGACGCGATCGACCACGGCACTCAACCCTTCGCCGTCGGCACGCAGCGCTGCTGCGGGCTGCTCAAGACGAAGGCGCTGCTCGACGCGCTCCAGAGCGGCGGGTTCGACGCGGCGTTCGGGGGGGCGCGGCGGGATGAAGAGCGGTCGCGCGCGAAGGAGCGCGTGTTCTCGCTCCGCGATCCGCGCGGCCAGTGGGATCCGAAACGGCAGCGCCCCGAGTTGTGGCACCTCCTCAACAGCCGGCTCAATCCTGGCGAAAGCGTCCGCGTCTTTCCGCTGTCGAACTGGACGGAAATCGATGTCTGGCACTACATCGACGTCGAGCAGATCCCCGTCGTCCCGCTGTACTTCGCGCGCGAGCGGGAGGTCCTCGTCCGGGGCGAGAGCCTGATCGTCGCCGAACAGCCGTTCGTGGCGCGCCTCCCGGGCGAACAACCCGAGCGCGTGATGTGCCGGATGCGCTCGCTCGGCTGCTCGCCGTGCACGGGAGCGATCCGTTCGGAGGCGACGACGGTCGCCGCGATCATCGACGAGCTCGTCGCCGTCCGGCACTCGGAGCGGCAGCTGCGCATCATCGATCACGACCAGGACGGCTCGATGGAGATGAAGAAGCGGGAGGGGTACTTCTGATGCCGGGCCTGCTCCGGATCTGCACGGCCGGGAGCGTGGACGATGGGAAGAGCACGCTGATCGGACGCCTGCTCTACGACTCCCGGAGCGTCTACGAAGACCAGGTGCGATCCGTTCGCGCGGCGTCGCGCAATCGAACGGCGGGAGCGATCGACTTCTCCCTGTTCACCGATGGGCTGCGCGCGGAGCGCGAACAGGGGATCACGATCGACGTGGCGTATCGCTACTTCGCGACCGCGCGGCGCAAGTTCATCCTCGCCGACACGCCCGGGCACGAGCAGTACACGCGGAACATGGCGACAGGCGCATCCACGGCGGACGTCGCGGTCCTGCTCGTGGACGCCCGTCACGGGATCCGTGAGCAGACGCGACGCCACGCGCGGATCGCCCGTCTGCTCGGCATTTCGACCTACGTCCTTGCCGTGAACAAGATGGATCTGGTCGGCTTCGACGAACGCGTATTCGGCGAGATCCTCTTCGGCCTTCCGGACGCGCTCTCCGACGCCACCGTCCAGGCAATCCCGGTGAGCGCGCTCGACGGCGACAACGTGATCGCGAGGAGCACCCGCACGCCGTGGTACCACGGACCGGCGCTGCTGCCGTTCCTCGAGACCGTCGAGACGCCGCACGGGAGATCGAGCGCGCCCTTCAGGTTTCCCGTCCAGCTCGTCATCAGGCCGGATGCGTCGTTTCGCGGCTATGCGGGCCAGATCGCGTCCGGCAGCGTGGCGGTCGGCGACGCGGTGACGGTGTGGCCATCGGCAGCGGCGACACGCGTATCGAGGATCGTCAGCTGGGACGGCGATCTCGCGTCGGCTGCCGCGCCGATGTCTGTCACGCTCGTCCTGGCGGACGAGATCGACGTCAGCCGCGGAGACACGATTGCCGCGGGCGCGCTCACGGTGGGCCGGCGATTCAGCGCGAACGTCGTCTGGATGGACGAGCGGCCGATGCAACCCGACCGACCGTACGTGTTGAAGCACGGCACGAAAACGGTGACCGCCGCCGGCGCGAGTGCGCTCGCCCTGAACGAGATCCGCACGGTGACGATCACGACCGCCCGTCCGCTCGCCTTCGAGCCGTATGCGGCCAACCGCGCCACCGGGAGCTTCATCCTGATCGATCCCGCAACGAACTTCACAGCAGGCGCAGGGATGATCGTCGAGGCGCTTCCCGACGGCGGGAACGCCGTGACCGACGCCGTCGCCGGAAGGCTGGCGCGGGCGGCGAGGGCGGCAGGCAACGACGCCGACGCGATCGAGGCCGTGCGAGCCGTGCTCGAGGAGGTCCTGACATGAACGTCGACGCCGCCACCGCGCTCGTCGCGGCCGAGCTCGCTCGCGCGGCAGCCCCGTGCGTCACCGCCAGTTTCCAGGCGGAATGCATGGTCGTCGTGCACATGCTGCGCACCATCCGCCGCGACATCCCGGTCCTGTTCCTCGACACCGTCCATCATTTCGACGCGACGCTGCGCTACCGGGACGAGATCGCCGAGGCCTGGGGGCTGAACCTGGTCACGTTGCGCGCGGCCGACCCGTCTCCCGGGCTGTGGCGCGAGAGTACCGACGCCTGCTGCGGTCGTCACAAGGTCGAACCGCTGTTTGCCGCGCTTCGCGGGTACGACGCATGGTTCACCGGGCTGCGGCGCGAGCAGTCGCCGTCGCGCGCGTCGCTCGAAGAGATCGAGCCGTTCGCGCTCGCCGACGGCACGACACTGCGGAAGATCAGTCCGCTCGCGCGGTGGACGACGGCCGACGTGCGCGACTATGCGCGCGAACACGACATCCCGTTGCTGCCGCTGTACGACGAGGGCTATACGAGCATCGGCTGCGAGCCGTGCACGTCACGTCCGCTGCATGGATCGAACGAGCGTTCCGGACGATGGGGTGGACAGAAGCTGGAGTGCGGGATTCACATCCAGCCGGGCCGGCGCGTCTAAAGACGCGCCCTCCATCTGACTTCGACGACGAGCGTTTGAAGGGCGCACCTTCAGGTGCGCCGCGCGGATTGTCACACGCCCTTCAGGCGGTGGCCCAGCTTGTCTTTCTTGGTTCGGAGATAGCGTTCGGTGTGGGTGGACGCGGGGATCTCGAGCGGCAGCCACTCGGCGACCGAGAGGCCGTAGCCCTCGAGGCCGACGAGCTTGCGGGGATTGTTCGAGAGCAGGCGCATGGATCGAACGCCGAGATCCTTCAGGATCTGGACGCCGATGCCGTAGTCGCGTTGATCGGCCTTGAAGCCGAGACGCTCGTTCGCTTCCACGGTGTCGAGCCCCTGCTCCTGCAACTCGTAGGCGCGGATCTTGTTGGCGAGGCCGATGCCGCGACCCTCCTGGTTCAGGTAGAGGATCACGCCGCGCCCTTCCTGTTCGATCCGCGACATCGCGGCGTCGAGCTGCGGGCCGCAATCGCAGCGCAGCGAGTGGAACACGTCGCCCGTCAGGCAGCGCGAATGCACGCGCACCATCACGTTCTCGCCCGTCCCGATGTCTCCCTTCACGAGCGCGACGTGCGTCTCGCGATCGAGGGGACTCTCGAACGCAATGGCGCGGAACTCGCCGTGCTCGGTGGGCAGCTGCGCCGCCGCGACGCGACGGACGAGCGCTTCCGTCTTCATGCGGTACTTGATCAGATCCGCGATCGTGATCATCGGCAGCTTGTGCCGCTTCGCGAACCTCGTCAGCTCCGGCACGCGCGCCATGGTGCCGTCGGGATTCAGGATTTCGCAGATGACGCCGGCCGGATAGAGACCCGCGATGCGCGCGAGGTCCACGGCCGCTTCCGTCTGTCCCGCGCGGACGAGGACGCCGCCGTCGCGCGCCTTCAGCGGGAACATGTGGCCCGGCCGCGCGAGGTCGCCCGGACGCGTCTTCGGATCGATGGCGGCCAGGACCGTGGCCGCGCGATCCGCCGTCGAGATGCCGGTGCTCGTGGAGTACTTCGCTTCGATCGACACACAGAATGCCGTCTCGAACCGCGCGGTGTTCTGCGGGACCATTTGCGGTATGTCGAGCTCCTCCAGCCGCTCCTCGGTCATCGGCATGCAGATCAGCCCGCGGCCTTCCCTGGCCATGAAGTTGATGACGTCGGGCGTCACCTTCTCGGCCGCAATCGTGAGGTCCCCCTCGTTCTCGCGGTCCTCGTCGTCGACGACGATGATCATCCGTCCGTCGCGGAAGGCCTCGACGGCCTCTTCGATCGGTGCGAACGGCGAACGGGTCTTGGCTTGCTGCTTCTTCACGGCTTGTTGCTCTCTGTCTGCGCAGGCAGGCGCTACTTGCGCACGACTTCCATGGCGCGCAGGACGTACTTGCCGAGCATGTCGCATTCCAGGTTCACCAGATCGTTGACCTTCACGGACTGAAGGGTCGTGTGCTCCCAGGTGAACGGCACGATCTGCACGTCGAAATGACGGTCGTCCACGCCCGCCACCGTGAGGCTGATGCCGTCCACGGCGATGGAGCCCTTGCGCACGATCTGCGCGGCGAGCGACGGCGGGAATTTGACCGTCAGCCACCAGAAGTCGCCGTCCTTCCGGATCTCGCTGATCGTCCCTGTCGCGTCCACGTGCCCCTGCACGAAATGCCCGCCGACGCGCGAGTCGGCGCGCATCGGCCGCTCGAGGTTCACGGATTTGCCCGGTTTCAGCGAACCCAGCGCCGACACGCGAATCGTCTCGGGCGCGATATCGAGGTTCACGGCTTCCTTGTCCGCGGAGACCACAGTTAGACAGACGCCGTTGACGGCCAGGGAGTCCCCGGGCGTCAGTTCGCCCGCCAGCGGCGTCTGCAGGCGGAGACGGAAGCCCGACGGCGTCGGTTTCATTTCTGCAACCTCGCCGATTCGCTCAATCAGTCCGGTGAACATCGATACGGCCCTCAACGAGGATATCGGCGCCAAGCCACACGGCCCGCCGGTCCCGCAACTGCTCCCACGCGATCCTGCCGCCACCGACCCACTCGACTCCACCGGGTCCGAGCGCAGCCGGGGCGATATAGAGCTGAACGGCGTCGACGAGGCGCGCGTCGAGCGCAGCGCGGTGCAGCGTGGGACCGCCCTCCAGGACGAGAGACGTGATCCCCGCGTCTTTCAGCGCGCGCAACGCCGTGGGTAGATCCTCCGCAGGCAGTGGGAGCAATCGCGCGCCCGCGTCCGAGAGGGCCCGGGCCCGTTCGGGCGCGCGCGCAGCCGCGTGGGCGCCGGTGACAATTATGACCGGCCCCGCGTCGAGCGTCGAGAGCAGGCGGGCCGACGGAGGCGTCCGCAGCCGACGGTCGAACACGACGCGCGTCAGTGGACGACTCCGATACGCGCCGCGCGGCGTCAGCAGCGGATCGTCGATCAGCACCGTTTCCGAGCCGACGCCGATGGCGTCGACTTCAGCCCGCTGCCGGTGCACGCGCCGGTTCGCGGCCGGTCCCGTCAGCGGCGTGCGCGCGCCGGGCGCCGCCGCGATGCGCCCGTCCACGCTGAGCGCCGCCTTCAGCGTCACGTGCGGACGCCCCAGCTGCATCGACGTCAGGAACACCGCATTCTGCCGGAGCGCGCGTTCGCGCTCGACGCCGACCGCCACCTCGACGCCGCGCTCGCGCAGATGCGCGAGCCCCCGGCCCTGCACGAGAGGATTGGGATCCTCGATCGCGATCACCGCGCGCCGGATACCGGCCCCGGTCACCAGCGGCGCGCATGGCCCCGTTCGGCCCGTGTGCGAGCAGGGTTCGAGCGTGCAGTAGAGCGTCGCGCCGCGTGCCCGCTCGCCCGCATCGTCGAGCGCAACCACTTCCGCATGCGGCCCGCCCGCGATCCGGTGCGCCCCGCGTCCGACGATGACGCCGTCATCGTCGACGACCAGCGCGCCGACCATCGGATTGGGACTGGTGCTTCCGCGTCCGCGCTCCGCGAGCGCCAGCGCCTTTCGCATGAACCGTTGGTCGTCCAACTCGCTGCCCTGCTGTTACGCGTTGCGTCCGGGAAGATTCGTCTGCCTCCCACTGATCACGCTTACCGCAGAGCCGCGGAGGACGCAAAGGACGCGCGGAGCAAGATCTGTGCTTTGCGGCTCTGTGGTTGACGTGTTCACGGGACATCGTTGAATCATGCCCGCGTCACCACTTCTCTTCGAAGAGCGCGTTGACGTACTCCTCGGGCGAAAAGGGCACGAGATCGTCGATCCCTTCGCCGACGCCGACGTAGCGGATGGGCAGCTTCAGGTCGTGGGCGATGGCGACGGCGATCCCTCCCTTGGCGGTGCCATCGAGCTTGGTGAGGACGATGCCGTTCACGCCGGCGACGCCCATGAACTCCCGCGCCTGGTTGAGGCCGTTCTGGCCGACCGTGGCGTCGAGGACGAGCAGCACCTCGTGCGGCGCACCGTCGACTTCCCGCGCGGCGATCCGGCGGATCTTCTCGAGCTCCGCCATCAGGTTGACGCGCGTGTGCAGACGCCCCGCGGTGTCGACGAGGATGACGTCGCGGCCGCGCGCCTTCCCCGCCGCGATCGCGTCGAACACGACGGCGGCGGGATCGGCGCCACCCTGCGCGCGGATGAAATCCACGCCGGCGCGCGAGGCCCAGACCTGCAGCTGCTCCACCGCGGCGGCGCGAAACGTATCCGCCGCGCAGATGAGGGGCGTGCGTCCCGAGTCCTTGATGAGCCGCGCGAGCTTGCCGACGGTCGTCGTCTTGCCGGTCCCGTTGACGCCGACGATCAACACGACATGAGGCTTGGTCCCGTTGCCGGCTGGCTTGTCGGCGTCCTGCAGGATCGAGAGGATCTCGCTCCTGACGAGCTCGCGCAGCGATTCGCCGCGGGTCCGCCGCTTCCTGACGGCGCTGACGATCTCGTTGGCCGCGGCAACGCCGACGTCGGCCGAGATCAACGCCTCTTCGAGCGCGTCGAACGTCTCGAGATCGACCGGACGCGAGCGCTGCTCGGGCTCGTCCGCGCGGCGGACGATCTCGTCGAACCGCTCGACGAACTGCTCTTTGGTGCGTGCCAGTGAGGCTTTGATCTTGTCGAAAAATCCCATCGTGTTGAGAACCGCGCCGATGACCGATGGTCGATGATCGATGGCCCGATGGTCGACGGCCAGTAACACGCCGAACCGTGAACCCTGAACCCGAACCGCGAACTGTGAACCGTGACCTGTGAACCCTATTCCGACCGCTGCGGACGAAGCATCAACACCTCCACCGCATCGCGCGCCGTCGTGCGTCCTTCGAGCACCGCGGACATCTGCGCGGCGAGCGGCAGCTCCACGCCGTGCCGCGCCCCCAGCGCGAGCGCGGCGCCGGTCGTGCGGACCCCCTCAGCCACCATCCGCATATTCGACAGAATGTCCGGCAGCGAGCGGCCGCGCCCGAGCTCGATGCCGACGCGGCGGTTTCGGCTCAGATCCCCCGTGCAGGTCAGGACCAGATCGCCGAGACCGCTCAGCCCGGCGAGCGTCTCGCGACGGCTGCCCTCCGCGCACGCCAGGCGCGACATCTCCACCAATCCGCGCGTGATGAGCGCCGCCATCGCGTTGTGGCCGATGCCCAGGCCCTCCACGACGCCCGCCGCGATCGCGATCACGTTCTTCAGCGCCCCGCCGAACTCGACGCCGGTGACATCGTCGCTCGCATACAGCCGCAGCGTCGGACTCTTCAGGCTCTCCTGCACCTTTGCCGTCGCGGCTCGATCTGCCGACGCGACGACGACGGCGGTCGGCAGGCCGCGCGCGACTTCGAGCGC
>Ga0066903_100004581_pt1 | contig 11737 bp, 12 predicted proteins | sample PanSoiMetaGPlot1_FD_67491 | JGI IMG/M metagenome (GOLD analysis project Ga0066903, IMG submission 67491) | Tropical forest soil microbial communities from Panama analyzed to predict greenhouse gas emissions - Panama Soil - Plot 1 (version 2) | ecosystem: Environmental > Terrestrial > Soil >...
AGAGCTAATTGCGGAGCGAGCCGCCGCCGCATCTTCGAGCATTCTAGCGCCGACCGCGACGCGCCCACCAGTTCCCGCCTTATCGGTCTCCTTGCCGGCACCGCGACGCTGCGCCGATGGCTCAAGCGGCTTGCGGCCGGCTCTTTGCTCCAAGGCGGCCGTGGTAGTTTGAGTTCGACCGATGGTGCCGGCGGCTTCTTGCTGGGCGTGCCGTTGGGCTACCTGGGCATCGGCGGTCGTGACCCTCGAAGCCCCAGCCTCGCGTTTCTATAGCTTATCGGAATTCCGATAGTGTGGCGCCCCGGCCATTCCGAAGGCTCCTCGGAAGCAAAGGCCGGGGCAGCACGAGGCGCACGCGACAACCTCACGCAGAAAGCCAACGACGACCGCAGCGGCAGGTTCCGCTACCTCACCCCTCTAATTGCGAGGTCTATTTTGTCCTACCTCGTCTAAGAAGCGCGGCGGTGCTCGGTACCGGGACGAGCGTGCTCCTCAACATGGGCCTTTACTGCCTCTTCGGCGTGGCCTCTGGCGTGAACTATGTGGCCCGTCGCGATGTGAGCATGGTGTGCCGCTGTTTCGTGACGCCCAGCCTCGTGATGCTTGGCGGCTTCCTCGTGATGATGCGCCGCATGCGTAAGATGTTCTGAAACTTTTTTATGGTGTCCTGCTGCCTTCTTCGACATGAGATTTTTCTCCGCAGCTAATTGTCCCCAGACCCAGTTAATCAATCAACGCACGAGATCATCGCGTCGTTCCTGTGGCGGAAGGCCGGGCGGCCCGCACCCCTATTCCAATTCTCATTGCGCTCCCGCTCTACCGCGACGCTCGCTTGATTGCGCACCTCCACTCAGACAGGGCAAGGCCCTGATCGATGGGTGCCGTCGATTTTCTTGGACACGATGCCCCCGGCGAGGAGGTGGTAGGGAAAGAACACGCAGACCGCATAGTCGTCGCGGTGATCGAGAGCGATGCGTCTCGCATCCACCCTGTTCGATTGGTTGGGCGGCTGCGTCGAGACGTTGATTACCAAAGCCGCCGCTCGGATGTCACCCGTGGCGGCCTCGCGCCGAAACCCATCCGTTAGCACCTGGATCACGTCAGCGGCTGGGGGGAAACACTCACCGGTCCAACCGCTCACGAGCGCGAGGCCTCCGTCACGCCGGATTGTGCCACCGAAAGGATGGAACTCGCCATGGTCGCGCAGCATCCGCGCCGCCGAACGCGAGCACTTCCTTCATGAGGATCTCGCATTCGGCCTTTGGCGTCATGATGCGAACTTATCCAGTCTATCGTTTGCCTCTGGATCCTCAATAAAGGGTGAAAGTTAGTTTGCGTGTGACCTCAGATTTTCGATGCCGAAATCTCGGTTCGGATTTGGATACGATTGATATCCAAGCGAGTCCGATTGATATATGTTGCTACGGTCCGTGGTTTGGCCATGCTCGGTCTTTGCGACAGCCACGGTCGCGACGACAGAGGTGAACGCTAATATGGCGATGATGGTCCTCATGGAAGTCTCTCCTGATTGAGTTGCTGCTCACATCATCTTTGATGTGCGCTCGCATATTGCCGCTGCAAATGCGTCGGTTAAATCAGCCACACGTATCGCCAGCACGATCGCAGAAGGAGTTGCCCGGAACAAAAACCCGCAATCGGCCAATAGTTTTTTGACTTATGCAACAGCAACCACCTGATGCTTTTGTCCTGGGATTTCGGTATGACCGACTGCGGCCGCAATCCATTTGACGCGCAACCCCACTTCCCCGACATACTTCACGATGTCAAACAGCAGGCCAGTGGCCGCAGCATCACCATGCAACTCGGATCGCTTTGTGGGCCTCTCGTTCAGCATTGATGAGGTTGATAAGCGCGCTTTTCTGTTCGAGCGTCATCGTGTGCCAAAGATCGCAGACGCCGACGGCATTGATGAACTTGACCCGCAATTCCAGAGTCGTGGCGGACCAGCTCAGTGAGTTTGAGCGGCGGGCAAGATTGTCTTTCGATGAAGTCGTGGAATGATGGCAGGCGCGGAAGCCCTTGCACGCAACGCGTGCGGACACGGCTTGTGAAGCCTGGGGCGGCGCGTCGCTGCCGGCCGGCTCAAGGCAGAAGCAAAGATCGGCGCTGCGGCGGCTCGCATCCTCGGCAAAAATCGCGGCCATCGCTATTATGACTGGTCGTGCGCTGACGGCGTGTTCCGCCTCTTCGAGCACGACGTCCCGTTTCCCCGCGAGCAGACCTATGAAGGCAAATACGTCATCCAGACCGATGAGCCCGATCTGTCAACGCTCGATGCAGTGCGCCTCTACAAGGAGCTGTCAGAGGTCGAGCGTGCCTTTGCCAATGTCAAGGACGTAATCGACATGCGGCCGACCTATCACCGCAGCGACCATCGGGTCGAAGCCCACGTCTTCTTGCTGCGCTAGCATGCCCAAAGGGACCGCTGGACCTGGTCTTTCCCAATTGCAGCGGCAGCATCGAATCGCTGAACAACATCGTGATGGCCGGTGCAGGTCGCGGCCGGCGTCACGGTCGCCGTGTTGGATAGCGACGGCAAGGCCAAGGTGGACGATAAGGGCAAGTCATAATCAGTGCTGAAGGCCAAGTCCACCGGCATGACGGGCTCCGGCATTTCTATGCGTCCTGGTGCATCAATAATCGGAAAGTCGACGGAGGGCTCGAATTGCCGGCCAGGATCGTTGAAAGAACGACTCGGGCACTCCTCGATCGTCATCACGATGGACATCTACGGGCACCTGTTTCCACGAGGCGACGAGGCGACCGAGATGCGGAGCCCGCCTTTCTGACGTAGACGCCGCACGGATGCAGCATGGCGGCTAAAACATGAGCGATATCAATCGGGGAAGGCAAATATTGCGTCTGCCCATGGATATCACCGGCGACGGGTGGATGGCAAAATCGCCTGTAGGGCGAACAGCGAGAACCTGCCGTGCCGGTTCCGCTTTGCCCGGTGGCCGCTGCCTTCCAGCGCACGCGGCAGGCTCACGGTCGAGGTCGGACGGGTTTGAGCGAGAGCGAAACCATCATAGATTGACGGTGAGTTTCGCCGCCTCAACCGACCCTACGAGAATTATCGTAGTCCGGCGTTGATCTTATCGAGCACAGCCGCGCCCGGGCACAAGTCCTTCTCCGAGAGCGCATTCAGCGGCGTCTCGGTGGTGTTGAGATGCTTGTGCAGATCTTCGGCCTCACGATCGAGGTAGAGGACGCCCGTCACCACCTGACCCTTGGCGGCGTGCTGCTGGAGGAAATTCATCGCCGCCACACGATCGTGCACGTCGTAGTCGGCGTTGATCTTGCGCAGCACCAGCGTGGTGCCGTCGTGCTGCTCGACGGCCTGCACCGTCCCGGGGGCATAGTCCACGACGATCGGGTCGCGGCCGGTGATGAAATCGAGCCTGTTCACGGCCTCGTTGTGCTCGCGCACATAGTCGTAGCTCTTGGTTGATCCGCTGTGATTGTTGAATGCGACGCACGGGCTGATCACGTCGATGAATGCCGCGCCCTGGTGCTCGATGGCCGCCTTGATGATCGGCACAAGCTGGTCCTTGTCCCCGGAAAACGAGCGCGCCACCAGGGACGCGCCGAGCTGGAGCGCCATCGCCACCATGTCGATCGCGCTGTCGGTGTTGACGACACCTTTCTTCGATTTGGAGCCCCGGTCGGCCGTCGCCGAGAACTGGCCCTTGGTGAGGCCATAGACGCCGTTGTTCTCCACAATATAGACCATGTTGACGCCGCGCCGGATGGCGTGAACGAATTGACCGACCCCGATCGATGCCGAATCGCCGTCGCCCGAAACGCCGAGATAGATGAGGTCGCGATTGGCAAGGTTGGCGCCGGTGAGCACCGACGGCATGCGCCCGTGCACCGAATTGAAGCCGTGGGAATTGCCAAGGAAGTAATCCGGCGTCTTGGACGAGCAGCCGATCCCGGAAATCTTCGCCACCCGATGCGGCTCGATGGACAACTCGAAGCAGGCCTCAATGATCGCGGCGGTGATCGAATCATGCCCGCAGCCTGCGCAAAGCGTCGAGATTTTGCCCTCGTAATCCCGGTGCGTGTAGCCGAGCAGGTTTTTTGCCAGTCCAGGATGGTGGAATTTCGGTTTTGCCAGATACGTCATGGTCGCATTTCTATCTTCAAGAAGTTGATATTACGATGATTTTCGCGCCACGGTCCGTTGCATTGGCGGCCGCCCGATATCCTTCAGTCGAACCAATAGCACATCGCGACGCGACCCACCAATATGGCGCCGGCAGTCACAGACAGGACAGCGTTAACCATCATTCGGGATGGGGCCGAGGTGCGCCGCATATCCACTCCTCGCAATATCAACGCTCACGTTTGCGGGCAGTTTCCGGGTGCGGATACCGCAGCGACCCCAAAATTTGAGACCACAGCCACGTTTCGTGACATCGCAACGCACGACTCTCTCCCGCCCCGCATCGTCGTCACTTTGACGACGTCTGGGCCTGCCGCTCCGCAATGGGCGCACGAATGGTCATCGCCTTCCCCTCACGCAATATCGCAAGCTCGGCGGTCTCGCCGATCCGCAGAAGCGCAATCCGCGTGCGCAGAAACGGCGCGTTTCTCACCGCCGCATCGCCGATGTTGACGACGACATCGCCAACCTTCAATCCGGCGCGCTCTCCTGCCGATCCGCGATCGACCTTCGTGATCACGGCGCCTGGCTGGTTCGGATCGCGTGTCCCCGCAGGCGGCGGATTTTCAATTGTGATGCCGAGCGTACCGCGGCGGATATCGCCGTATTTCAGAATCTGATCTGCAATGATTCGCGCCATGTTCACCGGAATGGCAAATCCCACCCCGGGATTGGTGCTGCTGGAGCCGATAAAAGCGGTGTTGATGCCAACGAGATCACCATTGGTATTGACGAGCGCCCCGCCCGAATTTCCCGGATATACCGCCGCATCGGTCTGGATGAAGTTCTCGTGCTGCTCGATCCCGATGTTGGTGCGATGCAGCCCGCCGACGATGCCCGACGTCACCGATTGCGCCAGGTTCGCCGGATAGCCGATGGCAAGCACGATATCGCCGACCTCAAGCTGGCTGGAATCTCCAAACGGAATGGACGGCAGGCTGTCCGCCCGCACCCGCACCAGGGCCAAATCGAAGTCGGGGTCAGAGCCGACGCGCTTTGCGTTCAGAACGCGACCATCGGTGAGCGCGACCGTGATTTCATCGGCATGGTCGATGACATGGTGATTGGTAATGATCAGGCCCTGGCCTGCGTCATAGACGACGCCGGATCCCACTTCATGGATTTCGCGCGTCTCGCGCCTTCTCGAATTGGTCGCGACAGGTGCGCGGCCCCTGATTTCGATTTTGACGACGGCCGGCGTGATCTTCTTGAGAACCGGGGCGAGCGAAGGCAGCGGAGCCTGCGCGACGGCTTCGTCCGCAGCTACGCCCTGGCCAAGTGCCACAAAACTCAGCGCGATCGCCCCAATTATCCGGTTCATGGTCACCAAATGAAATGTCGTCGAAAAGAAAATCCGCCCATTTCATCGGGCGTCGGCGCTCAAGGGTCAAGGGTGGAGTCGGCAAGCATCCGGCATAGCAGAGTTACCGGAAAGTGTTTCCATCACATCAGGGGCGACCACAAGGGTCGCCCCCTACAACGGGCACAGGTCGAGGACGCCGCTTGAACGCGCCCCCTCCCGCGGTCGCTAGTTCATCGCAAGCGCCTGGGCTATGTCCGCCTGCTTGGCGGTCGCCCCGTGGCCGCCGGCGATCGTTGCGCCGGTAATATTATGCTTTCTCAGCGCCTCGCCAACGGCGACGGTGGCCGGGTTGCGGCCGATCGTGCCCCGCGGCGAAATGAGGTCCGTAACCCACAAGACGTTGTCCTTGACCACGTGGATGAGGAGGAAGCCGTCCACGTGCGGGTTCGGGATGTTGTAGAGGTTGATCTCGGCCGTATCGTCCTTGATCGAGAAGGTATCCTTCACCTCCTGGACGGTCGCCGCCTTCATGGCCTTTTGCTGGGCGTCAGGCTCAAGAGTGTGCGGCGCCTTGATGACCTGCTCGAAATAGGCCTTGTCGGGGGCGGGCACGATCACCGTCGCTCCCTCGGCCGCGAAAGCCCGCATGCCGCCAGTGTGATCCATGTGATGATGGGTGAGCACGAGATACTTGATCGGCTTGCCCGGATACTTGGCTTTGGCGGCCTCGATGACCCACTTCGACTGGCCCTCGTCGGTCGGCGCGTCGAACACGGCAAGGCCGTCTTTCATGTTGACGATGAGGTTGTTGGCACCGCCGCCCTGAACCATCTGCACATTGGGCGCAAGCTCGACGAGCTTGAAGCTGCCACCCGGCGGGAAATAGACCGCATCGCTGTCGGTGAAGCGGCCGAGGAAGATGCGGCGGATCACCCACTGGTAGGGAACGTTGCCGGTCGCCGGAGGCTTCGCCGCGGTCTTCACGGCGTCAGGAATTGCAAAGGTCGCTGGCGCGATCGGCGCATTAGGGGTAACCTCCTTGTAGGTGAGCCGCTGCACTTCCATGTCGTTGAGCTTGTACGAACGCGCAAACGCGACCTTGATGCCACCGACGGTCCGCCAGTCACTCAAGATCATGTCGTAATTCGCATCGCCCCAGATATTGTCTTCATCGCGCGTGCGCACCGCCGCCGGCAGCTTGGTGCTGCGGTCGAACATGATAATGTACTTGTTGGGTCCGTTCGTGTAGGCGACCGCAGGAAGGGTCTGGTTGCCGAGCTTCTGGTCTTCGATTGCCGACACGCGCTCCGGTGCGTTTAAAACGCCTAACATCAGCAGCGGCGATCCGCGCCCGCCTTCGCGCAGGTTGGCGGCGAGCCGGATGCCGGACATCGGCTTGGCCTCGCCCTTCTCGTCGATGACGGCGCCGTAGGTCGGGTATCTGATCTCGCTGTATTTCAGTTTCTCGACCGCAGGATATTTCATGTCGCGATCCCAGTCGAAGCGGACGCTTGGGGTCGCATAGTCGACTACAGTCGTCAGCGTCGAATCGCCAAGGAAGCGCGACTCGCCGTTGACGCTGTTGGACTGGCCGGGCTCCCAATGCTTGGCGTCGGCCTTGGTCACCAGGGTCTTGACCGCGCGCAGCGCATCAGCGCCGCCGAGCGCGTCGACGGCCTGCTTGACCAGGTCTGTCGGGCTCTGGGCCGACGCCGGCCGCCCCTGGCCAACGGCCATCAGCAGCGCAGCAGAAATCATCAATGCGTATTTCATACCGATCCTCCCTTACTGGTCACCAAGGATGCATAGTTGCCGCGGTGCGTACCCCGCCCTCCCCCGTGCACGGGACCTGGGGTGGTGGTGCGCATTCTTCCCCTAGGCGAATGTTACCACGATAGAATGACGGGTGGTATCGTTTGGAGGCCCGGCAGAGCGGTACGGCGGATTAACGTAGCGCAATACGCTTTCGCTATCGCGCCTACGCGTTCCCACGCGGGCGCACCCCTGTGAAGCGGCGCCGCTGCGGGCCGGTCTGCTCTGCAGGGGCGCCGCCGCGATATGGTACGAGAGTGAATTGCGTTCCAGTTTCTTCTGAAAGAGCGCGGTTACAAGGTGGATCGCCGCAGTGTAATTCCCGCCGTTGCCTTGTTGGGATTGGCTTTCAACAAAATGACTAATTCATTTAGGTCCTTCGCTGGCATCGTTTGAGCTTGGGCAGCCATTTCCGGTTATACTGAGTCGTTTATTCGGCGTCATGGCCGGTCTTTACCTGCCCCTGGAGGGGGAGGTCGGCGCGCGCAGCGCGCCGGGAGCGAGTAGCAGCGGCACCGCAAAACGGGCATGGGTGTGTTGACGGCCCAGCCGCCACCCCGACTACCTTCGGCAGTCCGACCCTCCCCCCAGGGGAGGGTGTGCAACACGCCCGCCACGCCCGCGTTATTTCATGCGCGCCTTCACCGGGTCCTTCACATTCTCGAACTTTTCGATCTCGACGTTGCGCAACTGACCATTCGCTTTTTCGACGCGCCGGATGTAGACCGTCTGAATCACGTCGCGCGTCTGCGGGTCGATCGACATGGGCCCGCGCGGGCTCTCCCATGCCATACCCTTCGCGGCTGCGATCAGGCTCTCGCCGTCGGTCTTGCCGCCGGTCTTCTTGAGCGCCTCGTAGATGAGGTGCATGCCGTCGTAGCCGCCGATGGAGAAGAGATCGGGGTTGCGTTTGAAATCGGCGTTGTAGGCTTTGACGAAATCGCGATTGGCCTGAGATTGATGATTGTGGTCGTAGTGGAACGCCGTGACGATGCCGATCCCCGCGTCGCCCATTCCGGCGAGGGCGGAGTCATCGGTGATCTCGCCCTGTCCCATGACCTTGATCTTCTTCGGATCGATGCCGCGCTCGACCAGGGCCTTTGCCAATGCGGCCGGCTGTGAGCCGCCGGGAATGAATACGAAGATTGCCTCCGGGTTTTGGTCCTTGACGCGCTGAACGAAGGGGGAAAAGTCAACGGTGGTCACGGGCATGCGCACCGCGCCGACGATCTCGCCCCCTGCCGCCTTGAACGCACCCTGGAATGCCGCTTCGGCGTCGTGGCCCGGGGCATAGTCGGAAACCATGGTGTAGGCCTTGCGGATGCCGTTCCGGAACGCCCAGGTTCCAAGCTGCTCGCAATTTTGCGGCAAGGTCACCGAAACCCGCGCCAGGTAAGGCGACTTGGTGGTGATGATCGATGTCGCCGCATTCATCACCACCATGAATTTCTTTGCCTCAGCGGAGAGATCGGCGACCGCAAGCGCCTCCGGGGTGATCACGAATCCGCCAAGAATATCGACGTTGTCGCGCACGATGAGCTCCTGCGCGAGGCGCTTGGCGGCGTCCGGCGCCCCGCCGGTGTCGCGGCGGATGAGCTCGATCTTCTTGCCGGCCACGGCGTCGCCATGCTGCTTCATGTAAAGCTTGACGCCGTTGTCCATCTGCGCCGCCGCATCGGTGAACTGACCCGAATAGGTCATGATCAGGCCGACCTTGACGGTCCCTTGAGCATGAGCCGGCGCAAGTGCGCACAGAGACACAAGCCAGGAAAGAACCGCGAGTGCCTTTTTCATGATTGACCTCCCCGGGACCGATGCGTGGACGCTTGTCCGCGCTGAGCCACTTTCGCAATTTGGTAGTTGGCGCGATACTTGTACTCTGTTTCCGCAACCCGGGCAAAACGCCCCCGGTAACCCCGATTGAGCCACCGGATCCGCCGTCCGGCCGGCCCGATGATAAACTCCGCGAAATCCTCGGGCGCCGTGGGCCGCACGGATAGGCCGCTCCCGATGTCGCTGCGCTACATACGGGCTGCGTTCTGGCTGAATCTTACCCGCCCCTTGATGTGTTCGCCCGGCGTCCGACCGACCCTTGACCCTGACGGGCCCCGAGCATTAAATGAGGTCCGTTCCAGGGAGATCCCCGACAAGGGGCTGAGAAACCGCTGGCCATAGGCAGCGCGGAAATCCTTTGAACCTGACCCGGTTCGTACCGGCGTAGGGATTGGAGATCGCGCCCACCACCACCTGCGGCGAAAATCTCCACCCGAAGCGAGTGGAGTTTTTTTTGATGCAGGCTCACTTGCCCGCAACCGGATTGACAGGCAGCGGAGCGCCCGCACCCTTGCCTCCACCACAGGCCGCGGAAGGAGCCGTGGAGACGGCCGGCGTCGCGATTCCGGGCACCGTCGACGTGGCGGTGATCGGCGCGGGCGTCATTGGCTTGTCGATTGCATGGCGGCTGGCATTGCGCGGCCTGTCAGTTGTGGTGTTCGAGCGCGCCACCGTCGGTGCCGGGGCGAGCCTTGCGGCCACCGGCATGCTGGCCGCGGCGGCCGAGCATGAACCGGGATGCCACGATCTCCTCGCGCTTGCCCTCGAAAGCCAGCGGCAGTGGCCGCAGTTTCGCGCGGCGCTGGAGGCGCAGTCCGGCCGCGATATCGATTTTCGCGAGGACGGCACCCTGGTGGTGGCGCTCGGCCGCGACGAGGTGGAGCGGCTGCGTTTCCGCCATGACCTCCACAGACGCTGCGGACTGCCGACCCGCTGGCTCGGCGGCCCCGAGGTGCGCGCCCTGGAGCCGGCGCTGCGGCCCTCGGTTGCGGCCGGACTCTATTGCGCCGACGATCACCAGGTCGACCCGCGGCTGGTGATGGCGGCGTTGCGCGCCGCATTTGCCGCAGCGGGCGGCCGTGTGTTTGAGCATTGCGCCGTCACCGGCGTGGATCTGGAAGGCGGACGGGTTGCCGGACTAATTACGGCGCGAGAAAGCTGCCGGGCGCCGACGGTCGTGCTCACGGCGGGCGCGTGGACCGGCAACGTCCTCGCGGCGGGCCTCACAGTGCCGGTGCGTCCGCTCAAGGGGCAGGCGCTGGCGGTTTGCACGACGCCCGATACGGGAACGCTCGCTCACATCGTCTGGACCGAGCAGATTCACATGGCGCCTAAGAGCGACGGCCGGATCATCGTCGGCGCCACTGTCGAGGAGCGCGGCTTCGACGGCGCCATTACGGCGGGCGGTCTCTATGCGCTACTTGAGGGCGCGCGGCGGGCCTTTCCGGCGATCGAGGAGATGGCGATCGAGGCGGTATGGACCGGCTTCCGTCCAAGCTCGATCGACGACGCCCCGATCCTCGGGGCTACGTCGGTCCCCGGCCTCGTGCTCGCCACCGGCCATCATCGCAACGGCTATCTGCTGGCGCCCGCCACGGCACTGGCCATGGAGGCGTTGATCGCCGACGGCGCCCTGCCTGCGGTGGCGCGGCCGTTCGGGCTCGATCGCTTCGACGGGACCGCGGCGCGCCGCCAAGCAGCATATGAAAACGGGATGTCGACATGAAGCTCACCGTCAACGGAGAGCCGCGCGATTGCGCGGCGACCAATCTCGCGGAGCTGTGGCGCAGCGAGACCGCCGATCTGGAGATCGCGGAGCCGCGCGGCTTCGCGATCTCACTCAATGGCGCCGTGGTGCGCCGCGTAGCCTGGGCGACCACCACGATGCGCGACGGCGACACGGTCGAGATCATTCGCGCTATGTCGGGGGGGTGATGGAGCGCGTAGCCGCAGGGTGGGCAAAGGCTTCACGGTGCCCACCGGCGGCATTGCGGTGGGCCCGCTTCGCTTTGCCCACCCTCCTTTCGATGATGAATTTCGGAGAATGCCATGTCCCCTGATCCCTTCACGCTCGCCGGCGAGACCTTCGCCTCCCGCCTGCTGCTCGGCACCGCGGGCTATCCGACCCAGCGCATCCTTCTCGATGCCGCGGCAGCGAGCGGCTGCGAGATCGTCACCGTTTCCATCCGCCGCATCTCGCTCAAAGGGCACGGTTTCGATACCGTCAATGTGCTGTCGAAATACCGGTTCCTTCCCAATACCGCCGGCTGCGAGACGGCGCGCGACGCCATCAGGACGGCGGAGCTCGCCCGCGAAGCGCTCGACACAAACTGGGTGAAGCTCGAGGTAATCGGTGACCGCGAGACGCTCTATCCCGATGTGACGGAGCTGATCGACGCCACCCGCCGCCTTACCGACGATGGCTTTGCGGTGCTGCCTTATTGCACCGACGATCCCGTCGTGTGTCAGCGGCTGGCCGATGTCGGCGCCGTTGCGGTGATGCCGATGGGCTCGCTCATCGGCTCCGGCATGGGCATCGCCAACCCTGCCAACCTGGAGCTGATCTGCCGCCGCGCCGCGGTTCCGGTCATCGTCGATGC
>Ga0066903_100004582_pt1 | contig 11736 bp, 13 predicted proteins | sample PanSoiMetaGPlot1_FD_67491 | JGI IMG/M metagenome (GOLD analysis project Ga0066903, IMG submission 67491) | Tropical forest soil microbial communities from Panama analyzed to predict greenhouse gas emissions - Panama Soil - Plot 1 (version 2) | ecosystem: Environmental > Terrestrial > Soil >...
CAGGCGGTGCGTGTAGTCGAAGGTAGGCCCGAGCACCTGCCCACCCGGCAAATCCTTGTAGGTTGCCGAAATGCGCCGGCGCAGACGCATGGCATTGGTATCGACCGGCTCCGCATATCCAAGGCGTGACAGCGTGCCACGATAGGCGCGCAGCAAGAAGATGGCTTCAATCAGGTCACCGCGCGCCTGTTTGATTGCCTGTGCCGCCAGATCGGGATCATAAAGCGAGCCCTCGCACATGACGCGGTTGACAGCGAGGGCGAGCTGCTCGCGAATCTGATCGACAGAAATTTCGGGCACTTTGGGATCACCGCGCCGCGCGCGCGCCAACAGCGCGTGCGCCGCCGCAATCGCCGCCTCGCCCCCCTTGACCGCGACGTACATCAGGGCGCCTCCCTCACGTGGACGCTGCGCGGCAGGGCGGCAATCGCGCACCGGGTCGCAAGGAAAATGTCGACCCCGCAGGGAAAGCGGGAGCGATTGGCTCCGAGCTCGTCGACGAAGCCGGCCGGCAGCGGCGCGGCAAAGAGGCGCGCATGTTGGCGAATGCCCGGTCCCTCCAGACGCCACCCGCTGGCCTCCAGGCTCTCAACCTGGACCAGGAGCGTGCTCGACCGATCCGGATAGTCGCGCGTCCCTTGCGCAAAATCGCCAAGGCAGCGCAATCCTCGCGAATCGGCGACGACGGCGAAGGCGGCCTCCGCAGGCGACAAAACCAACCGGGCCCCCGTGTGAAAGCGCAGAAACTCGGCAACGTCGGGAGTTTCCGCGAGCGTTCGATCGCACCACACCGGTGTCTCGAAGTCGCACAGCGACAGCAGCAGCGCGGCTGTCGGCGCAAAGAGCGGCTCTGGCGGGCTCAACGGGGTGCCGACCGTCACGATGCTGCCTGGCGCGGACATGGCGCGCATGGCAAGGCGAAATACCGCCTGGGATTGGCGGCCGGGATCACCGAAGCCAGACCGCAACATGGCTCAGCCCTCGCCCCGCACGAGCGTGAAAAAGTCGACCTTGGTGGCCGCGACCTCGGCCCGCAGCGCGCGATCCTCTTCGGCAACGCGGGCGAGAACGGGCGCAACCAGATTGGCATCGAGCCTGGCCCGGTGGCCCGGGTCATGGGCAAGCGCGTCGAGCAGTGCTGCCAGCCGTGCGCGGCGCGGCGCGCGACCGATCAAGTAGGAAATGCCGGTGCGGCCGTTGGCCAAGCGCACCGCCGCCCGCGTTACGCTCAACTCACCGAGATTGAACGGCTTACCCGTGCCCCCAACCCGGCCGCGCACCATGACGAGCCCCGTCTCCGGCGCCCGCAGCTCCTCGGCCACGGGCAAGTCGCCGAGGCTTGCCAGCGCGGCTTCGAGTTCGGCCTCGGTCGCCTGCGCGCACACGCCCATCAGTCGCCGACGCCTGTCGCTTTCTGCGCCGACTGCGTCGCTAGCAATGCCCGGTGCCCTCGCCATGGGTCGGCTGATTAGCGCTGCTGCTTAAAAGTTTTGTGACGGCCGCCGCACGCCGCTTGTTACACGCCTGTCATCAAGGCATGCCCTTTTTTGTCATCCCATGGCGCTAGGTGGGCGCGAAGCAAAGAGGGGTGGCAGGGTTGTCCAGCACAGCCATCGAGGTCATTGGGGTCGCAAAGTCCTTCCGCCCGGGAACGCCGGTGCTGCAAGGCATTAACTTCAGCATCGATGAGGGCGAGATGGTCGCCTTGATCGGGGCCTCGGGGTCCGGCAAATCGACGCTCATTCGCGCCATTGCTGGCCTTATCAGCATAGATCGGCCGACCGCCCGCACGGGGGTGGCTGGCAAAATTCGCGTGTTGGGCGAGGCGATCCAGGAGAACGGACGCATTTGTGCCTCCGCCGCGCGCCTGCGCGCGCGTGTTGCCATCATCTTTCAGCAGTTCAACCTGGTGCCGCGGCTCTCCGTATTGACCAACGTGTGCCTCGGCCTGCTCGGGCAAATTCCCGCCTGGCGCGGCACGCTGGCGCGCTTCCGCCGCACGGAGAAGCAGCGAGCGATGCAGGCTTTGGCGCGCGTTGCCATCGCCGAGCACGCCTTGAAGCGCGGTTCGGAGCTGTCCGGCGGACAACAGCAACGCGCCGCCATCGCCAGGACGCTGGTGCAGGGCGCCCAGGTGCTGATCGCCGATGAGCCAATCGCCTCGCTCGATCCCAAAGCCGCCCGCCGCGTCATGGACATTCTCGCGGCGCTCAACCGTGAAGACAAGATTACCGTGCTCATCTCGTTGCACCAGGTCGAGTACGCGTTGACCTACTGCCGACGCACGATTGCCCTGCGCGATGGACGCATCGTCTATGACGGACCGACGCATGCCCTCACCCCGAGCTTCTTAAGCGAGCTTTACGGCGCGGAGAGCGAGGAGCTGTTCTTGCCCGCGCGCGGCGACGCGGGCCTCGGCGAGGGGCGTGCAAATGGCGTGGATGGAGCCGAACCCGTTTGGCAGGGGAGCGGGATTGCCGCGGCACCAGCCTGATGCTGGCGCGCTTCGGGAGCAAACTCTGCCGCGGCGGAATCTACTGACGAAGACAGAACGACAACAGGCAAGGAGGACGACATGCTTCGCTCGCTCATAGCAGCAGCAATTGCGGGGATACTGGTGACAGCGCCGGCGAAAGCGGCCGAGGATGTCAACTTCGGCATTATCTCGACGGAGACGACCGCCAATCTGCGAACGATCTGGGATCCGTTCCTGGCCGACATGACCAAGAAGACCGGCCTCAACATCAAGGCGTTTTATGCTTCCGACTACGCCGGCGTGATCGAGGCCATGCGCTTCAACAAGGTCCAGGTGGCCTGGTTCGGCAACAAATCCGCGATGGAAGCGGTCGACCGCGCCAGCGGCGAGATCTTTGCGCAAACCGTCGACAAGGATGGCAACCCCGGCTACTGGTCGCACATCATCGTGCATAAGGACAGCCCGTTGCAGACACTCGATGACGTCTTAAAATGTGATGCCACCCTGGACTTCGGCATCGGCGATCCGAACTCGACGTCGGGGTTCCTCGTCCCCACCACCTTCATTTTCTCGGCACGCAACGTCGATCCGAAAAAGTGCTTCAAAACCGTGCGCAATGCCAATCACGAGGCCAATGCGCTCGCGGTCGCCAACAAGCTCGTGCAGGCGGCCACGAATAACAACGAGAACCTGCAGCGCTTGGCCAAAACGGCACCGGACAAGGCCAAGGAGATCCGTGTGATATGGACCTCGCCGCTGATCCCATCGGACCCGCTGGTCTGGCGCAAGGATCTCGATCCCGCGCTCAAGCAAAAGATCGCCGACTTCATTTTCAGTTACGGCACCAGCGACGAAAGCGAAAAGAAGGTATTGGCCGGCCTGCAATGGGCTCCCTTCAAAAAGTCCGACAACAATCAGCTCCTGCCCATTCGGCAGATGGAGGTCAACAAGGCGCTCGCCAAGCTGAAAGCCGACACCAGCCTGGCGGAAGCCGACAAGAGTGCCCAGCTCACCCAACTGCAGAAGGAATTCGACGAGCTCGGCAAGCGGATCGCCGCTTTGAAGTGATCGCCCAGGAAACCTTATGCTTTGTGCGCGGGCCGCCCGGTGCGGCCCGCTCGCTTGCTCTTAGGAGTTGAGGAGTAGGCATGCCGGTGACCGCTGAAGCCCCGCAACATGCAGGGGAGCTTGCCAACATCAGCGTGCCACGCGCGCCCCTCCTCAAACGCGCCCGCGCCTGGCTGATTGCTCTCGCCATCGCTGCCTTGTTGGCATGGAGCTGGACGCCGGTCGAGATGTACAAAATCGGCGGCCTTATCACCGATTGGCGCAACATGGCGGAGTTCGCCTCCGGCTTCACGCGCCCGAGCCTGCGCGACTGGCCCGCCTACGCCGTGCAGATGCTGGAAACCGTGCAGATGGCGCTCTGGGGCACGGCGCTGGCCGTTCTGTTTGGCATGCCCTTCGCGATTTTGAGCGCCGCTAACGTGTGCCCGCAATGGGTCGTGCACCCGGTACGCCGGCTGATGGATGCCTGCCGGGCCATCAACGAAATCGTGTTCGCGCTACTGTTCGTCGTCGCTGTCGGCCTCGGCCCACTGGCGGGCATCCTCGCATTGGCCGTGCACAATATCGGCATCGTTGCAAAGCTCTTCTCCGAGGCGGTGGAGGCGATTGATCCGCGCCCCGTTGAGGGTATTCGCGCCACCGGAGCCAGCCGTCTGCAGGAAGTCATTTTCGGCATCGTGCCGCAAGTGATGCCATTGTGGAGTTCCTTTACCCTTTATCGCTTCGAAACCAACGTGCGCTCGGCCACGGTGCTGGGCATCGTCGGCGCCGGCGGCATAGGGCAATCGCTCTACGAAAATATCCGCGCCTTTCAATACTCAGAGACGGCAACCATCGTCATCATCGTCGTCCTGACGGTGATGCTGATCGACATGCTGAGCGCACGCATTCGCAAGTTTTTGCTGTGAAGCGCACGAGGGCTCGGCAAACGCCTCCTGCCTCCGCTTAAAGGCGCGCGCTCAATTAGGTAAGTTTAGCGCGTAACCCGGGGCACCTCGCGCACGCCCGCTCGATCCGCGCGGCCCGATCCTGGCGCCGCTCGGCCCGGCATGCTCCAGGGTCAGTGAAGGCCGTCAGCCCACTGGCGGCAGGTCGCACAGCCGCCAGCAGCCTACAGCAGGTTGTGGGCTCGTCAGTTCCCGACGGCGTCACTTACGCACTTCTTCAGATGGCTGCTCTTGGCCGCACCAGTGAGCTTCTTGTCCGCTGCCGACTTGCTGCAGGCCGCGGAGGCATCCTTCTCGCATTTGGTCATGAACGACTTCTGGGCGGCTCCGACGAGTTTCTTCTGCTCGGCCTGGGCCTTACAGGTCTGCCCCGGTGCCTGGGCGCCGGCGGCCGTGGCGGCCAGAACGAGCATGGCGGCAATCGCGAGATATCTCATGACGAGCCTCGTTGGGAAAATGCGTCGAATGGAACCTAGGTGCACAAAGCTGAACCACAGATGACTGAGCATTTTTCGCTCAGGGGCACCGCTGGCGCCATCAGAAGCTTGGACGCTGGCGTCGGCCCCAAGGCGGCGACCAGCGCGCCTGGGAAGCGCCACCGCCTCAGACCTTATAGAACTGCCGATACCAGGCCACAAACTGCCCGATCCCTGCCTCGAGCGGCGTTGATGGCGAGAAATCGACGGCGGCGGCAAGCCTCGCCACATCGGCGTAGGTAACCGGCACGTCGCCAGGCTGCAGCGGCAGCATACGCCGTTGCGCCTTGCGTCCAAGCGCGGCCTCGATCACGGCGATGAATTCACCCAGCGCCACAGGCGCATGGTTGCCGACGTTGTAGATGCAGTGCGGGGGAGCCGGCGCCTGGAGATCGGGGGGCTCAGCATTGCCGAGCGTGGCCTCCGGTGCCAGCGGCAGAAGTCGCACAATCGCCTCGACCACGTCATCGATGTAGGTGAAGTCGCGCTGCATTCGCCCGTGATTGAAGACGTCGATGGGCCGCCCCTCCAGAATGGCCTTGGTAAAGGAGAAGTAGGCCATGTCCGGACGGCCCCAGGGACCGTAGACCGTGAAGAAGCGCAATCCGGAGGCGGGAATGCCAAACAGTCCGGCGTAGGTGTGCGCCATCAACTCGTTGCTGCGCTTGGTGACGGCATAGAGCGAGCGGGGGTCGTCCACCCGATCGGCTTCCGAGAACGGCACCTTGGTGTTCCCGCCATAGACCGAGCTCGAGGAGGCGTAGATGAGATGCTGGACCGGCTGTGCCCGACAGGCCTCCAAAACCGCGAGGAAGCCGTCGATGTTGGCGCGCAGGTATTGCGCGGGGTCCTGCAGCGAAAAGCGCACGCCGGCCTGGGCTGCCAAGTGCACGACGTAGTGGGGCTTGAACCCGGCGATCAGTGCCAACACCGCCGCCTTGTCCGCAACATCACAGCGCGTGAAGGCGAAGCCCTCAAGACCGTCCAGTCGGGCCAGGCGGGCTTGCTTCAGGGCCACATCGTAGTAGGCGTTAAGGTCATCGACGCCCAGCACGCGACAGCCGCGGGCAATGAGCTTGTGGCAGGCGTGGAAGCCAATGAAGCCGGCCGCCCCGGTGACGAGTACGCGCTTTGCCGTGATGTCGACTGCCACGGAGGTGCTCATATGGTCGATGCTCCAGCATTACCCTATCACGTCGAGGAGCGCGGCGGAGCCGGGTTGGCGGGCTCGCCGGGCGTGTGCTGCGAGCTTCTTGCCGCGGCAGACTGGTTCGCAGCACTCGCGGCCCGCCTCACGGTTAATGACGGCCGGCAGTCGGGAGGCCCGTCGCGCCGCTCGCTGGCGCGCGCACGATCACCACGCGAATGGCATTGAGGCCCGTTGGCGACAAGGCCCAGCTGGCATCCCCGCCGTGCTGGCGCGCGATTTGGCGCACCAGGGTCAGGCCGAGCCCCGTACCTGCCGCGCCAATGGCATTCGGCGCGCGATAGAAGGGTGAAAAAATGCGTTCGCGGTCCTCGGGCGCAATCCCCGGGCCGTGGTCAGATACGAGCATCGTCGCTGCACCATCGGCGCCGCTCACGTTCACCGCGATCGGCGCGGCCCCGTGCTGCTGGGCGTTGTCGAGCAGGTTGCGCACCATTCGTTGCAGCAGGCCTCGGTCACCCCGCACGATCACCGGTTCGCCCATCACGGAGCAATCCTGATAGCGGGCGGCCTCCTCGGCGGCGACAGCGAGCAAATCGACATCCTCGCTCCTGTCCACGGCGGCAACGGCACCAAGGCGACTGGAGAGCAGGATTTGCTCGATTAAGGCATCGAGCTCGGCGATGTCCTTCTCGAGGTCTGCCTTGCGCTTGCCGTCGGGATTGCTTTGCAGAAGCTCGATGCCGAGCCGGATGCGCGCCAACGGTGTGCGCAATTCGTGCGAGGTATGCGCGAGCAGCATTTTGTGGGCGCCTACCAGCTCCTCGATGCGCGCGGCGGCTCGATTGAAACTGGCCGCCAGTCGTGCGACCTCATCCTTGCCTTCGACCTTGACACGGGCGCCAAGGTCGCCGGCCCCCAGCGAATCCACGCCCGCCTGCAATCGCTCCAGCCTGCGCGTCAGCCGGCGCACCAGGGGATAGGCACAGATCGCAACCAGCAGCGCAATCGCGGTTAGAAAAGCCACGATACCCAATACCGGACGGCGCTGGCGCGGCGGTGGACGGGCGACCACCCAGCGGCCATCGGGAAGGCGAATGGCCCAGGCTGGCCCGTAGCGGCCATGCACCCAGCCACCGCTCGGGCGGGCGCCAGGTGCTGGTACGGGTTCACCTACTGCCGCGAGCGGCCGCCGATCTTCGTCGAACAATCCGACGTCCACGCCGAGGCGGGCATGCAATTGCTCGATGGCCTGCCGCTGTACCGCGACCGGCGCGCCTGCGGGCGCCAACTGCCCCGCAACCAGCACGCCCGCCATTTCGAAGGCTTGGTCGCTCGGGGTCTCGGTCGGTGCAAAGCGCCATAGCACCCCAGCCATGACGACGACGGCGAGCAGGCTGGCAAGGATGGTTAAATAGAATTGATGGTAGATGCGACGCATGCCACCCGTTCAATCCTGCTGCTTGGCAAAGACGTAGCCGGCTCCGCGCACGGTCAGGATGCGGCGGGGGCGCTTTGCGTCATCCTCGATGGCCGCCCGGATGCGCGAAATGTGCACATCGATGGAGCGGTCGAAGGCCTCGAGTGGCTCCATTCTCACGATATCCATCAGCCTCTCGCGCGACATCACGCGCCCGGCATGCTCGGCGAGCGCCAACAGCAGCGCGAACTGATGGCTGGTGAGCTGCTTCACCTCACCGTCAAGGCGCACTTCGCGCGCGCCCCGATCGATCTCCAAGCGGCCGAAACGAACGGTGTCGGTTGTATTACCGGCCTTGCTGCGACGCAGAATGGCGCGCAGGCGCGCAAGCAGCTCGCGCGGCTCGAAGGGCTTGGGTAGATAGTCGTCGGCGCCGATTTCCAGCCCGATCACCCGGTCCATGGCATCACCGCGGGCAGTCAGCATCAGGATCGGCACTGCCCCCCGCGCCCGGATCTTGCGGCAGACGTCGAGGCCATCCATATCGGGCAGCATCAAATCCAGGATCACGGCATCGAAGGTGTCGCGCGCCTCAAGCGTCAAGCCGAGGACGGCGCTTGCTGCCCGCTCGACGCGGAAACCCGCCGCGCCGAGGTAATCGTGCACCATCTCGGCGAGGCGGGCATCGTCTTCAATGAGGAGCAGGCGCTGGGTCACCGCCGTATTCTAACCGCGTCGCCAACCGTGCCAAAAGCCCCGCTGCTCCCTAAACTCGGCCAGACGCTCATCGAGCTTGCGCCGCTGCTCCGGTGTCAAAACCTCCGCCGCATCGCCAAGCGCTTGCGCCAACCGCCTGCTGGCACCGTCGGCCAAAGCCAGTTGCTCGGCGCGAAGGGCCTCGATGGCGGCCCGGTCGATGCTTGGCTGGGTCAGAAGGGTGCGACCCCTCTCACGTGTGGCCAAGGCTTTCTCCCGCATCGGCAGCAAGTCGCGGACGAGCCCTTTGACGATGGCGCGCAGCTTATCCTGCTGCTCGTTGCTGGCGTCGACTTCGATGGCGAGGTGGCGAACGGCGCGGTCGGCACGATCTTCGGCGCGGGCCGGATCGAACGGCGGCCCCATAAAGCTGGGCCCGTGCCATGAGTATTGGCTGAAGGCGCGCGAGGCGGCGGCCCCTGTGAGGGCCGCGGTGAGCACCAGCGTCGCAAGCAAGAACCCTCTGGCGGCGCGGCGCCGGCGAGGCGTCGGCGGCTGGCCGTCGGCAGCACGCGGCGAGGAAGAGGATTGGTCGCTCATGTTGAGGCTCCTTCGCAATAATGGTGAGTTCTCTCAGAGGCCAAGATCTAGGGCACGGGCGTTGCTGGCGCTTCTCGCCCGTGTAAAGTTTTGTGAAGGGCTGCCCCTCGCAAGTTCAAAAATGTGCTTGCCGGGTTTTTCTCTTGGGGCCCAGCATCCGGCAGACGTGCCGCCTATGCTGGGCCGCGCGTCCCTTTCGTGTTTTCGCTGGCAGGATGCTAGGCTGTCCTGGCTCGGCAACGCCCTCGCTTAGTCGCGGAGATCGACCGCCGATAGGGCGGCAGCGGGGCCGAGCAGGTGGAAAGCGCACTAAGAGCGAGAATGGATATGCGTTCGAGAATCGTGCGGGCCGGCTCGCGGCCGACCAAGAAAGCGCCCTCGGCCAGCTTCACCGGCATCGTGTGGCAAGATGAGGTGTTCGTGCCGGAACAACCCTCGCGCGTGCGCGCGTCGCGGGTCACGTTCTCACCCGGCGCACGCACCAACTGGCACAGGCATGCGGTGGGGCAAATTCTCTACGTGCTGTCAGGCGTTGGGCGTTATCAGCTGGACGGGGAGCCCGTCGAGGTGCTTCTGCCTGGCGACACCGTTGTCATTCCCCCGCAGGCGCGGCATTGGCACGGCGGCGCACCCGATCACATGATGGCCCATCTCGCCATCTCAGAGACAAGCGATACGGGCGAGGCCACCACCTGGCTTGAACCCGTAAGCGATGCCGACTACCTCAAGGCGCCCGCCAAGCCCGCCTGAGCTGCAAAGGCATCCAGCCAAGGCACCCCTGTGCCGGCGCGTTAGTGGCAGAAGGTTCGCGCCGGCAACGGGGCCGCGAACGGTGCGCGGCGCCGGCCCGGACGGTGATCAGTGGCGCCACTGGCCGCCGCCATCCATGTCGATGACGGTGCCCGACAAATACTGCACTTGCGGGGCGGCCAGCATGGTGGCGAGCGCGGCGACCTCTTCGGCGCTCTTGATGCGCCCGAACGGCAGCTTGTCGGCACCGAGCGCCTCCTGCCAGCGATCCTCGTCACCAAAGCGCGTTTTGGCGCGCTGGCGGGAGATCTGCACGATGCGATCGGTCATGGTGGCGGCCGGGTTGATGCCAAAGACGCGCACGTTGTAGCTGGGGGTTTCCGCACCCAGCGCATTGGTGAAGGCGATGAGCCCGCCATTGCCCGCGGCCCCGCAGATATAGTCGGGCCGCACGGACCGTCCGCCCATACCGATGATGTTGATAATGCTGCCGGACCGGCGTGCCTTCATGCCGGCAACGTAGAGCTGGCAGAGATGAATGTAGCCGAACACCTTGAGCGCCCACGCTTCCTGCCATCGTTCCATGCTGATATCGGCAATGCCCCCGCCCGGAATCGCACCGGCATTGTTGATGAGGATATCGACGTCGGGGAAGGTCTCATGCAGGCGCCGGCGCTGGGCCGCGTCCGACAGATCGGCGGCGTGTGCGGTCGCATGTGCGTTGTGTCGGCGCGCCACATCACCGGCCGCTCTCTCGAGCGTCGTCTTGTCCCGGGACACGATGATGATATCGGCCCCTTCGGCTGCGAAGGCATGCGCCAGCGCCAAGCCAATTCCCTTCGAGCCGCCCGTGATCAGCACCTGTTTGCCAGCCAGGCCCAGATCCATGCGCATCCTCCTCCAAGCATCGCCCATTACGACATGAACCTCAGGATTGCCGCGGCGACCTCGTTGGGTTTATCGAGTTCGGCCAGGTGCCCGGCGCCGGCGATCAGCTCCGTTTCCGTGTGGCCGCCGATCGCCCGCGCCATGGCCGCAGCGTAGCTTGGCGGCAGCAACCGGTCCTCAGCTCCCCACAAAATCAGGGTTGGAGCCTTGATCAATGGCAGGCGGCGCTCGAGGCGCGTGTTGCCCAGCGGCCAGAAAATGCGGGCTGCGGCCTCCGCCGCGCGCGTCTGCTCGATCGGCCATTCGATCGAGTTGGCGCCGGACGGCATCTGCTTCAGCGCGCGATAGATTTCCGGAGTACGGGTCAGCAGGCCCGGAATGTCATCCTGCTTTTGCGCCCAAGGATCGGCGGCCGGCTGACGCGCATCGAACAAGCCAAAAGGTGCGATCAGCGCCAGCCGTTTGACCTTGTCCGGCCAGATCGCGGCCACCTCGGCGGCGAACGAGCCCCCGACCGAACTGCCGATCAGATCGCCGCCGGCGAGATCGGCCTTGTCGATGAGATCGCGCACCGCCAACAGCCAATCGAGGTGGGAGTCGAGCACGCTGTGCCCACGATCACCGCCCGGAAAGCCCGGCAACGACGGCACGATCACGCTGCGCGTTTGTGCCAACCGCTCGAGGAAGGGGATCCATTTCGGCAATCCGCCGTACCCGGCGAGGAAGCCGATCCTCGGCCCCGAACCCTTGCGCCACACCCGCGTGGGAAAACCGTTGATGTCGATGGTGGAGATGTCAGGCTCGTTCACGCTGCCGGCTCCGGCCTGTTGGGGGTGGTGATGTCGCAAGCTTCACGGCGCGGCAGCCTGCGGTTGAAAGGCCGGCAGGGCGGCGCGCTGGCGCGGCTCCATCGGCCGAGGCCACCAGCGGTTCTCCCACTCGGAGAATAATCCCTTCAGCTTCGGCATCACTTTTTCGGCGAACAGGCGCGTATTGTACTTGGTGAGCTCGCTCGACAGATTGCCGAACTGCATGAGCAACATGAGCTGTCCGACATTGAGCGTCGTAGCCAGCTCGTTCAACTGCTCGGCGACCTCGTCGGGGGAGCCGATGATGACATAGCCATTGGCGACGATGTTTTGCATGTCGCGGGCCAGCGACTGCATCTTCGTTGCCGAGGAGGCGTTGGTGGCTGGTCCCGTTCCGCCTTTGCCTTCGGCCACCATCTTGACCTGGCTCTCGATGCCGGCGCGCTGGGTCGCTTCCGT
>Ga0066903_100004583_pt1 | contig 11735 bp, 8 predicted proteins | sample PanSoiMetaGPlot1_FD_67491 | JGI IMG/M metagenome (GOLD analysis project Ga0066903, IMG submission 67491) | Tropical forest soil microbial communities from Panama analyzed to predict greenhouse gas emissions - Panama Soil - Plot 1 (version 2) | ecosystem: Environmental > Terrestrial > Soil >...
CTCCGAAAAACGCCCCGGTTGCGCCCGTGTGACGAGGATCGTCCCGATCGGGTGTCCATCCCGGAGCATCGGTGCGGCAAGGGCGCTACGCCAGCCTCCGGCCAGCGCGATGTCGGGCGTGTACTCGGAGTCTTTCAGGACGTCCGGAATCTGGGAAACGGCTCGGCTCAGGATGGCGCGACCGATGAGCTGATGGCGACCCGGGCGCGTGGGATACATGCGCTTCACGGCAGTCATCGCGTCCGGCGTGTAGTTATAGTTCGCCGACGGATAGAGGATCATCTCGCCGTCGAACATGTTGACGGCGCCGATTAGACCGTCACAGAGCCTCACCGCACTCCGTACGATCGTGTCGAACACGGGCTGGACATCGGTCGGTGAGCTCGCGATCACCCGCAAGATCTCGCCCGTCGCCGTCTGCTGCTCCAGCGCCTCGGTCAGTTCCGCGTTTCGAGCTTGTAGTTCCTTGAACAGGCGGACGTTCTCGATGGCGATGACCGCCTGGTCGGCAAAGGTTTGGATGAGAGCGACGTGAGCCGAGGAATAGAGTCCGGCTTCTGCCCGAGCGACTCCGATTACGCCGATCGCGACGCCGTCGTGAAGTAGGGGGACGTTGAGCTGACTGCGGAATCCGAGGGCCGGTCCGAGGTTCCTCGTATCCAGCCCCGCCTCGTGAGTGATATCGGGCGTCTGGTTGACGCTGCGGTCGAGGATCGCCCGTCCCACGAGGCTCGTCCGATCCACGGGGCGTGGGTAAGTCCTACGGAACGCCTGCAGTCCCTCGGGGGTGAAGCCGTGATGAGCGGCGAGGTCCACGTGGTCGCCGTAGACTAGCAGCACGCCACCGAACGCAGCGCCACACAACTGGAGCGCGCTCCGGGCGATGGCTTCGAGCACCGGTTGGACGTCGGTTGGCGACTGGCTGATCACCCGCAAGATCTCACTCGTGGCGGTCTGCTGCTCCAGGGACTCGGTCACTTGAGCATGGGCTTTTGTGAGGGCGTGGTTCTTTTCCTGCAGTTCCGTGAACAGGCGCACATTCTCGATGGCGATGACGGCTTGGTGGGCGAAGGTTTGGAGGAGTGTAATCTCCTGGTCGGAGAACGGCTGCGCGTCTCGCCGTGCGACACTGATCGCCCCAATCGGCAGGCCGTCCCGCAGCATCGGAACAACGACTTGCGCTCGGAAACCGAAGTTCCGTGCGATGGCCAGCGCGGCCGGCGCATTGCGTAGATCCGTCTGACTATCGCTACTATGGATCACTTGGCGATGCAGAATTGCTCGGGCAACTGGGGTGTCATCGCTCGGGAGGCGCGGAAACGCTCGCTGGACGATCGCAAGGCCCTCGGTGGGTAGGTTGTCGGAGGCGACCAGATGAATCAGGGTGCCATCGAAACAAAACACTGCCCCAAACAGCCCATTGCATACGCGTCGACCGTGTTCAGCTATAGCGTCGAAGACCGGCTGGGTATCAGTGGGAGACCGTGAGATGACTCGGAGGATTTGATTCGTCGCCGTCTGCTGCTCATGCGCCTCCGCAAGCTCTCGGTCGCGCGTCTGAAGGAGTTCCGCCGCACCCTTCTGCTGCTTCTGCGCCTCGGTCAGGGCGTGCTGAAGGTCCGCATATGACTGCCCTCGGGGGGCGCTCTCGTAGGCGCGCGTGAAAGGCGTACCGCATTCAAGACAGAACTTCGCGTGCGGAGGATTGTCCTGATGGCACCGGACGCACTTCATGCCGGAGTCTCCCACTGGGGCAGCCGGACTAGTTCGCTTCGAAGGAAGAGTGGGCCGAGCTTAGCCGGTGGCTTCTCAAGGGTCAAGGATCGTGCTCGGCTGTGCTGTTGCGACATAAAAAGGTCACCCCCTAACTGCGACGATCCCGATTTCTGTCCGAGGCGCACCGCCGGCCCGAGACGCCTCGCCCGGATTGTCGCGGCATGAGCACATGCCTGCCCGGTTGAGCCGCTGGTCCTGAGCGCCCGCGTGACCCGGGTAAGGTTGAGGCTACCTGTCATGTTGAAGCGGCCACTTGCCCTGATTGCGCTCTTGCTCACGGCGGTCCTGCCTGGCCGCGCCGTCGCGGACGACGCGCTCGTAGTCGTGGGCGGCATGCTCATCGACGGCACCGGCGTCGCCCCGCGCCCAGCGACCATTAACGTCCGGGACGGCGTGATCCGCGAGGTGACGACGGGCGAGGCGAGCATTCCGGCGGGCGCCCATCAGATCGAGGTGCGTCAGGCCTGGATCATCCCCGGCCTCATCGACATGCACGTGCATTACGACGCGTGGATGGACGACCTCTTCGTCCGCCACGGGGTCACGACGGTCCGCGACGTGGGGGCCAACCTGAACCAGATACTCGACTTTCGGCGAGAGAGCCGCGAGCCTGGGTCTCCGCACCCGCGCCTGTTCGCCTGTGGCCCGCTGCTCGACGGCCCGGTGCCGCGTCACGGGGCGTTCATCAGCCATGTGGTGACCACGCCCGAGAACGCGCGCGAGGTGGTGCGCGCACTTCTGGCGCGTCAGGTGGACTGCCTCAAGGTGTACGAGCAGCTCACCCCGCCCCTCGTGCGTGCGATCGCCGAGGAGGCCAGGGCGGCGGGGATTCCCGTGACCGCCCATCTCCGCGACACGCCCGCCACCGTCGCACTCGAGGCTGGCGTGCGCGGGCTGGAGCACGCGCTGGGCTTCCCCCTCTGTGACGAACGCTCGGAAGCCAACGTCGCACGGCTGGTGGTCGAGCGCGGAGCTTACCTCGTGCCCACCCTCGCGCTCCACGAGCGGCTCTCCCTCCTGCGTCCCCGGAAATTCACCTGACGCCGCTCCTCTCGGCTGCGCCCGAGATGCACCGCATCCGGTGGTCCGGGATGGCCACGCGAGTCAGTCCCGAGCGCACCGAGGCCGTCGCGCACCGGCTCACGTGCCTCAAACGGTTTCTGGCCGGCCTCCCCCCGGCAGTTCGGGCGAGGGTCGTGGCGGGCAGCGATACCCCGAACCCCTTCGTGGTGCCCGGCGTCTCGCTCCACCGCGAGCTCGAGCTTTTGGTGGACTCGGGATTTTCGCCGATAGAAGCGCTGCTCGCCGCCACGCGGACGGCTGCCGAGTTCCTCGGCCAGGCCGGCATGCTCGGAACCGTGGAGCCGGGCAAGGCAGCGGACCTCGTGGTGCTAGCGAGCGACCCGCTCGCCTCCATCACGGCCATCCGGAACGTCGAGCTCGTGATCCGCTCGGGACGAGTGGTATGGCGCAAATGACGCGCGGGGGTCCCGGACGGACGAAGGGCTCGGCACGCTTACAGGCTCTCGTTCGGCGGTTTCCTTCTTCGCGTCTCCCGATCGCTACTTAGACGGCTCCATCGCTTCGGGCAAGTGCCAGCCTTCGCGTACCACACACCTCGGCGCATTGTCGCACGCACGGTGTGGCGCCAGACGCTGAACACCTGCCGGACGTCTTCGCGGCGAACGTGTCGAGCCAGGTCGGTGGGGTCACGCGCGTTACCCGTTTCGGCCGATCACCCCAACTGACACTTCGACTCTCTGGTTGATTCTCAGTAAAGGACATCGGTCTCATTTTTTGGTATAAAATGGCGGCGGTCGGCCGCTGAGGACGATCGGGGTTTCCACTACAGGCAAAGACTCTCCCCGATTCGACCGGGTAAGCCCTTCTGGCGTAGTCTGGAGTGACGGGTGAGCGGTATTGGGCGTTCGTGGCGCGTATGGATTGTGTCGATCGCGGTGTTGACCGCGGCGGCGATCGTAACGGCGGCCGAGTCGCGGCTGATGGTGTTCGACCTGCACGCTGAAGATGAAGCCCGGTCACGGTTACGGCTACTCGATGGACATGCCGAGGCGGAGGTGGATCCGCGAGAGCCCTGGGCGCTCATCCCTCATATACTTCCTGGGCCCGCGGACGCGTGGGCCGGTAGCACGCCACACTCACTGACTCTGCCGCTGGATCTGCGATCTCACCGCAGCCTCGTGCTATACATCTTCCTCGAGAACGGGAGTCAGCTCACCTCACCCCTCTGGCAAAACCGAGACGAGGCCGTTCTCGGCGCAGCCGCTCCACGGGGGCCGACACACCTTGCAATCGCGGTGAATAACGCCCCGCTAACTGTCCTTGAGATTCCTGGCACCCCGGAGGGTACCTTCGGCAGGCCTGTGAGACACGTGATCCGGCGCAAGATCGCGATCCCCGCCAGAGCCCTCGGCGATCGTTCCCGCATCCGCCTCTCTCTCATCAACCTGTCGGGATCCGCCGTGATACTCACGCGCATGCGATTGGTGGAAGCGCGGCCGACATTCGCTCGCTCAAACCTAGGTCGGCGGGGACGCTTTCCGCCTGAGAGTGCCATCCTCTTGGCCGCGAGCGTCGTGGTGCTCATCTTGTGGAACTGTGTCGAAGCGTCGGGACGACTCATCGGTCGTCGTATGGTGGCTCTCGGTACCTCGGCGCTCGCTCTGCTGCTGCTCGGGCTTGCGGAACTGATGCCACCCGACTGGGTTCTGTCCGCGACGGTCCCTCGGTGGGCATGGCTGGTGCTGTGCTGCGTCGTGCTGCTCGCATGCCGCCCACCGCAGCCACTGCCGCTCGGAGGCGACTCCGCGCCGGAGCCATCGCAGTCGGTGGGCACGGTTCCGCGTCGAGCCGTGCTCATTGCCCTCTACGTCGTCGTCGTCGTCCTCTTCCTCGAAGGAGCCTCGCGCGGAATCCTGTCGATCGAAGGTCTCCGCCTTGGGCTTGCGAACTACGACGAGGACGCCTGGTGGCGGCTGCAATGGATCGAACGGCAGAGGAAGGCCGTCTCAATCTTCTATTCCTTCGACGAGTACCACCCAGCTCGAGGGTGGTCACTACGGCCGGCGGTCCGGAATGCCGGGGACTTCAAACAGGGCGTCGTGGTGAATTCCAATGCCATGGGCGTCCGGAGCCGCCGGGAGTACACACTCAACAAGCCGTTCGGCGTGACGCGCGTGCTGATGTTCGGCGATTCCTTCACCTTTGGGGACGAAGTGTCCGACGACGAGACGTACGCGGCACGGCTCGAGCAATTGCTTCCCCGCACGGAGGTCCTTAACCTCGGCGTCCACGGCTACGCGCACGATCAGATGCTTCTCTATCTCCGGGAGGTCGGTGCGGACTACCACCCTGACCTCGTCCTTCTCGGATTCGTGGCCGACGACATGGAGCGAAATCTCCGGGGCTTCCGCGACTTCGCCAAGCCCCGGTTTGAGCTTTCGGGCACCCAGCTCATCCTCCGAGACACTCCCGTCCCGCGTCCCGAGGAGATCCTAGCGCGGGAGCGTTACCGGTCCCGCTTCCTCGATCTTCTGCTGCTGCTCTCCGAGGAGGTACGCTCGCCGTCTGCGGCCACCGAGGCGGAGAAGCGCGACCGGCTAACCGCGGCCATCCTCGACGAGTTCCGCCGGACAGTTGTGCAGGTGGGCGCCAGGGCGGTCTTTGTCTACCTGCCCATGGAGCAGGAGCTCGAACAGAAGAGCGATCGCCCGACCGGCGGGGAGGACTTCTTTCTCCGGTACTGTCACGACCGCGGCGTCGTGGCCGTCGATCTGCGGCCAGCCTTTCTGGCGCGGCTCGGGGAAAGTCCTCGCTTCATGCCCCACGGCCACTGGGCCCCCCAAGAGCACCGGATTGCGGCCGAGGTTATCGCGGGCGCCCTGGCGGAGCAGCAGCTCGTGCCGCGGCCTGCAATCGCCGGGATCTCACAATGATCAGACGACGCGGTCACCACGCCGCCGAACGGAAGCGCATCACGGCATGCCGGATTTACAGGGGGGACGCCCCGGACTTGAAACGTTCGAGCAGTCATCCCCCGATTGCGCCGACACACCGCATGCTGCGTATCCCGCTTACACGCTCGCTCTGCCGCTTTCTTCTCGCTGCTGCGCGGAGTTGCGGCTTCCGAGCGTGGCGCCGAGAGTGGGCGGCCTCAACGCGGTGGTAGCACGATCGTCGCCGGGCTGGCTTCGGCGACCTTGACGGTGAGCCGCCACGGTGGCGGTCCGGTCTGATTGAGGTCGAAGTAGATCAGGGTGTTGCCCTGGACTCTGTTGCTTGTACCCACCGGGACTTCCATCCCGATCCCGGTTCCCACGCCGACGGCGCCGCCGCCACCATAACTTGTCCTGCCCGTGCCGATACCCAACCCGATGCTGCTCCCGGTGCCGGGCGGCGGAGACTCGATGGTCTGCGGCCGCACGACTGCGCCGTCGGATCTCACCAACTGAACGTCCTCGAGCCGGTAGCCACCGGTGTCGACCTCGATTCGGACTCGATCAGCCAGCATCATGTAATCGGCGGAGATCGCGCTGCCTGGAGGTGTCTCCGGCTTGAACGGAAGGCCGGCGGCCGAGCATGCGCTCAGGCCTACGGCTAGCCCGAGCAATCCGTGCGTAGCCTTCATCGCGTCGCTCCTCGGAAGTCTTCACGGCTGGGGCGACGCCCAGCCTGCTCTGACCACGATCATGCGCCCGAAAGGCGCGGCGGTGCCACCTCGGTCGACGTCCGGCTGGCCTGCGACCGGGAATGCTCGGACCTCTCCGAAGCCGCGCCTGAGACCTGCTACGCGTTCGGCCAGGCCGGAGACTCGAGTCCAGCGTCAGATCCGCGATCTGGCTAGCGGTGATATTCCGGCTGACAGGCTCTCTCTGACGCTTCTCCTGAGTCGACAGCCGCGGTTATACGGCAGCGCCGTTGGTGTCCATGGCGGACATCCGTTGGCCTGCTCCCGATGCACGCCGCTCGGCTGCCTCGAGCCCGATCAACCCTGGGTGCTGGCCGGCCGCACCGAAAAGCTCGTCGTCGAGGTCGATTGCCGGTTTCCCGACGCGACGGTGGTCGTCACTTCGTACGTCCCCGCGCGCGCGCTTGCCGGCAGGGTGATGGGCAGAGCAGAGCTGTACGTGCCCGTCTGGCGTGTGACTTCGACCGTCGGATTCGCGACCAGCTCGCCGTCGAGGCGAACCTCCCGAATCTCACGCACCGAAACTGCCTGGTTCGATGGAGTCGAGATCGTGTAGGTGGCGTTGAGATTCACCGTGCCGCCCGGGGCCAGTGGCGACGGCTGGGCCTGGACCTGATCGACCCGGACCATCGTGGCGCCGGTCGTGGTGGTCTGCGAGGCCGTCGAGTTCGGGACGGTGGTGGTCGACCCGCTGGTCGACGGCGATGAAGGCGACGTCTCCGGCGGGGTCGTCTCTCGTCGCTCGATGTAGTTTCCGACCGCACCTCCGGCCAGGGCGCCCAGCAGGCCGCCGATCACAGCCCCCTTCGTGCCGCCGCTCAGGCCGCCCACAACTGCGCCACCCGCGGCCCCGATTCCGGCGCCCGCGGCCGTTTGCGGATGATTACGGATCGTGTCGCTCGCAGTCTCGCCGAGCCCCCCGCTGTTGCTCTGCGGCGCCGTTGTACTGCACGCGGTGACGACCACCGCAAGCGCCAGGATTCCGACTGTTCGAGTTAGCTGTCGCATACCGTTCTCCCTCACCTTGTCGCAATGTATCGCCCGGCCCCCCGCGGGGTCCCGCCGGCGTCTCCCCTGGCATGAGCAAGGCACGTGCCGGCCCGGGTTCGTGCGCATGACACCAGGGGACGCGAGGCGCGTGGCAAGCCGGACGAAGCGTCAGGTCTTCGAACGAACGGCGAGGGACATGGTGTCGCCTACATGACGGCATGGCAACTCATCCGGAGATTCGCGCAGCAGAATCCGCGCGCCTCCGGCAGCCTCGTGTTTTCAAGTCGTACAGAACGTGAACGGCGTCCGCGGGCCGCGTCAGTGGCGGACGGTACGAGCATATTGACGGGCTCCTGCTCACGGCGCTATATCGGGGGACGCGGGCACAATGCGAGCTACTGCCGTTCTGTTGGCCGCTGCGCTTTTCTCGGGATGTGCCTCAGCCCCGGCCCCACCGCCGTCTTCGCGCCAGCAGTTCGACCGGGTGGGCCGCCTAGTGGTCGTCGCCTCCGGTCAGGCTCGTTTCATGATCGTGGAGAACAGCACCGAGCCAGGTCGGACGCTCGACGAGATCGTGAAGTGGACGCCGTATTTCTGGTTGCGCTACCTGGTCCCGCTGGTTCACGAGGGGATCAACCAGCTCGTCGCGCTGGACGACAGGGCCGTGGCCGGCAGAGATCTCGACCGAGTCAGCCCTCGGTCAGTCGTGGGCGAGACGCTCGCCCGGCAGCTTCAGGCCAGCGGACAGTTCGGGGTAGTCCAGGCGCTTCCCCGTGAGCCAATCGGCGAAGACCGTCGCCGGGCCGATGCGTTCATGCGTGTCTCCGTATCGAGATGGGGCCTGATGCGTGTGCGAGAGGGTGATCCACCGCTGGTCTCGGCGTTCACGGACGTGAACGCGCAGATGGTGATGCGCGACACTGGCGTTGTCGTGTGGGAGATCCACGAGGTCGTCACCCATCCCGACCGGCTTCCGCTCAAGACGTTCACCAGCCAGCCGGAGCTCGCTCGCACGATGCTCTTGGAGGTGCTGGAGCGAGCCGGGCACCGGCTCGGCAGCGAGCTGCTGTATGCGAGGCGCTCGGGCTCATGATAGCGCGCCGACCGGTCGCGCCTCTGATCCTGTGGGCCATCCTCGCGGTTCTGGGGGCGGGCGGCTGCAGCGCGAGCGCGGTCCTCGATGTCGGCTATCCTTCGGCGACGGCGACGACCCCGTCCATGCGCGCCCGGGCGCAGGCTCGACGTGTCGTGATTCAACCGGTGGCGGACCAACGTATGGACCGCACCCGGATAGGACCAGCCTTGAAGAACGGCCAGGCGATGGTCAGCCGCCGCCCCCTGACGGACATCGTCCGGGAGGCGCTGGCCGTCGAGCTGACCAAGGCGGGCTACTCGGTGGTGGCGGAGCGAGGGGACGTTGAGGTCACCCCGGAAATCGAGGAGTTCTGGATCGACGTCGTGAACGGGTACAAGACGACACTCTACGTCGGTCGGGTTGCCATTGCGCTGGCGGTGGTCGACGGCGTGAGCGGCAACCCGGTGCAGATTCGCCGGTATGTGGCGACGAGTCGACGAGAGGTCGATGGGGCCTCCCCAAGCGCGGCGCGAGACGCGCTGGAGGTGGCGCTGGCTCGGGTCCTGCACGACCTCGCCACGGATCCGGCAATACCGGTGACGCTGGGCCCTCCATCGGATCGTCCCACGTTTTAGCCATTCCGCCCGGCCGGACCAACTCGTTCCTTCCCGGCCTCGCCGGGCGAGGACGTCCTGAGAGTACTGGGATTACGCGGTCACCGATCCCGATCGGCGGTCAGACGCCGAAAAAGCCGCGGATCTACCGGGCGTAGGCCTCGTCCACGAAGGAGCGCACCGTGTAGGTTGCGAACATGCGGGCGCCGGTCATGTTGCCGGACGGTATGGAGGTCCCCGTCGACATTCAGCGGATGGTCGGTCTCGCGCTCGCGGAGCAGACGGCAGGGGATTCCACGTCGCTCGAGCTCACCTGCGACGTATTCCGCAGTCGTGCTCTTCTCCGACCCGGTATGCCGTCGACGAAGATCAACTTGCTGTCGACTTCCTGCCCGCCGTCCCGTCGCGTCCTAACGGTCAGCCCCTCAGTCTCACGGGTCTCGAGCGCCCCCATCCGTGCTCGCCACCGTAGCCCGATGCCAGTGCGGACGTACAGTGGCAGCGTGGGACGGCGCTCAGCATTCTTCGCACAGCCACATCACACGCTCCGGGGCCGGACTCTCCGGCGGTGGGCCATTCCCCACAGTTGGCAGGAAATGGACGCACGGTAAAGCATGCCGGGCCAAGCCTTCCGGGCGTCACGAACATGTAACAGCAGGCGATTCTGGGGCAATGCTAGTGTCGGCCCGCCGGAGGATGGAGTACCCACCAATCACGTCGCGCCTCAGGGGCGCGAGCCCGAAGGAGAACATCGTGAGACGCCTGTCCATCCTTGTCCTCGGACTGATGCTCAGCCTGACGACTGCCGCCTTCGCTCAGGACAGCCTGCGTCTCACGGGCTCCGGTGCGACGTTCCCCTTCCCGATCTACTCGGCCTGGTTCAAGTCCTTCAGCGGAAAGAACAAGGGCGTGACGGTTGACTACCAGGGGAAGGGCAGCGGGGCCGGGATTCAGGATTTCTTGAATCACACCGTGGACTTCGCGGCAAGCGATGCCGCCATGACCGACGAGGACATGGCCAAGGTGCAGGGTGGCGTACAGCTCTTGCCGGTGACGGCCGGGGAGATCGTCATCGCGTACAATCTGCCTGGCAATCCGAAAGGACTGAAGCTCCCTCGTGACGTCTATGCCGGCATCTTCCTCGGCAAGATCACCAAGTGGAGCGACGCCAAGCTCAAGGCGGCGAACCCGGGTGTCACCCTGCCCGACCAGGACATCACGGTCGTGCGCCGCGCCGATTCGAGCGGCACGACGTTCGTCTTCACGACGCATCTGAGCGCGATCAGCGAGGACTGGAAGAAGAGCTATGGCGCGGGGACGACCGTGAACTGGCCGAAGGGCGACAAGTTCGTCGCCTCCCCGAAGAACGACGGCGTCACGGCCACCATCAAGCAGACGCCCGGGGCCATCGGCTACATCGAGTACGCGTTTGCCAAGTTCGCCAAGGTCGAGATGGCGGAGCTGCAGAACAAGGCGGGCCAGTTCGTGGCGCCGGGCGGCGAGGGCGGCCCGGCAGCTTTGGCCAGCGTGCAGCTTCCCGCCAACCTGCGGGCCTGGATCTCGGACCCGGAGGGCGCCAAGTCGTACCCGCTCGCGACCTACACGTGGATGCTCTTCTACAAGGACAACAAGGACCCGAAGAAGTCCGCCGCGCTCCGGCAGCTGGTCGAGTACTGTCTGACGGACGGCCAGAAGATGAGCCAGCAGATGGGCTACATCCCCCTTCCGGAGAACGTCGTGGGCGTCGTGCGGAAGGCGGCCTCGAGCATCCAGTGACCGGGCTCGAGCTCGAGCAGACTGATCGGTCCGGGTCCGTCTCGGCCCCGCCTACGCGTTGGGACGAGCTGACGGACCGAGCCTTCCGTGGGCTCTCCCATGCCGCGACCTGGCTCATCCTGGTGCTCCTGGCCTTCATCCTGTGGTCGATCGGACGCAAGGCCGGGGTGGCGATGCGGGACTTCGGGTTCGGCTTCCTCACGTCCACGACGTGGGACGTCGCGAAGCAGCAGTTCGGTGTCCTCCCGCAGATCTGGGGCACGCTCTACAGCTCGCTGCTCGCCCTGATGATCGGCGGGTTCTTCGGCGTGGTGATGGCGATTTTCCTCACCCAGGACTTCCTGCCGCCGCGACTCGCCCAGGTGTTCCGGACGACGGTCGAGCTCTTGGCGGCGATCCCGAGCGTGGTCTACGGGCTGTGGGGCCTGTTCGTCGTCGTGCCCGCCATGCGTCCCACGGCCAACTGGCTCTACGAGCACGTCGGCTGGATCCCCTTCTTTGGCAGCACCCTGAGCGGGCCCGGCCTCGCGCCGGCCGCGATGGTGCTCGCCATCATGGTGCTGCCCACGGTGGCCGCGGTGTCGCAGGATGCGCTCCGCCTGGTCCCGTACAAGGTGAAGGAAGCCGCGTACGGGATGGGGGCTACCCGCTGGGAGGCCATCCTGAAGGTGATGCTTCCGGCTGCCTCCACCGGGATCTTCGGCGCGCTGGTGCTGGGGTTCGGGCGCGCACTCGGCGAGACGATGGCCCTCGCGATGCTGATCGGCAACTCGAACCAGATCAGCCTGTCGCTCTT
>Ga0066903_100004584_pt1 | contig 11735 bp, 8 predicted proteins | sample PanSoiMetaGPlot1_FD_67491 | JGI IMG/M metagenome (GOLD analysis project Ga0066903, IMG submission 67491) | Tropical forest soil microbial communities from Panama analyzed to predict greenhouse gas emissions - Panama Soil - Plot 1 (version 2) | ecosystem: Environmental > Terrestrial > Soil >...
TTCGCCATTTCGGTGCCATGTCCGATGAGTCCGAATCCCGTGATGTCGGTGCAGGCGTGGATGGCGTCGCGCGGGAGGCCGGCCAGCGCTGCGGCCGCCGCCCGGTTGAGCGCAGTCATCGAGGCGACCGCGCCGTCGATGACCGCCTCCGGCGCGCGTCCGAACTTGATGGCGGTCGCGATGACGCCGGTTCCAAGGGGCTTGGTCAGAATCAGCGCGTCGCCCGCCCGCGCGCCCGCGTTCGACCACACGCGGTCGGGCGCGATGTCGCCGGTCACGGCGTAGCCGAACTTGATCTCCTCATCCTGCACCGTGTGGCCGCCGAGCAGCGCGACGCCGGCTTCGCGCAGTGTGATGAGTCCGCCGCGAAAGATGGCGGCCAACACGCTGCGGTCGCCGTCCTTCGGGAATCCCGCAATGGCCAGCGCGGTCAGCGGACGGCCGCCCATGGCGTAGATGTCCGACAGCGCGTTCGCCGCGGCGATCCGTCCGTAAGCGACGGGATCGTCGACGACGGGCGTGAAGAAGTCGACCGTCTGCACGAGCGCGCGCCGCTCGTCGAGCTTGTACACACCCGCATCGTCCGAGGTCCTGAAGTCGACGAGGACCCGGTCGTTGGGCGGCACGGTCAGATCACCCAGCACCTGGGCAAGCTCGCCTGCGGCGAGTTTGCTCGCTCAACCAGCGCAGTGTGAGTAGTCGGTCAGCTTGCGCACGTCAGTTTCCAGTTTCCAGCTTCCAGCTTCCAGCTTCCAGCTTCCAGCTTCCGGCTTCCAGCTTCCGGCTTCCGGGTTCCGGCTTCCGGCTTCCGGCTTTCGGCTTTCGGCTTTCGGCTTTCGGCTTCCGGCTTCCGGCTTTCGGTTATCGGTTATCGGCTATCGGCTATCGGCTATCGGCTATCGGCTATCGGTTATCGGCTATCGCCTATCGCCTATCGCCTATCGGCCATCGGCCATCGCTTATCGGTCACTCTTCGGTGAGGCGTTCGTACAAACGCTGCAGCTCGTCTTCGTCTACGAAATCGATCTCTATCCGACCGCCCTTTCCTTTCCGATTGATTCGTACGCGCGTGCCGAGCGCGAGGCGGAGTTTGTCTTCCGCGGCGCGGGTGTGGACGTCGGTTTTCTTCGGTTCCTTCTTCTCGACGTCAGCGCTGCCGGCCTGCTTGACGAGCGCCTCCGTTTCGCGGACGGACAGATTGCGCGAGACGACGTCGCGCGCGACGCGCAGTTGTGACGCTTCGTCGGTGAGCCCGAGCAGCGCGCGCGCGTGGCCCATCGAGAGCGCGTTCGACGCGACGTTCGCGCGCACTTCCTGCGGCAGCCGCAGCAGCCGCACGTAGTTCGCGATCGACGAGCGATCCTTCCCCACGGCGTCCGCAATCTGCTCCTGCGTGAGGTGGAACTCGTCCGCGAGGCGGCGATAGGCAACGGCTTCTTCGATCGGATTCAGATCCTCGCGCTGGATGTTCTCGATGAGCGCCACCGCGAGCAGCTTGTCGTCGGGCACGTCACGGACGGCGACCGGCACTTTGAGAAGACCGGCGCGCTGCGCGGCGCGCCAGCGCCGCTCCCCCGCGACGATCTCGAAACCGGCGCCGGCGCGTCGGACAACGATCGGCTGAATGATGCCGTTCGATCGGATCGAGCGGGCGAGCTCCTCGATGCGGTCGTCGTCCACGTGGGCACGCGGCTGGAACTTGTTCGGGCGCAGCAGATCGGTATCGACTTCGAACGCGCGGTCGGATGGCGCGGCGGGGGCGACGAGGGACTCGGGGATGAGCGCGCTCAGTCCGCGGCCGAGCGCTTGACGTTTTTCAGCCATGGTTTGGCTCCGTAGGTGCGGTTTCGCGGTCGAGCAGCTCGCGCGCGAGCGCGAGGTACGCCTCCGAGCCGCGCGATTTCACGTCGTAGAGGATCGCGGGCAGCCCGTGGCTGGGCGCTTCGCCGAGACGGACGTTGCGGGGGATGACGGTGCTGTAGACGCGGTCCTGGAAGAACTCGCGGATGTCGCGCGCCACCTGTTGGCCCAGGTTCGTGCGCTCGTCGTACATCGTCATCACCACGCCAGCGATGTCGAGCGAGGGGTTCAGCGCCGCGCGGACGCGGCGCAGCGTAGAGACGAGATCGGCGAGCCCCTCGAGCGCGAAGTATTCGCAGTTGAGGGGAATGAGCACGGCGTCGGCCGCGACGAGCGCGTTGAGCGTGAGCAGCCCGAGGGACGGCGGCGTGTCGATGAGGATGTAGTCGAAACGATCGCGGAGCCGATGCAACAGATCGCGCAGTCGCGCTTCCCGGTTCGGCATCGTCACGAGTTCGACTTCGGCGCCGGTGAGATTGCGGTCGGCTGGCACGAGCCACATGCCTTTGACGCGCGTTTCGAGCAGAAACGCATCGGGGTTGGCGACCGGGTCGCTCGACGTGAGCGCCTGATAGATGGTCCCGCCTGGCGCAGTCTGCCCCTTGAGGCCAACGCCGCTGGTGAGATTGCCCTGCGGATCCATGTCGACGGCGAGGATGCGCTGCTCGGCGATCGCCAGGGCGGTCGCGAGGTTGATGGCGGTCGTCGTTTTCCCGACGCCGCCCTTTTGATTGGCGACGGAGAGGATGCGGGCCATAATTTGGTTATATGACCTATCTACGATTGTTCCACGTGGAACAATACCGACAGGCGGCTTCTCGTGGAGGGTAGCAGAGGCCGGGTCTCTCGCCAAGCGAGAATGGAGGGGAGGAAGTCGGGCATCTCTGGCCCATCGGCGCCTCGAAATAGCGCGACGAGACCCGATGGGCGCAACAAAGTCGCCGCCGATTCAAGGGTAGACGAGTCCGGTCGCACTGCGCGAATCGACACCACCTCGAAGGAGGTTGAGTAGACCGGGCGTGTTACTACGTCCTCGAAGCGGGCGGCCTCGACCGTCGCATTCAGACCCACCTCCCGAGCTGCCTCCCGCAGGAAGGCAGCCTTGCGGCTACGCGACTCGACCATCAATAGATGGGAGGCCCCGAGTGCCAGTGCGAGTGGAATTGCGGGGGATCCTCCGCCTGAGCCCAGGTCCGCGAGGCAAGCGCCGTGGGGAAGTATTGAAGCCGCCGCGAGCGGCTCGAGGAGAAGCCGATCGATGACTTCGTCCGGGTCGGACAGCGATGTCAGGTTGACCTTTCGGTTCCAGTGAAGAAGGATTTCCAGGTACGAAAGGAAGCTGGACGCCAGCCAGGAATCCAGCTCGAACCCCTCACGAGCGGCGCGATCCGCCAGACGCCCGCGAAGATCCGCGGACACGTCAGTTGAGATGCGCCGCGATCAGCGCGACGGCAGCAGGTGTGAGACCCGGTATCCGTGCTGCCTGGCCCAGGGTCTCGGGACGCACGTTCGTAAGCCGCTCGACCGACTCACGCGAAAGACCCGGAATCCCGTCGAACCGAAAGTCGCCAGGGATTCGTCGGGACTCCTGCCGTTGCAGTCTTGCGGCTGCTTCGGCCTCCCGGCGCAGGTAGCCTTCGTATCGATACACCGTTTCGAGACTCGCGAGATCGATCAGTGGCTCCACGACGTCGAGCGCGAGCTGCCCATCGCGTATCAGATCTCGAACGTCCACGCCAGGCTGACGCAGCGCGCGTTCGGCGGGAATCCGGGACGAGCCGACTGTGACGGTTGAGCGCCTCACCTTCTCGTGATTGCGTGCAAGACGATCGCGACGCGCCTCAAACCCTTCCCATCGCTGGTCGTCTACCAGGCCGATGGCCCGCCCGCGAGGCGTGAGTCGTAGGTCCGCGTTGTCGATTCGAAGCAAGAGCCGGTGTTCGGCGCGCGAAGTAAACATGCGGTACGGTTCGAGGCACCCACGGGTGGTGAGATCGTCGATCATGACCCCGACATACGACTCTTCACGACCCAAGACGACAGATTGACCGCCGCCGACCGCCATCGCCGCGTTGACACCGGCCAGCAGACCCTGGCCGGCCGCCTCTTCGTAGCCAGATGTCCCGTTGATTTGACCGGCGAGGAAGAGCCCGCGCACGCGCTGCGTTTGCAGACCACGATCGAGTTCCGTCGGCTGGATGAAGTCGTACTCGACCGCGTAACCCGGCCGAATGATCTCCGCGTCTTCGAGTCCAGGCAGCGCGTGGACGATGTCGGCTTGCACGTGCGCCGGCAGACTCATCGAGTATCCGTTGACGTAAATCTCGTCCGCGTCGACGCCTTCCGGCTCGAGAAAAATCTGATGGCGCTCGCGGTGCGGGAAGCGCATCACCTTGTCTTCGAGCGACGGACAGTACCTTGGACCGATGCCGGCGATCTGCCCGTTGTAGAGCGGCGATTCATGGATGTGGGCGCGGACAATAGCGTGTACCTGCTCCGTCGTGTGTACGAGGTGACAGGAGATCTGATCGCGCGGGCGCGCCGTCGAAAGAAACGAGAACAGGACGGGCGGATCGTCGCCGCGCTCCTCCTGGAACCGCGAGAAATCGATGCTCCGCCGATGAAGACGCGGGGGCGTTCCGGTCTTCAATCGTCCCCACGAGAATCCGAATGACTTCAGCGACTCCGCCAGATCGCGTGACGGTGGCTCGCCGGCGCGCCCCGACGGACGCTGCTCCGTACCGACGTGCACGAGGCCGTTGAGAAACGTGCCGGTCGTGATCACGAGCGCGCCGCAGCGATAGACGTCGCCGTCTTCGAGCGCCAGCCCGACGATGCGTCCATGCTCGACGAGCACGCGGCCTGCCTTGCCGACGATCCACGAGATGCGCGGCTCGCGCCCGAGGGCCGCGCGCACCCACGCGCCGTAACGCCGCTTGTCGGCCTGCGCGCGCGGCGACCACACCGCCGGACCGCGGCTGCGATTGAGCAGCTTGAACTGGATGCCGGTCGCGTCGATCGCCAGCCCCATCAGTCCGCCAAGCGCATCGATCTCGCGCACCAAGTGCCCCTTTGCCGTGCCGCCGACGGCGGGATTGCACGGCATGTGGGCGATCGTGTCCATCGAGAGCGTGCAGATCGCGACGTCGCGCCCCATGCGCGCGGCGGCCCATGCCGCTTCCACGCCGGCGTGACCCGCCCCGATGACGATGATCTCGTGATATTTCACGACTTACTTATTTACCAATACAGAACCGCGCGAAGATCGTGCGCAGCACCTCGTCTTCGGGACGCGCGCCGGTGATTTCGTCAAACCGTCCGCGCGCCTCGTGCAGATCTGCCAGGACGAACTCCTCGGGAATGCCGCCGCGCGCCGCCGACGCCGCCCGCTCGAGCGCCGCGCGCGCCTGCTTCAGGAGCGCCGCGTGCCGTAGGTTCGCCATCGGCGCGCGATCGCGGGGCAGCACGCCGCCGCCGGCCTCGAGCACGCGCGCGCGAAGCTCGTCGAGTCCCGCGCCCGTCAGCGCCGATACGACCATCGCGCCGAGGTCGCGCGCGTTCCACGCGGCGCGCAGATCGCTCTTGCTCGCTACGATCAACCGCCGCTTCACTCTCGTGTCCATGGCCGCGCGATCGTCAACCGTGAGCGGCTGCGAACCGTCGACGACGACCAGGAGCACGTCCGCGGCATCGGCAGCGACGCGCGCGCGCGCGATCCCTTCCTCTTCGATGGCGTTCTCTGGCGCCGCGCGCAGGCCCGCCGTATCCACGAGCGTCACCGGCACGCCGCTGATATCAATCCGCTCGCTGATCAAATCGCGCGTCGTCCCGGGCACATCAGTGACGATCGCGCGCGGCGCGCCGGCGAGCGCGTTGAACAGGCTCGACTTGCCCGCGTTCGGCCGTCCGACGATGGCAACCGTCAGGCCTTCACGGATGATTCGACCGCGGGCTGCGTCGGCGAGCAGCGCGTCGATCGTCCCGAGGATCGTGTCGAGCTCGCGCGTGGTCTCGTCGGTCGCGATGAAGTGGTAGCCCTCGTCGGGAAAGTCGAGCGAGGCCTCGAGCCGCGCAATCACGTCGAGCAGCATCGCGTCCAGCTCGCGCAGCCGCGACGTCAGCGTACCTTCGAGCTGATCGAAGGCCACTTGCGCCTGGAGCGGCGTCACGGCGTCCACGAGCTCCGCGACCGCCTCGGCTTCGATCAGCGTCATCCGGCCGTGCAGATACGCGCGCAGCGTGAACTCACCCGGGTGCGCGAGCCGGGCACCAGCGGCCTGCGCGGCGGCCACGATCGACTGCAACACGACGGGGCTGCCGTGCCCGGAGATCTCCGCGACGTCTTCGCCGGTGTAGGAATGCGGATCGGGAAAGTGCGTCACGATCGCCTGATCGATGGTCTGACCGTCCGCGCCGTACACCTGCGTCAGCGTCGCGTGACGGGGCTCGAACGCCATCCGGCGTGTCAGCGCGGCGGCGATGCGCGCTGCGTCAGGCCCACTCAGCCGCACGACGCCGATTCCGCCTCGTCCCGGCGGAGTGGCGATGGCGACGATCGTGTCGGCGGTGGAGAACATGTCAAGACGGAAGACGGAAGACGGAAGACGGAAGACGGGAAGAGAGAAAGTGCGTCTCCGTCTTCCGTTCAGTCTTTCACTTCTTCGAAATAATCACTGTCTTGAGAAAAGCATCCCCGATGCTCTCGGACGTCATCGATGGATCCTGCGCGACGGTGAGGTGCACGATACGGCGGGCGTACGGATTGAGCGGGCCCATTTCCTGCGGTCCCGACGCCTTGGCCTTCTCCATCGTGAACTTCGTCATCTGACGCAGCTCGTCGTCTTTTCCGCGCCGGTAGCCCATGCAGTCGACGACAAAGCTCCGGTCGTCGTCGAGGTCGCGCCGGAAGCCGGTGTTGACGATTTGCTGAAGCGCGTCGAGCGCTTCCGCCTTGCGCTTCAGGAGCAGCTCACCGCCCTCGCCGGCGATCTCGATGCGGATGGCGTCGGGCGTGTCCACGACCTGCACGTCGAGCGTCAGTCCCATCGCGGTCAGCACGTCCTTCACGAGACCGCCCGCCCGCTCCTGAACGCTCATGACTCGCGCTCCTTCGCCTGCGGGGTTTTGCCGCCGCCCACCGGCTTGACGTTCTTCAATTGCCGCTCGGCCGGCGGCCGGACGGCGCGCTGCACCGGGGCGCCGATGATGCGGTTGGTGATCATCTGCTGTCCGATGCCCCAGGCGTTGCTGACGGTCCAGTAGATCACCAGGCCGCTGGCCGCCCACAGGAACATGCCCGTCATCATGATGGGCATGACGATCGTCATCATCTTCTGCTGCGTCGGATCCACGGCGCCGGTCGGCGTCATCTTCTGCTGAATGAACATCGTGACGCCCATCAGCACGGGGAAAACGAAATAGGGATCGCGCGCCGACAGATCGTGAATCCACCAGATGAACGGCGCGCCGCGGAGCTCGATCGCGACCGACAGCAGCGAGTAGAACGCGAAGAGGATTGGGAACGTCAGCAGCATCGGGACGCAGCCGCTCGCCGGGTTCACGCCCTTCTGCTTGTAGAGCTCCATCAGCTCCGTGTTCATCTTCGCCTTCGCGGGATCGCTCATCTTGAGATGCTTGTAGCGATCCTGGATGGCCTTCACCTCGGGTTGGATCTCCTGCATCTTCCGCATCGAGGTGACGCTCTTCTGCCTCAGCGGGAACATGGCCAGGTTGATCATGATCGTCAGGATGATCAGCGACCAGCCATAGTTGCCGACGTACAGGTTGACCCACTTCAGCGCCTGCAGCAGCGGGACGACGATCACCGCGAACATGCCGAAGTCGATGGTGCGGACAAGATCGGGGTCGACCGATTTCAGGATGTCGAAGTCCTTCGGGCCCGCGAAGAATCGCTCGGCGCCGGGGGGCGTCGGATACCGGATCGACCACGACACGAAGTGATACGCATCAATGGGCGAACCGTCGAACATCGCTCCGTTCGCCGGCGTCTCGAGCAGCGCGTACTCGACGCGCGGCGCGCCCGCGGGCCTCACCACCGTGGCGAGGAAGTAATGGTCGTCCACGCCGGCAAACCCTAATGGACCCTCGACGATCGGCTGCTGTGCGATCTTCGCGGGCGCAATCCGCGTGACCTTGCCGTCCTTGAAAAACACCGGCTGCGGTGGCGGATTGTAGGTGCGCGACTTGACCACGATCCCGCTGCCCAGCGCCGGGCCCCAGCGAAGCGTCGTCGGCTGCGGCTGGCCGTTCTTCGTCAGCGTCGCCGTGACGACGATCACGTACGGCTTCGACGGATCGATCGCAAAGATCTTTTGGGCGTGAACGCCCGACTGATCCGAATAATCAAACTGCGCGTGCCACGGCTTGCCAGAGCCGCCGGCTTCATTCGACACCGTGAACGTCGCGCCGGCCAGACGCGCGGCGACAGCGGCATCGTCCGTCGCAATCGTGAAGGGAAGCGGCGCGTCGGCCGGGGCGTGACCCGCGATCATCTCGAACGGGCGCCCCTGCTCGTCGTGATACTTCTTCAGCTGCCAGCTCTTGAGCGCGGCGCCGCGTGTCGTGAAGACCGCGTGCACCTCTGGGCTGTCGACGACGAGCTCGCGCGCCGGAGCCGCGTCGGTGGCGGCGGGCGGCGTTGAGGCAGCGGGGGCTGCCGCTGCCGATCCCGTCGCGGCGGGCGCACCCTGAACCGACGGCGCCGGATTCGACGCCTGGGGCGCCGACGCGTTCGGCGCGGTGGCGGTCTTGCTCGCCTGTGCCGGCTTCTGTTCAGGCGGCGTCGGGACCATCACCTGATACACGTACAGCACGAGGAACGACAGGAGGACAGCGAGAAGGACGCGACGTTCCATCAGATCCGATGCCCGATGTCCGATGACCGATGGGACGTCGCAGTGGGGACGGGATCAAAGCCGTGACTTCCAAGCGGATGACACTTCGACAGCCGCTTGACCGCCAACCACAAGCCCCGACGCGCGCCGTGCATTCGAATGGCCTCAGAGGCGTATACGGAGCAACTCGGCTCGAAGCGGCACCATCCACCGAAAAACGGCGACAGCGTGAGCTGGTACGCCCGGATGCAGACGAGGAGGATCTTCGCTGTCATTAATTTGACAACCCCAACCGTTTGAGCGTGGACCGGTAGTCGCGGCTGAGATCGGTCACTTTCGCCTCGACGGCTGCGTGCTTGGGGATCACGACCAGATCGACGCTCTGCGCCGGCTGGGGCTCGGTCCGGAAAATTTCTCGAATCAATCGTTTAGCTCGATTCCTCGACACCGCGCCGCCGATCTTCCTGCTGGCGACGATGCCCAGCCGCGTGGTCGCACCCGTCGCCGGGGATGCGATGATGGTCAGATAGCGGCCATGCGCTCGCCGGCCGCCGTCGAAGACGCGCTGGAACTCCGCCCGCCGACGAAGGCGCCGGCCGGGCGGCAGGAAAAAACGCACAGAGAGACGATCTGATCTTACCGGGAATGTGTAACGGCGAGCCGCTTGCGGCCCTTGGCGCGCCGGCGTTTCAGCACCTGGCGGCCGTTCTTCGTGGACATCCGGACGAGGAACCCGTGGGTTTTCTTCCGGCGCCGCCGGTTCGGCTGAAAAGTACGTTTGCCCTTCATGACGGTGGACGCCTCGTAAGAGAAACCTGAATAGTAGCGAACCGCTGCCGGAAGTGTCAATTGCGGCGCGGATTCCCATCATGCTACAGTCCGTTCCCCGCGCGCGGGTGAGACACTTCCGTAGGGTCTCCCCCCGAAGTTTTCCACAGCTGTGGAAAAAAATGTGGAAAAGCACGGGGGCGAAAGTCGGAAATTGCCCGTAAATAACGTGTAAAAGCGCGGCCTCTACGGTACGTTCCCCGGAGCGGAAGGGGTTACCCAAGGCGAAAGGTCCCCGAAACCTATGACCGGCAGCAACATCTGGGACCACGTCCTGGCCCGCATTGAAACCAAAGTCAATCGGCACAGCTTCTATACCTGGTTCAAGCCGACGGCGTTCGTCGCCGACCATGACGGCACGATTCGCGTGCGCGTGCCGAACGCGCTCTTCCGCGACTGGCTCACGAAACACTACTCCGCGGTGATCGACGAAGCGCTCGACGAAGTGCAGCGCCGTGGCGCCCCCGTGGCATTCGTCACCGAAGACGCCGCGGCGCCGCTGGTGCCGGAGGTCCCGCCCGAGCCGGAGCAGGAAGAAGAACAGCCGCCGACCGACGATCTCGGTCTCCTCAGTCCGCGCTACTCGTTCGGCACGTTCATCGTAGGACCGTCGAATCAGTTCGCGCACGCGGCCTGCCGAGCCGTCGCCGAAGCGCCGTCGCGCTCCTACAACCCGTTGTTCATCTATGGCGGCGTGGGCCTCGGCAAAACGCATCTCATGCATGCGATCGGACATTACGTCGCCACGCACTTCAAGAACTTCAAGCTGACCTACATCTCGTCCGAGCGTTTCATGAACGAGATGGTCATCGCGATTCGGTACGATCGGATCCTCGATTTCCGCGAGCGCTATCGCAGTGTCGACGTGCTGCTCGTCGACGACGTGCAGTTCCTCGCGGGGAAGGAAGGCACGCAGACCGAGTTCTTCCACACGTTCAACGCGCTCTACGACTCGCAGAAGCAGATCGTCATCAGCAGCGATTGCCCGCCGCACGAAATCCCGCAGCTCGAGGAGCGGCTGCGGTCACGGTTCGAGTGGGGACTCATTGCCGACATCCAGTCGCCCGACCTCGAAACGAAGACGGCGATTCTGAAGAAGAAAGCGGAAACCGAAGGCGTGCCGCTGCCCGACAACGTCGCGATCTACATCGCAGGGAAGATCAAATCTAATATCCGCGAGCTCGAAGGATCGCTCATCCGCCTGATCGCCTTTGCATCGCTGACCGGCCGCGAGATCACATTGCCGCTCGCCCAGGAAGTGCTCCGCAACGTGCTCCAGAACGACGACCGTGCCGTCACGATCGAGATCGTGCAGAAGGCCGTCGCCGATCATTACTCGCTGAAGCTGTCGGAGCTCAAGTCGAAGAACAATTCCAAGTCGGTCGCCATGCCGCGTCAGATCGCGATGTATCTGTGCAAGGCCTTGACGAACGCGTCGCTGCCGGAAATCGGCAAGAGTTTCGGCGGCAAGCACCACTCGACGGTGATTCACTCGATCCGAAAAGTCGAGGACATGCGCCAGAAGGACGGAGATTTCAACACACTTATCAACACGATGATGGACTCGTTCAGATAGGGGAAACGGACGTTTTGCACAGCCGTTTCCGCCATCCGGATGTGGACGAGATGTGCGCGTTCCAGGGTCCGGATTGCCTCACAGATCGGGGTCGAAAAACGCTCAGGCAGCGCTCCGATCGATGCACAGCTTAACTGATAGAGCCTGAAGGACTAACGGGCGCTAAAAGGCTTTTCAACAGGACCTAGATCCTGTTATAATTATTTGTTCTCGATTCTCTCCTCTACTTCTTGAGATCAACAACCATGGAACTGGTCGTCCGCAAGACCGATCTACTTCGCGAACTGCAGCTTTTCCAGGGCATCGTCGAACGCAAAAACACGATTCCGATCCTGGCAAACGTGCTGCTCGAAGCCAACGGCGCGGAGGTCAAGATGCTGGCGACCGATCTCGAGGTCGGCCTTCGCAGCAAGTGCACCGCGACGGTGTCGAAAGGCGGATCGCTCACGCTACCGGCCAAGAAACTGTACGAGATCATCAAAGCGCTGCCGGAAACCGACGTGCGCATCGAGGAAGACAAGGGCGGCGTCAAGGTGGCGGCCGATCGTTTTGACTCGCGCATGCAGACGCTGCCGCGTGAGGATTTCCCGACGCTTCCTGACGCGCCAGGCACAGTG
>Ga0066903_100004585_pt1 | contig 11735 bp, 9 predicted proteins | sample PanSoiMetaGPlot1_FD_67491 | JGI IMG/M metagenome (GOLD analysis project Ga0066903, IMG submission 67491) | Tropical forest soil microbial communities from Panama analyzed to predict greenhouse gas emissions - Panama Soil - Plot 1 (version 2) | ecosystem: Environmental > Terrestrial > Soil >...
ACGCCACGGCCGATTGCTAACTTCGGCAAGTGGAGGTCGTCTGATCAACTCCAGGGGGCGTTGCATATGAAAACACTGGGATTGTGTCTGGGAACGATTGTTCTGGCGTGGCTGTCCGTTCCGGTCTGTCGGGCCACCCAGGAAAGCAAACTTCGGGAACAGTTTGCGCGCGCCAGCGTTCAGTATGGCTCGGTAGTCAATTCCCGCGGAGAGAAACTGCGAACTTTCATCACGAAACCCAACAACTCCTCCGGGAAGGTGCCTGCCATTTTTTTCGTGGGTTGGCTGAGCTGCGACAGCATGGAGTATTCGGATGCGAATACTAGCGACGGGTTCGGGATTTTCCTGCGGCGATTAATTGATGAATCCGGATATGCCACGGTCCGCATGGACAAACCCGGCGTCGGCGAAAGTCAAGGGGAATGCGCGAAAGCCGACTTCGATAGCGAGATTACCGGGTGGCAGGCCGCGTTCGACAGCTTACTGCAATACGATTTTATCGATCGAGACAAGGTGTTCGTGGTTGGTCTCAGCAACGGCGGTGGATTTTCGCCGGTCGTTACTCGTGGTCGTCCGGTGCGCGGTTTCGTCTCATGCGGATCATGGGGTCGAACCTGGTACGAGCACATGTTGGAACTCGAGCGCCGCAGGATGACAGATGAGGGCAAATCGCCCGCCGAGGTCAATTCCGCGGTAAAAGCATTCGCCGGGTTTTACGACCTGTATCTCAGCAAGGGGTTGACGCCAGGACAGGTGCTTTCCCAACATCCGGAGTGGAAGAGCCTGTGGTATGACGCGCCGGATGGGCAGTATGGTCGGCCAGCTGCGTTTTATCAACAGCTCCAGTCTTTGAACCTGGGCGATGTGTGGCAAAACGTAAAGGCACCAGTGCTAGTAGTCCGTGGAGGGGACGACACGATCATGAGCCGAGCTGATAGCGAGGCCATCGCGACAATCGTCAATCAGGTCCATCCTGGCAGTGCGCGATACATGCAGATTGATGGCATGACGCACGGGTTCACGGTGAAGAATAAGTTCTACGATCCGCTGGTTCCGATGGTCCTTGATTGGATGAAACAGCAACTGGCCACGCATTAGTTGCGAAACTACAGTCCAAAGAGTTCGCGGAGTCTCTTAGTTTGAGCGCGACTGACGGGGATCTCAGTCTGCTTCTTGTCATCGAGGCGCAACTGGTAGGAGCTTTTGAACCAAGGGACAACTTCCTTGATGTGGTTGATATTTACCAGGAATGAACGGTGGGCCCGCCAGAAGAGATTCTGATCCAGACTGTCGAGCAGTTCTTCCAAGGTTCGGCAGTTCGACTGACCCTCCATCCCCGTCGCTCCACTGGTTACGACCGTGATTACGCCGTCTTCAATCGATGCAAAGCAAATGTCCTTTTGATTCACCAGGAATAGGCGTCCTGCAGATTTAAGCAGCACTTTGGAAGTTTGGGGCTTCTGCGATTCAAGCATTCTTACAAGCGTCTCGAGCTTTTCGGCAGGGGCGTTGCCCGGGCCAAGCTTGGCGCGAGCCTTTTGTACCGACTGCGCTACGCGTTTCTTATCAAAAGGTTTTAGTAAATAATCGACTGCGTTCACTTCGAACGCCTTTACCGCGTATTGATCAAAGGCAGTGGCGAATACGATCTTGGGTAAGGAGACTTTCTTATCGAGAAGTTTCTTGATGACGCCGAAGCCATCGAGACCGGGCATCTGCACGTCGAGGAAGAGCAAATCAGGGCTGTGTTCGCGGATCAGGTTGATCGCTTCCAGCCCATTCTTACCCTGCGCCACCACATCGACTTCACCAGTATTTTTCAGCAGGAAGGCAAGCTCGTCGCGGGCGAGTTGCTCATCGTCAACGATGACTGCTGAAAGGGACATTGGCTCTCCTCGCTACAGTATAGACTTGCGCCTCGCTCCCCGAAAATCAGACCGGCTACTGCCCCGTCATGTCGGACATCTCTGCCTTCCTGTATCCGGCAGGGATCTCAAAGAGGGCGGGGGACTGCGGAGACTCCTTAATGTTCTTCAGTTCGATTGTTCCGTCAGCGCCGGTTTTCTTCAAAACGATTCTGAGCTGTGGATCGACCCAGATGGTTTCCGCTGAACCATTGGCCGCCGTGATGGTGTACTTTGCCAGGCTGCGGCCGTCCAGCGTTTCTTTGCCGGATGCCTGGCAAAACTTGAACGCGGTGTTGCGGCGCGGTTGGAGAGACTCCCACTCCGAGCAGATGTTGTTGGAATCCAGAAAATGCCAGACGGGAATCACAATGCCGTAATTGTGCGGATAGCTGAGAAACAGATGTCGATCCGTCATCAGCATGGTGCTTGTCTGCTTAGCAAAGTCGACAACGAAGGCCGGCATACCGTCCCGCTCGAGGCGAACCTTGTCGCGGCTGGCGAAGACCTTTCCACTGCCGGATGCACCATCTTGTTGAGTCTCGACAAAGTCGGCAGTAAAGTTCTGCGCGAAGACCGGTGCCGAAAGAATACTCGAGACTAAAAGTAGGCCCACGAGTCGAATCACAACCGGATACCTCCGAAGCTCAGTGGATAATTTCAAGTGCCAGGGCCATTCCCATGCCGCCGCTAACACAAAGGGTAGCTAGGCCCCGCTTGCCGTTCCGTTTTTTCAATTCGTGAAGTAACGTGACCACGATGCGAGTTCCGGTACATCCGATTGGATGTCCTAACGCGATCGCTCCACCGTTGACATTGAGCCTGTCACGATCGAAGTGTAGTTCACGGTCACAGGCTAACACCTGCGCGGCGAAGGCTTCGTTCAGTTCGACCAGATCGAAGCCAGACAGGCTCAAGCCGTGTTTCTGTTCCATCTTTCTTACTGCTGGTACTGGACCGATTCCCATGATACGGGGATCCACTCCTGCGGAGGAAACAGCCAGAATCCGAGCGATTGGCTTCGGGCTGTTCTTCTTGACGAAGTTGTCGCTGGCGATGATGACTGCGGCCGCGCCATCTGTAATACCGGATGAATTGCCCGCCGTGATCGTGCCAGTCTTCGAGAAAACCGGCTGAAGTTTTGCCAGTTTGTCGATCGAGGCGCCGACGAATGGGTGTTCATCGCGATTGAAGATCTGAGTCCCTTTTTTGCCCTCGATCGTCACCGGAGCAATTTCGCAGTCGAGGCGTCCAGCATCGATGGCTGCAGCAGCTCGCTTTTGCGACGTCAACGCAAAGTCGTCCTGCTCCTCGCGTGAGATCTTGTACTGCTCGGCGAGCACTTCGGCGGTTTCGCCCATCACCATCTTCGCCATTGGGCAGAAGAATCCATCGCGATACATGCCGTCAACCAATTCCTGGTTGCCGAGTCGATAGCCCCAGCGGGCGCCGTCGAGATAATAAGGCAGGCGAGACATCGACTCTGTGCCGCCCGCTAGCACGCAATCGAGATTGCCGACTGCGATTTCCTGAAATCCCAGCGCAATCGACTTCATTCCTGAGGCGCAGGCCTTGTTCACGGTGTAGGCCGGAACCTCCTTGGGTACCCCGCTGCGGATGGAAATCTGCCTGGCGGGATTGGGCCCTCCACCGGCCTGGCGCGCGTTGCCAAAGATGGATTCCTCCACTTGCTCAGGTGCGACGCCGGCCCGCTCCATGGCGGCTTTGGCCGCTACAACCCCCATATCTGCCGCAGTCAGGGAGGCCAGCGAGCCGCCAAACTTTCCGATTGGGGTGCGGACCGCTGAGAGGATATACACGTCGTTCAACCAGTTACCTCCAAACTCTCTAGTCTAGCAGGATGACGCGTGCCGATTCCGGGTGGGGCTTTTATGAATACTCCCAGGTTCCAGTAAACTGAAAGCTTCATGAATCTGATCTATGGAATCAATGCCGTTTCCGAGGCTTTGAAGGCTCGAGGGCGCGCGTTCGAGTGGGTTGGTGTCGCCAAGGAGCGTCACGACCTGAGATTGCAACGGGTCATCGACGACTGCCGTAAGATCGGCGTGGCCGTCCGCTTCCTGGGTCGCCCGGAACTTGATCGCATGGCAGGAAACAATGCGCATCAGGGTGTGGTCGCGGTTACATCGGCGAAGCAATACACCGAGTTAGATGACGTGATCGCTGCGAAGCGGGGAATGCATTCATTGCTCGTACTGCTCGATGGCATTGAAGACCCACACAATCTTGGAGCCATCCTGCGCACGGCTGACGCGGCCGGAGCGGACGGCGTGGTCATCCCGGAGCGGCGTGCCGTGGGAGTTACGCCGGTTGTAACGAAGGCTTCGGCCGGTGCCAGCGAACACTTGCCGGTAGCAAAGGTGACGAATATCGCCCGAACCGTGGACGAACTGAAGGACCGAAACATCTGGGTGGTGGGTCTCGATGAGCGTGGAGACAAGACCTATGACGCGCTGGATTACAACATGGATTGCGCCATCGTGCTAGGTGCCGAGGGAAAGGGTGTCCACGACTTGGTGCGCAGGAAGTGCGACTTCCTGGTATCCATTCCGATGCTGGGGAAGGTTTCGTCGCTGAACGTTTCGGTTGCTGCGGGCGTGATGTTGTATGAGATCGTGCGTCAAAGGCGCAAGCGCCAGGACTAGCGTGGGATTGGAATGAAGTGGACTCGAGTTTTATGGATGGTCTGCCTGAGTTTCGGAAGCAGCTTTGCGCTCGATCGCGAGGCATTCACCTTTACTCACTACGAGCTCGAAATTCAAGTTGAGCCAGCACAGCAGCGATTGGGCGCGCGAGGGAAGATCACCCTTCGCAACGATTCGACATCTTCTCAACGAAATCTGGTTCTGCAGATATCTTCGAGTTTGAACTGGCGATCGATCCAAATGAACGGGAGGTCCGTTCAGTTCCTTACACAACCCTACGCATCGGACATCGATCATACCGGCGCTGTGTCGGAAGCAGTGGTCACTCTGCCACAGGAGATAGCTCCGAAGGCCACGGTCGAGCTGGAGATCGGCTACGAGGGTATCGTGCCATTGGATGCGACTCGTCTCACGCGTATTGGAGTTCCGGACGCAGATGCCAAACACAGTGACTGGGACCAGATAGGAAAATCGTTCACCGCAATCCGCGGCATTGGATATGTTGCGTGGTACGCGGTCGCGACCGAGGCCGCGAATCTTTCCGAAGGCAACGATCTGTTTGAAACGCTTGGCAGATGGAATGCACGCGAAGATGGCGCCCAGATGAGCGCGAAGCTCTGCCAGGTCGGCGAGAGTGATTCGCCGTCCGAGATTGTTACGAATGCGGAAACAAAAACCGCCGAGCCCGCACTGCCTTCACCGAGCGATTGCACTTCAAAGACATTCTCCTTTAGCGGTGCGGCGCCTGCGTTTGCGATTGCTCCTTACTCGCAGCTCACTGCCGGGCCGCTAGCGATCTACTATCTTCCCGAGCACAAGACTGGCGCTGAAGACTATGCTCTAGCCTCTGATCTCACAACACCGTTCGTCACTGGTTGGTTCGGGCCTCCGCGAGCTAAGGTTCAAGTTGTCGATCTGACCGATTCCAGCGCAGCACCGTTTGAGAGTGGCAACATCATGTTTGCGCCCATGGCGCGCAGCGACTCCCGGCTTGCGCAATTGACGGTTGTGCACCTGTTGACGCATGCGGCTTTTCAGTCGTCGCGTCCGTGGATCTATGAAGGACTGGCACACTTTGCGCAGGCTCTTTATCGGGAAAATCAAAGTGGACGACAAGCAGCTCTTGACTTTATGGGGCTGCACGCTTCAGCTCTGGCCCAGGCGGAAAAGACTTCAGCCTCGGAGACGCAAACCTCGGCCAGCACATCTTTAGTGAACTCACACATTGAGGAGTTCTACCGCAGCAAGGCAATGTTCGTATGGTGGATGCTGCGGGATATGCTCGGCGAGCCTGCGCTCAAGAAAGCGTTAACGAACTATCACGCTGATCAGGACAAGGAACCATCTTATGTGCAGCGACTGATTGCCGCACAATCCAGTCGTGACCTGGAGTGGTTTTTCGACGACTGGGTTTATCGTGATCGAGGCGTGCCAGATTTTAGGGTTGATTCGGTGGTGAAGCGGGATACGGTAGCGGGGGGATCGGTACTTACCATTACTGTTGTGAATGTCGGCTCGGCGGGTGCGGAGGTTCCGGTTACGCTGCATATGGAGGTCGGAGGGGCCACGAAGCGGGTGCAGGTCAATGCAAAATCGAAGGAGTCGGTTCGTATTGAGGCTCCATCGCCGCTGGTGGATATCACGGTCAACGATGGCAGCATTCCGGAAGGAGATTTGAGCAATAACGTCTATCGGCCGGAAGAGAAGTAGTGACCGAATTCTGAAGGAAAGGCAAGTCGGCGCCTGGCCAGCGATGATCATTGCAAGAAGATGCAGTCGAGTCGGCAGCGCTCCTCGGCTGATCAAACGGTTGATCAGCGACCGTTGCTCTCGGGCAAATCGGCCATCTAAAATCGATATTTCTAGAATCGCTTTCTGGAGGCTTCTTGGCCTACATCCAGTTCTTGGGCGCCGCTGGTACAGTTACCGGATCCAAACACCTCATCAACACTTCGCAAGATGGAAGTGGCAAAGCCGGGTTTCAGGCCCTGATCGATTGCGGACTCTTTCAAGGTCCGAAAGAGTGGCGCGAGCGGAATTGGCAGGACACTCCAGTGCCGGCACGCGAAATTGATGCCGTTGTCTTAACCCACGCCCACCTCGATCACTGCGGCTGGATTCCGCGGCTAGTGAAAGAGGGTTTTAACGGTCCAATCTATGCCACGCCGCCCACCATCGATTTGTGCGGCATTCTGCTGCCGGATTCCGGACACCTACAGGAAGAAGACGCGGCGTTCTACAACAAGCACAAGAAATCAAAGCACGATCCCGCATTGCCGCTCTACACACTCGAAGAGGCCCAAGAGTGCCTGCAGTACTTCCGTCCGGTGCAATTTGGAGAGACAAGGCAGTTGTGCCCGGAGATCTCATTCCGCTTCGTCCGGGCGGCCCACATTTTGGGGTCGTCGATGGTCGAATTGACGCTGCAGCATGATGCTCGTGCTTCGCGGCTATTGTTCACCGGCGACATCGGGCGAGTGCAAGACCGCAACGTGGCGCCAGGGAAAGTTGTTCACTCCGGCCCGGCAGATGGTGAACGCGCCGATGTGTTGGTGATGGAATCGACTTATGGAAACCGACAACACCCCAAGGATGATCCTCGGCCGATGCTCAGCCAACTCATTCGAGATACGGTGGCGAGAGGCGGAAGTGTTGTGGTCCCTGCCTTCGCAGTGGAGCGCACTCAAAAATTATTATTCATGCTGAAGGAACTCATGGAGGCCGGGCAGATCCCGCGTGTCCCCGTGTTTGCCGACAGCCCAATGGCCATCCAAGCGGTCAACGTTTTCCTAAAACACACTGATGAGTTCACCGATGCCACGCGCGAGCTGATCGCAAAATTCGGATCACCCCTCGAATGGCAAGGATTCACCTTTGCGTCGACTCCCGCCGAGTCCAAGAGAATCAACGACAACAAGTTTCCTTCGATCATCATTTCATCGAGCGGCATGGTGACCGGCGGCCGCATCCAGCATCATCTCGCGCAGAGACTGCCGGATCCAAGAAATCTGATTTTGTTTATTGGCTTCCAAGCGCAGGGAACTCGGGGGGCGATGATCAAGAATGGATCGCCGGAGGTGAAGATCTTCGGTGAAATCGTTCCCATTCGCGCTCAAATCGCAGCGCTTGAGCAGTTCAGCGATCACGCCGATCCTCCGGAACTGCTGCAATGGATGCGAACCTTCTCGGCTGCCCCGGACATCACATACTTGGTGCATGGCGATCCGGCTGCAGCAGCACAGTTCAGCGATATAGTTGCCAAAGAACTTAACTGGAAGGTGCACGTCGCGAAATGGATGGAGAAAGTGGCGATTCAATAACCTGGTGATTTGTGCGCTGATGATCAAATTACCCAATTACCGAAGCACAAAATTCCTATGACTGACGCTGAACTCAAATCTCATCTTGACTTGGCTGAGAAGAGCCCGAAGCAGATTGCTGGTGCTGTTTCGGGTCTTCCCGAAAAAACATTAAAGTTCAAGCCAGCTCCGGATAAGTGGTCGATTCTCGAGATCCTTGCGCATCTGGCGGACATGGAGATTTTGTACGCATATCGTCTGCGGCAGATGCTGGCGGATGAGAATCCAGTGATCGCGCCGATCAATCAGGATGCCTGGGCGGCAAAGCTGGGATACACTGACTCTTCTCCCGCCGAATTGGTTGCCTTGTACGGACTGAATCGCCATGCCACGTTGCAATTGTTGCGCAGGATCAAGGCCGGCGACTTGGAAAAGGGCGCCTTCCATCCTGAACTGAAGAGGAAGGTGAACGTCGCAGAAATCGTACAGATGATGTCTCGCCACGGCCCGAATCATCTGGAGCAGATCGAAAAGTTAAAGAAGCAGGCAGGGAAGTAGTCAGGCTGAAAATGGAGTTGCTCTCATGAGAGAAGTCGTAATCGCATCTTCGGTTCGCACACCGGTTGGACGCGCTTTCAAAGGCACACTCCGTGCCACCAGACCCGATGAGTTGGCCGCGTTCGCGATCAAGGGTGCGCTGGAGCGAGTGCCGCAGCTCGATGCAAAGGAAATTGAAGACGTCATCCTGGGATGCGCTATGCCTGAAGCGGAGCAGGGAATGAACGTGGCGCGTATTGCATCGTTGCGTGCCGGCCTGCCGGTGGAAGCTTCGGCTATGACCATCAACCGGTTCTGCTCGTCGGGCCTGCAGGCGATTGCGATGGCGGCAGAGCGGATCATGAGCGGCGGGGCGGACGTGATGGTTGCGGGTGGAACCGAGTCCATGTCCATGATTCCGATGGGAGGGCACAAAATTTCTCCCAATCCGCATCTGGTAAACACTTATCCGGATGCCTACCTTTCCATGGGATTGACCGCCGAACGTTTGGCGAAACGGTTCAATATCTCGCGAGAGGCTTCCGACGAGTTTTCGCTGAGAAGCCATCAGAAAGCGGTTGCGGCTATCGCCGCGGGAAAGTTTGCCGACGAAGTGGTCGATGTGCCCGTGAGTTTTACAACGCCGAATGGATCGAAACCCAAGCGACAGGAAATTCACTTCAAGATTGACGAGGGTCCTCGCGCTGACACATCTCTTGAAGCGTTGGGCGGTTTAAAGCCCGCTTTTCATATGCATGGAACAGTGACGGCGGGGAACTCGTCGCAAATGTCGGACGGTGCGGCAGCGGCGGTTGTGATGTCGAGTGATCGGGCGAAGGCCTTGGGCATCAAGCCGCTGGCGCGTTATGTTTCGTTTGCTACCGCTGGGTACAAGCCTGAAGAGATGGGATTGGGGCCGGTCTATGCCATTCCGAAAGCGCTAAAGTTTGCAGGGTTGAAGTTGGCTGATATCGATGTCATCGAGTTGAACGAGGCCTTCGCCGCACAGTCGCTGGCAGTGATTCAGGAGGCTGGACTCGACCCGGGCAAAGTGAATCCCAACGGTGGCGCGATCGCACTGGGACATCCGCTAGGATGCACGGGGGCCAAGCTTACTGCCAGTATCATCCGTGAGATGAAACGCCGCGGCGCAAAATACGGCATGGTAACCATGTGCGTAGGTGGAGGCATGGGCGCAGCTGGGATTTTCGAAAACCTGAATTAAGGTGAAAAGTCTTGATTCGTGAGCGGCGTAATCCACAGCTAAAGCAAAAAGGCTTAACCACAAAGGACACAGAGGGTCACGAAGGAAATTCGATCGAAGCATACTACCTGCACGTTCATGTCTGACCCTTTCTATCGAAGTTCATCAAAGCCAGGACTTTTCCATGGGAAAGAATCAAAGCTAAATGCCGTTCTCTCTGTGGTCCTTTGTGTACTCTGTGGTTAGGCTTTTTGAAGTTTGCAGTCACTGTGTGGTTGATGCACTCAGGTCACACATCACAGACTCCCACCAGCATAGGATGATATTCAAAGAACCATACCTCGGCCACGTAGGCATAGTGTATGGCAGCTACTGCCCCAACTAGACAAGGGCTAACCGCGAATGAACTCACGCGGACCATCATTACGGCGGCCATGAAGGTCCATACGGCACTCGGCCCCGGACTCCTGGAGAGCGCGTACACCTCCTGCCTTCAGCATGAACTGCGAAGCCTTGGACTGAGAGCTGAAGTTCAGGTTCCGCTGCCGTTGGTTTATGACAACGTGAAACTAGAGATCGGGTATCGCATTGACCTACTTGTTGAAGGCTGCGTCATTGTCGAACTGAAGTCCGTAGACGCAGTCAATCCTGTCCATAAGGCCCAGATCCTTTCGTACCTTAAGCTGAGTGGCAAATCACTGGGGCTGCTTATAAACTTTAATGTTGTTCATTTGAAGGATGGTATCCAGCGGTTCGTGAACGGAACCGATTGGAAGTAACGGACGAATATTATCAAGGGTTCATTCGAGACACATCAGCCTCAACTCTGGGGAATTGGAAGTAATCCCCATGTGTTCTTATGTCCTTTGTGCTGAAGGGTTTATATGGCCACGATTGCGGTTCCCACGACTAGGATTTCCGGTGGAAGTTTTCTCCTGGAAGAGCGCCAACCGGACGAAGTCTTCACGCCCGAAGACTTCAGCGAGCAGCATCTCCTCATCGCTCAGACGGCGGAAGAGTTCGCCACAAACGAGATTGTTCCAAACATTGAGAAGATCGAGCACAAAGATTTTTCTGTTACGCGCGACCTGCTAAAGAAAGCCGGAGAACTTGGTCTGAGCAGCGTCGAGATCCCAGAAGCTTACGGCGGCCTTGAAATGGATAAAGTAACGGCGGCCGTGATCGCCGATCACATTGCCAAGTACGCAGGCTTCGCGACGACCTGGGGCGGGCACACGGGAATCGGAACGCTGCCGATTGTGTATTTCGGTACGGAAGAGCAGAAGAAGAAATATCTGCCGCGATTGGCCGCAGGGGAGATCGTCGGAGCCTACGCTTTATCGGAAGCATCGTCGGGCTCGGATGCACTCAACTGTCGCACCCGCGCTCAGCTTTCGTCCGACGGCAAGCATTACATCCTGAATGGCGAGAAGATGTGGATCACCAATGCGGGATTCGCGGACCTGTTCACGGTATTCGCGAAAGTCGATGGCGAAAAGTTCACCGCGTTTCTGGTCGAGCGGACTTTCCCCGGATTCTCTGTAGGTGCCGAAGAGCACAAGATGGGCATTCGCGGATCATCTACATGCCCCATCATTCTGAACGATTGCAAGGTGCCTGCGGAAAACGTCCTCGGCGAAATAGGCAAGGGGCACATCATTGCGTTCAACATCCTCAACATTGGGCGCTTCAAACTTGGCGCGATGTGCGTGGGCGGCGCGCGTGTCTCGCTTGAAAATGCGATTGGGTACGCCAAGCAGCGCAAAGCGTTTGGAAAAGTGATCGCCGATTTCGGTCTGGTCCAGGAGAAGCTGGCGAATATGGCCGTGGGAGTGTACGCGGGAGAAGCCCTCGTTTACCGCACAGTGGGCCTGATGGACACAGCTCTCAGCGAAATCGACAAGTCCGCCGCCGACGCAGCAAAGCAGACGTTGAAGGCGATCGAGGAGTACGCGGTGGAGTGCTCGATCATCAAGGTATGGGGATCGGAGATGGTCGACTACGTCGTCGATGAGACTGTGCAGGTATATGGCGGCTACGGATTTGTCGAAGAATATCCCGCGGAGCGAGCCTATCGCGACGCGCGCATCAATCGCATCTTCGAAGGCACAAACGAAATCAACCG
>Ga0066903_100004586_pt1 | contig 11735 bp, 7 predicted proteins | sample PanSoiMetaGPlot1_FD_67491 | JGI IMG/M metagenome (GOLD analysis project Ga0066903, IMG submission 67491) | Tropical forest soil microbial communities from Panama analyzed to predict greenhouse gas emissions - Panama Soil - Plot 1 (version 2) | ecosystem: Environmental > Terrestrial > Soil >...
GACCCCGATTCTCGCCGGCATCGCCAATCGCGGTTATGAACTGCTCGCGTTCGACTACCGCGGATACGGCCTCAGTGACGGCCGGCCGACGGAGCAGGGGCTGTACCGCGACGTCGATGCCGCGCTCGAGCAGTTCGCAGTGCGTGCGTCGGCGGATCGCCCGAGAGTGTATTGGGGACGATCGCTCGGTGTCGTCATGACCTCCTACGCGTCCACCATCGCTGCACCGGACGGGCTGATCCTCGAGTCGGGATTCCCGAGCGCGCGGTCGCTGCTCCGGACCTCGCCGATCCTGTTTGGGCTCTCGTCGCTTGCCAGCTACCGGTTCCCGGCCGCCGCATTCCTGCAGCGCCGTAAAACACTCACGCCTGTACTCGTCCTCCACGGCGACCACGACCGCATCGTCCCGATTGCGAAGGGTCGAGCGCTGTTCGATGCGATATCGGGACCCAAGCAGTTCGTGACGATCCGTGGCGGAGATCACAACGACGCCACGCCAGCCGATGCCACGTACTGGCAGTCGGTGGACGACTTCATCGCCCGTTCAGCGAAGCGGTCGTAGCCACGAAGTCGCGAAGATCACGAAGACACACGAAGGCCGCTTAGTACAAAGAGTCTTCGTGCGGTCTTCGTGTTCCTCGTGTCTTCGTGGCGTCTCTTAAGTGTTAGTCTTTCGCCGGAGATTCCTGATGCGGAACCTGATGGCGATCCTCTTGGCGTGCGCGGCTGCCGTAAGTCTCGTCTTCGCTCAGGGCCCGCCTCGCTCAGGCGGATGGGACACGTACGCCGGCGACGCGCAAGGACGGCGGTATTCGCCGCTGACCCAGATCAACACGAAGAACGTCTCGACACTGAAGCTCGCCTGGCAATATGGCGTGGCCGACGCGAGTGCGGGATCGGTGAATGCGGCCGGCAGGAGTCAGGCGGTTCCGATTCTCGTGCGCGGCGTGCTCTACACGTCCACATCACGACGGACGATCGTGGCGCTCGATCCCACCACGGGCAAAGAGATTTGGAAGTACGAGCTCGACAAAGGCGGCGCGCCCAACCGGGGCGTGTCGTACTGGGCCGGCGACAGAGAGTCGCCCGCGCGAATCTTCGCCGGGACGACCGACGGACGGCTGCTCGCCCTCGACGCCACGACCGGGAAGCCGATTTCGACGTTCGGCGATCGCGGGGCGCTCGACCTGCGGGCTGGCGTCGCTGACAAGTTCCCGAGGATGCCGTACCTGATGGCGTCTCCCGGGCTCGTCTACAAAAACCTGATCGTCACCGGCGCGCAAGGACAGGAGGACAACGCGGAAGGTCCCGCGATGGACGTCCGAGCGTGGGATGTGAAGACCGGCCGGCTGGTCTGGACGTTTCACACGCTTCCGCATCCGGGTGAACCAAACGCAGAGACGTGGCCCAAGGACTACTGGATGGCCGCCGGCACGCCCTCGAACTGGGGGTTCGGTTCTGTCGACGTCGAGCGTGGGCTCATCTTCCTGCCAATCGGTCAGCCCGCCGCGCAGTACTACGGCGGCCATCGCCCGCAGCAGAATCTCTATTCGTCGTCCGTGGTCGCGCTCGACGCGAACACGGGCAAAGTGCGGTGGCATTTTCAGTTGACGCATCACGACGTGTGGGACTACGACAACGCCGCCACGCCGGCGTTGATCGATGTCGTGCAGAACGGACGACGGATTCCAGCGGTCGTCACCGTCGCGAAGTCGGGTCTGATGTTCTTTCTCGAGCGCACGACCGGCAAGCCGATTTATCCAGTCGAAGAGCGACCGGTGCCGCCCAGTGACATCCCAGGTGAGGAGACGTGGCCGACGCAGCCGTTTCCCGTGAAGCCGCCGCCGTTGTCGCGGCTCAGCATCAGGCCGGACGAGATCTTCACCGGCGAGCCATCGCACGAGAAGTTCTGCCGCGAGCTCGTGGAAAAGCTTGGCGGCATTCACAACCTCGGCCCGTACACGCCGTACAGCACCAAGGAATTCCGAATTCTGTTCCCGGGACAACAGGGCGGTCCGAACTTCGGCGGCGTCGCGGTGGATCCGTCGATGGGGTATGTGTTCGTCAATTCGCGCGATGTCGGAGGAATGGGCCGGCTCGACAAGACGCCCGACGGCGATCAGGTCGCATACCGCCGCTTCAGTCCGCTCGGCCGAGGCACCGTGAACGCGCGTTTCTGGAATCCTGAGAACAGCCTGCCGTGCCAGGCTCCTCCGTGGGCGCACTTGATGGCGATCAACGCGAATACCGGAGACATCGTGTGGAGGGTGCCGCTTGGCACGAGCGACGAGCTCGAGGCGAAGGGACTCAAGAACACCGGCGCCTTCGGTCAGGGCGGTCCGATTGTCACGGCCGGTGGACTCATCTTCATCGCGGGCACGATCGACAAACGCTTCCGCGCGTTCGACTCTCGCAGCGGCCAGGTCGTGTGGGAGGCTCGGCTCGAGTCCGAAGGTCATACGACGCCGATGACCTACATGGCGCCGAACGGCAAGCAGTACGTGCTCATCGTGACGACAGGCGTCAATGCGTTTGCGTTGGAATAAGCGATCGCGTTCAGCGGCGGTTCAGCTTCCACCTACGGGGCACGGTAAACTAGATCGACAGCCGTGTCTCCGTTCCGTCGTCTTCTCACCTACGTCATCCGGTATCGTCGCAAGTTTGGCGTCGGCGTCGTCACGGTCGTGGCGTCGCGCGGAGGCTACCTGCTCGCGCCGGCGGTCACCGGGCGTGCGATCGACGATCTGACGAGAGGCATCACCGTCAGCAAGCTCGTGCGGTGGGGCCTTCTGCTGCTCGCGATTGGACTCTTCGGCGGCTTCTTCCGGTTTCTGATGCGGCGGATTCTGACGGGTGTCTCGCGTGACATCGAGTACGACATGCGCAACGAGTTCTTCGCGCATCTGCAGAGCCTGCCCGCGCAGTACTTCCAGGCCAACCGTACCGGCGATCTCATGTCGCGCGCGACGAACGACCTCAATGCCGTGCGGATGATGATCGGCCCGGCTGTGATGTACCTGTCCGACACCATACTCGCGTTCGTCGTGGCGCTGTCCGCCATGCTGGCGATCGACTGGCGGCTCGCGCTCGTCGCGCTGATCCCGATGCCGTGCGTGTCGATCTCGGTGAAGTACTTCGGCACGGCCATCCACAAGCGGTTCGAACAGATTCAGGCGCAGCTGTCCGATTTGAGTGCCATCGCGCAGGAGACATTCGCGGGTGTCCGCGTCGTTCGCGCCTACAGGCAGGAGCGCGACCAGCTCGCACGGTTCGCTGAGTCGAACGAGGAGTTCGTGCGAAGGAACCGCCGTTTGATTGCGGTGCAAGGCTTCTTCTTTCCGAGCATGACGTTCTTTCTCGGACTGGGCGCGCTGGTCGTCGTCTGGTACGGCAGCCGCCGGGTGATCGGTGGACGAATTACGCTCGGCCAGTTCGTCGCGTTCTTCGGGTACTTCACGATGCTCGGCTGGCCGATGATCGCGTTCGGCTGGGTCACGAACATGGTGCAGCGCGGGATGGCGTCGTGGAAGCGGATGCTCGAAGTACTGGAGACGCCGTCGGCGATTGCGGACGCGCCACAAACGGGGAGTGGGCGGGTCGCCCCACCCAAAGAGATCCGTGGCGACATCGAGTTCCGCGATCTGACCTTTGGCTACGGGGCGACGCCGGTGCTGCGTCACATCTCCGTCAAGATCGCCGCGGGACAGACCGCCGCGCTGGTGGGACTGACGGGATCCGGCAAATCCACACTCATCAGCCTGCTCGCCCGCCTGTACGATCCGCCGCGCGGAACCGTGTTCGTCGACGGCGTCGACGTCCGCGATCTGCCGCTCGCGACGCTTCGAGGCGCGATTGGCTTCGTGCCGCAGGAAGCGTTCCTGTTTTCGGATTCCCTCGCCGCGAATGTGGCATTCGGGTTCGACGCGACGCCGCACCCGCATCAGGATCGCAACGAGACGATTCTTCACGCCGCCGGTGTATCGCGTCTCGACAAGGACGTCGTGGATTTTCCCAAGGGCTACGACACGATGGTCGGCGAGCGGGGCATCACGCTGTCGGGAGGGCAGAAGCAACGGACCGCCCTCGCGCGAGCTGTGGCGATCGACCCGAAAATTCTCATCCTGGATGACGCGCTGTCGGCAGTCGACACGTATACGGAAGAGGAAATCCTCTCGCGCTTGCGCGTCGTGATGCGGCAGAGAACGTCGATCATCGTCTCTCATCGCATTTCGACCGTGCGCGATGCCGATCTCATCCTCGTTCTTGACGATGGACGGATCGTCGAACGCGGGACGCACGCGCAGCTGATTCTCGGCGACGGGTTGTACGCCCAGCTGCACAAGAAACAGCTGCTCGAAGACGAGCTCGCCGCATCATGAGTGCCTGCGGGTCAGCGTAATGCAGGACGACGAGATCCTTGGAAAGGCGTACGACGCGCGCCTGATGCGCCGGCTGCTGACGTACCTGCGGCCGTACTGGCGTCAGGTGTTGCTGGCGTTTGTCGCGATTATCGCCGGGGCGGCCGGGCAGCTCGCGCAACCGTACCTGATCAAGATCGCGATCGATCAGCACATCGTCACTGGGAGGCTCGAGGGACTCGACACGCTGGCGCTGGTGTTTCTGGCGATCGTGATCGTCGGTTTCGCGTTCGAGTATCTGCAGACGTGGACACTGCAGATGACGGGGCAGCGGATCATGTTCGACCTGCGGATGGCGATCTACAGCCATCTGCAGCGCCTCGACGTGCAGTACTACGACCGCAACCCGGTCGGCCGGCTGATGACGCGGGTCACCTCGGACGTCGACGCCATCAACGATCTGTTCACGTCGGGTGTCGTCACCGTGTTCGGCGACATTTTCTCCCTCGTCGGCATCATGGCGATCATGATCGGCATGAATTGGCGGCTGGCGCTCGTCGCGTTCTCGGTGCTGCCGCTCATCGTGATCGTGACGCAGTGGTTCCGTCGAAACGTGCGCGAGTCGTACCGCATCGTGCGCGGCTACATCGCCCAGATCAACGCGTTTCTGCAGGAGAACATCACGGGCATGTCGACCGTGCAGCTGTTCCGGCGCGAGGCCGTGAACTACAGCCGGTTCGACGACATCGACCGCAAACACCGGGACGCCAACTTCGAGTCGATCTTCTATTACTCGGTCTTCTATCCGGCGATCGAGATGGTGGCGGCCATCGCGTCTGCGCTGATCCTCTGGTACGGCGGCGCGAACGTGCTCAAAAACGTCCTGACCTTGGGCGCGCTGTTCGCGTTCCTGCAGTACTCCGCGCGCTTCTTCCGGCCGATCAGCGACATGTCGGAGAAGTTCAACGTCCTGCAGGCGGCGATGGCATCGTCGGAGCGTATCTTCCGGCTGATCGACGAGCCGGTGGCGGTTCAACAGCCGGAACGTGCCGTCGTGAGGCCCGCGCCCGCGGCGGGCCATATCGTCTTCGATCACGTGTGGTTCGCGTACAGCGGCCAGGATTTCGTGCTGCGCGACGTCAGCTTCGAGGTCAAACCTGGCCAGCGCGTCGGCATCGTCGGCGCCACGGGAGCGGGCAAGACGACGCTGATCAACCTGCTGCTGCGGTTTTACGATGTGACGAAGGGACGAATCACGGTGGACGGCGTGGACATCCGCGAGCTGGATCTCGACGATCTGCGCGGCCTGTTCAGCCTCGTGCTGCAGGACGTCCATCTGTTTTCGGGCACCATCGCGGAGAACATCCGCCTCGGACATCAGCGGATTGACGACGAGCGGCTGAAGCGCGCGGCTGCGGCGGTCCACGCCGACGCGTTCATCGAGCGGCTGCCCGACGGCTATCAGACCGCAGTCGCCGAGCGGGGGTCGACGTTGTCAGTGGGGCAGAAGCAGCTGTTGTCGTTCGCGCGTGCGCTCGCGTTCGACCCGCGCGTGCTGATTCTCGACGAAGCGACGTCGAGCGTCGACACGGAAACCGAGTTGCTGATTCGCGACGCGCTCCACGTGTTGATGGCCGGCCGTACGACGATTGCCGTCGCGCACCGGCTGTCGACCATCCAGGATATGGACCGCATCCTCGTATTCCACAAGGGACAGCTTCGCGAAGCAGGCACGCACCAGGAACTCCTCGCCCACCGCGGCATCTACTTCAAGCTGTTCGAACTGCAGTACAAGTCGGCGAACGCCGACGCTCCCGCGACGCGGGCCTAGGTCGCCGGAAGGTGCCACAAATTGTTGGGGTTACCCCGATTCGTAAACACGCAGGCGCGTAAAGTAGTAATTCACCTCGGCGGGGCATCTTTTTATAGATCCAGCCCTTCCCTGGGGATTCAGGAGCCGACCAGGGACCGGGAACCGAGCGGTATGCGACCGCGAGGCGGCTGGAATGCCGGCATACGCTAAACGCCGCTATAATCAGGCCCTTGATTTGAGCCGGGGCGCGGCACTGCGACGCTCTGGCGGATGGTTGTCTGGCTTCTTTTCGGTGGCTATGTGTGATGGCACCTGGTGCCGATCACAACTTCACGGAGGCACAAATGATTAGACGAGCTTTGGGATGTGTCGTCGCGTGCGGGTGTCTGATGGCTGGTGTCTCGCTCCAGGCGCATCATTCGCTCGCCGGCGTCTACGACATGAAGGCGGAGAAGGAAATCGTGGGCACGCTGACCATGATCAAGTTCGTGAATCCGCACGGATCGATGACGATCACGGTGAAAAACACCGACGGCACGACGACCGACTGGACGTTCACGACCGGCTCGGCCACGACGCTGGCCGATCGCGGGATCAGCAAACTCGGCCCGAACGCACTTAAGGTCGGCGAACCGTTGACCGCGAAGTTCATCCCCGCGCGGAACGGGAGTCCACTGGGATTCCTCAAGTCGATTACGCGGGCGGACGGCAGCGTCCTGAATATCTCCAACGGTAACCCCAACGATTAGTGGACCGGGAGATCAGCATGGCTTCTAGAAAAATATTGCGGACGAGTGTCGCCGTCGCGGCAACTTTCATGATCGGCGTGCCGTCCCTGTCCAGCGCTCAAGCGCGAGGCGCAGCTCCGGCAGCGCCGGCGGCAGGCGGCCAGGCTCCCGCACAAGGCGGTGGCGGGCGCGGCCGTGGCGCCGTGCAGTATTTCAACCCGGCACCCGGTGCGAAGGACCTGAAGTCCACGCTGTTTAACTGGGCGTGGTACATGGGCATGCTGCGGAGCAATGAGGAATACGACGTCCTCATGACGCTCGAATATCAGGGCAAGGGCACCGTGCAAGTGAATGGGCAGCCCTGCAATTTGACGAAGTACCGCACGAGCATCACCTACCAGCAGTCTGGTGAGCGGATTCAGATGACCGGCACTCGGCCCAATGGCCAGAGTTGCAACACGATCGAAAACCTCAGCGGAGCGTACGCTTGGAACGACGACATTCCCGGCGCCGAACTCATCGCGGGCCAGGGCAAATCCACTCCGATGCCGGCAACGGTCGAGGAACGGATGATTCGCCTGTGGTCGGGCCCGCAGGGTGCGTTCAAAGCCGCATTCGCCGGAACGTCGGATCCGCCGTCAATGACTCCGAGACCGCAAAAACTCGCAGCCGACGTGACGACGATCGGCAAAACGTCTGTCGCATGGGTCAACAACAAGGCGGTGTTGACGTACCCGATCCCGGGCGTCCCAACGGCGACGGCGACCACCACACTCAACGCCCAAAACATGGCCGAGAGCGTCGTGGTGAAACACGGCGCGAACACATACGAGTTCGCGTATAGCGACTACAAAGACTGGAACAACCCGCTCAATCCGGCTGAGGCGCTGTACGCCGGCAAGATGATCGAAAAGAAGAACGGCGTCGTCGTCCGCGACATCACGACGACGCTGACGGAAACGGCGCAGATGTACATTGTCGTGCCTGTTCCGGCCAGCGTGAAGGCGGCGATTAAGCCGACGACTCAGCCTCCCAACTGGACGATCACGCCGAACAACCCGCCGCCAGCGGCGGCGGCGGCCGCCGCCACGCCGCGGCGAGCGGATGGGAAGCCGGACTTCACAGGAGTGTGGGGGGGCGGCTACAACCCAATCAGCGGTGGCGGAACCCGCCGATGTGGTCCAACGCAGACGAAGGTCAACTGCAACATCCCGATGGACAACTTCTGGGTGGATTACGAGTGGCTCTCGCCCTCGCGGTTTGGCATCCTGGGTCATCCGATTTACAAGCCCGAGTTCTGGGACAAAACTCAGGAGCTCGATCAGTGGACGAACAAGTACGATCCGGTCATGACGTGCCAGCCGCTCGGAATTCCACGGCACGGGACGCCGCGGCGGATCATCCAGACCGATAAAGACATGATCTTCTTCTATGGAGCCAATGCCGATTACGGCGGCGGAAACGCCGAATTCCGCGACTTCCCCATCGATGGTCGCGAGCGGAACCCGCGACAGGCGAGCCTGGCTACGTACTATGGGAACAGCATCGGGACATGGCAAGGAGATACGCTCGTCATCGACTCCATTAATTTCGTCGACACGACGTGGTTCGGACGAGGGGGTCTCTTCCACTCCTCCAGCATGCATATGATCGAGAAACTCACGCGTGTTGGAAATGAGATTCGATACGACATGACGATCGAAGACCCGGAGGTGCTCGTCGAGCCCTGGGTGATGCCGACCCGCATCCTGCGTCAGGGGGGCGGCGGTTTTGGCGGCTTTGGCGGCGGCGACGGAATCCAGGCAGAACGCGCGTCGTGCGAGGTGTACGAAGAGGGCAACGTCACGAATCAGCTTCGACACTAAGAGCCAGACCAAGAGTCGTACTCGAGGGACAGAGAGCAACTGCTCTCTGTCCCTCAAATCAGCAGGCCGCGGCGGGCCGTCGCGTCGTTAGCTTCGGCCGTCGCCATGTGACGAGAGCACTCGCTGCACATGCAGCGCACCTTCCTTGACCGCCTCGTCGATCGTCCTTCCTCGTTCCCGCGCGACAATGTAGGCCGCGTACCAGTCCGACCACTGATGCTTCGGCGCCGTCGCCTCGAACGGTCCGTGGTATTGCTCCGCTTCTCGCAGCACGTCTCCCAGCGACGCGACGTCGGGACTGAATCCTCGTCCGGGAATTCGCGCGTTGATTTCCTGGAGCAGCCAGTTGTTGCCGTCCGGATCGTTGAACGACACGAACGAGGCGTACGACTGACCGTTCGGATCCCGACCCGGCACCGGACCTGCCTGCCCCGGCGCGAAGTGGAACACGCCGCTCACTTGAACGCCGTGTCCGACAAGTTCAGATCGCGCTGCCTCGACATCTGAGACGATCAGCCACGCTCCCGCGCTGACGCCGCCGGGAGCGTCGTGACTCCGCTGCCGAAGATGAATCGAGCAGGGTGAGCCTGGAGGCGTCAACTGGACGACGCGGCTGCCGTCACCGCTGATGATGTCGGCGTCAAGCCGCCAGCCCAGGCCTCCGTAGAAGCGCTTGGCGCGATCGAGGTCGGACACCGGGATCACAACGACTTCGAGCTTCATGTCGACCTGGCTTGCGGCACGTGTGTCGGTTGCGTGTTCGTTGCTGGTGAGTGTGCTGCTCATTGTGTGCTCCCTACGGGCTGACGCTCCGCTCCGACGGCGAGCTCGCCCAGGCTTTCTCCAAGCATCCTGTTGAACGCGGGAAACGGGTGAATGACGTCTGCAAGAACTTTCAGCGGAACGCCGAGCTTGATTGCCAGGACGAGTTCGCCGAGGATTTCGCCAGCGCGCGGCGTGACCATCGTCGCGCCAATCAGCACGCCTCGCTCGCGGTCGGCCACGAGCTTCAGTGCGCCGCGGTGAAAGTCGTGGATGTAGCCGCGAACGGCTTGCGCCGGATCCGCGACGGCGACGATGACGTCGATCCCCTGCGCACGCGCGGCCGCTTCCGAGAGACCGACCGACGCCACTTCCGGGTCGGTGAACGTCACGCGAGGGACTGCCGTGTGATCGGCCCTCGCGTCGATGCCCCGCAATCGTCGCGCGACGATCTGACCGTGGTAGTAGGCGAGGTGGGTGAATCCGCCGATGCCTGTGACATCGCCGGCACCGAACACACCGGGACAGGCTTCGAGCGTCCCGGCGTCCACCTTCAACCAGCCGCGTTCCGTGCGCGTGAGCCCGCTGACGTTCCAGGCTTCGACGTTCGGCCGGCGGCCCGTGGCCACCAGCAAGCGGTCGGCTCGAACGGCCGCTCCCGACTTCAAATGAACGATGACGGCAGAGCGCTGCTGCGACGGCCCGACGATCGACTGGCGCTCGACGGCGACGCACGGGTCGCCAATCATCAGCATGATGCCATCCGCTTCCAGGTGTGGCCTGAGGGCGGCTCCAGCCTCGGGCTCTTCGGCGCCAAGAAACGTCGGTCCGGCTTCGATGACCGTGACCCTGCAGCCGAGGCGCGCGAAGGCTTGCCCGAGCTCGACGCCGATCGGTCCGCCGCCAAGAATGGCCAGCGACGCCGGCAGCTCCGTCGGAACGGCTGCCTGGCGGTTCGTCCAGAACTCGACAGTGTCGAGTCCGGGGATCGCGGGGATCGCCGCTGTGCTGCCGTTTGCGATCACCACGGCGCGGCGTGCGACCAGTTGGTCGCTTCCAACGTCGATCGTGCGCAGATCGGTCAGTCTGCCTTCGCCTCGCACGAGCACGGCTCCCGTCGCTTGCATGGCGGCTGCGGGCCGGCTGTCATCGAGGTTGCGCGCCATCCATCGCACACGTGTTGAGACTTTGGGAAAATCGACGGTCCAGTCCACGCGCGACGCCGCAAGGAGACGAGCGCGGTCTGCTTCACTCAAGGTCTCACCAGACCGAAGCAAGGTCTTCGACGGCACGCAGCCCCAGTAGGGGCACTCACCGCCGACGAGCTCCCGCTCGACCACAGCGAGCGAGAGCCCGCTCCCCTGAAGGCCGACCGCGATGGCTTCTCCGGCGACGCCGCCGCCGAGACACACGACATCAAACTCTCGTGACACGTTCCGAACCTCCGTGATCGCCCCGACGTTGGAGGCATGCGCGCAAGGCTCCTATCGTCCAGAGCACATTGGTATTGTTCTGGCGAAGCGGTGGCCGCCGGCGAATCACTCGAAGCAACGCCAACAATTCGTTTGCCAGAGAGACCGGCGGCCGCGATCGCGCTCGCGTGAACAAGACCTTGGCGTGACGTTCAGCGAACTGCCTTGAGGCGCGAGTGCTGTGCAACGGCCGGCCAGATCGCCAGCGGTGTGTCACGACATCGTAAAGCCGCCATCGAGTGCGCAATACAATCTTGCGGACGCCGTCGACGCACGCTATGCTCCTGCGGCTGGGATTTCTCTGCCATTGCACGCTCCCCCAAAAAGGAAGGCACAAGGCATGAACGCCAAACTCACGAGAACGTTTTTGTTTTTGTCGGGCACTCTCATCGCGGGCGTTTTCGCGACGACGACCTCGGCGCAAAAGTCGACGACGATCCCCATCAAGAATATGTACGTGCTCGGAGACAGCCTCTCCGATCAGGGCAATCTATTTCTGGCCACGAGCGAGATCGGTCCGGCTTTCAATGTGCCGCCCCTCCCCGATGCGAATTTTTACTTCGACGGACGGTTCTCCAACGGCGAGATTTACGCGGGCCAGCTCGCGAAGATGCTCGGCTTCACGATCGGGCCATCGCTTGCCGGCGGCAACAACTTCGCGTTTGGCGGCGCGCGCACGACGTACAACACCGTCGAGCCGCCATCGGGACCGCTTCCGCCCGGCGCGTTTCCGTGGT
>Ga0066903_100004588_pt1 | contig 11731 bp, 10 predicted proteins | sample PanSoiMetaGPlot1_FD_67491 | JGI IMG/M metagenome (GOLD analysis project Ga0066903, IMG submission 67491) | Tropical forest soil microbial communities from Panama analyzed to predict greenhouse gas emissions - Panama Soil - Plot 1 (version 2) | ecosystem: Environmental > Terrestrial > Soil >...
CAGGCCGGCGGGGGCTTGCTGCGCGGCCCGGGCAGCGGGCAGTCCGACGAGATCGAGGGGACCACGCCCTCCGGCCGGCCGGTGCTGCTCTCCGATGGAGAATACGTGATCGACGCTCCCACGGTAGCCGCACTCGGGGATGGCTCGACCGACGCGGGGGCGCGTCGGCTGGACGAGTTCCGCAAAAAGGTGCGTACCAATGCCTACGGGCACGATAAACAGGCCAAGCCGATGAAGAACGGGGGCCGCACCATCATGGTGGAATTTGGCGGCTGACAACTTCGAATACTACGTGACCAGGGAGCTCGAGCGCCACCTGGAGACGCTCCAGGCCGAGGTGCTCAAGGGGAATGCCGAGGACTGGGCGTCTTACAAGTATCTCTGCGGCCAGATCTGTGGTATACATTTTGCCATGCAGGTATTAGTGGACGCCCGTCAGCATACGGGCAGGGACGAGGAGTGAGCGCACTCCCGCAGCCCGCAGCGAAGACTCGGGCCGAGGTGTTCCTGCCGGCGGCCGAGGAGATCCGCGGCGTGCTCGAGCCCACTGGTTACCGCATTCTGGTGTGCATTCCGAAGTTGGACAGCCAGCTGCGCAACGGTCTTTACCAGCCTGATGAGAGGCGGGCGCTGGAAGAAACGGCCAGTCTGGTGGCGCAGGTGATTTCGCTCGGTCCGACCGCCTACCAGGACGCGGAGCGCTTTCCGCAGGGGGCCTGGTGTAAACCGGGCGACTTTATCATGATGCGCGCCTACTCGGGCACGCGCTTCAAGCGCGTGGGCTGCCCCTATGAGTATCGGCTCATCAACGATGACACCGTGGAGGCTGTCCTCCGCGACAACGATCCCACGGAAGTGGAGAGGGTGTAATGCCGGACGAAGAGACCCCCGAGACTCCCGCATCGCCGCAGCCGGAAGCGCAGGCCGCCGCCGAGGATCTCGCGGTCGAGGTGGAGGCGCCCCGCAGCGGCCGGCCGGCGCCCAGCGATGAGGAGCTGGCCAAGTCGACCGAGATCCCGGAAGACGAGATCGCCAAGTATCAGCAGGACGCCCAGAAGCGGATCAAGGGCCTGCGCGTGGCCTACCAGGAGCAGCGCCGGCGCGCCGAGCAGTGGTCGCGCGATGCCTCGACCGCAAGCAATCTTGCCGAGCAGTTGTACCGCGAGAACCAGCAGCTGCGCCAGAACGTCACCCGTTCCGAGACGGCGCTGATCGATCAGGCCACGGCGCGCGCCGAGTCGGAGCTCGAGAAGGCGCGCATCAAGGCCAAGCAGGCCTGGGCCTCGCAGGACTCCGATTTGATCGTGGACGCCAATGAGAACGTGGCGCGAGCCGTCTCCGAGGTGGACCGGCTGCGTCTGCTGAAGCCGGCGGTCGGGAGCCCCGCAGCCCCTGGAAACGCAGCCCCAGCGCCTGCCGAGGCTCCGGCTCCGGCTCCGTCGCAGCGCCCCATGAGTGAGCGCACGCGGTCCTGGGTGGCGCAGAATCCCTGGTTTGGCCAGGACGCCGAGATGACGCAGTTTGCGGTGCGCCAGCATCAGCACCTGGTGCTGGACGGGATCACGGAAGAGGCGAACCCGGATCTTTATTGGCGCACCATTGAAGACAAGTTACGTCAGCAGTATCCCGAGAAGTTCGCGCGGCAGACCGAGAGCCGCGCCCGTCCCGTGGCGGTCACGGGCGGCACGCGTGCCAACGGCGCAGCCCCAACCTCGGCAGCCGGCAAGAGGACCGTCCACCTGACGGAGTCCCAAGTCCGCCTGGCCCAACGTCTGGGGTTGACCGCCGAGCAGTACGCGAAGCAGATGATTTTGGATGAGCAGGAGCAGGCAGGAGGGAGGGTGCAATGAGCAACGCAAACGATCGGACCCCGCGCGAGCAAGACACTCGCGAGGCTGAGATGCGCGTGCGGCCATGGCGGCCTCCTACATCCCTACCCGACCCGCACCAGCGTCCCGGTCTGCGGTATCGCTGGGTGCGCGTGTCCGCCGCGGGAACGCCGGATCCGCTCAACGTGAGCAACAGCTTCCAGGAGGGCTGGTCTCCGGTTCGCGCCGCGGACTATCCCGAACTCGAAATCCAGCCTGACCGAAACTCCCGGTATCCAGACGGAGTCGAGGTGGGCGGCTTGTTGCTGTGCGCCGCATCCACGGCCCACATGTCCCAGCGCGATGCCTACTATGCCGAGATGACGCAGCGGCAGGTCAAGGCAGTCAACGACCAGCTCGACCGCGAGGTGGATCCGCGCATGCGCACCATGGTTCGGTCCCATGAGAGCAGGGTAGGTTTCGGCCCGGAAGCGCGACGCGAACCGCGCGGCTAGAGCTCGCGACCACAATCCTCAAGAGGAGCGCAAATGTCCCAAGTTGCTGGCCCGTACGGCCTGCGCGTGGTCAAGCTGATGGGGGACCTGCCGTTTTCGGGCGGCATGCATACCTATCCCTTGACCGCCAACCAGGTCGCGGGCTTTTTCTTCGGCGATCCGGTCGGCCTGATTGGGGGCCAGCCGGTGCCCCTCACCGCCTCGCCCACCACCACCGCCGGCGCCAACTCGCCCATCGGTATTTTCATGGGCGCGGAGTGGATCGATCCCATTCGCGGATTCGTCAACTCGCAATATTTCCCGGCCAACGGAATCGGCTCGGGTGCAACCAAAGTCAAACTCAAGATCTGTGACTACCCGCATCTGATCATGCAGATTCAGGCCAACGGCTCGGTGGCCGCCACGGCCATCGGCATGAACGCCGGTATTGTCGGCCCGTTCTCTTCGGGCACGACGCAGGTCGGCAACAGCACGGTAGCACTCGATTCCGCTTCAGTGGGTGCCACCAATACGCTGGCGCTGCGCATCTACGACTTCGTCTACAACGCTGCGCCCTCGCCGGGCGCGAGCTCGATGCCGGGGGATCCGTTTACGGATGTCCTGGTCACCTGGAACTTCGGCGTGCACCGCTTCCTGCAGGCGCTGGGTCAATAAGGAGGAACCAACATGGCTATATCACGAGCACAATTGATGAAAGAGTTGGTTCCGGGCTTGAACGCCTTGTTCGGACTCGAGTACAAAAGATATCCCGAGGAACACAAGGAGATCTTCACTGTCGAATCGAGCGAGCGCTCCTTCGAGGAGGAGACCAAGGTCACCGGCTTCGGGCCGGCGCCGGTGAAGACGGAAGGCGAGGCCACCCACTACGACGAGGCGCAGGAGACCTACACCGCGCGCTATACGCACGAAACGATTTCCATTGGTTTCTCGATTACGGAAGAAGCCTTTGAAGATAATCTGTATGACAGCCTGAGCTCGCGCTATACGAAAGCCTTGGCGCGCAGTATGGCGCACACGAAGCAGGTCAAAGGCGCAGCGGTCTTGAACAACGCCTTTAGCCCATCTTTCACGGGCGGGGACGGGGTGGCGCTGTGCGCGACCAATCACCCGCTAGTCATGGGGGGCGCCTTCAACTCGAACACGACCGCGACGCCGGCCGATCTGAACGAGACCTCGCTCGAGAATGCGGCCACGCAGATCGCGCTCTGGTTAGACGACCGCGGTCTGCTGATCGCCGGCAAGCCACGTAAATTGATCATCCCGGCCGCGCTGGTGTTCACCGCCACACGCTTGCTGCGCAGTCAGTATCGGCCCGGCACCGCGGACAACGACGTCTCCGCAATTTATACCAACGGGACGATCCCGGAGGGGTATGCGGTGAATCACTGGATCACGGATCCCAAGACCTGGTTCATTATTACGGATGTGCCCAACGGCCTGAAGCATTTCACGCGCGTGGCACTCAAGACCTCGAGCGATCCAGATTTTGACACGGGGAACCTTCGTTTTAAGGCAAGGGAGCGCTTTTCCTTCGGCTGGTCGGACCCGCTGGGCGTGTATGGCACCAAGGGCAGCTAGAGCTTTACCGGCGTAGTAGTGCCGCCGGAAAGCGGTCGGCCGGCGCCGCGTGGACTCGGGACGCCGGCCGGCTGTATGATGAGGGGGCAGTGACGATACTTTTCGGCCCGCCTGGGGTATCCCATTCCAGGCGGGTTTTTTTGTCTTTTCTCATATAGAACTGCGATAATCGATTATGTATGGTCGGTCGTCCCAAAGTTCTCACTGCGCCGCGCCCGCTCTGCCTGGTGGTGGAGAAGGCAGACTACGAGGCGCTGGCCGTGGAGCTGCTGCCCGCCTACCGTAAGGCACATCCGCGGGCCACGCTGGGCGCGCTCGCGCGCGATCTGTTGCGCCAGGCGATCCAGCAGTACCGGCACCGGGATGCTGAGCGGCGTGGGACGGCAGATCGGGAACGGCGGGAGCGGCAGCGGGAGCTGCGCCGGTTGGCCGTCTCCATGGCCGCGGCGCCGGACGATAGGTTGGAGGCGACGGCGGCTCGGCTGGCGGCGATGGTGAAACGGGACTAAGGTCTTCCTACTTTATATGCTTCAGGTTTTATTTTATATTGGCCTCTTGCTTGAGTTGATTGGGACCATACTTGGGGTCATCAAACCAGATTGGCTTAGCGTGGCGGGGATTCTCGTAGCGGCCTGGCTGCTTCGTGTTACCTATTTGAAGCCCGAGAAATGATGACGCTGGAACTCTGGAAATTAGTGGCCGCGATCGGCGGCGTGCTGGTCACTGTGGTAACGGGGCCGATTATCTGGGCCGTGAAGGCGGAATTGGGCAAGTTGCGCGCTGAAATAAGAGCGGAGATCAGCGCTTCAGAATCGCGCTTGAAGATTGAGATCGTTGGGCTCCAGGGCAAGATCGAGAAGCAGATGGTCGAGATGGAAGCGCGGCTAAATCAGCGTATCGATACGCATTTGGTGCATCGCTAATATGTCAGCTGTTCTGAAATTCATCCTTCTCCTCTTGCTGTTCGCTGGATTTATCCTGCTCACCATTTACACGGAAGTGACAGTCCGGTTCGGGGCTCTGATCATAGCGCTCTATGTGCTGGATGCGGTGATCGGCTCCAGGCAGGAGTCCAAGAAATGAGATACACACACGAGGGCCGCGACTATTGGGTCGAATACAATTGGTACCCCTCGGATGACGAGAATCCCAGGGAGGTGATCGAGGTCACCGGGGTCACCCAGAATGGGGTGAGGGTGGAGCTCCCGGACGATCTCTACTGGAAGATGACGTGGGCCGCCCTGCGCCACGCCCGCTTTACGGACGGGGGCCTGTGCCGGCTGGCTCCTGATGCTGTGGTGCCAGAGCGCCCAATCCTGCCGCCCCTACACCCAATCCCAAAAGTGGAATCTTACCGCGCACAAACTGATCCAGCACCACCTGCGGGTCCATCTTCAGCCGCGCCGCCGTGTACGCCACCCGCTGCGCCAGCACCCGCCCAAAAGTCTCCGGCGGACTCCCCAGCCCCGTCACATCACCGGCCCCAACCCACGCCTTTCCTTGTGCGTCGGCCACCGAGTAGCCTAAAGGCTTAGCCACCTTGGCGCGGAACTGATTCTCCGCGTGCTGGTACTCGTTCTGTCGGGGTGCGTCGTCCCAGTACGTCGGCTCGGCCACCGCCTGGTCCATTGTGATGGCACCGTTATCGAACATCTCGCGGGGGGAGATTACCGTGATCGTTTTTTTGCCGGCCGGGTTCTTCCCCTCCAGCTCCAGGCGGTCCTTGAGGAAGCGCGGGTCGCGGGAGAGGATCCCCACCATGCGCCAGAAGTGGCGATCGGCCGTCAGCAAGTCTTCATTGCCCGCCAGGTTCTCGGCGAAGCTGCCGCGCTTGGGGTGGGCGAGCGGGTCGATCGCGCCCTGCTCCTGTAACTCACGCGCAGCCCCTAGGTGTCCCTTCTGCATGAACGCGCCGTAGCCCTTGGCCGGTGTTTCCGGGAAGGGCATGCCTCGCTCGGCCATCCAGTTGTAGTAGCTTCCGGTGCGCACGTTGTCGGGCACGGTCATGCCGCTCGAGGTGGAGGAGATATAGCCCATCAGCTGCAGGAATTTTGGCTCGGCCTGATCCCCCCAGACCTGCCGATACTTCTGGAACAGGGGGCTATTGGCGTACCAGTTGGCGGGCAGCTTCTGCGCGCCTGCCTGGACGTACTGCTTCATGCCCTCGATCACATCCGGGTTGTTGAAGGCGGCCACCGTGCGCTCGGGCACGCCCTTGCGGCCCGGTAGGTTCGGATCGTAGCGCTCGAGTGTCGGCTGGCCGGTAATCGCCGGTTGGGCGCTGGTCATGTCGAGCACGTTCTCGCCGGCCGTGGGATTCCGCTCCATGTACTTGGCAAAGCCGCCGATACTGCTGGGCGGGCCCTTGGCCGCTTCGGCCAACACCTGCTTGCCGGTGATGTCTTTGCGCAGCGCCGGTGTCTGGCCGCGCCGGATCGGGATCGAGCCGCGCTCGCTACCGAAGTCGATATTGCGGACAGCGTCGATCGCGCCGGGCAGGTTGAGCGCTTCCCTCACGCCAGGCAGGAGCAGGCCTCCGCCTAGAACGGCGCCCACGTCCGTGCCCAGGTTGCGCCACCCCTCGGGCGCGCCTTTGAGGAGCTGGTTGATGCCGCCGCCGCCGATCGTGGCACCGGCTAATCCGCGGATGGCTGTGCGCGGGTCCTCTATCATGGCCGGGAGCATGAAGGGTGTGGCCACGCCCATCCCGCCGCGGATCGCGCGCGAGGCCTGCTGCGCCTTTCCCTCCCAGGTGGGCTCACGGATCAGGCCGGCCAGGCCGCCGCCCAGGTTCTCCGCGTGGCCGCCGATATCGCCGATATCGACGAGCGTGTCGGCCGCACTTTCCATGCTGTCGGTGCGCGGGGGGAGCGGGTAGGGTGCGCTTGGCCCACGGGTCGCGCCCCCTAGCAGACGCAACTGCGTGGCGCGATCGGGCACGCGCCGCAAGATGTCTGCGTAACCCGGAATCGAGCCGCCGTCCTGACGATGGAGCGGCGGCCGCGTGGGCATAGTGCCGCCGGTGCGCATGCCGGGCGTGGGTTTCGTGGTGGGCGCCGGCCCCTCAAGCGACTGCATGTGATTCACCACATCGCGGATGGAGTATTGACCGGGCGCATTCGCGCCGGCCGCGCGCGACAGGTCGCCCCACTCCTCCGGCGTGATCATGTTCGCGTTGGTCGAGTGCAGGCCCTGGTTGTGCAGCTCCTCGGCGATGCGGTGCGAGGTGGAGTTGCCGGCGATGCCGCCCTCCTGATAGCGAAGGGGGCCACCCTGGTGGTAGTTATAGGGATTCCGCGGCGGAGCAAACGTACCATTTTCGATGTCTTGCGGAGTGGGTAGCCGGCGGTTTTTGAGCAGGAACTGATTGATGGCGCTCTTGTCTTCGACGTGCAGTCTGACGAAGCTATCTTTTCCCTCGGTCCCGTAAATCTCATTCACGGCGGCGCTGAGGCTGGGCTTATTCTTGCGGCCGAAGATATCGAGCAGATTCGCGTGGACCTGGCTGTTGAGCTCCTGATCCGGGTTCTTGGTCTTGGAGTATAGGCGGCCGCCCTCGGGGGCCGCGGGCGCTGCGGCCGGTTCAGCCGGTGCTGCTTTCTTGGCCTTGGCGGCCTGGATGGATGCTTCCAGGGGGCCTGTCAGGTCTGGCTCTTCGGTGGCTGCGGGCTCAGGCTCCGCGGTTGCTGCGGGCGTCGCCACTGGTTGCGGTTCTGGGGCTGGGGCTGGCTTTGGCTTCGGTGCTGGTTTCGGTTGGGGGGCGGGTTTGGGCGGCGGCGGTGCGGGTGGTTTCGGTGGCGGCGCGTTGGCGATCTCGCGCGCCATGGCCTCGGCGGCCTCCGGGCTGAGTCCAGGAACCTGCTCCATCAATTCCTGCGCGCTCATCGGCGGAGGCGCTGGTGGTTTCGGCGGTGCTTCAGATGGCGGATATTCCGCCTGTACACCGCGCACGAAGCTCGGATCCTTTCCTGGCGGTTGCTCGAACACGCGCGGCGCGGCCGGCAATTGTCGTGCCGGCGGAATCGGCTCCGTCCCGTATTCGGCCGGTACGCCGCGCACGAAGCTGGTATCGGGCGGCACCGGGCCTGGCGGTTGCCGATAAACGGGAGGCCCAGGGCCCAGCTGCGGCAGGATCGTAGGCGGCGGCGGCACAGGTGCTTCGGCTGCGGCTCGAGCTGCGGCCTGTGCGTTCAGCGCCTTTTTGGCGCCAGTGATCATTCCGCGTAAAATAGGCGCGCCTGCGCCGAGAGTGGCCCCGACGTACTTGCCCGGTTCTCCCGCCATGTATTTGCCGGCCACAGCGCCAGCGCCCCCGGAGACAACAGACTTTGGAACCTTGAATACCTGGGTTCGACCGCCGGGAAGACGGATGGGTACTTCGATAGGCTCCGTGGCGCTGCTCCAGGCTCCTTTGAGGCCGCCAGGCACAGCGGTCTCCGCCCAGCGTCCAGCCCTGGCGGCAGTGCGCGCTAGGGGTGGGACTGCTGCCCCCAAAGCGGCAGCTCCGCCATAGGCCCCGATGCCCGTTCCGATGCCGCCGGCGATATCACCCTGCTGCATTTGGTTCGCTGCCTGGATCGCCGGCTCCGAGTACATGGGCACGATCGGGCCACCGGGCGCCTGATAATGTGCGCCTGCCGCGGCTGAGCCCTTGTCGAGCAGCTCCTGGTCTCCGGGCTGCGCTCGGCCAGCGCGAATGCGCCGCTCCGCAGCGAGGGCCATCTGCATGTCATGAATTGCCTCGGGCCGGTGGTACCACTCCTGGAGACCACTCTTGATGGCACTCACTGGATTCGAGCTTACGATGCTCGACCAAAGCCGCTCGAGCGGGCCGGGCGGGGTTGGTGCGGTGGCGGTAGGGGTGCTCGCGAGGGGGACCCTGTTCTTTTCATCCTCGATTGCTTGCCGAAAAATCGGACTGATCTCGATGGGGTCAGCCATTTAGAATGTCCATCCCCAATGTTGTGCCAGTGCCTGAGCCATTTCTGGATCGCCGCCGGCGGCCTTCAAAAAATACCGGGCGTCATTCGGGTCGATTTTCTGCCCAGTGCCATGCGGCAGGTTCGTTACGTTATCGAAGTACCGTAGGGTGCCCTTGCTGTCGCGCAGGGCGATGGCATGCCGATCGATATCGTTCAGCTCCTTTAAGGACTGGTCGCGGATGCGCCAATGCTCCCGCTGCCAGTCAGGGTTATCTGCCGTGCTCTCGCCCAGCCTTTGCGTGGCGTAGCGGATGGCTTCCTGTTTGGCTTCAACCTTGTTGGCGGCGCGATACAGCATGGCCTTGGCGAACTCTCGTTGCTCTGGAGTAAAGGTTGTGCCGGTGGTCCATTTTTGCAGCTTGGCCTGCATGTCGCCCCAGATCGAGCGTCCGTGCTCAAAGCTCTTGATTTCTGCTTGCGTAATCCGCACACCGCTGAAGGCACCGCCAGCGGTGGCCTGGATCAGTTCGAGTAGCGCGGCCTTATCGCTCACGGAATCGTTGGCATTCAGGTTGTCCAGAGCGTTCCGAATAGCGGTCACTTTCGGATCGACAAGCTTGCTGACCGGGAGTAAGTACGATATCTGCTTCTCGCGGCTCTTTTCCAGGTTTTGCTCTGTCTTCGCGGCGGCCGTCTGCTGCTGTTGCTCCGCCTTGGCTTCAGCCGCCTGCTCCCTCAGGATTGTATTCTGGTTGCGCTGCTCCTGCAGTAGTGGATTCGGTTTGATGGCGTACTGCACATAGCGCTGCTCGTCATCGGTGCCCTGGCTGGGGTCGGTCAACAGCGGTTGGCCGGCGCTGCGCCGGTAGGCGTTGATCTCGTCCATCCGCCCTTGCATCTTCTGCGCGTCGGTCAGCGTCTTAGGCTGGTTCTTCTGGGCTTCGAGTATGCGGGCGTTGGTCATGGTCTGCGGATCGTACGTGCCGGGCGGCGCCAGCAGCACCTCCGCCGCGGTCTTCGGGCGCATGGCCTGGTCCGCCTTCTCCTGCGCTGCTTCCAGATCCTTTTTCGCCTGCCGCTGGGTGGTGTCCAGCCGGTGCAGCTCGTCCTCGTTCGCTTTGTTACGCGCCAGGCCGGCGGTCTCACGCTGCTGCCGTAGTTTCATGATCCACTCGGCGTACTTCTCGTCATAGGCCGTTTGCTTGTCCTGTAGGTTGACGCCGGCCTGCAACGCTGCGATATAGTTCTTGCGCGCCTCGGACTGCTGTTTTTCCACGTCCGACATCGTCATCAGGCCGGCCTCGCCCAGCGCCACACCGAAGTGCGGGGAGTGAGAGGCGAGCAGGCCCATGCCCATTTTGATCAACAGGTCGGCGATCTTGGGATGCATGGCCGCCTGGGCGGTGTTCTGTAGGTTCTGCACAGCCTGCGCCAGCTTTTGGTACTCCGCCTGGTCTCGCGGCGCTTTGCCGATCATGCCCAGGACCGTCGCCTTGTCCGCGGCCACCTGCTGGGCCGTATCGGCTACGGCCTGGTCGTACGGTGTGTATTTCTTAGCCTTCTCGATCTGCTGCTGGATGTCCTCCGTTTCTTGGCGGGCGGTAGTAACATACCCTGGCTCAGGTGGCCGCCCGATGATGAACGCGGGCACCGAGCCGATGCCGGGCATCGGGATATTCGGTGCGGTGAAGTTGCGTCGCTCGAGAAATGCGCGCAGGTCGCCTAGGTCCGGCCGATCGAGCGGGCCGGCCGGCGGAGTCACGGTAGCCTGGTCCGACTGCGTGTCCGGTTGAACCCGGCTGGCATCACCCTCAGGCGACTCGGGCAGCGCGGCCATGCCGGTCGGCGGCGCCGTTTCCTCGGGGCCGGTCGGTCCTTGGTAGCTACTCGTGCGGTATGGTCCTGAAGCCGCCCAGGTGATCGATGCGTTGGGACCGTACTTGCGCAGCAGGTAGCGGGCGTTGACGTCCTGCATCCAGTCGGGCGCTTCCCGGGCCGTGCGGAACGCGGTGCCGATGCCGGTCGTGTGCGCCGCGTTCTGCCAGGTGTCGTTGATCATCTGGTACTTGCCGGACGCGGTGGGGTGGGGATTGCCGGGTGTGGGTTTGGGCGGTTTCGCCCGGTAGTTGCCGCCCGACTCCCGCCGGCCGATTTCGGTCAGGGTGTTGTTTTCGTCGGGATAGGGCTCGAGCGCACTGAGTGCGCTCACGTTCCACGGGTTTATGCTGTCGCCATCATCGACTGAGCCACCGTCTGCCATCATCTTCGGTCGCGGTATATTTTGCGGCGGTGTGGCGCCGGGCATGGGCGCACCCATCGCGCCGGCGGGCATGCCGCGCGCGATCGGGGCCATCCCGGGCGGTGGGGGCGGACCGGTGGGCTGCGGGGGTGTGATCTGCTGGAGCGTCGTCCGCATCGCGTCCTGCGCCACGGTAGATGATGGGCCCGGCCCCTTGCCGGCGCCCGAGCGCAGCAGTTGGCGGCGTTGCAGCTCGCCCAGTACCAAGTAAGGAGGCACGGCGCCGGAAGGCGTCTGCATCTCGCGCGCCAGCCACTGGTCGGGCATGGACTTCAAATGTTCCGCTGCGGAAACAAGGTTGGTTGACATTAACGTGCCTTCTGCTGGCTGATGGGTCCGCCGATGCCGCCGTAGTCTGATTCGCCGGGCTGATTAGCGCCACTCAAAACGCTGCTTGAATCTGCATAGCCGTCGCTGGGGCTGATCTTGGAGAGCAGACTGAGCAGCCCGCTCGGGCTCGCGGAGCTGCTACCGCGCGGCAGATTCGCGAGCGCGCGCAGGGCATCGTTCTGGGTGGGGGCGCCTCTCGTCTCCGACGCGCGCCGGAGCCCCGTCAGGATGCCGTCATACGGATCGACTGGGGCCACATTCCACGGGCTATCCTCATCA
>Ga0066903_100004589_pt1 | contig 11730 bp, 16 predicted proteins | sample PanSoiMetaGPlot1_FD_67491 | JGI IMG/M metagenome (GOLD analysis project Ga0066903, IMG submission 67491) | Tropical forest soil microbial communities from Panama analyzed to predict greenhouse gas emissions - Panama Soil - Plot 1 (version 2) | ecosystem: Environmental > Terrestrial > Soil >...
GAGCGCTCGAGCGCGGCGAGCTCGAGCTCGTCGAGGAGCGAGAGCGTCGGCTCGTCGTCGTCGAGCGCTCGGACGCGCCGAGGCGGCTCGTACTGGCGAGCTCGCGCCGGCGCCGGCGCGCGGAGCTCGACCGCGGGCTTGACCTTGAGCGATGAGCCTCGAGCTCTTGCTCGAGTCCTGTTGCCTCGCCTCGAGTTGCATCCGTAGTGAACGAGGCGGAGCTCGTCGATCGGAGGCAGGAGCTCGCCGCCGGCGTGACGAGGGACAACGTGGTCGACGCTCGGCGCCGAGCTCGAGCGAGCCGGCGCCTCGAAGTCGAGCTCGCCTCCGCAGAGCTCGCAGCGATCGCCGGAGCGAGCTCGGAGCTCCGGCATGAGCCGAGCGGCGTGATCGCGCCAGCGGCGATGACTGAGAGCGCTCGAGGCCACGGCCTTAGCGTAGGGGTCGGCCAGGACCGACAGAGGTCGGAACGTGGTTTAGAGACCTTGGCGAGCCTTGAGGGCTCGCCGGTCTCGGTGGGGGGTCTGGGGGGAGGGCCGCCGTCGACCCACACTGGACCAGGCCGGAGCCAGGCTCCTCCCGAAGCCAGCCGAACCGGATGACGTCGACGTAGCCTCGAGCCGAGCGCTCGGCCTCGAGGGGTCGAGTGTTGTGACGGCCGCCGGCGGGAGGAGTGGGGTGACGCCGACCGCCGGCGGCCGCCGTGGTCGCCGCGCTATCGCTCCGGGATCGGCTCCCTCGGCGGCGAACCGTAGAGGACCATCGACCAGTCGGCCTCGCGCCGCGCTCGCAGCGCTTCGCGAGTCTCGAACGGGATGACCCGAAGACTGAGACCGTCGGCGAGGAGCTCCTCCGCCTGTATGAGCGCGACGTCGTCCGGGCCGTAGTCGACGCCTCCGGCGAGGAGCTCGAGCTCGACGCGCCGATCGGCGCGGTACAAGGCGCGGAGCTCGCGGAGCGCCTCCCGGTAGCCGTCGAGGTCGTCGTCGGCGCGCTCGCGATGATGAGCGCGCCGGACCTCCATGCGCCGAATCGACTCGACGAGCTCGGCGAAGCCTTCCTCGTAGACCCAGGCGGCGATCATGCGAGGAGCTCGAGTTGGCGCGGCTCAACGTGCTCGACCGCGTGCTCGAAGCCGAGCTCGGTCGCCGCCTGCTCGCTCGCCGTCCAGCCGTCGCCGAGCTCGCCGCAGCGAGCGCAGACGGCGCGGTAGCGCCAGGGTTTCTCCGGCGTTCGCCGGCGTCTCTTGATCGAGACGATCGGGCCGAGCTCGGCCTTCGAGACCGGACGCCGGCGTCGGCGCGTCATCGCGGCCACTGGCCGAGCTCGATCGCGTCGGCGATCGCCAGGAGCGCGTGCACCTTGGCGACCTCGAGCGTCCAGTCGCGGGAGGCGTTGAGGCTCTTGAGGCGGCCGTCGACGACCATCGAGAGATGCTCGTCCGGTGAGAGGTCGCGGACCTCGTCTTCCTGGCGCGCGAGGAGCTCGAGAAGGCGGCGCGCCTCCTCGCCATGCTCGACGACCTTGGTCGGCTCGTCGCTCATAGCGGAGCTCCTCGCCGGCGCGCCTCGGTGACGGCCGCGGCGATCGAGTGAACGCCGAGACGCTCGAAGGCCGCTTGGCGGATCGTGCGGACCGTTCCCTCGGCGATCCCGAGCTCGTGAGCGGTCTCGTCGACGTTGGCGCCGGCGGCCGCGGCGCGGAGGACGTCGACCATGCGAGGCGTGAGCGCGCGGCCGGCCTCGACGACGTAGGAGCCGCGGCCGCTCATCGGAGCTCGAGCTTCTCGTTGTCGGTCCACCAGCGCTCCGGGATCGTCTCCGGGACGTCCGGCCTCGGACCCTTCTTGCCGCCGGCGAGCCACTTCATCCAGTCGCGCTCGCCGCTCGTCGTCCCGTAACGCTTGCCGGTCTTCTCGACCTCCTTGCAATAGTCCCAAGCCCAGTCCGGGATCTTGTCCGGCGCCGCGCTCGGCTTCTTCTTCGGGTCGCGGCTCGTCGTCAGATACCAGCGCGACCAGTCCCACACCCACTGGGGCGGCTTCATGTAATCGTCCTCCTTCGAGCCCTTCGGGCCGGGGTCCTTGCCCGACCAAACGCCGCTCTTGTATTTGAGGTGCCACCACTCGGACGGCGCGTCCGACCACTTCTTCGCCCAGCCGTAGTGGGCGCCGATCTTGTCGATCATCGAGCGCATCTGCTGAGTCGGGACGTCGACCGCGAGGCCGAGGCCGTGGTTCGAGGTCCCAGGGACGGCGGCGAGCGCGCCGTTGCCGTTGAGGTAGTCGTTGTAAAGCTGCTGCTGTTGCGCGTACGTCCGATACGAGCTCTTCGAGCCGGTCGGGACGAGCTCGAGTCCCTTCTTGCGCGCCTCGACGTTCATCGCGTTCCAGGCGGCCGCGGCCGCGTTCGCGAGTTGACCTTGGGCGATCGGCGCGAGCTCCGAGTCCTTGAGATAGCCGTTAGCGCTCATCGGAGCCAGGCGACGAGCTCGTAGAGGCCGAAGGCGACCGCGGCCAGGATGAGCCAGCCGAGGAGGCCGCCGGCGATCGCGACCCAGAAGGCGGCGCCGACCGAGAGCCGCGGGAGCTCGACCTCGTCCTCGTCGAGCTCGCGATCGTAGACGTCCTCAAAGTCGAGGATCGGCGAGCGCGGGAGACGGATGACCTCGGCGAGCTCGCCGCGCGATCGCCGGCGGAGCTCGAGCTCGTCGAGGACGCGGAGCGCGTGAGGGACGTCGCCGTCCGAGGCCTCGAGGAGACGAGCTCCGATCGGATGCTCGAGGAGCCGCTCGGCGTCGGCGAGCTCGAGCTCCTCGGCGAGACGGTCCTTGCGGGAGAGTCTCATCGGGAATAAAGCCTCCTGTGTCACGTTGCTATTCTGTGGTTTCACAAACGGAGTCCACGGAAGAAAGGATCGGATCGATGACCAAGCTCGAAGCTACCAAGCCCGTCAGTCGGAGGCAAACGAGAGCGCTCCGGCTTGGAGGGTTTCATCGCGTCTCGGACGTCGGCGGTCGCGACGACAAGCTCCGCTCGCCGGAGTTTGCCAAGGCCGCCGTCGAGCGCTGGGTCGAGCATCCCGACGGCGCGGCCGCCGGCGGCGCGCGGCTCGTCGAGTGGCGCGTCTCGCTCGACTCGAGCGGGCATCGCTCGGACCAAGACGCCGAGCTCGAGGCCTTGATCGTGAAGGTCGAGGCCGGCGAGCTCGACGGGATCGTCGTCGCCAAGCTCGACCGCCTCTCGAGGCTCGCGCCTCGCCGGCGGCTCGACCTGCTCGAGCGGATCGGAGAAGAGCGGCTCTTCTCGGCGACCGAGTCCAACGACGTCTCGACGCCGGAGGGACGCTTCGTCCGTCGCATGTTCTTCGAGCTCGCGCTCCTCGAGTGGGAGCGCTACGCCCGGAACTGGGAGACGGCGAAGACGAGCGCGATCGCTAAAGGCGTGGCGATCGCCAGGGACGCCGCCTTCGGCTACCGCTTCGACGAGCGTCACTCGTACGTCGTCCATCGGGCCGAGGCGATCGTCGTCGTCGCGCTCTTCGAGCTCCGCGCGGCCGGCGGCTCCTGGACGGAGCTCGTCGAGCTCTTCGAGAGGATGACGGGCCGGTCGACCTCGAGGCAGACGATGAGCGCGCTCGTCCGTAACCGCGTGTATCTGGGAGAGGTCGCCTACCGCTCGCGCGACGGCGAGGCCGACGACCTCGTCAATCCCGAGGCCCATGAGGCGATCGTCGACGTCGACCTCTTCGAGACCGTCCAGCGCGTCAACGGCGAGCGCGCCGGCGACTCGGCCGACCGCGGCCGCGGCCATGCCGGCCGCTCGTTCTCGTTCCTCGGCGGCGTCGCAACGTGCCACGGATGCCGGCGCGCGATGGTCTACAAGACGCGCTCGAGCCAGGCCGACCGTTACGTCTGTAACAGCCACTCGAAGTGTCCGGCGCCGGCGTCGCTCGTCGCCTCCGAGCTCGAGGCCTTCGTCTGGGACGCGCTGCTCGAGTGGGCCGGCGAGGAGGCCGACGAGCTCGTCGAGCTCGAGGCGGAGCTCGACGCCAGAGGCGATCGGATCATCGCGGAGAAGAGGCTCGAGGACGCGCGCCGGGTCGCCTCCGAGTATGAGGCCGACGTCGAGCTCGAGCTCGAGATTGGCCGGGACGACTACGCCAAGGGTCGGCAGGCTCGCCGGGACCTCGTCGAGCTCCGGGAGCAAGAGCTCGAGGCGATCGGCGAGGCCTCGGAGCTCGAGCTCGTCGCGTCGACGTTGCGCCAGGCCGGCGACGAGCTCGAGGCCGAGGAGAAGAGAGCGCTATTGAAGGTCGCGCTCGCCGGCGGCCGCCTCGTCGTCCGGCGCGCCTCGCGCGTCCCGGTTGAGGAGCGGATCGTCGCGCTCGAGCTCGGCGGCGCGCCGGCGTCGGACGCGGAGGATGCGCTTGAGCTCCTCGAGGACGTCGCGGCGTAGCTGAGGGCATCGGCCAGTCATCGGGGTCCCCCTTCCTCCCGAGAGGCGTACCGTGTTCACTGACGGCCGCCGGCGGCCTCTTCGCCGGCGGCCGTCGCCGCAGCGGAGCCCGAATCGTTAGCAGACTCGGCCGGAGCTCGAGCGATGTAGGCGGCGAGGACGCCGATCGCGGCGCCGAGGACGGTCGAGAGGAGCGAGGTCGCCGCCTCGCTCAAGGTCGTGTCCCTCGAGGCCTCGGCGATCGCCGCGGCGACGGCGAGCGAGACGATCGCGCCGGCGACCGCGGCCGAGAGGATCAAGGCGACCGCCTCGCGAGCTCCGATCGTGCGGAGCTTCATGCCGGCGTCCAGAGGATCGGCTCGCCAGGCTTGCCGATTAGGAGCTCCTGCTCGAGCTCCTCGAGCGCGAGCTCGGCGGCGATCGCGAGCGTCGCGGCGAAGAAAGCGGTAACGACGATCAAGCCTTGGCCGCCGGCGCCTCCGCCGGTCGTCGAGCTCGAACCGAGGCCGCCGTTGCCGCCGGCGCCGTAGGCAGGGCCGCCGGCTCCGCCTTGAGCTCCGGCCGAGCTCATCCAACGGCGCGCGTTCGGTGGGCCGCCGTACGGGCCGGCGCCTTGGCCGCCTCGAGAGCCGACCGCTTGAGTCGGCGAGAGAGCGAAGCCGGGCTCGGCGTAGCCGCCTCCGATGATGACCGAGCCGACCGAGCCGGAGCCGGGTCCTCCGAAGCCGGCGGCGTTGCCGACGACGAGCGGCGGCGCGGCCGGCGCGACGAGCGTCCCGGTCCCGACGCCTCCCTTAGCGACGAGCGTCCCGAAGGTCGCGTCCGGGCCGGTCGCGCCTCCGGCCGGGCCGCCGTTCGGGCCGCCGGCGCCGCCGGCAGGGACGACGTAGTTGTAGGTCGGCGCGAGCGGCGGCCGCAGGAGCGAGGCGGAGTAGGAGCCGCCTCCGCCGGAGAGGCCGATCCCGACCTGGCCGGCGGTCGGCGCGACGAAGCCGGCTCCGCCGGCGCCGGCGCCGGTGAGCTCGACGAGGAGCGCGACCGCGTGAGCCGGCGTCGTGAAGACGCCGGCGCCGACCGTGTTGAGAACGGCGCGCTGGACGGCGAGCTCGAAGAGGTCCTCGAGCATGGTCGAGAGTTGCTGACCGAGCGCCGGGTAGTCGACGAGCGCGTCCTCCGGGAGCGGGAACGGAAGGCCGAGCTTCGGAGTCGTGTCAGGCATGGTCGGCCTCCTTAGGCGGGGATGAGGTTGTCGAGGACGAAGGCGTCCGACCAAGAGCAAGCCGGGTCGACGGCGAGCCAGTGGAGCTCCGGCGGGAGGTCGCGCCAGGGGAGCGCCAGGCCGGAGAGGAGCGGGTCGGAGAGGACGACGTCTTGATGCCAGTCCGGACCCTCGATGACGTCGGTCCAGCCTTCGACGATCGGCGTCCACTGGCCGAGCGGCGCCGTCGCCGGGAGGTCGAGGAGCTCGAGAACTTGGCCGACCTCGAGCGGGTAGCGACGGAGGAGCGTCAAGCCGGGGAGCTTCCAACGCGGCTCGGAGAGACGGGCGAGCCAGAGGTTCGCGATCTGGGAGGCCGTGGCGGCGTCGGCGAGGCCCGACTCGAACGAGCCCGACCATCGGACGCCGAAGATCGCCTGCGAGGCCGTGTCGTCGACGGTGACGGAGCCGGCGCCGTAGCCGTAGCCGAGGACGAAGCGGTTGACGACGTCGAGCGTCTGATACCAAGGCGGCGAATAGAGGACGTCGGCCGGGTTGAGCTCGAGCGGCGAATAGACGCCGGCGCGCGCCGAGTAGGCCTGGACGACGATCGTCCCGTCGGCCCGGTCGAAGGCGGTCGCGCCGATCGAGTTGCGGTCGGTCTCGAGCGCGGCGAGCGCGTCCATCGTCTCGAACGAGGCCGGGTCGAGCGGGTCGATCGGGACCGTGGCGGCGAGAGGGACGTCCGGCGTCGGCGCCTGGACGACGCCGGCGAGGCCGGCTTCGCTGAGGATGCGCGCCATGCGAGCCCCCCAGAGCTCGGCCGGCCACTGATGACCTCCGACCGGCCGGCGGCCGGCGTCGGCGAGCGCGGAGACGGCGATGACCTCGAGCCTCGAGTCGACGGTCGGGTCGTCGTCGAGGAGTGAGAGGTCGGTGATGCGGCCGGTGAAGATCGGGTCGGTGTCGGTGTCGCGTATCTCGAGGGTCGTCCCTGGCCGCCAGAGCTCGAGGTCGGAGCGCGGGATCGCGCGGAGGCGGAGCGTCGCCGTCGACGCTTGAATCGGGCCGTCGACGTCGTCGCGGCCGTGGCGTATCTGGACCGAGGCGAGAACGTGGCCGAGGTCGACCCAGACGCCGTCCGTGCCGCCGAGCCGGATCGCGCCGATGTACGCCGGCGCGGCGCGCGGCTCGAGCTCGAGCTCGAGGACGCTCATCGCCGGCCTTGGCGTTGGTCGTGCTGACGGAGGACGCGAGCGAGCGCTCGAGCCGTCCCTTCCGGGTCGGTCGGGCCGTAAATGTTGACGGTGATCGCGCCGGCGCCGCCGGCGACCATCGGCCGCGGAGCTCCGACCGCTCGGCCTCGAGCGTCGAGCGGCGTGAAGTAGAGGAGCGAGCTCGAGCTCAAGCCGGGAATGTGCGGAAGGTGAATCGAGGGAACGTGAATCTTGCCGAGCCAGCCGATGAGGTCCTTGACCCAGCCGATCAAGGCCTTGACCACGTTGAGGACGGGATTGATCGCGCGGAGGATGAGGTTGAAGGCGGCGACGCCGGCGGCCTTCACTTGGTCGAAGTGAGTCGAGAGGACGTAGAGAGCGGCGCCGATCGGGCCGAGAGCGAAGAGCGCCAGGCGCCAGTGGTCGACGATCCAGCGGAAGGCCGACTGAGCGGCGCCGAGGAGCCACTCGAAGCCGCGGCCGAGAGCTCGAGCCGCGGCGAGGACGCCGCCGAGCGCGGCCTGGACGATCGCGCGGAAGGTCGAGCTCTTCTTGTAGGCGACGACGAGCGCGACGCCGAGCGCGACGACGGCGGCGATGACGAGGCCGATCGGGTTGGCGGTGAGCGCGGCGTTGAGGAGCCACTGAGCCGCCGTCCAGGCGACCGTTGCTCCCTTGGCGATCGCTTGAGCCGCCGTCCAGGCCTTCATCGCGGCATTGGCGGCGAGGATCGCCGCGGAGAGGCCGGCGACGACGCCGATCGCGACCTTGACGGCGCCAGTGTGGCCGGCGGTCGCCTTCGTGAGCTTGACGAGGAGCGCGAGGCCGGCTTGGTAGTAGGGGAGGAGGCCTTGGCCGAGCGAGGCGGTGAGGTTCTCGGTCTCGGCCGCCTGGACGCGCTGCGCGTTGGCCGCCGAGTCGCTCGTCCGGGCGAAGTCGCCTTGAGCGTCGGCGGTGTCTCGCATGATGAGCGCCATCGTCGCCGCGGCCTTGGCGTGAGCGTCGAGGGCTCCCTTGCCGGAGTAGAGGCCTTGCTTCAAGGCCTCCTGCTTGAGCCTGGCGTCGGAGAGGAAGACGCCGAACTTGCGGAGCGGCTCCGATTCGCCGGCCAGGCCGGAGCGGAGCGCGTCGAGCGTCTCCTCCGGCGATGCGTTGTTGAAGCTCGCGAGGTCGCCGGCGAGCTGGACGAGCGTCTTGCTCATCGAGGCCGCCTGCTTCCGGCTAAAGCCCATCGGGACGAGCATGTTGCCGAAGGTGCCGGCGGCCTCGAGCGCGGCGCGCGAGCTCAAGCCGAACGACTCCGCCAGGGTGCGCGACCAGGCGACGATCGTCTTGCCGCTCTTGCCGAAGACGACCATCGCCTTGTTCTGTTGCTCGTTGAGGTCGGAGGCGGCGTCGACCGCCTTCTTCGCTCCGACCGCGATCGCGCCGAGAGCGATCGTCGCCGGGACCGCGGCGCGCTTGAGCGCGGCGCCGACCTTCTCGCTCTTCGTCATCGAGTCGCCGAGCGCGTGGTTCACTTGGCCGAGCTCGCGGATCGCCTGGCCGGCCTCGGCGCCGACCCGGATGATGATGTTGCCAGGGCCGGCCACTACAGGAGCCTGTAGCGCTTGAAGACGAGGACGATCGCGCGCTTGAAGGTCGGGATCGCGCGGCTCCGCTCGAAGGCGGCGACGGCCGGCGCGATCCAGTAGCCGGAGCTCGGCGGAGCCCCCCAGTGATTCGGCTCGCTCTTCGGTCCCTGCTCGGAGCCCCAGACGAGCCGCGCGGCCGCGGCGCCTCCGCGGCCGACCGAGGCGGAGCCGCCGATCGAGACGGAGGGGAGCCGGTCGCGCTTGACCGCGATCGAGCGCGCGACGCGGCGAGCGACCGGCGTCGGCGAGCGGCCGGCGGAGGCCTCGAGGTAGGGGACGAGCTCGCCGGCGCAACGGCCGGCGGCGTCGCGGATCGCGCCGTTCGCTTCCGGCCGGAGCTCGGCCTCGACGCCGCGGAGCGCCTTGAGCGTCTCGACGAGCCCGTCGACCTCGATCGAGAGGCCGACCTTCGACGAGGTCCGGCTAGGCGCGGCTCTTCGCCTCCTCGAGAACGTCGAGGAGCGTGACGAGCTCCTCGAGCTCGAGCTCCCAGAGCTCGGCGAGCGGCCGGCCGGTCTCGAGGGCGAGCTCGATCATCCCTCGCGAGACGCTCCCGACGGGAAAGGGTCGACGACCTCGAGCTCGTCGGTGAGGTCCTCGACGTCGACGAGCCGGTCGATCCAGACGTCGAAGCCTTCCTCGATCCCGAGCGCCGAGTAGGCGAGGAACATCCCGAGCGTCGGCGAGAGCGCTCCCTCCTCGATCTTGTAGCCGTGGCGGCGCGCGTACTCCTCGAGCCGCTTGACGTCGCGCGGCCGAGCCTGCCAGGCGACGACCTCGCCGTCCTCGTAGGTGACGGTCCCTCGGATGCGGCCGATCATTTCGAGCCGCCAGCCGAGCCGGCCTTCGAGCTCGAGCTCGCCTCGAGCGGGAGGATGCCGGCGTCGTCGCGGGTCGGCGTCCCGACGCAGGGGAGCTCGACCGAAGTGACCACTTGGACGCCGACGTCGCCGCCGAGCTCGATCGGGACGATCTGGACCGTCCCCTTGTAGATCGGCGCCGCGGTCGGTCCCTTCGGCGACCACTCGAACGCGAGCTCGGCGAGCGCGTGGTCCATGAGGAAGTTGACGAAGCCGGCCGGGTCCTCGAAGTCTTGAATCGCGTCGATGTTCAAGGCCCAGGCGATCGAGGTCTCGGGAGCCGGCTCCGGCGTCTCGAGCGTCGGCGTCCCGTCGTTCGAGTTGACGGTCGGCGTGAGCTTGACCGCGGCCGCCTGCGGCGAGACCTCGATCATGGTCGGCGCCGCGGTCCCGAGCTTGAGGAGTCCGGGTCCCTGGCGTGAGTCGGTGGTCGGCATGGTCTAGGCCTCCTCTTCGATCGTGACGGTGACGGTGAGCTCGAAGGCCGGGAGCGGCTCGGCGTTCGAGCTCGAGCGCCAGGAGCTCGGCGCGTAGTTGTCGGTCTTGAGAGCGAGCGCGACGGCGTCGGCGAGCTCGAGGACGCGGTCGACGACGAGCTCGCTGTTGAGCGCGTCGCCGGAGACGACGAGGACGGGGACCTCGAACGTGCGCGAGGCGAGGCCTCGGGCGACGTAGGCGGGGAGCCCGATGAGGACGCCGATCGGCGTCGGGTAGAAGGCGCCGGCGTCGGTCGAGGCCTCGATCCCGGCCGCCTCGAGCCTGGCGGCGAGGTCGCGGCGCGCGGCCGTCCCGATCGTGACGACGGGGACGCTCATATCGCTCGAGGCCTCCGCCAGCCGATGAGCCGCAGGACCTCGGCGCGGCGAGCTCCGAGCGGGTCGAAGAGTTGCGTCTCGTCGCCGTAGCCGGCGAAGCCGGACGGGGCTCCGCGCGATTGGTAGAGGATCGAGGCCCAGAGGATCGAGCCGGTACGGACGTTGTCGGTCGGCGTGAAGGTCGCCGGGACCGGCGGCGTCGCCGTCGGATCGCCGCCGGTCCAGAGGTCGGAGCGACGCTGCTCGACCGCGGCCTTGATCGCCGCGGTCGAGAGGACGAGGTTGTCGTCGGCAGGGTCGGCCGCCGGGAGGTCGAGGTAGCCGGCGACGTCGTCGATCGTGAGCCACTCCGGCATCGGCTACTTGGTCGCCTTCGCCGTCGCGGTCGCGACAGCCGGGACGATCGTCGCGCTCTTGAGGAGCTCGGACGGATAGTCGGTGTCGAAGAGTCCCTCGCCGACGACGGCGAGCTCGACGTTGAGCGCGCCGATCGCGTTGGCCGTCAAGCGGACGGGCTCGGTGACGCGAGCGTCGACGGCGCGCCGGGTCGCGAGGACGACCGTCCCGGCCGGCAGGGTGCCGGAGCTCCGGGCCGGGATGCCGGCGAAGCTCGTCGAGAGCTCCGAGCCGGAGACGCCTCCCTGGCCGATCGCGACGGAGAGCGCGCCGACGTCGGCGAAGTCGCCCCAGACGTCGGGCGACATGAGGATGATCTCGGGCGCGCGCTGGTTGCCGGAGGCGACGAAAAACTCGGCGATCATCGCGCCGAGCTTGGTCGCGGTCGAGGCCGCGGCCGCGGTGAGCTCGCCGGCGATCTTCGCCTCGACGTCGGCGTAGAAATCCTCCACGGCCTCGCCGTAGACCTCGTCAACGATGCTCGGGTCGGAGCGCTGGACGACGACCCAGGGGATCGCGCCGGCCCAGTCCCAACGGATGACGTCGGCCGTCTGGGAGCCGATGACGACCTTGGTCGAGGTCGCGTCGGCGTCGACCGTCGCCGCCCAGGCGCCGTCCGGGCGGGTCGTCCACTTCGGCTTCGAGACGAGGAGCCCGACGCCGGGGATCGGCCTCGAGCGGAAGGTCTCGTACAACGGGCGGAGGATGCTCTTGCCGCCGATGACGGTCCGCTCGTAGGTCGGCGGGAGGAGGCCGGTGACGTCGGTCGAGATTGACTCGGTGAGCGCGGCCTCGAGGAACCGGGCGGCGTCCCGGTTGCCGTGCTGGGCCTCGATCAAGTAGCGGACGAGCTCGCCAGCGCTGAGGTCGCGCGGCGAAGGGGAGCGCTCGGCTCGGATGACCGGCGCGGAGGTTGCGGCTTCCATCGGTTGTCCCTCCTCGGGTTCGGCCGGCTCCGCCGGCGGGTCGGGGAGCTCGAGCTCCTCTTGGTCGGGATTGACCTCCGGCGGCTCCGCCGGCTCGGCCGGCTCGGCGGCCGGCTCCGGGTCCGGGCCCGGTCCGGGCTCGGGCTCGTCTTGCTCGGCGGCGACGCGCGTCACGGCCGCCGACTCGAAGGCGCCGAGCGCCAGGAGCGAGGCCTCGAGGACGAGGCC
>Ga0066903_100004590_pt1 | contig 11730 bp, 8 predicted proteins | sample PanSoiMetaGPlot1_FD_67491 | JGI IMG/M metagenome (GOLD analysis project Ga0066903, IMG submission 67491) | Tropical forest soil microbial communities from Panama analyzed to predict greenhouse gas emissions - Panama Soil - Plot 1 (version 2) | ecosystem: Environmental > Terrestrial > Soil >...
CTGGGCAGCCGGAGACTGGCTCGTGATCGACTTCGAGGGGGAGCCGGCGCGGCCGTTGCCGGAGCGGCGGCGCAAGCGCTCGCCGCTGCGGGACGTGGCCGGGATGCTCCGCTCGTTCGCCTACGCGGCGTCGGCGGCGCCGATCCTGCGCGACGTCGAGGTGCCTGCGGGCTGGGAGGAGCGCGCGCGGGAGGAGTTCCTGTCCGGCTACCTGGAGACGGTCGAGAAAACCCTGCTTCCTCCGAGCGACGACGCGATCGAACGACTGCTCGCAATCTTCGAGCTCGAGAAGGCGGTGTACGAGCTCCGCTACGAGCTCGACAACCGCCCGGGCTGGGTCTCGATCCCGGTGGCGGGCATCCTCCGCCTGCTCGAGTTCTGACCCTCGGTCAGAAGGCGACGACCACGAAGCTCACGTCCACCGGCGGCAGGTGGTTCTGTTGCGTGTCCACCGCGTGCATCGTCACCTGGAACGAGCCGTCCGGGAGCGGTTGCGCGGCGGCGCCCACGGCATCGGCCGAGAGCGGGGTCGCGACGACGCTCGGATTGGCGAGCCCGACGAAGCGCACGGCGTAGGTCCCGGCGCTCAGCTTGCGCACCTGCACCGGTCCGCCGGCGCAGTTGAACCGGCGTGCGAAGAAGCGCGCCTGGCCGGTGAACTGGCCGGGAAGGTTCTGGATGCCGTGCAGCGGGTCGCCCGTGACGACGGCGATCGCTCTGACGGCGCCCGTCTGACAGCGGGGCTGGGGGCTCGACTTGCCCGTGAGCGCGAAGGCTGAGCCTCCGAGCGCGAAGAAGAGCGCGGCGAGTGCGAGCGCCAGGGCCGGGCTGGGTCGCAAGCGCGGGAAGGAATTCATAATGGCCTCCTCTTGTGGACGAGACCGAAAGTCTGGCGACGAGGGCTCCTCGTCCGCTAGGCGGCGTCGTCTTCGTAGAGCTTCTCGCCGCGGTGGAGCCGGCGGGCGATGTGGTACGTCTGACCCTGGGCACGGACCGTGGGGGCATGTGCCGCGAGGTAGCGCGCGGACGCGATCGGGAAGACGACGTCGCCGGTCAGCTCGTACTGGCGATAGGCGGCCTCGACGCACTGGATCGTGTGGAAGTCGCGGTCCTCGCGCAACAGCGCGTTGCCGAGGGCGGCGTGGAGCTTTCCCGGCTCTCCGCCGGCTGCGAGATAGGCGGCGACGAGGCCGCCGCCCTCGTTCACCTGCTGCTGCTTGTCGAGGAGCGGCGCGAGCGCGTCGAGCAACTCCTGTGGCTCGGCGCCGGCGCCGTCCGGCTCGGGGAGCCGCGCGGCCGGGACGTTCAGGAAGCGGTCGAGGTAGATGCTCATCCCGGCGTCGAAGACGCCGCGAAACAGCTCCGGCGAGGGCGAGCGGCGGAGCCCCTGGTGCACGGCGTTCGCGAACGTGAACGTGTGCAGGGCCGTGTCCCAGTCGCCGAACTCGTTCGAGGTGTGGAACCGTGCGATCCGGACAGCGGCTGCCCTCGTCACCGCGCCGGCGACAGCCTCTGCAGACGCACCGTCTCGCAGCGCATCCAGCAGCGCATCTGCGATCGCCTGCGGGTCGTCACCGAGCAACACCGTCTCGTCTGGACATGGCCCGGGGTCTGACCCCAGGACGAGGCCAACGAGGACAGGGAAGGCCCGCTCGAGGATGGCGACGACGTCGACCGGGTGGCGCCAGGCGTTCGACTCCTCCATGCGGTCGGCCATCGCGTACTCGGTCGCGAGGCTCGCGAGGACGAGTTCCGCGAGCCGGTCGTCCCAACCGACGATGTCCAGCGACTCGAGCGCCTTGTTCGTGAAGTCGAGGACGTGGCCGGTGCGGATGTAGCGGTGGTCGGTGGCGGCCGCGAAGAGCATGTCGGCGAGCTGGCGGTCGTCCGCGCCGGCGCGCACGGCGGAGACGATGCAGCGCTCGGCGCCCTCCGCGTCGCGCACTTCCACGAACTGCCGGAACCAGCGCTTGAGCACGGCGACGTCCCTCTCGCCGCCGGGAAGCGGCCGCACGGCGAAGCGCGGCGCCATGCCCGCGGAGTCCATGGCCGCCGCGGACAAGCCGTGGTGCAGTGCGTGCGCGCGATCCTCGGTGTCCAGGGACGGCAGCAGGTTGGCGAAGCAGGCGTGCATGGTCAGGCCCTGGCCGAAGCCGCCGGCCCGGTACCTGGCGCCGAACTCGAGCCCGATCCGGAACGGCTCGACCGGATCGGCGCCGCCGTCAACGAGGCCGATCACCGACTTTGCGATCACGAGCGGCAGGTCGCGCTCGAGGCCGTCCTGGAGCCGGGCGCGCCGGTGCGCGAGCGGATCCCCGAGCGGCGCCAGGTCGACCCAGACGTCGCCGTCCCGAATCTCGACCGGGAAGACGCGCAGGTCGTCGGCCCACTGGTCGAACGTGCCGCCGGTGGCCACGTCGAAACGGGCGTGGTGCCAGTGGCACGTCAGGATGCCGTCGTGCAGCGTCCCGCGATGGAGCGGGAAACCCATGTGCGGGCAGCGGTTGTCGACGGCGCGGACATCGTCGCCGTCGGCGAAGAGCGCGAGGGTGTGCCCGTGCACGTGCGAGACGAGGGAGCCGAGCCGGCGAACGTCGTCGAGCGCCGCCGCACGCTGGAGTGTGGAGGTCGCGGTAGCCATGCCGCGAGCTTAGGCGTCCGTGTCCTTCGCCGCATCGGCCGGAGGACCGAACTTCCACTACAACTTTGGGCCGAATGGCCGACCGGCTACGCGTCCTGTGGGACTTCGACGACCTCGACGCGAGCGAGGCGCGCTTGGGCGGCCAGTTCGAGCGCGAGCCGGACGAGGCCGGACGCGCCGAGGTGCTGACTCAGCTCGCACGTGCCGAGGGCTTGCGCGGCCGGTTCGACGAGGGTGAACGGCTTCTGAGCGAAGCCGAAACCGCACAGTCGCCGATCGTTCGAGCACGCGTCGACCTCGAGCGGGGGCGCCTACTCCGCTCGTCTGGAAATGTCGACGCAGCCCTGCCGTTGTTCGAGCGAGCGTTCCGGTCAGCACGCGACGCCGGCGAGGACTGGGTAGCAGCCGACGCCGCGCACATGGCGGCACTCGCCGCCCCCGACGAGGGCTTCGAGGTGTGGACCCGTCGCGGCATCGAGCTCGCGGAGACGTCGGAGGAGGCAGAGGTCGACTACTGGGTCGGACCGCTGCTCAACAACCTCGGCTGGCGCCAGATCGAGCAGGGTGAGCACGAGCAGGCGCTCGCCTCGTTCCGCCGAGCCCTGGAGGTCCGGGAGCGCGACCCTACGAAGCCGGAGCAGATCGAGATCGCGCGCTACGCGGTCGCCAGAGCCCTGCGACTGCTCGGACGCCCGGCCGAGGCAGCCGAGCTCCTCGAGCAGGCGGTCGCCTGGACGGAGACGGTCGGCAAGCCCGACGGCTACTTCCACGAGGAGCTCGCCGAGTGCTACGCCGCCCTCGGACGCGACGACCAGGCTCGAGAGCACGCCGCGATCGCGAAGTCGCTGTTGGAGACGGCCGGGTAGTCGAGCTCGGTCAGTCCAGTCGGGCCAGGCCCTCGCGCACCGCGTACAGCGCCGCCTGGGTCCGGTCGGCGAGGTGCAGCTTGGCGAGGATGTTCGACACGTGCGTCTTCACCGTCTTCTCGGAGACGACGAGCTGGTGCGCGATCTGCTTGTTCGACATCCCGCGAGCGATCAGCCGCAACACCTCGAGCTCGCGATCGGTCAACCCGGTCGCTGCCGGCCGCTCGCCCGCGACCTCCTGCATCAGCCGCGCGGCAACCGGTGGTGCGAGCAGCGCCTCTCCCCGACTCGCCTTGCGCACCGCCTCGGCGAGCTCCGACGGCCGGACGTCCTTCAGCAGATAGCCGGTCGCCCCGGCCTTGATGGCCGGAAACACCATCTCGTCGTCGGCGAAGCTGGTCAGGACGATCACCTTCGTCGTCGGGCTCGCCTCGCGGATCGCGCGTGTCGCCGCGACGCCGTCCAGCTCGGGCATGACCAGGTCCATGAGCACGACGTCGGGCAAGAGCTGCGACGCGAGCGCGACGGCCTCGAAGCCGTCCGGGGCCTCGCCGACCACCTCGACGTCGTCGAGCGTGTCGAGGTACGAGCGCAACCCGTGCCGGACGAAGGGATGGTCGTCGGCGATCAGCACGGAGATCACGTCTGCCATCCGACCTCCCAGAGGCGATGCAGGCCGACGAGGCCCTTCAGCTCGTGCTCGCCGCGATCGGCGAACGTGATCTCCGGCAGGTCGCCGACGAGCGCGCGTGTGACGTCGGAGACGAGGATCTGGCGGCCGTCGGCCTCGGCCGCCACGCGGGCGGCCAGATAGATCGTGCGGCCGAAGTAGCGGTCGTCCTCTGCGACCACGTCTCCGGTGTTGATGCCCATGCGGACACGGATCGGATGCTCGGCGAGGGCACGCTGGATCGCGGACGCGCACTGGACGGCCGGTCGCGCGCCCGAGAACGCGAGCATGAACGAGTCGCCCTCCTTCTCGACCTCGGTGCCGGCATGTTGCTCGACGAGGTTGCGGACGAGCGCGTCGTGGTCGCGAAAGAGCAGCCGCGCACGTTCCTCGCCCAGCCGCTCGAGCACTTCGGTCGAACCCTCGATGTCGGTGAAGACGACCGTGACCGTGCCCGTGGGCCGCGTGCTCGAGTGGACGATCTCGCGCGCGATGCGGCGCGTCGCCTCGGGGCAGAAGACGGCCTCGCCCCGGTGCACCGCGCGCACCGCCTGGGCCAGCTGCTCGGCGCCCGCATCCTTCGTCAGGTAGCCGTCGGCGCCGGCCCGGAGCGCCGGGATGACGCGCTCGTCGACGAAGCTCGAGAGCACGAGCACCTTCGCCGACGGGCGCGCCTCCCGGACGAGCCGGGTCGCCTCGATGCCGTCCACGTTCGGCATGGACAGGTCCATGACGACGACGTCCGGTTCGTCCGTCTCCGCGAGCACGGCCGCCTCGGCTCCGTCGCTCGCCTCGCCGACGACGGTCAGTCCGTCCTGAAGGTCGAGGAAGAGGCGGAGCCCCTGGCGAACGATCTCGTGGTCGTCAGCGATCAGGACGCGAATTGGCCCGGCCAAGCTTCACCTCCACGTAGATCGTCGTGCCCTGCCCCGGCTCGGACGCGATGGCCAGCGTGCCTCCGAGAGCCTCTGCCCGCTCGCGCATCGAGGTCAGCCCGAGCCGTCGCGACCGCGTGACGGCCTCGTCGGGGTCGAAGCCGCGTCCGTCGTCGGCGACCCGCAGCGAGACGAGCGAGTCGCGTGCGCTGAGCCTGAGGGTGACGTGCTCCGCGCCCGAGTGGCGCAAGGCGTTGCCGAGCGCCTCCTGCGCGATGCGAAGTAGGCCTTTCTCGACGTCCGGCGGGAGCCGCCGCTCGCCGTCGACCTCGACGTCGATCTCCTGTTCGTGCAGCCGCCTGAGCACCTCGACGTGCTTCCGGAGCGCCGCCGCGAGGCCCTCGGTCTCCAGCTCCGCGGGTCGGAGCTCGAAGATCAGCGAGCGCATCTCCAGCATCGCCGTCCGCGTGAGCTCCTGGAGATGGCCGAGTTGCTCACGCGCCCGCGATGGGTCGGCCTCGACGAGGCCGGCGGCGGCCTCGGCGGTGAGGCCGATCGAGAACAGCGTCTGCGTGACCGAGTCGTGCAGCTCGCGGGCGAGCCGCTTGCGCTCCTCGATCGTCGAGAGCTCCTGGCTGCGCTCGTGAAGGCGCGCGTTCTCGATCGCGATCGCGGCGTGGGCCGCCAGCGTGCGAATCAGCTCCTCGTCCTCGTCGGCGAACTGGGCGCCCCTTTCGCCCTTCTTCTCGGTCAAATAGAAGGCGCCGATCACCTCGCCGCGCGCGACGATGGGGACGCCGAGGAAGGTGCGCATGTTCGGGTGCGCCGCCGGCCAGCCTTCGAACCTCGGGTCGGCCTGGATGTTCGTCGTTCGGTAGGGCTCCGGTGCTTCGAGCATCGCGCCCAGCATCCCGTGCGTGCGCGGGAGCTCGCCCAGCGCCTCGTACTGCGCGTCGGACATGCCGGAGGTGATGAAGGTTGCGAACCCGCCCTCGCCGTCCGGGATGCCGATCGCCGCGTAGCGCGCGCCGACGAGGCTGCGGGCGGCATCGGCCAGCTTCTGCAGGACAGCGTCGACGCGCCGCTCCGCGGCGATCGTGAGCACCGCATCGCTCATCGCCTGCAAGGCCGTGTCCATGCGGTGAGCTTACGACTGCACATGCGCGGCCGCCTCGGCCGTTGGCCCGAGACGTCGATTCGACTTTCGACGGAGGGGGTAGGTTCCGCCGATGCCGGACCTGTCCCGCTTCGGCGCGTTCCCGCTCGGAGACGGCCGCTGCGAATTTCGAGTCTGGGCGCCAAATGCGCGGTCCGTGGCTGTCCGTTTGGGCCAGGCTGCGGTGCCAGGCACGTGCCTGGCACCGAGCGAGGGCGGGGTCCACGAGGGCGCCGTCCAGGCGGGGCCAGGCCAGGACTACGTCTACGTGCTCGACGGGGACGCCGCCTTGCCGGACCCGTGCTCCCGGTACCAGCCCCAGGGGATCCGAGGACCGTCGCGGATCGTGGACTCGAGCGTGTACGAGATCGAGGCCGGACCCGTCCTCGACCCCCAGCACCTCGTGGTCTACGAGCTCCACGTCGGAACGTTCAGCGACGCCGGCACGTTCGACGGGGCGATCGCACACCTCCCGGCCCTTCGCGACCTCGGCGTCACGGCGATCGAGGTGATGCCGGTCGCCACCTTCCCCGGGAACCGCGGCTGGGGCTACGACGGCCTCTACCTCTCCGCCGTCCACCCCGCCTACGGCGGCCCGGACGGGCTCGCCCGCCTCGTCGACGCCGCACACCGCGCGGGCCTGGCCGTGATCCTGGACGTGGTCTACAACCACCTCGGCCCCGGCTCGGAGGCAATCACCGCCTACGGCCCCTACGTGACCGACCGCCAGCGGACGCCGTGGGGAGGTGCACTCGACTTCTCGCAGCCTGCCGTCCGCGAATGGGCAATCCAGAACGCAGAGCTCTGGGCGCACGACTTCCGCATCGACGGACTCCGCCTGGACGCCGTCTACGCCATCCTCGACGACGAGAGTCCGACGCACGTCCTCGCCGAGCTCCGCGAGCGCCTGCCGGACACGCTGCTGATCGCGGAGGAGGAGGTCGGCACATACCGACCGATCGAGGAGTGGGCCTTCGACGCGCAGTGGGCGGACGACTTCCACCACGAGCTCCACGTTGCGCTCACCGGCGAGAGCCACGGCTACTACGGCCAGTACGGAAGCCTCGCCAACATGCCACGCCTCTACGAGCGTCGACCGCCGGAGAAGTTCGTCTACTGCTCGCAGAACCACGACCAGGTGGGGAACCGCCCGACGGGCGACAGGCCCGCCGACGACGAGCTCGAGCTCCGCGCGGCCGCGCTCCTGTTCGCACCGCAGACGCCGCTCCTGTTCATGGGCGAGGAATACGGCGAACGGCAGCCGTTCCAGTTCTTCACCGACCACGTCGACGCGCAAATCGCCGAGGCCACGCGCGAGGGACGCCGACGCGAGTTCGGGTTCGCGGGCGATGACGTCCCCGACCCGCAGGCCGAGCAGACGTTCCTCGCCTCGAAGCTCTCGCGCAAGGAGTTGCCCGGCCTGCGCGAGCTCTACACCGACCTCCTCCGCCTCAGGCGCGAGCTCCCGCGCGAAACAACCGCCCTCGGGGACGACTCGACACGTATCGTGAAGGTGAGGCGGGGAGAGGTCGAGCTCGTCGCCGACTTCCGAACCCGCACCGTCACGATCAACCGCTAGAGACCATGGACAGCTGGCCTGGCAGGCCTTTCCCGCTCGGGACGACGTGGGACGGGGAAGGCACCAACTTCTCGCTCTTCTCCGAGAACGCGGCGAGCGTCGAGCTCTGCCTGTTCGACGATACGGACGAGGAGACGCGCATCCAGGTCGAGGAGCGCACCGCCTTCAACTGGCATTGCTACGTCCCCGGCGTCGGCCCCGGGCAGCGCTACGGCTACCGGGTCTACGGCCCGTACGCGCCGCAGGAGGGACACCGCTTCAACCCCAACAAACTCGTCCTCGATCCGTATGCGAAGGCGGTGACCGGCGAGGTCGACTGGCACGCCGCGAATGTGCTGCCCTACGTCCCGGTGACGGAGCCGGTCGAGGACGCCGACCTGGAGCCGGACGACGAGGACGACGCGGAGGCGATGCCCAAGGCCGTCGTGATCGACCAGTCCTTCGACTGGGAAGGCGACCGGCATCTGGACATCCCCTGGCCGGACACGGTCATCTACGAAGTGCACGTCAAGGGCTTCACGATGCGCCACCCCGACGTGCGCGAGGACCTGCGCGGCACCTACGCCGGCCTCGCCTCGGAGCCCGCGGTCGCGCACCTCCAGTCGCTCGGCGTCACAGCAGTCGAGCTCCTGCCCATCCACGAGATCGTCCCCGAGGCGTTCCTCGTCGACCGCGGCCTGACGAACTACTGGGGGTACTCGTCCATCGGCTACCTCGCTCCCCACGGGGCCTACGCCGCCACCGGCGACTGCGGCGAACAGGTGCGCGAGTTCAAGGGCATGGTCAAGGCCCTCCACCGCGCCGGGATCGAGGTGATCCTCGACGTCGTCTACAACCACACCGCCGAGGGGAACCACCTCGGCCCGATGCTCGCCTTTCGCGGCATCGACAACTCGTCGTACTACCGGCTGATGCCCGACGACCCGCGCTACTACATGGACTTCACGGGCACCGGCAACTCGCTCAACCCGGTGCACCCGAGCGTGCTGCGATTGATCATGGACTCGCTGCGGTACTTCGTCACCGAGTGCCACGTGGACGGGTTCCGTTTCGACCTGGCCTCGGCGCTGGCCCGCGAGTTCTACGACGTCGACCGGCTCTCGGCCTTCTTCGACGTGATTCACCAGGATCCGATCCTGTCCCAGGTGAAGCTGATCGCGGAGCCGTGGGACGTCGGCCCGGGCGGCTACCAGGTCGGGAACTTCCCGATCCTGTGGAGCGAGTGGAACGGCATCTACCGGGACACCATGCGGGACTTCTGGCGCGCGCAGGCGCCGATCGCCGACTTCGCGCAGCGGTTCACTGGTTCGAGCGACCTGTACGCCTTGGACGGGCGGCGGCCGTTCGCGTCGATCAACTTCGTCACGGCGCACGACGGCTTCACGCTCCGCGACCTCGTCTCCTACAACGAGAAGCACAACGAGGCGAACGGCGAGGGCAACCACGACGGGACCGACGACAACCGCTCGTGGAACTGCGGCGCCGAGGGCCCGACGGACGAGCCTGAGGTCACTGCGCTCCGTGGCCGCCAGCAGCGGAACTTCCTGGCCACGCTCTTCCTCTCCCAGGGGGTGCCGATGCTGCTCGGCGGCGACGAGGTCGGCCGTACGCAGCGGGGAAACAACAACGCCTTCTGCCAGGACAACGAGATCTCCTGGTTCGACTGGGACCACCGGGACGATGGGCTGCTCGAGTTCGTGCGCTCGCTGATCGCGTTCCGCACCGCCCACCCGACATTCCGTCGCCGAGCGTTTCTGACAGGCAAGTCACCGCGCGGTACGGGCTTGCCGGACGTGTGGTGGTTCCGGCCGGACGGGCGCAAGATGACGCAGCGCGACTGGGGACGCGGCGAGGCGAAGACCGTCGGCGTCTTCCTGAACGGCGACGAGATCCCGACTCACTCCCCGCTGGGCGAGGACGTACACGACGACTCGTTCATGCTCCTCTTCAACGGCCACTACGAGCCGATCACGTTCCACCTGCCGACGCGACGCTTCGGGCTGCGCTGGACGGTCGTGCTGTCCACCGCTGACGGGTCGTTCGGTGAGGGCGGCGCGACGGTGGCCCCCCGGGAACCAATCGAGGTACCGTCGCGGTCGATCGCGATTCTGCGTCGCGTCGGGTAGACCTCCTTCCGTGCAGGCATTCCGGGCCACCTACCGGTTGCAGCTCGGGCCTCACCTCGACTTCGCGGAGGCGCGGGGGCTCGTGCCCTACCTGGCCGAGCTGGGCGTGTCCCACCTGTACCTGTCGCCGATCATGCAGGCGCGAAGGGGCTCGACCCACGGGTACGACGTCGTCGACCCGACCGGCATCTCGGACGCGCTCGGGGGCGAGGACGAGTTCCGGTCGCTGTGCACCGCCGCCGGCGAGTCGGGCCTCGGCATCGTCCTCGACGTCGTGCCGAACCACATGGCCGCCTCCGAGGAGGAGAACCCGTTCTGGCGCGACCCGTTGCTGCGGGCGAAGTTCTTCGACCTGGACTGGCGCACCGGGGTCAGCCGCCGCTTCTTCGACATCGGCGAACTCGCCGGCGTCCGGATGGAGGATCCGGAGGTCTTCGAGGCATTGTCGCGGAAGGTGCTCGAGCTCGTGGGCGTGGGGCTCGTCGACGGGCTGCGCATCGACCACCCGGACGGGCTCGCCTTTCCGGCCCGGTACCTACGGCGGCTGCGCGAGTCCGGCGTCGAGCACGTCTGGGTCGAGAAGATCCTCGAGCCGGGCGAGCCGCTCCGCGACTGGCCGGTCGACGGCACGACGGGGTACGAGTTCCTGAACGACTCGACGGCGCTGTTCGTCGACCCTGACGCGGAGGAGCCGTTCACCGAGCTCTACCGGGAGCTGACCGGGGAGACCCGGCCGTTCGCGGCGATCGCAGACGAGGCGAGGCTCGAGCAGGCGCGGACGACGTTCGCGACCGAGGTCGAGTGGCTCGAGGCGCGGCTCGGCGACGCCGCCGGCGATGTGGACGTCGAGGCGGCGCTGGCCTCGTTCCACGTCTACCGGACCTACGTCGATCCGGACACGGGCGAGGTGGACGGGCTCGACCGGCTGGCCGTACAGGGAGCGCGGCTGCCGGCCGAACTCGCCTCGATCCTCCTCCTCGAGCAGCGCGGCCACGACGCATTCGTGATCCGCTTCCAGCAGACGACGCCGCCCGTCGTGGCCAAGGGCGTCGAGGACACCGCGTTCTACCGCTTCCACCGGCTCGTGGCGCTGAACGAGGTCGGCGGAGACCCGGGGCGGTGGTCGCTCTCGGTCGACGACTTCCACGCGGCAAACCTGGAGCGCGCGCGGCGGTTTCCCCTCCACCTCCTCGCGTCGCAGACGCACGACACGAAGCGTTCGGGAGACGTGCGGGCGCGGCTCGTTGCGCTGACGAGGTACCCGGACGAGTGGGCCGCGTTCGCGCGGTCGGTGTGCGTGCCGGACGACGTCCACCCGGCGGACGCGTATCTCGTCCTGCAGACACTCGTCGGCGCGTGGCCACTGACACCCGGGCGTCTCGACGGCTACCTGGAGAAAGCTCTGCGAGAGGGAAAGCAGCGCTCCAACTGGCTCGAGCCGGACGTCGAGTACGAGCGGCGTGTGCGGACATTCGCCCGGTCGGTGGCCGAGAGGATGCCGGACACGCCGTTTGTCGAGCTGATCGCGAAAGCCGGCGAGCAGATCGCCCTCGCGCAGACGCTGCTCAAGCTCACGTGCCCGGGAGTCCCTGACATCTACCAGGGTGACGAGCTCGAGTCGCTCAACCTCGTCGATCCCGACAACCGCAGGCCGGTGGACTGGGAGGCACGGCGCCGCGCTCTCGTCGACCCGCCGCCGAAGTTGCGCGTGATCCGGGAGGCTCTGGCGGCCCGGGCGGCTCGACCCGACGTCTTCACGGGCGCGTACGAGCCTGACGACGCCGGCCCGGGCGTGTGCGCGTTCACCCGCGGCGGCG
>Ga0066903_100004591_pt1 | contig 11729 bp, 10 predicted proteins | sample PanSoiMetaGPlot1_FD_67491 | JGI IMG/M metagenome (GOLD analysis project Ga0066903, IMG submission 67491) | Tropical forest soil microbial communities from Panama analyzed to predict greenhouse gas emissions - Panama Soil - Plot 1 (version 2) | ecosystem: Environmental > Terrestrial > Soil >...
GGGCCGACGCGCACGCCGATCGGCGTCGGTACCGCCGCCGCGTCTCTGTTGATGGTGCCCGAGGTGACGTTCGTCGGCTCTTCGTTGTCGTCCAGCTCGGACATGCCGATCAGCCGGCCCGCCTGCGTGATCACCCCGCGCAGCAGCGCCATCGGGACGCTCTCGACCATCTCATCGATCAGATCCCGCGCGCCACCGCCCACGCCCGCGAACAGATCCGCGTCGGTGAACGGCCGCCCCGCTGCCGCAGCCCGCCGCGCCGCCTTGCGCAGGCCGGTCCTGACGGCCAGCGACAGGTGCTGTTCCAGCATCTCCTCGCCCAGCAGGTCCAGAATCTCGGAGTCCGTCAGGATCCCGTGACGGCGGATGCTGCGCAACTCCGTCGCCATCAGCAGCCGCGAGCCCGCGCTTGGCTCCCACTTCCACCAGTCGTCATTCGCTTCGTACGACCAGATGGCCTGGGCGGGCAGGTAGGTCGCGAGGTCGATCGGGTCCAGGTACTTGAGGTAGAGGTCGTGCACCGTCAGCGCGCGATCGCCGTCGGCCCGCACCGTCCGCTCCGCCTCCGGCAGATCCTCGATGATCAGCAGGTCGATCTGGGACGCCAGCGCGTCCGACGGCAGACGCCGGAGCAGCGCGGGCGCGCCGCCCGTGATCGCCTTGACCACCTTGACCCGGAGATCCGGCCGCTCCGCCAGCGCGTCCATCACCGCGCGCGGCATGAAGGCGCTGTAGAACGCCTTGGCGTTGCGCACGGGCACGGCGGGCGCGTGCAGCGCGCGCAGCACGTCGGCCAGGTATCGGATGCCCGGATAGCGGTCGACGTGCTCCCGCGCCTTCTCCTGTAGGGCGACGTCCGTCTGCTCGTCGCCTGTGTGCTTGAGTGTGCCCGGAATGCGCAGCGTCCGCTGGGTCATAGCCTCCTTATCGCCTTCCCCGCGCGACGCTTGAGGGGCGAACCGATCCCGACGATATCCCCCGCCTTTTTTGGGCCCTAGACCGCGTCCGGGGCCTGATCGACGAGCCGGACGTCCATCTCCAGCGTGCCGCCCAGGATCTCGGCGTAGCGCCGGCAGAGGGCGACCGCCTCGTCCATCCCCGACAGATCCAGGACCGCGAAGCCGCCGATCAGCTCTTTCGACTCGACGAACGGGCCGTCGGTCACGCGCAGGTCGTGGTTGGCGAACGTCAGGCGCTTGCCCTTCGCGCTCGGCTGCAGCGCCAGCGACCGGACCAGCACGCCCGCCTCCGTCATCTCCGTCTTCAGGCGCGACAGGGCCGCCTTCGTCTGGGGGCTGCGGCCAACACCCTCGGTGGCCCGATCCGCCTTGTCGATGAGGAGGATCTGCAGCGGCGGATTCTCCGGCATCGGCATCAGTCCGATGTCGCACGGTTCGTTCACCTTGCCGAGCTCGATCTCGCCGTCGCCCAGGATCTTGCCGTAGCGCTCGGCCCAGCCGATCGCCTCGTCCGGGGTGCGGACCTTCAGCAGCAGCGTCGCCGCGGGCAGCTCGTGCTCGCCCCGATAGGGACCGCGCTTGGTCGTGACCTGGCCGTTGCGGAAGACCAGGCGCGTGCGCGTCTTGCTGCCGCCCAGCCCGGCGCCGTCGACGAACTTGCCCGCCTTCGCGTACTCGCCGATGAACGCGCCCATCTGCTGGACCAGCTCCATCGGCGGCTTCTCGCCCGCCTCGGTGTGTGGATCGTTCTTGTGCATCATCATGAATCGCATTGGGTTGGCTCCTTTCTGTGCCTCACACACCCGACGTCGGGGGACGCCGCCGATCGACGCGAGGGCGCCTTCATTTTGCAAGTCACCGTAATCGCTGAAGAAGTTACAGAATTCTCGTGAAACTGCCGATGCGCTCGGTGGGGCAGTCTGCCGTGGAAGCTCAGCTGGATGAAGCGTCGATTATCGGCAGCGTTTTCGCGAGCCGCTTCCGCCTCGTCGAGGTGATCGGCGAGGGCGGAATGGGCCGCGTCTATCGCGCGCAGGAGGTCGCCACCGAAAAACCGGTCGCCGTGAAGATCCTGCATCCCCAGTTCATGGGCGTCGACCAGGTGGTGCTGCGGTTCGAGCGTGAAGCCAAGGTGATGAAGGAGCTCTCGCACCCGAACATCGCGAGGCTCATCGAGTTCGGCGAGTGGAACGGGCGCCTGTTCCTGGCCATGGAGCTGGTCTCGGGGAAATCGCTGGCGGAGCTGATCGGGAGCACAGAAGACGGTCGGAACGGCAAGCCGATGACCGTGAAGCGGACGCTGGCGATCATCCGTTCCGTGCTCGACGCGCTCGAGTACGCCCACGCGATCGGCGTCGTGCACCGCGATCTCAAACCCGAGAACATCATGGTCAACCCGGGCGGTCTGCTCTCGCGCGAGAGCATCAAGCTGCTCGATTTCGGGATCGCGAAGCTGGGCGACCACTCCGAGCAGACGTCGCAAAAGCTGACGGCGCACGGTCTGGTGCTGGGGACGCCCGGCTACATGTCCCCCGAGCAGGCGGCCGGCATGTCGGCCGACGCGCGCAGCGACATTTACTCGTGCGGCGTCATCCTGTTCCAGATGCTGACGGGCCGGTGGCCGTTCATAGCGGAAACGCCGTTCGACGTTCTCCGCATGCACCTCAACGCCCAGCCCCCGTCGCTGCGCGAGGTCGCGAACGGGGCCTGGATTCCGGACGCGGTCGAGAACGTCGTCATGCGCGCGCTGGCGAAGCGCCCCGCCCACCGCTTTCAGTCCGCGAGCGAGCTTCGCCAGGCCCTCGATCAAGCCGCGGTGGTCGATTACGGTCACACGGGCGCGAGCGGCGTGGCCCCGCCGCCGCGCCGGTTGTCGCCCGGCGCGCGCTTCCTCTGCCTGGCGATCGTCCTGGGCGGCGCGACGGCGATCCTGGGCCATCACCTGCGCGCGAAGAGAGCGGCGGCCGCGAGCAACGCCGCTGCCGCTGCAGCAGCCGCCGCCGTCGCCCCCCGACCGGCGCCGCCCTCAGACCACGACGAGGGCGCAACGACCGAGATCGCCCAGGAGGGCCCCGAGCGGCCGAGACACACCGCCAAGGCACGGCACGCCTCGAAAAAGCACGCGTCCCACAAACACGCGCGCTGACGGCTGACCCGGCTTGATCGCCCCCGGCGGCGGTGATAACGGGGAGCGATGAAACGGAATGGCGCGGGCCGCCGAGCGATCTTCAGCGTGGGTTTGCTGCTCGCCGGCGCCGGCGCGTGCGGCAGCGGCGGAAGCGGCGGCGTCAAGCCGCCGATCTACACGCCCGTGTCGGCGACGACGGACGGAAGCCTCTACACGCTGACGCTCGGCGATCTGAAGATGGTGATCGACGGGGTGAACGGCGCGCGCGTCATCGAGTTTTCCTTCCGCGGAACCAACGTGCTGGTCACCCAGGACGAGAACATCAACTTCGGCAGCACCTACTGGCCGAGCCCCCAGTCCAGCTGGTGCACGGCCGGCGGCGGCTGCTGGCCGCCCCCCGCCGCCCTCGACACCGGGGCCTACGCCGGCGGCGTCAATGCAACGGACAATTCGATCCAGCTTGTGAGCGGCCAGCAGACGATCGACGGCATTCCCGGGTCGGTGATCGCGGTGACCAAGACGTTCAGACCGGTGCCAGAGAGCGGCGCTATCGACATCAACTACAAGATGGGCAACGCGTCGGCAAGCGCCAGCGTGTCGCTGGCCCCGTGGCAGCTGAGCCGCGTGGCGGCGGGCGGGCTGACGTTCTTCGGCAACGGCGGCGGCCCGGTCACGTACGCGGCCAACACCGCGTCGACCTTCATGGTCAACGAGATGGGCGGCGATCTCTGGTACGCCTCCGCGCCCGTCACGCACGACTCGAAGGCGTTCGCGGACAGCACCGGCTGGCTGGCGCAGGTGACGCCGGACCCGCTCCTCTATCTGATCGCCTATCCGGACATCCAGCCGGCCGACGCCGCCCCCGGCGAGGCGGAGCTCGAGCTCTACACGAACAGCAGCTACGTCGAGCTGGAGGCGCAGGGCGCGGTGCAGACGCTGGCGCCGGGCAGTGCCATGGACTGGACGGTGCGCTGGAAGTTGCGCCCCCTTCCGGCGGGCACGACGGTGGCGGCGGGCAACGCCGGCCTCGCGTCGCTCGCCACCACGACCCTGGCCGAGTGAAGCTGCCTCAGGTTTCGCTGCGGGCGAAGCGGCGCCAGGTCCCGCCGATGCGCCGTTCGTGCGGCATGAATGCCATCTTGTAGGCCATCGAGTGGTTGTCCCGGATCGCGAGACCGAGGTACAGCCAATCGAGTCCCCACCGCCGGGCGAGCGCGATCTGCGTCAGGATCGAAAACGTCCCGAGCGACAGCGCGGCATGCGCCGGATCCCAGAACGTGTAGACGGCCGACAGCGCCCGCTCGCCGCGATCGGTGATGGCGACGCCGGCCAGCCGGTCCCCGACGGTGTAGCGCAGCTCGAATCCGTCAACGCAGGTCAGGGCGAAGACGCTCTCGTACCCGATCGGGTCGATCGCCGGCCGCCCGTCGCGATCCAGCCCGCGGCCGCGCTCGTGCGCGCGGTAGAGGGCGACGCGCGCGGCGTCCACTTCGATCGGCCCCAGCTCCACCGTAACCGCCGCCGACCCGCGGGCCTGGGCGCGCCGCTGAGACCGTGACGGCGCGAAGGCGCGGACGTCGACGCGGATCGGCTCGCAGGCGGCGCAGGCCGGGCACTCCTGGTTGTAGAGCAGCGGGCCGGCGCGCCGGTCGCCGGCTTCCAGCCGCGCGTCGAATTCGGCGCCCGTCAGCGGACGGATCGGCTCGCGCAGCGGCTGCCGCGCGCGCCGCCCGGGCAGATACGAGCACGCCTCTTCTTCGTCACGAACCACGATCTCGGGCGGCAAGGTCGGAACGGTGGGCAGGCGGCGTCCCGTCATGCTTAGAACCCGATGAGTGCGATGCCGCCCGTGATCGGATCGCCGGCGCCCTCGCCGCTGACGGTCGTGCCGGCGGCCACGAACACCTCGAAGCCCCAGGCGCTGGTCGGCGAGATGCGCGAGACGCCCGCGACGTCGGGGGCGGCGCGCAGGACCGAAAGCCCCAGGCGCGGTCCGAGTGAGACGGCGCTCCGCGCCACCTGCGTGCCGCCTGGCGGCGTGTGCTTGATGCGGGCGTAGATCGATTCGAAGGCGACGCTCCACCCGAGCGCCCACCGGTTCCAGCGCCAGCCGATGCCGCTCGCCTCCAGCGATCCGCCGCCGAACGTGGCGATGTCGCAGTCGGTGCCCGGGTCGATGAAACACCAACCGGTTCCACTGGGCGCTTCCGAGTCCGGCTTGCTGTCGCTGGTCCCTCCCACCGTCCCCTCGATCCCGATCCGGACCGGGCCCACCCAGCGGCCGAACGACGCCGCGACCCCGAAGAGGCTGCTGCTGGTGGAAGGGAGCGAGCGCCGCCAGAAGATCCGACCGCCGAACGACCAGCGCTTCTTGTTCCAGTAGGTGATGCCGGGGCCGGTCGCGGGCACGCGCACGCACTCCTCGGTGGTGCGGTCCCCGTCGCGATGAACCACCAGCACGTCGACGACCGAGGGCGCGTGGAGCAGAGGCGGATCCTCGTGGAAGCGGCCGGCCACGACCTGCTCGCCGCTGATAACCACGGGCCGTTCCCAGTGGACCTGGACGTCCGGCGCCAGCAGCGCGCTGTTGTGCTCGACGTCGTCGACCAGGATGTCGAGCGCCTGGTGCCCGCCCGCGCATCGCGGCGCCGACTCCGGACTCCACGTCAGGCCGGTGATCTCGGTGCGCGCGCCGCCCTGGATCCGCACCTTCCACAGCACGGTGCGCTCGAAGTCGTCGGGAGCGTCGCGATACTCCATTCCGCTCGCCGTCATTTTCGGCCGCGCCCAGTCGTTCCCCTGATCTTCCTCGCCGGGGACACCGTGCAGGTCGCGCACGCTCAACCCTTCGATCTGCATGGGAGGCTGCGCGGGATCGCCGATCCGGGGATCGCGCACCTGGTAGCGAACCTCGACGCAGGATGCGCCTGTCGTCGGCGCCAGCAGGGCGAGCAGGGCCCAGGCGCGCATGCTCACGACCCGACCGCCACTCTTCCCTCGGCGTTCGTCAGCCGGGCGCGGACGCAGCGGGGCGCGCCGGCGACGTCCAGCTCGACATCGAAGAAGCGGTCGGCGTGCGACATCCACGTATTGGCCGGAAACCCGAAGACCAGTCCGTGGCCACCGCTGACGTCGACGGGCCCTTGGCGATGAAGATCGCCGTCGACGTCCACCCACTCGGTCGGGAAGCGGCCCTGGCAGGCCGGGCTGTCGCCGGCGGCCACGCGTGCGTTGATCAGCCGGGTGGAAGGCGGCGCGTGCATCCAGACGCCGACGGTCTTTCGGTTCGTGTAGAACGTGACCACCTCCAGGCAGACTCCGTCCGTGCAGCGGGGGGCGGCGCCTGGCTTTCGATCGATCGCGACCTGATAGTGGCAGCCCGCGCCCGACGCGGCAGACAGCACGACCGCCGCGGCGACCGCTATGTACGAAGGCCGGCGCACGACCGGGACTTTACCCGGATGACAAGCAACCGCGCACCGATCAAGATCACGTCGATGGCGCCGAGAGATCCGGTCGACGAAGCGGACGAAGAGACCTTTCCGGCCAGCGACGCGCCGACGTTCAGCGGCGTCCACATCGGACCTCCCGCGGATCAGAGTGTGGTGCGCGTTCTGGTCGCGATCTCCCGGGAGTCCGTCACCGACGCGGGTCCGTTCCGGGCCGCGCTCGCGCGCTTCGGCGGGCGCATCGCCGTCACGTTCGCCGGCGGCGACGACTTCGCGCGCGCGCTCCCCGACGCGGACGTGGTGATCGCGCAGGGGCTGTCCGATGAGGAGGTGGCGCGGGCCAGCCGTCTGCGCTGGCTCAGCTCGGTGGCGGCGGGGCTGGACGCGGTCGCCACGCCGGCGCTGCTGGCGCGCGGCGTCGCCGTCACCAGCGCGAGCGGCGTCCACGGGCCGAACATCGCGGAGCACGTGATGGCGATGATCTTGATGTTCACGCGCGGGATGCCTCGCCTTTACCGAGCCCAGCTGGCGCGGCGGTGGGAGCGGAAGCTGACGTCTCGTTCCGACGGACCGGGTGAGCTGACCGGCAAGACGCTGCTGATCGTCGGGCTGGGAAGGATCGGCGAGGCGATCGCGGCGCGCGCGCGGCCGTTCGGCGTCAGGCTGATCGCGGTGAAGCACGATCCGTCGACCCGGTACGATGCCGGCGTCGTGGTGGACGAGCTGGTCGGCATGGACGCGCTCGACGATGTCCTGGGCCGCGCGGACCACGTCTGCCTGGCGGTGCCGCTGACCGGCGCGACGCACCGTCTGATCGATGCGCGCCGGATCGCGCGCCTGCGCCCGGGCGCCTTCATCTACAACGTGTCGCGCGGCGCGGTGATCGACGAGGCGGCGCTGGTGGAGGCGTTGCGCGCGGGCAAGCTGGCGGGCGCGGGCCTGGACGTCTTCGAGGAAGAGCCGCTGCCCGCAACCAGTCCGCTCTGGGGCCTGGAGACCGTGATCTTGACGCCGCACGTATCCGGGGCGACGCCGCTCTACTTCGATCGGACGGCGGCGCTGTTCGCCGACAACCTCGAGCGTTTCCTGGAGGGCCGGCCGCTTTCGAACCGGTACGATCCCGCGCGCGGATATTGATCGAGACACGCGCAGGACAACCCCGTCCCGCCCGGATCGGTCACACTTGACGGAGCACCATGCGTACGGGGCGGCGGTCTCGGTCCTGGGCGGCGTGGGCCACCTCGGCGCTGCTTCACGCGCTGGTCGCGGCGCTGGTGCTTCGCGCGGGGCCGCGGGCGAAACCGCGTGCGCCGGCGCCAGCGGAGACGGTCGAGCTGGAGGTTGATCTCCGCGCCGACGTCGAACCTGCTGCGGCCGCCTCGGCCGCGTCGTCTGCCCCATCCCGGCGCGCATCCTCCTCCCGTCCGTCATCGTCAGCGCGCCCCTCACCCTCACCCTCTCCCCGCCAAGCGGGGAGAGGGGACGAGAGGGACGTGGGAAGAGATGAGGAGGCGCCGACGATCGATCTTTCGCTCGGTGCGCTCTCCGGCGGCGTCAAGGCGCGCATCGCGGGGCCGCCGCCCACGGAGCAGACGCTGCGCGCGCGTCCGGGCCGCTTCTCCGTCGACGAGCTGCGTGCTGACCTCGAGCGGCACGAGGACGCGGTCGCCAACGTCGAAAAAGGACGCGTCGATCCGCTGCTCTACGATTACCTGCGCGGCGCGCGGGCACGCTTTCAGGAGCAGGCCGCGCGGCTGGCCGACTCCATTCCGGTCGGCCCCGGCGACATGGCCCGCTCTCTGGGGCGCGGCTACCTCAGCAGCGTGGAGGCGGCGAACAGCGGCGCGCTCGGCGCCAGGCCGGACGCGCCGCGCGAGGGCGGCGGCGACGAGCGCAACGAGCCGTCTTTGCACGCTGACGTGCTCGGCGCCTACGCCGAGTCGCGCCGCCAGACAGAGGTCGGCGCCGAGGAGCGCCGCGCGGAGGTCTGCCTGGATGTCGCAGCCGGCCAGGAGACGGCGGTCGTTCTCCGCCACAGCTCCGGCAACGCCGCGCTCGATCGCCTGACGGTGGAGTCGTTCACGAAGGCCGTCGCGGCGCGCCCCGTTCCGCCCGACGCGCGCCGCGGCCTCGCCTGTTACGAGCTCCGCATATCGGCATTTCGGATGCCGCCGCTGCCGGTCGTCGCCTGCGGCTTCGACATCGGCTTTGGCGGCCTGAACTGCGTGTGGCCCTTCAAGAAGGTCACCTCCGTCAAGGGCCGGCTGCTCACGGTTGAATATCCATCCGCCGACGGCCGCGGGCCGGCGAGCCGATCGTTGCTGCGCAACCCGCGCTGAGGAACTGATCGGCGCTATTCTTCCCGCGTGGCGCGCGCTGCCCGTCCGTCAGGCGATCTGGATCCGCTGCTCGTGGCGGCGGTTGCGCAGAGCATGCTCGCGAAGCTCCCCGCGGCGCTGACCGCGCAGGTGCTGGACGGCGGTTATCGCATCGACCTGCCGGCCGGCGCGCAGCCGAGCCTGCGCACGAACGAAAGCGCGGTGGCGCTGGTGCTCGAGGGTCTGGTCCGGATGTTTCTGGTCTCGGACACGGCGCGCCAGGTGACGGTGCGTTACGCGCGTCCCGGCGAGATGCTGGGGCTGGTCCATCTGTTCGCGCGAAAGACCGAGGTGCACAGCCAGGCCGTCACGGCGACCAGCGTGTGGATGATGGCGCCGGCCCGCGTCCGCGCGCTGTGCGAGCAGCATGCGGCGCTGGCGACGGCTGTGGCCGAGGAGTGCGCGACGCGCGCCAGCGACGCCATCGAAGAGCTGTCGCTGCTGACGTTCGGTTCGGTGCGCCAGCGCGTGGCGCGGCACCTGCTGGACCTCGCCGCTCAGCAGCAGCAGGCTGGTGAGCTGGTCGCGGCCGTGACCCAGCAAGAGCTGGCCGACGCGGCCGGGACCGTGCGCGAGGTCGTGGCGCGCGTGCTCAAGCAGCTGCATCAGACCGGCGTGACGGCCGGTTCCGACGACGGCGTCGTCATCCTCGACGCCGCCCGCCTCGACGCCGAGGCGACCTCGGGCAGCACCGACGCGACCTGAGTCACACGCCGGCACGACCCGGGTCACGGCGCCGCCGCCCGGGAGGTTGCATCTTGCCTTCATGAGGAGGTGGACGATGCAGACCGAAGCTGAACGAAACGAGCTCCCCTGGTTGATCTACGGCGCCACCGGTACCACCGGGCGCCTCGTCGTCGAAAGCGCGCTGGCGCAAGGACAGCGTCCCATCGTCGCCGGCCGCGATGGCGCCGCCGTACGCGCGCTGGCGGAGCAGCATGGCCTCCCGTCGGCGGTCGTCTCGCTGGATGATCGGGCCGGGTTGGAAGCCGTGCTGCGCCGGTCGTCGCGCGTGCTGCACGCGGCGGGTCCGTTCTCGCGCACGGCGGCCAGCATGCTCGACGCGTGCCTGGCGACGGCGACGCCGTATCTCGACATGAGCGGCGAGGTGGATTCGGTCGCCGACGTGCTGGCGCACGACGAGGCGGCCCGGCGTCGCAAGATCCCGCTCATCGCCGGCGCCGGCTTCGGCGTGACGGCCGGCGATTGCATCGCGGCGCACGTCGCGCGCCGCTACCCGCGCGCGACGCGCCTGCGGATCGGCATCGATGCGCACAACGGGCGCCGCAGCCCCGGGGCGGCCGTCAGCACGCTGGACGTGCTGAGCGGCGGCGGCGCGTGGATCGAATCGGGCCGCCTGGTCCGGGGACCGCTGGCTCACGATCGGTTCCGGGCGACGATCGGCGAGCGGTCCGAGACGTTCATCGCGGCGCCCATGGCCGAGGCGGTCGCCGCTTTCCAGACCACCGGGATCGCCAACGTCGTCGCGGGAATCCCGGTCTCGCCGCTGGTCGCTTCGGTGATGCGCTGGGTCTCACCGATCCTGCGCGCGGTGGCGCGCCGCCCCGCGCTCCGGCGCTTCGTCGCGAACAGAAAACCCTCCGCGCCGGAGACGACCCCGCTCCGGAGCCGGGTCTGGGCGCTCGCCGCCGACGATCAGGGCGGCGCCGCCTCCGTCCTCGAGATGGGCGAAGGGTACGCCTTCGCCGCGGACGCGATCGTGCTCGCGGCACAGGCCATCGGGCAGCAACCGCTTGCGGGAGCTTTCACGCCGGCATCGGCGTTCGGCCCGGACTTCGTGCTGAGGATCCAGGGCGTGGAGCGCCGCGATCTGACGGAAGGAGAGCAGCCATGAACACGAACACGCTCGAACGTTTCGATTTCGGCGGACCGACGCAGTGGGCGCTGGTGCGCGGGCAGAGCCGGCAGAGCCCGGTGATGCTGCTGGTCCAGCAAGGTCCCGGCGCGCCGATCATCAATGATGCGGCGGAGATGCAGCGGCTGCTGCACCTGGAAGAGAACTTCCGCGTCGTCTACTGGGATCAACGCGGGACCGGGAAGTCGTTCGACGCGAAAGATCGCGCGCCGATCGCGCGGGAGACGGCCGTCGGCGACGTCCGCGCGATGGTCCGGGCCCTCTGCCAGCGCCTGGGCGTCGCGCAGATCGACGTGGTCGGGTTCTCGTTCGGCGCCAGCCTGGCGCTGCTGGCGTGCGCCGACGAGACGCTGCCCATTCGTTCCCTGACGTGCGTCGCGACGGATGTGAACCTGCTGGCGGCCGAGCGATCTGCCTACGCGTTCGCCCTGGCGGAGGCGGAGCGCCGCGATCACAAGCGCGCGCTGCGCGCCCTTCGCGCCATCGGCGAGCCGCCGCACGCCGAAACCAAGCGCTTCCTGGCGCGTGTGAAATGGGTCGCCACCTTCGGCGGCGTTCATCGCGGCAAGACCTTCAATGGGTTGACGAGGACCAACGTCGCGCGCCTCTGGAAGTCGCCCCACTACAACCTGCGCGAGATGATCGGCGCGCTCCGCGGCTTCGAATCGACGACGGCGCGCCTGCTCCCCGCGTATCAGGGTCTGGATCTGCTCGCCGAGCCGCTGCGCATTCGGCCGCCGGTCGCCATCTTTCAGGGACGGCAGGACAGGGTCGTGCCCCCCGACCTGGCCGTCGAGCTGGCGGCGCGGCTGGGCGTCGACGTGGTCTGGTTCGACGAGAGCGCGCACATGCCACAGGAGGAGGAACCGATTCGGTTCCGCCAGGAGCTGCTTCGCTTCGTCTCGACCGCCGGCCAGCGTGGCGCCGGTCACGATCGCC
>Ga0066903_100004592_pt1 | contig 11729 bp, 8 predicted proteins | sample PanSoiMetaGPlot1_FD_67491 | JGI IMG/M metagenome (GOLD analysis project Ga0066903, IMG submission 67491) | Tropical forest soil microbial communities from Panama analyzed to predict greenhouse gas emissions - Panama Soil - Plot 1 (version 2) | ecosystem: Environmental > Terrestrial > Soil >...
ATGCCGGCGACGCCCGAGAAGGTGTGGCGCGCGTGCCAGGAGGGCGCACGAAAAGAGCAGTAAGACCGTCGCGCACCGCGCTAGCCAAAATTATGCAACCTGAGGCAGTGGCAAGATTCGCGGCGCGCATTCCGTGGGCCAAATTCATGCAGCGTCGCGGTTGTGAGACCCCACCTTGATTCTTCAGGGCCCCTCACGGCGGTCGAGCAGCCAAACCCGGCGGAAAAGCAAATCTTGTGCGGCTCGAACCTATTTAATCGTCGTGAGCCCAACTCACGGTCTTGACCGCTACCATCTTGAAGATGAACACAAGCGCACCAGTCACCCGGTTCAACTCCTCCTCGTTCAATTCGATCATCCCTTGGTCGGTGGTCATCGTGAGGCGGTCGCGAGCCGAAGACTGGGACGGACTGGTCATAGCTCTCTCCTGATCAGGGCCTTTCAGCCGTTGCGATATTCGATCCTATTCACGGCCGCGTAAGTGATGTCCGTCACATTGTCTCGCGCGACCTAAAGCGTGATGACACGCGTCGACCCGTTTTGTGGCACAATTGTTGCCGCGGCACACAATTGTTGCAAAAGTATTTGCAACATGAACCCAACGAGATAGGGCGAAAGCGGGGAGCCATGGCAGAGACCCAAACCATCGAAACGATGCGGCGCAGCTATGAAGGAGCGGCCCTCAGCCCACGCTGGGTGCAGCTTCTTCTGGGCTTCATCGTCATGATGACGATCTCGAGCCCACAATACGTCTGGACCCTGTTCGTACCGTCGTTCCAGAAGACCACCGGCGCGATTCTGTCGGAGGTGCAGTGGACCATCACCATCCTCATCGTCCTGCAGACCTGGCTTGCGCCGCTGCAGGGTTTTCTGGTCGAGCGACTGGGCCCGAAACTCCTGATCGGCCTGGGCGCGGTGATGAGCGGTGCCGGCTGGATCGTCGCCTCCTCCGTCACCACCCTATGGGGCCTCTACGCCGCCTATGGGCTGCTGTGCGGCGTCGGCACCGGCATCGTCTACATCGGGATCATCGGGTTGATGGTGAGATGGTTCCCCGACCGCCGAGGACTCGCGACCGGCGTGGTCGCGGCCGGCTACGGGTTCGGCGCGATCCTCACGACATTTCCCATCGACAGCATGCTTAAGGAGCACGGCTATCAGAGCACGCTGGTCACATTCGGCGCGATCTTTGCAGCCGTCGGCCTGGTCGGCGCACTGATGCTGCGGTCTCCGGGCGAAGGCGAAGTTGCAGCGCAGCCAAAGGCCGGCGGAGTGGTGACATCGCGCGACCGTGCGCCGCACGAAATGCTGAGATCGCCCGTCTTCTGGCTCATGTTCGTCATGATGTCGATGATGTCCACGGGCGGCCTGATGGTGATCACCCAGTTCACCAGCTTCGCCAAGTCGTTCGGAATCGATGCCAAGACCACGGTGGTGATTCTCGGCGTGACGATGGCGGCAATTCCCGCGGCCCTGACGTTCGACCGCATCACCAATGGCCTGACGCGTCCGTTTTTCGGCTGGGTCTCCGACCATATCGGTCGCGAGAACACCATGGCGATCGCCTTCATCCTTGAAGGCATCGCGATCTATCTCATGCTCCATTTTCGGAGCGATCCATTCCTGTTGATCGTCCTGTCCGGGCTCGTATTCTTCGGCTGGGGGGAAATCTTTTCGCTGTTTCCCGCGACGTTGACCGATACGTTCGGCACCAAATACGCCACCACCAACTACGGCTTCCTCTACATGGCACAAGGCGTCGGCTCGATCCTCGGCGCGCCAATTGCGGCGATGATCTACGAGGCAAGCGGCAGCTGGATGCCGGTCTTCGGGTTGATAATCGGAATGGACATCCTGACCGGCCTGCTGGCGTTGCTCGTGCTCAAGCCTCTGCGCCGGAGATGGATCGCGCAGGCCGGCGGCTAGTGTCCGAGTGCCCGTGGCTTCAACGGTTGGGGTCGTCTCCTGAGGCCTGGAGCAAGGCCTGGATCGCGTGGACGACAAGATTTGGACGCAGACCAGGCCGAACTATCGATCTCCTGTAATCAGGCGCTATGCAGAATTTGATCTTCCTGCCTATAAGATAGCGTCGGATCGTTCGGTCCTTCCGTTGCTCTCAGCGCATTTCCCTGGAGACATGCATGGCTCAGACGTCGAACAAGGTGATCATCACCTGCGCGGTGACCGGCTCGATTCACACGCCCACGATGTCGGACGCGCTGCCGATCACGCCGGACCAGATTGCCGGTCAGGCGATCGACGCGGCGCATGCGGGCGCCGCCGTCCTGCACCTGCACGCACGCGATCCCAAGGACGGACGGCCGACGCCCGATCCCGACGTGTTCATGCAATTCCTTCCGCGCATCAAGCAGAGCTGCGCGGCGATCGTCAACATCACCACCGGCGGCGCGGTGACCATGACGGTGGAGCAGCGGATCGCGGCCGCCACCCGGCTGTCGCCCGAGATGTGCTCGCTCAACATGGGCTCGATGAATTTCGCTCTCTATCCCATGGCGCGGCGCTTCAAGACCTGGAAGTACGACTGGGAGGAGCAATATCTCACGCAGTCCGACGCCTACATCTTCCCGAACACGTTCCGCGACATCGAGAAGGTCTACCGGACCCTGGGCGAAGGCCATGGCGTGAAGTTCGAGCACGAGTGCTACGACACCGGCCACCTCTACAACCTCGCGCACCTGCTCGATCGCGGCCTGTTCAAGCCGCCGGTGTTCCTGCAGCTGATCTTCGGCATCCTGGGCGGCATCGGTCCCGACCTCGACAATTTGCTGTTCATGAAGCGCACCGCCGATAGGCTGTTCGGCGACCAATACCTGTGGTCCGTGCTCGCCGGCGGCCGCCACCAGATGAATTTCTGCACGCTTGCGACCATGATGGGCGGCAACGTGCGGGTCGGGCTCGAGGACAGCCTCTACATCGGCCCGGGCAAGCTCGCTGCCAGCAATGCCGAGCAGGTGGCGAAGATCCGCCGCATCATCGAGGAACTGGGCTTCGAGGTGGCAACGGCGCAGGAAGCGCGCGAGATGCTCGGCCTCAAAGGGGCGGACCGGGTGAAGTTTTGATAGCACGGTTGTAGTGCCGTAGCCCGGATGAAATTCGGGATCGGCCCCGCATTTCATGCGGGCTACGAGTCACCGAATGGATCCACGGGGATCAATCCCAGGAATAGCCGACGAAGAAAATTTCGCTCGGCTTACCGTCGGCGTAAACAATGATGTAGCGAGCCTGGCCCCGCTCGATCGAGTTCCAGAAATCGTCGACCGGAGCGGCGACAGGCCAACCTTCTCTGATCAAAACCCCCTCCACAAGGTCGCGGCTCGGTTGCCTAGTCCCGAACAGAGCCACCAGCGCGTCATCTGCAAGCGGGCATGCCGCACTGAAGTCAGGCTCCGGGGCGATGCGGCCAATGTCGAGGATGGAGCCGGTTCCCGACTCTTCTCCAGCCTCGACGGCTTCATCGATCGAGGCATGCTGGGCGCCCGGGTGCGGCCACGTCGCATCGGGTGGAAAGGACAATTGGAAGGTATAGGTCGGCGGCGTCGCCATCATTAGCGCGGGATCGTAGCGCCCCGCTCGGAACTCCTGCTCCCGGAGCGCCTGCAGCGCGGCGCCGATGTCCTCCCGGTATGTCGTGAAGTAGAAGTAAGGATTGGCGCCCATCGCTCTTACCTGCATGATTTGAGGACGATGTCGATAAGCGGACGGGCCGACAGATCATCGCCCGATCCATGCAGTGTGGCCTCGTGCTCGACGCCGTCAAGGCGTGGCCTGGCGGACGCAGCCGCCCCCACGGCGCAACGGCCAGCCTTGACGGCATCTCGACACGAGGCCAACGGCAAAACATGGGTCGGGACGTGTCACCGATTTAATGGTTGCTACGAAGTCGTTCGGCCGTAGCCCGGATGAGCGTAGCGAAATCCGGGACGCCCGCCCCGCATTTCATGCGGGCTACGCCTTCGCCGGAATGATCGGCAGCAGCACGTAGTTCTCGCGGCTGCCGTCGAAATGGATGGTGGTCTTGCCGCCGTAGATCGCGACCGGCCGGTCGCGCGGATCGTCGTGCAGGAACGGGCCGCAGCCGGTGAACTCGTTCTTCATGTTGGAGAGGCGTCCCCCGCTGCCGCCCGGATAGACGTAATCGCGGCCGCGCACGGTGAGCGCGATCCGGTAGCCCGCTGGGACCACGATGCAGGTCGGCCAAATCTCGATATCGAGCTCGTAGACCTCGCCGCGGCGGAGCGGCTGCTTCTCATCGTGGCTATGGTAGGGCCGATAGGGAAGGCTCAGCTTCTTGTCGAGCTTGCGGTGCGAGGCGCGCAGCCAGCCCTGCGCGATCGGCGTGTGCGGGTCGAGCGCGCCCTGGAACACGACCTCCTTCAGGTTCGGCGAAAAGACGCGGACGATGAGGAAAAGATCGGCGTCCTCGGTCGAGGACGAGATGTTGAGCCGGGCGGCGATCGGGCCGGTGATCTCGGTCTCCCGCTCGAGCGGCGGCGTGAGGAAGGTCGCGCCGTCGCCGAGCGCCGCGAACGCAACCTTGCCGGTCGCACCCGAGGGTTTTGGGCCAAGACCATAATCGGGGTCGAGGTGGTATTTCGTCCACCGGGTGCGCGGGATCGGCCAGTCGTCTTCGTGGCGTTCGACGAAGGCGTCGAGACGGCGCACCTGCAGCCGAACCTTCGGCTCCTTGTCCCAGCCGTTGCGCTCGCCCTTGAGGAAATGGGCGAAGAACCTCTTCTGCATGCGGACGCCGTAGTCCGTGTAGTAGTGGGTCCAGTGCTCGATGCCGTGCGCCTCCAGCCACTTATGCCGCGAGGCCGAGCGCACATAGCCTTCGAAGTTTCCCCGCGGATGGAGGCCCTGCCCGCCCCAGTTCGCCGTCGACAGCAAGGGGACCTTGACCTTCGACCAGTCCGGCATCATCGCCCGCCAATAGGCGTCGTCGAGGCCGTGCTGGAAATAGGTGGCGCCGAGGTCGAACCGGTTGGCGCCCATTTCCTCCGCCGTCAACGTCTCCGGGCCGGAGACCCAGTCCCCGTTCATGCGGCTGCGGTAGCCGCGCGGGCCGAGCCCGTACTGCACGGTGCGGATCTGCATGTCGTACCAGTTCTGCGCAAACGTGCAGTAGATGCCGCCATGGTGGCTCAAGTCGCGATAGAAGTCGGCAGCGCCTTCCCACACGCACAAGGCCGCCAGATGCTTGGGCTGCAGCGCCGCGACCTGCCATTGGTTCATGGCATAATAGGAGATGCCGCTCAGGCCCACCTTGCCGTTGGACCATTTCTGCGTTCCCGCCCATTCGATGACTTGCGCGAAATCCTTGGCCTCGCGCGGCGACCAATGCTCGACCACGCCGGGGGAGCGGCCGCAGCCGCGCGAATCCACCCGAACGACCGCGTAGCCGTCCGGCACCCATTTCTCCGGGTCGCAGACCTCCCAGCTCTGGTACTTGTTGGTCGAGCCCGCGGTGACGTCGGGATGCTGCTCGGCCATCCGGGTCCATGCGGTCTTGTAGCCGTCCTCGAAGTGCAGCCACTTGCCGTAGGGGCCGTAGCTGAGAATGACCGGATGGCGCCCCTCCTTGGGGGGCCGGAACAGGTCGGCGCGCAGCACCAGGCCATCCTCGACCTGGATCGGCACATCCCAATCGATGCGCATGCCGTCGCGCACCTCGTTCACCTCGCGATAGCTCATGGGCGCCCCCCGTCGCTGATGGTCCCAAGAATTCGCCGCCGAAAAACCTATTGTGATGTTGACAGGCCCGCAACGCTCAAGTTGTTAGGTGGGAGCTTTGGGAATCACCCAGTTCAAGGTGAATCATGCTGCGCGCCGCCATCGTGGGCCCCGGCTGGTGGGGCAAGATCCTGGTCACCTCGGTCCAGGGCAAGAGCGACGACATCAAGTTCGTTGCCGCCGCGACCGGCAACCGCGCCAAGGCCGAGGCGTTCTGCCGCGACCACGGCATCAAGCTGGTCGACGATTACGAGGCGGTCCTCGCCGACCGGACCATCGACGCGGTGGTGCTGGCGACGCCGCACAGCCAGCACGGCGATCAGGTGCGGCGCGCCGCCGCCGCCGGCAAGCACGTGTTCTGCGAGAAGCCGTTCACCCTGACGGCGGCCGATGCCAGGAGCGCGGTCGCCGCCGCCGCCAAGGCCGGCATCGTGCTCGCGGTCGGTTTCAACCGCCGCTTCCACCCCTCACTGCAAGAACTCAAGCGCCGCGTCCGAAGCGGCGCCTTCGGGGCGATCGAAACCTGCACTTCGGAGCATACGGCGGGGGTCGGAGCCACCATCCAGCCCGGATACTGGCGCGCCGATCCGACCGAAACCCCGGCCGGCGCGATGGCCGGCATCGGCATTCACACGGTCGACACCATGATCCACCTGTTCGGATCGATCACCGAGGTCGACTGCGTGACGGCACGGCGCGCGGCGCCGCACGTCGACGACACCACCAATGTGCTGATGAAATTCAAGGACGGCATCTCGGCGACGTTCTTCTGTTCGCTGACGACGGTACCCAACTATCGTCTTGCGGTTTACGGATCGAAGGCCTTCGCCGAGATTGCAAAACCGGGCTTGGACGAGTTTCGCTTCGCGCCGATGCCCGATCCGACGCTCGGACACCTCGCGGCCATGCAGCCGGAAGTGATCAACACTCCCAACTTCGACACCGTATTTGCCGAACTGACCGCCTTCGTGGCCGCCGTTCGCGACAAGACGCCCTATCCGGTGTCGCTGGATGAGGTCGTGCACGGGGTCGAGGTGTTCGAGGCGATCGTCAAGTCGGCCAAGGCCGGAAAGCCGGCCGCGGTGGGGTGAGGCGGAGCCTGCTTCGACGAATTTTGGTCACTCGCGCGACCTCCAGTGTGGAGTTTTCCTCTCGCGACCCCCACCCGGCGCGCAAGAGCGCGCCGACCTCCCCCCTTTTAGGGGGAGGTGGGCGCAAGTGGCTTGCATGGCGTTTCCGGCGAGGCGATGCGCGCTGGGCTCGCTCATCCCTCCCCCTAAAAGGGGGAGGGATGGAAGCGGCGGGGCAATGCCGTGCACCGATTCACGCGGGCTTCGGGCCCGCCTGCATATACCAATCGGCGATCTGCTCGCCGGTCCAGAACAGCACGTCCGGCCTGTTGCGGATCACCTCGAAGATGCGACGGAAATACTTGGTGCGGTGCGGCGCGCCCATGATGTAGGGATGCACCGAGATCGCCATCACCCGCGCCGAGGGCGCGGCGTCGGCGTAGATCTGCTCGAACTGATCGATCGCGCGCTCGAAATATTCCGACGCCTTGTGGTGCTGGATCAGCATCATGGCGACGTCGTTGCATTCCTGGGTATAGGGGATGTTGAGGAGCGGCCTACTCCGCGTCTTCAGCCATACCGGCTGGTCATCGAGCACCCAGTCGCCGACGTAATCGTATCCCTCCTCGGCCAGGATATCGGGCGTCACCCACGTCTCGGTGAGGCCGGGACCGAGCCAGCCGCGCGGCGGCCGACCGGTCGCCTTGGCGATCGCCGCGCGCGTTAAGCGGATGTCGGCGCGCTCGTCCGCAACCTTCTGCATGTTGCGCTGGGTGAAACCGTGGCCGACGAATTCCCACTTTCGCTGCAGCGCCGCGCGCACGATCGACGGATAGGCTTCGATCGCGCAGCCATTGATGGCGAGCGCCGCCGGGATTTGGAATTCGTCGAACACCTCTAGCAGGCGCCAGAAGCCGACCCGGTTGCCGTATTCGTGCCAGGCCCAGTTGGGAACGTCGGGCGACGGCTGGCCGCCGGCCGGCGGGGTCAGCACTGTGCGCGGCATGGGCTGTTCCGGGTCCCATTGCTCGACATTGACCATGACCCATACGACCATGCGGGCGCCGTTGGGCAGTTTGAGCCGAGCGCGCTCGGCGATCGCCGAATAGGCGATGCGGTCGCTCGGCAGCATTCGCGAGCCGCCCGCCACGTCAGGGGTCCGCTGGTCGTTCATCAGGTCACTCCCGTGCTATGAGGTCTAAAGCGTGGTGACTTCTCTACGAGTCGTCATCCCGCTTTACGTTATTGTTGGGCATGATCTTTTCCGAAAACTTCGGGATCATGCTCTAGTGTCCCGATTCCGAAGTTCGCAAGCATCTGCAGCACGCTCTCATGCGAACTTCGGAATCGAAGGACACTAGCAACTTATTGATCTAGTGTGGCTTTGGTTCAGAAGTCCGCATCTCCGACTCGCGGCAAGAATAATGCGGACTTCTGAACCGCCACACTAAAACCGGCGCGAAACTTGCAACCCGTCTCGACGGCGACGGGTGCGATAGGCATCCCGGCCGGTCGGCTCGTCGCAATTGGAAGCCTATGTCGGTTCTGGTCAGCCTGCATCATGTTACCCGATACCGCTACGATCGACCGGTAGCGCTCGGCCCGCAAGTTATCAGGCTGCGACCGGCGCCGCATTGCCGCACGGCCGTGCCGAGCTACTCGCTCAACGTGACGCCCCTGCAGCACTTCGTGAATTGGCAGCAGGATCCCCTCGGCAATTGGCTGGCGCGCTACGTCTTCACCGAGCAGACAACGGAATTCACCGTCGCGGTCGATCTCCTCGCTTCGATCTCCGTGGTCGATCCGTTCGATTTCTTCGTCGAGCCCTATGCCGAAAACTTTCCGTTCGAATATCCGGATGAGCTGCGGCGCGAGCTCGCCGCCTATTCGGAGCCGGAGGCATGCGGCGCGCGGCTCGCGTCCTTCGTTGCAACGATCGCGCGAGAGCCCCGCAACACGGTCGCCTTCCTGGTCGACCTCAATCGCCGCCTGGCGAGCGAGATCGGCTACATCGTGCGCATGGAGCCGGGTGTGCAGACGCCCGATGAAACCTTGAAGGCCGGTGCGGGCTCCTGTCGCGACAGCGCGTGGCTCCTGGTGCAGGTGCTGCGCCATCTCGGCATGCCGGCGCGCTTCGTGTCGGGCTACCTCATTCAGCTCAAGCCCGACGTGGAGCCGTCCGAAGGCCCCGCCGGCAGCGATCGCGACGTTGCCGATCTTCATGCCTGGGCCGAGGTCTATGTGCCGGGTGCCGGCTGGATCGGACTCGACCCCACCTCGGGCCTGTTGTGCGGCGAAGGCCACCTTCCGCTTGCCGCCGCCCCACACCACCAGTCCGCGGCGCCGATCACCGGCACGGTCGAGCCGGCCGAGGTGAAGCTCACGTACGAGCTCACCTTGGCGCGGGTTGCCGACCAGCCCCGGGTCACGCGCCCGTTCTCCGATGAATCCTGGGCCACGCTCGACGCGCTCGGCGCGGCGGTCGACCGCGATCTCACCGCGCATGACGTGCGATTGACGACCGGCGGCGAGCCGACCTTCGTGTCCATCGACGACCCGGAATCCGCGGAATGGAACACGGCCGCGAGCGGTCCGTCCAAGCGCCTGCGGGCCGATGATCTGGCGCGCCGCCTGTGGACGCGCTTCGCCCCCGGCGGCCTGCTGCACCGCGGTCAGGGCAAGTGGTATCCGGGTGAGCCGCAGCCGCGCTGGGCGTTCTCGCTGTATTGGCGCAAGGACGGCGAGCCGCTGTGGCGCAACCCCGATCTCATCGCGCCAGAGGCCGACCGCGCCGCGCCGGATCCCCAGGCGTCCCGGCGGTTCGCCGAGACGATCGCGGCGCGGCTGGCGCTAGCGCCCGAGCGTGTCGTGCCGGCTTTCGAAGACCCCGCGCCGCTGCTGCTGAAAGAGGCCGAATCCCCGATCGATATCGACCCCCTCGACCCCACGCTGGCCGACCGCGACCGGCGCGCGCACCTGGTGCGCGCGTTCGAGCGCGGCCTCGGGGCGCCGGCCGGCTTCGTGCTTCCGCTGCGGCCTTCCGATGCCCCAGGCCGCGCGAGCTGGATCAGCGAGCCGTGGACTCTGCGGCGTGGGCGGCTGTTTCTCTTGCCCGGCGACTCCCCGATCGGTCTTCGGCTTCCGCTGAAGTCGCTCCCGGTCGCCCGTGCGGACACCGGCTGCAGTGCGGTGGATCCCGCCTCTGCGCGCGGATCAAGGCCCGGCCCGGACAGCGATGCCGCGCCGCGGGCGAACGCACGGGTCCGCACCGCGCTCGCGGTTGAGCCGCGCGACGGGAGGCTGTGCGTATTCATGCCGCCGCTCGAACGGTTGGAGGATTATGAGAGCCTGCTTGCTGCCGTCGAGGCAGCGGCGGGCGAGCAGCGGATGCCGGTCCACATCGAGGGCTATCCGCCGCCGGCCAATCGGCGTCTCAACGTCATCCAGGTGACGCCGGATCCCGGCGTGATCGAGGTCAATATCCACCCGGCGGCGAGCTGGCGCGAAGCGGTCGATATCACGCAGGGCGTTTATGAAGATGCCCATCGCTCGCGCCTCGCTGCCGAAAAATTCATGCGCGACGGCCGCCACATCGGGACCGGCGGCGGCAGCCACCTCGTGCTCGGCGGGCCGACGGTGGCCGACAGCCCGTTCGTGCGCCGACCCGATCTCCTCAAGAGCCTGGTGCTCTATTGGCAGCGCCATCCGGCACTGTCCTATCTCTTCGCCGGCCTGTTCGTCGGCCCGACCAGCCAGGCGCCGCGCGTCGACGAAGCGCGCCACGACTCGCTCTACGAGCTGGAGATCGCGCTCGCGGGTCTGGCACCGCCGGGGGCGGGGCCCCAGCCGGGGGCGGGGCCCCAGCCGGGGGCGGGGCCCCAGCCGAGTCCGTCGCTGGTCGACCGCATGCTGCGCAATCTCCTGGTCGATGTCACCGGCAATACGCACCGCGCCGAGATCTGCATCGACAAGCTGTACTCGCCCGACACGCCCACCGGCCGGCTAGGCCTGGTCGAATTCCGCGCCTTCGAGATGCCGCCGCATGCGCGCATGAGCCTGGCGCAGCAACTGCTCGTGCGGGCGCTCACGGCATGGTTCTGGCGCGAGCCGCAGGATGGGGCGTGCGTGCGCTGGGGCACGGCATTGCATGACCGCTTCATGCTGCCGCATTTCCTATGGGAGGATTTTCTCGACGTCCTGTCCGATCTCGCGCGCGCCGGCTTTCGTTTCGATCCCGCCTGGTTCGAGGCGCAGCGCGAGTTTCGCTTCCCGGTGTACGGGGCGATCGAGCATGACGGCGTTCGGCTCGAGCTGCAGCATGCACTCGAGCCCTGGCTCGTCCTCGGCGAGGACGCATCGAGCGGCGCGGCCTCCCGCCCGGTCGATTCCTCGATCGAGCGACTGCAGGTCAAGGCCGAAGGATTGAATTTGGCCCGACACGTCGTCGCCTGCAACGGGCGTCGCGTGCCGCTGGTGTCGAGCGGCCGCACCGGCGAGTTCGTCGCCGGCGTGCGCTTCAAGGCCTATCCGTTGACGTCGGCGCTGCACCCGGAACTCGCCGTCGATGCGCCGCTGACATTCGACGTGCTCGACGGCTGGAGTCGCCGCTCGCTGGGCGGCTGCGTCTATCACGTCGTCCACCCCGGCGGACGATCGTACGATCGCTATCCGATCAATTCGCTGGAAGCAGAGGCGCGACGGCTCGCGCGATTCCAGGAGCACGGGCACACGCCCGGCGTGGTCGAGATCCCGCCGGAGGAGCGCTCGTCCGAGTTTCCTACGACGCTCGATCTGCGGCGTAAGGCGATTTAAGGCCAATTTCAAACGTTCGTGACTCGTCGCGACCCCCACCCGGCGCGCAAGAGCGCGCCGACCTCCCCCTTTTAGGGGGAGGTTGGAGCAAGTGGC
>Ga0066903_100004593_pt1 | contig 11724 bp, 11 predicted proteins | sample PanSoiMetaGPlot1_FD_67491 | JGI IMG/M metagenome (GOLD analysis project Ga0066903, IMG submission 67491) | Tropical forest soil microbial communities from Panama analyzed to predict greenhouse gas emissions - Panama Soil - Plot 1 (version 2) | ecosystem: Environmental > Terrestrial > Soil >...
CGATTGCGCCGGAGTGGATGGACCTGCGCATGGGTGTGCCACTGCTGCTGGCTTTAATTCCTCAAAATGTGTTCTACGCAATGAATAACGACGTGCTCTCGCCGGTCTGCTTCGGTGCGCTGTTCCTTTGCATGTTACAATGGGTGCGAACGAACGCGCCAAGCTTTTTGCTCGGAGCGCTCACAGGTCTTGCGGTCGCAGCGACGTGCCTGACAAAGACGTCCAACTTGCCGCTGGTGGCAGTCGTGCTCGCCGTGATCGTTGTGAGATCCATTGCGATTATTCTACGAACATTTCGCGCGGGACTGGTCGCGGTTGCTGTGCTGATTTCGTGCGCCGCAATTCCAGTGGGCGCTTGGATGCTGTGGACAAAATTTCATTTTGGCGATCTAACCGGATCGACTGCGAAAATTAGTTTGCTCGGTTGGACGCGAAAACCGTTCAGCGATTGGTGGCAGCATCCGATTTTCGCGCCGCGCGGCGTCTGGACTTTCTGGTCGGATCTAATCGCGAGCTTTTGGCGCGGGGAAGTCAGTTGGCATGGTCAGCCGTTGCGCTGGCGCGGTGCCGACGGATTCTACGCCGGCTCGTCGTTGCTTCTTCTTGCCGCGGCTATCGCAGGTTTACGGCAGCAAGCTGGGCTTTCCGTCTTCCAGCGACAGGCGATCGGAAGCGCAATTTTGATTGTTCTGGCAGGCGTTGCGTTTCTGGCGCTGCTCTCGATTCAATTCGATTTCGGCAACTGCATCAACCCGTCACGGGAACATCCTTATTTCACATCTGGCCGATTGCTAAGCGGGGCGCTGATTCCGTTCGCCGTCGTCTATGTGTATGGCCTCTCGTGGATGTGTCGTCGGATCAACACCGCGTTGCCTCTTGTCGTATTAGGTTTCGTCGTCGTGTTCATGACAACCTCGGAGATTCTCGTGGACCGGGTCGTCTTCATGAGCGAGCACAATTGGTTTCACCTTTGACATTTCTGCATCCGTTTGGATGCCATTTGAGACTACACAACGCCGCGTGACCGCGGCGACATCCGTGCCACCCATCGCAAGACCGGCATTGGCATTAATCGAGCGAGAAGCATCAACAGCTTGATCGCGAACCCCGGAATGACCATTGGACGGTTTGCTTCGAGTGCTGCGAGGCCATCGCGTACGACCTGTTCGACTGTAACAACGAGGAACTTCGGACCGATGTCGGGCGCTCCCTCCCGTTTGGCGACCTGCTGAAATTCCGTTGCGACAGGACCGGGGCAAAGCGCGCATACGCTTATCCCCGTTCCGCGGAGCTCGGCTCTAAGCGCTTCGGAAAAACTTGTCACATACGCCTTCGTGGCGGCATAAACAGCGGAGCCAGGGATCGGAAGAAAACCAGCCGACGAGCTGACGTTGAGAATGCCGCCGCGGTGCTGTGCGATCATCCACGGAAGCAAATGACGAGTAACCAACGTTAACGTCGCGACGTTTACGAGCATCATTTCCTTGTTCCGATCGCGATCGCTTTGCGCAAAAGGACCGCTGTCGCCGAGTCCGGCGTTATTGATCAAGACATCGACTTCGAGGTTCTCGCGATCAAGCCATTCGAAGAACGCACGCAACTGCCCAAGATCAGCGAGATCAACTTTTCGAATGTGAACAAGAAGCTTCGGATGCTCTCGTTGAAGTTGATCAGCTAGTTCGATCAACCTTTCATCACGCCGCGCGACCAAAATCATCGAACGAGCACGACCGGCGAGTTGGCGCGCAAATTCGCATCCAATGCCAGAGGAAGCGCCGGTGATCAGTGCCTTGCAGTCGTCGAGTTTCATTTGACCTGTAGCCGGGGGCGTCGACCTCGGCGTTTCCTGAGATGGCCCTCTTTCTGACCGCCGCGGTCAGCGCCCGCGGCTACAATGTCGGTACCAGCTCGTAAGCGTTTCAGCTCATTTTCGGTCAATGCGCGCCAATGATCCCGTGGGAGGTCGCCAAGCCGAAGATTAGCGATGCGAATACGGATGAGATCTTTGACGCGATAACCGACGGCTTCGAACATGCGCCGAATCTGCCGATTGATTCCCTGTCGCAGGACAACGCGCAGGCGGACGGGAGACAGGGAGTGGAGTCGCACAATCCTTGCTCGCTCACCGTCGAGAAAGATTCCGCGCAGCAATTTCGACGCGAGTTCGGGATCCCATGGCCGATCCAGTGTTACTTCGTATTCCTTCTCGATTTTGTAGCGCGGGTGGGTAAGCCGCTGTGCGAGATTGCCATCGTTTGTGAGTAGAAGCAGGCCTTCGGTTTGTGCATCCAGGCGCCCAATGTTGAACAGCCGCGAGAATTTTGACGGCAGCAAATCGAAAATAGTATCGCGCACGTGCGGATCTCTCCGCGTGGAAACTAATCCTGCGGGCTTATGCAACATGATGGTGAGCGGCGGGGCGACATGAACAAGTTTGCCATTCACCTTGACGTGGTCGCGTGCGTCGGGTTGTGCACTGAAGTCGGTGCAGGTTTCACCGTTGATAGTGACCTGTCCCGCCGCGATCAATTCATCACAGTGCCGGCGCGATCCAACACCGGCCGCGGCGAGAAAACGGTTAAGGCGCACAATCGTGATTCGTAATTCGTTACATCGTGAACCGTCGTCCCGATTTAACGATGTAACGATTCACGAGATCACACGTCCGGCTTTGTCTTCGGCAGGCCGATTACCTTTTGGCCATCCTTCCACTGGCCGCGTTTCTTGAGAAGCTCGACACGCTCGAAGCGTTTCAACACATTGCGCTTAGCAGCGATCGTGCTGGCGCCTTTTAAACTGCGATGTTGCGACATAAATTCGTTGAACCGGTGGACAGTTGATGTGGCAGTGAGCCGGCATAGTAGCGCGACTCGGTCGTTTTTCAAGAACGCTCAATAAACGAATGAACTCCTTTTACAGCTGATTGCTGAGCACAACATACGTGCCGGACGTAGTGACCTGGTGATAAGCGTGAAACCGGCTGACAACTAGCTCTTTCCAGTAGTCCGCCCGGCTTTGCTCCACAATCAGGTAAACCGCATCGGGTTGACCCCACCTGTCCAGAACCGCTTGTTCGTCCAGAAAAATATCGGTGGCGGGTGCGCCCATAGGAGCTTCTTTCCGGGGATTTTGGTTAACAAAAAAGAATTTTCGATTCAGATAAAAAATAAGGCTGCTGCTATTGTCCATCGGCCCTTCAAACATCGCGTGGCCGCCTGTCTCCAACCGCGGATTCAGGTAGCGGGCGACATCGGCGAGTGAAAAATAGGGCGCGGTTTTCGCGACGCCTACCACCATGCTCAGCCCGGCTGGAATCATCGAGGCCGCTAGGGCAATGGTAGCGAGTCTCCCGCGTTGTTTGAAAATCAAGTGGAGCGCTATAAACGAGAAAAACACGAACGACACAGCCGTAATCACCAGCATGGGTCGCAGTGCTACCCACGCCGACCCGGGCATTACATCCAAGGCTCTCCATGCGGTCCAGCGTGCGTCCATTACTCCCCAATTTCCGTTCAAAGCACGCGCGGCACGCGCCACGAGCAGCGCTCCTACCGCAAGGATCAGGCCGGCAACGCCCACCGCGATCGCGCCTGCGGCGCGCAACGATTGAGGAGTCCGGTCCCAAGCCATGGCTGCCCAGACCGCAAAAGCGCTCCACATAGTCATCGAATAATAATCTTGTCGCTGTCCCAAAAACAGCAGCGGAACGAACACCACGCCCATCCAGCAAAGTAGCAAAGCATCGCCGAAATTAATCTCCCGCGCCCGGGTAACACGCCGCCAAGCCAGAATCACTCCTGGCAGCAACGCGATCGACCATGGAAACCACCAGGCCACATGCAGGATCACAAACTGATAGGCGGGGACGCCAAGGAAATCGTGCGTCTCATCACTGACCCCGCGCAGGTGTCCCAGCCATTCGGACCTGACTAAATAACGAAAATAATGCGGGAAATGCCATTGCGCCCAGATATGCCAAGGCGCCACGATCAAAAGAAAAATCACGGCATATTCCCACCGCAGCAGGGCACGGAAGCGTATCCTTGCTTCACGATAAAAACTCGAGAGTAAAACAAAAACGACAGCGGGGTAAACGATGCCGAGCAAGCCTTTCGTTAGGCAGGCTAGCGCCGCGAAAATCCAGACACCAGCGAACCACAGGCGCCGATGGCGCCTCCGTTCATACCCGCATATTCCGCAGAACATCGCGCCGGCCATGAATGCGCTGACGAGCGGCTCGGGCATAACAATGCGCGCGAGAAGAAACGTGCCGCAGAAGCTGAGATAGATCAGACCGGCGATGAACCCTCGCCAGTAATCCGAGAGCTTTTCGCCAATCAAAAAGATTAGTGCAACTGTGGCTACAACGGCCAGTGCGATCGGCAGCCGGGCCGCTGCCTCATTCACGCCGAGAATCTTGTATGAAGCAATGATGAGCCAGTAGAGTAAGGGCGGTTTTTGCAAGCGTGGTATGCCGTTATTCGTTGGGAGCAACCAGTTATGGCTCGCCACCATCTCGCGTGCGGCGCCGGCATATTGGCCCTCCGTTTCACTGTAGAGATCGCCCGTCCCAATGGTCACGACATGCGACAGCGCTGCCAGAGCAATCAGAATTACGAGCAGAGCATGCCGCGTCGGCGGCGGCGCCAACGTCGGCGGTTCCAGCAACGTTTCTTCGATGCCTAGAGTGCGGGCGCCTGCTGTCATTGCACACATCCTCCACCGGGAACCGTTCCGGCTTGAGATTCGCGTTCGCGATGTTCGCTGGATCCGGCTTTGTAGTACGTTTTCCAATGCTCAGGCACGCGCAACAATTTTCCCGTCGGTATCTCGATTAATGCGAGCATCTGGCGGCACTCGGCGATCAACATGTTGTCTTGCGGGCGCGTGATGCGGAATGCGCACCAAAACCGGGCGCGGTCTACGCGATCCAGCCAGCCCTCAATCACCAGCCGGTCACCGAGCCTCGCCCCGCGTCGATAATCGACCTCGGTACGGACCACCACTGGATAAGTTTGCTTTTGCGCCATCTCCACAAGCGCGAGGCCGAGCTCCTCCGCAAGGTGTGTACGCGCGATCTCGATGAAGCGCAGATACGCAATGTTGGATACAACGCCTCCGCAATCGGTGTCGAAAAACATTACCTGCACATTTGTGCGAATACGGGGGGCCATGGCCGATTTCACATTTCCGATCTAAATTAGAGTTGAGCGTTCAGTTCCGCACGTTTTTTGCTCGAGAGTACGAAACAGCATGGTCCTACTGGCTTCCCAGCACGTTTGTGGTACCCGCGCCCGACTGTTTTCGTTGGTCGGGTTGATCCTACTACTCCATGCCGGTTCGGTCACAGCAACCGCAGATTCGCTGACATTCGGCGGAGTTGCTTTTTCGCCGGGTTCAACTGTCAAGGCTAACGTTCCTTTGAGCGCGCAGGAAAAGTCGTTGGCCAGTCAAGGCGGAAACGCTGTGCCGCCGAATGCCGTGGCCATCCTCGCCACTCCTTCAAATTTTGATCCGCGAAAGAGTTGGCCGGTATTGGTCGTGTGCTCCACCAGCGATTTCAAACGGCAGAATCGCGATGACCTTGTCGATTTCTACCGCAGAGTTGGGCTTTCGGAAGGTTGGGTGTTGCTTGCGGGCGATGGTCCGCAGCCTGCGCGCAACGACACCGGCGCATGGCGCGGAGCGATGACTCTTGCCGCTATCAACGCGTTGCACCGCAGCTTTCCCGGCTCGGACAAATGGCCCATCGCGTGCGCTGGATTTTCGGGCGGCGGCAAAGGCGTAGGTCTGGTCGCGCCATTGCTTGCGAAGAATGGCTCTCGTGTCGCGGGCATTTACATTACGGGTGCGAATGAAGACCGGTTGAGCGAGGGCTACTCGCGCGTCGCACCAGGAGGAAGTTTTCTTATGACGCCGATTTATGTCAGCGCGGGCCGGGACGATCGCATCGCCACCGTGGAACAGCAGTACAACGTGGCGGGTTCAATCAAACGCACTGGATTTCAACGGATCCGAATCAGCACTTTTCACGGCGGCCACGAAGTCAATGATGCGCAAACTTCCATCGCTCTGCGCTGGTTCCGAGAGTTACAGAAATGACGGCATCTACGAATGGTGAGCCGTGAGTCGTGACGTGAATAACGCGAGTCAATCAACAAATGCGCCGGTTTTGTATGGCAAGCGCATCGCTTGCCGGGCAGTGATGTTAATTGGAACGGCGCGATTGGCAGGCGGAGCGCCCTGTCCTACAACGCGTTTCCGCTATTGAAAATGGCGGCCGTCTGCGGGCACGAAATTAGCTGAGAGAAGTGTACCTGTGGATTGCATCCGCTAGATTTTGAGGATCGTCGGTGCCCAACGCGAATTTTCTGCCATTGCGCAACATGATCGCCACGGCGTCGAAGCCGGAAACGTTGTAAAGCCAGCCATACGGCGTTAGATGAACTCCCCAGCCGTGCCACCAACGGATGCGAATCGGCTCACATCCGACAATCTCTGCAAGCCTCACTTTCCTGCGGATAATGCCAGGTCCAAATGATGCGCACAAACTCTCATCCTCGATCGTGATCCTGAGTTTGTAGAACAGGCCGAGGCAAACCAGCAGGATGATCAAAACGATTAATGGCGGCTCGCGATGAAACGATCCCAACAATCCGCCGTCAGCAATCAAAATGATCGCAACAAGGGACCAAATGATTACGTGACCGATTTGCGTGTGCTCGTAGCGCGTCACAGAAGGTTGTCGTCAAGCGGATGCGTACTCGCTGCCTGCTGAAATTTCTCGAGTGACTTCACCAAATTTCCGGGCAACGGCCGGACGCGATCAAAGATACGCGCAGCAAGCGGTTTGGCTGTCGTGTAACCGGCCGCAAACATTTCCAAGCGTGCATCCAGATTGTCGATGTAGTGAAGCGCCATCGCTTCGGGAGTCTTTGGCGCGACAGGCGAACCAAATTCCGGTTCGCCATGATGCGCGCCGATGAGGTGCAACAGATGCATTCGCACATCTTCCGATGCCGGCGTGAGATTTTTCCATGCGTCGGCGTTTTCGACGCTCAACCTTCTCCACAAGGCGTTGACCAATTCGAGTCCAATCGATATGTGCCCCATCAATTCGCCCAGCTCGTCATAATTCATGACGAAGCCGTTCTCCGGCAGCGCGTTCTCCCAAAGTTTGCCCGAGTCATGGAAAAGGGTTCCTGCCAGCAACAGGTCGAGGTTCAGCTCCGGATAAAGCGGCGCGATCTGCTTCGCTATGCGCATCATTTGCGCTGTGTGCTCGACGAGTCCGCCACGCCGGGCATGATGATAATTACGTGCGGCGGCGGTGCGCCGGAACCGGTCGCCCCATTCGCTGAGAAAAGCTTCACCCACCGCGACCAATCGTGGATCGCTGATCCCAGCCACGGTTTGCCTGATGAATTCGAAATCTGACGCCTGTTTGGCGCGTAAACCTGCTGGGCCTTGCAGTAATTCGTTTTTTTCCTGCTCGGTTAACGGCCGCACCGTCCACTTGCGAGCGTCGAGTCCGTATTGCGATCGAAAAAACTCAGCCGTGAGCTCGATGAAATCCTGATTGGTTAACGCGCTGCACGTTTTGTACGCTGGATGATCGCTCCAGACACGCAGCGTCATTCGGTCGCATGCGTCGGCTAACGTAAGTTCGCAATACGGCTGCTGTTCGCGCGTGAGCTTGGGCGTCGCACTTTCCACCTGCACGTGCACGCGCGCAGACGCCCCTCCATTCTGGGTCGCCCGGCGAATTTCCGTCAGCGTTAGCAAATTCATCGTGTTGAGTCTAACACATCACACAAGGCTAGCCGCCTGCTGTAATCGTCACCCTGTGGGCGACGTTCTGCGTTTCATTAGCTTTCCGTCGGCCAGCGCTTCGCATAGCGAAGCGGCTACAGCAATTGGCCGTTTCGCCAGATGTACGCTTCAATTGTTTCCATGTTTCTGAAGCGTCTCGAATGCAGCGCGTGTGGACTTGAGCACGAATGGTCTCGGCTGCAAAACGTTTGTCGCTCCTGCAACAAACCGCTCTTTGCAATCGTCGATCTCGCCGCGGCGAGTCGAGCCTTCACCCGAGAGACCCTGCTCGTGCGAGAAAAATCATTGTGGCGTTATCGCGAAGTGTTGCCGTTGCCACTCGATGTTGAGCCGATCTCGATAGGGGAAGGTGGGACGCCGCTGCTGCGCGCACGCAAATTCGCAGATGACATCGATCTTTGGATCAAAGACGAGTCGCTCAATCCGACGCAGAGCTTCAAGGCACGGGGAATGAGCGTGGCTGTTTCGATGGCAAAATATCTCGGCGCAACAAAGCTCGCGGTCCCCAGCGCGGGTAATGCCGGTGGTGCGCTTGCTGCATATGCGGCTCGAGCCGGTCTTGAAGCGCATATTTTCATGCCGCGCGACACACCGCGCGCAAATGTTGTCGAGTGTCAGGAGCTCGACGCTCACGTCACATTGATTGACGGATTGATCACCGATTGCGCCGCGGAAATCGGTCGCCGCAAAGCAAATGAAGGGTGGTTCGACATGTCCACGCTCAAAGAGCCGTATCGGGTAGAAGGAAAAAAAACGCTCGGTTACGAATTAGCGGAGCAACTGAACTGGCAATTGCCCGATGTGATTCTTTATCCGGCTGGCGGTGGCACTGGTCTCGTGGGGATGTGGAAAGCGTTCGACGAAATGGAAGCACTCGGCTTGCTCGGGCAAAACCGGCCGCGCATGTTCGCGGTGCAAGCTGCCGGCTGCGCACCGATCGTTCGCGCGTTCGAAGCCGGAGAAAAAAACGCTGCAGAATTTCAGGACGCGAACACGATTGCTTCAGGCTTGCGCGTTCCAAAAGCAATCGGCGATTTCCTGATCCTGAAAATTCTTCGCGAATCCAATGGCAGTGCGATTGCCGTCGATGACGAAGAAATGATCCGCGTCGCGCGTAAGGTCGGAGCAAACGAAGGTCTCTTTGTCTGTCCTGAAGGCGCTTCGTGCTTCGCAGCTTTGAAAGTGCTTCGTTTAGCTGGGCAAATCGCGTCCGGTGAACGCGTGGTCGTTTTCAACACAGGATCGGGAATTAAATACCTTGAAGCTTATGACCGCGGATCACGCGGATGACGGTTTCGCAGCTTTGCCCCATGCAGGCAAAAGATCCCTGCTCGACCGGACAAATTCGCCACGGCGAATACGTCCTGTGCGGACAGGATGCCTGTGTTACGTTCGTTTACCGGCGAAGATGGAGATGCGTTTTGCAAAGGCCTTAGATGATTCCGCGTAGAAACGCCGTCCGAGTTCCAGCGCATCGCGGCGCAATCGTTTGCACCGTTTAATAATCAATTTCTGGAGCCGCGCCAGTTCGTTGGCGAGCGCTTCATCACCGCTCTCCTTCTCCAGACGCGCCCGGAGAAAATCGAGATCGTGCTCGCTCCCCAGCAATTCGCCCAGCACCTCCGCATCGTGAGCCATCTCTTCCAAAACGGTTCGGTTCAGTGGCTGTAAAATTCGCAACTCGTACCAGACATCTTTCACTCGCTTGCGCCAGGCGTGAAAGTTCTCCGGCTCCGGATCATCAATCGTTTTGGCGAGTGCGCGCTGGCCGCGCCGGTAAATCTTACATACCGCATTGCAAATCTGTTTCCAATTCAGGCCGTCCAGTGGCCACGCCATCAAACGTGCTTTCACGTTTTCCAATTGTGGAATCGCCTGGCGCTGCCAACCGGCGAATGCTGCGGAGAAACTTTCGCGTTCGAGCAGCAACAATTCTTCAGTAAACGGAAAAAGCTGTTGTTCGGAGTTTTTCGCCGCCTTATCGCGCAGTTGAATAAACGTTTGCAACCGCACCTGCGCGTCGCGCAAGTCTGAGACCAATCGTCCGATATTGCGAACGCAACGATCCTCCTCCGCGTGACAATTTTTCCCGACCACGCCAATCGCGAGCCGCATTGCAGCACGGAGCTTTTTCAGATGCTTGCGAACCTCGTGCACAGTGACGCCGCGTTGTTTGGCCGGATTTTCACACAGGCGAAGGGCCGAGTCGATTTGTTCGCAAAAGACTCGTTTTAGTCCTTCGGACAGGGGTTCGCGCAATTTCAAACGGAAGCCCATGGCGTTTGCTATTCTAGAGCGAGCCGCACGTTGCTGTAGCCTTTTTCGCCCGTCACTTCCCGCCCAAACCACCACGGCGCTTTGAATTTGCGACAGCTCGCGCGGTTGGGAAATTCCACCTCGGCCACAACAAGACCAGCATGTCGGCCCCGATAAATATCGAGTTCGATCATAAGGTTGTCCCACGGAATTTCGTAACGCACCTTTCGCAGTCTTCTCCCGGCGGTCCCAGGCCAGAGCGCTGCAAACTGTTTCGGGCTGAGCTTGATCTCGCGTTCTTCGCGATGGCTGCCTCGACGGACCTTGAAGGTCAGCGACGCAGTGTGGCCTCGCTTTCGAAGGCGGACCTGTCTGCCAGCCAATTCCGTCGCCAGATAGCCCTGCTCGATAACAAAGCTGCGCGACCGTTTCAGGTCATCCGGCAACCATTTGACTAAAAATTTTCGTTCAATTTCGCGATTGTGTCGCGTCGATTCGAGCCCTTGCACAAGCTGAACATCGTAAGCGCGATGCGTTCGGTGTCGAGACTTTCACGCTTTGATTTGTCCTGTAGCCGGGGTCGTTGACCGGTCTTCTCGTGCACATTCTAAATCGCGTCCGGCAGCACCGATGCCGGCTACAGATGCTCACGCACCTGCTTGCTGAAGAAATTCGGCGAGTGCGCCAGTGGCAGCAAAGACTGGCCATTCTGAGATTGCCACGATTATGGCAAACGGGCAGCGCTTCGATCGCAAACTCCTTGGTCCTTTCGCCGACGAGATAAGATCGCGCCAATTCGGGAAATGTCCGGCCCGTTTCTGATTGTTGTACATATGTGCTCGCCTGATTATCGTCCGCTTCACTCTAATCGCAGCCATAAATGAGCGTTAGATAAACCGGAAGGGCGCCGCGTCAGGTTACGAATTGTTAAAAGCCAATGACGACCGAGCAACGAACGATGCTCGGCGTATTGTGTTGGACCGTTGAATCGTTCAAGCGGTGTGAAGCATCCAGAACAAAACCGTCATTCTAACCATTAACGCTTCAACTTGTTGACTTTTAACCAGTCACCAAGGGTTGCTTCGGCCGCGCTAAGTCGACCGTCGGAGTTGCTGCGCGTCCATCCGCCGCATGCGAGAGATAGTCCACCAGCGCGATCATACCGTCGTCGCCTTCGACCAGCGCCGTGCAGCTTTCAACCCAATCACCGCAGTTGTAATATGCGACCGTGCCGAATTCGCGGATCGCTGCGCTATGGATGTGGCCACACAGCACGGCGTCCACGCGGTAGCGTTCCGCGTAATGGGCTACAGCGGCTTCGAATTTACCGATGAAGCTCACGGCGTCTTTCACCGTTCGCTTCGCATACGCACTGAGCGACCAGTAACCCAAACCGAAACGCCGCCTGACAAAGTTAATTAATGGATTGAGCGACAGGAGAAATTGATAGCCAAGATCACCTGCGAACGCGAGCCACCTCATCCGGCCGCTGCCGGATACCACCACGTCGAGTTCGTGACCATGGATAATCAAGATGCGTTCGCCGGAGGCAGTTACGTGAATTGCCTTCTCCTTAATCTCGATATTCCCGTACGTTCCACAGAAGCTGGTCACCAATTCGTCGTGATTTCCCGG
>Ga0066903_100004595_pt1 | contig 11721 bp, 7 predicted proteins | sample PanSoiMetaGPlot1_FD_67491 | JGI IMG/M metagenome (GOLD analysis project Ga0066903, IMG submission 67491) | Tropical forest soil microbial communities from Panama analyzed to predict greenhouse gas emissions - Panama Soil - Plot 1 (version 2) | ecosystem: Environmental > Terrestrial > Soil >...
ATCGCTGGATTGTTGTACATCTGCTTGAATTGCTGCGCCTCCCGGGTTCTTTTCTCGATCTGCTCCTGGCTGGCGCCGGAGGACCGGGCGCGATCGATCACGTGAGCGGCGTATTTGTCCGCAAAATCCGGCATGAACTTGAAATAGACGATCTCCCAGGTAGCGACGTAGCAAAGATTCGACAGAAGAGTAATCAGGATACCCACGGCGACCCCCTGCCCGAATGTCAGTTTTCCTCCCCCGACATTCTCCCGGTACGAGCGCACGCCGAAAAACACCAGCAGCCCGGAGAGCACAATCATCGTATAGCCGATGATTTCGCCCTTCTCGAATCCGATCTTGTCGGCGAGGGGAGTCGTGATCAGCATGACCAATGCGGAAAGCGCGCCGGAAATCAAGCCGAAGGTCAGTACGGTCTTTTTCATTGGGAATTCAGTCTCCTTGTAGGAATTTGCGTGCCTTACGGGCCGGATTCTGGGACGAGCGGGCTTCGGTTGTCGTCACCCCTTAGGGTGATTTTGCGCCGGCGAACGCAAAATCATCCTTTCGGTTGACGGCTTTGCGCCCCGGCAAGCCCCAGGAACGCCGGTGACGCTTCCATCGGGGAGCCGCGGGCGGAATAAACCCTGCCGGCCATGCATCAGGGGATCAGCCGGGCCTCTTTACCGAGCTGCACAGCCTGGGTCCGCCGTCTGGCGCCGAGCTTGTCGAAAAGCCGGCTGGAGTGCGTTTTTACGGTATTGTGGCTGACGAACAGCCGCTCCGCGATCTCGCGATTGCTGAGTCCGGCTGCGATCAGCCCAAGAATCTCCAGTTCGCGCGGTGTGATGCCCAGTTCGTTCATCCGCTTCTCGTCGGCGGTAAACAGTGCGCCGTCTGGCGCTGCGTGCTGGACGATGACTGGCGTCTTCTTCCGGGTGAGCGTCAGTCCAAGCCAGATGCCGAGCGCGGAAAACAGCGCCGCCACCAGGCCGCCGTAGATTTCCACGGAATGCTCGACCACGAGGAAGCGGTACTCGGTCAACTTAAGGAGCGTAATCAGAGCTCCGCCGCACAGGCCGTAAAGCAAAACCGACCACACTGCCCGGCGGCGCGATCCGCGGAAAGATTTTGCAGCAGGAGACATCGGTGACGCCATGATACCGGGAAAGTCTTTAACGCACCGCTTTCTTGCGCTTATGTCGCGCCCTTCCTTGCTCTTCGGCGTCAAGCGACGCGTCACCAGGGTCACGGATGCTCTTCTCCCATTGCTGCCGAACCTTGCCAAAATTCGCCCAGTCGCCAAGCTCCGTCCTGTGCAGCGCTTCCAGCAGATCACCGTTGATTTCAGCCTGCAGCTCCTGGGCGAATCCCTGGTGGCGCCGTGTCACCTTCGTCTTGACCAGCCCGGTCTTCTCCAGCGCTCGGGAGTGCATCACGATGGCCGTAAACGCCCGGTTGATCCGGTAGAGAATCTGATAAATGTCGAGTTTTTTGGTAGCGTCATCAGCAGCCATGCCGTCTCCTCAGCGATGCTGCCTTGCTCGTAAGGCTGCGTGGTCAGGGCTGCGCCGGTGTTCACTGCACGGGCGCAGGCCCGTTCGAAACTTATACCCGCAAATAATAGGCAAAAGCAATAGAAAAACGAAAATATTCTACATTTTTGTGGGCGTCAGTCGGTAAATCAGCTTTATTTTGTAAGGTCGAAATCGCCGCGGAGCGCGTTACCCTCTGTAAGTAAAGTATGAATGCAAAGCCCGAAACGCATTGCTTGAGCAGCGCGGCAGAACGACGAATCCTTGAATTTAAAATGTCAAATTTAAAATTTGAAATTCAAATCTCACCTCTAAGCGCCGCGACCATCTTCGGATCAGCCTGTATTCTGGCCGTAAGTGGAAGTCCCCGGTGAGTGTCGGCCAGCCACTCTGGTTCTTCTGTACCGCCCGCTCTCACCAGCAGAGCCACCACTTCATAGTAGCGGCCGCGATTGGGCGCTCCACCCCAGGCATAGAGCGCCCAGCCGAGTGGCGTTCCTCGGAAGGTCTCATCCTTGATGTTGACGGAAGCCTTGCGCTGCAGCAGTAGCTTCACCGTATCCGCGTGCCCGCCGTATGCGGCCCAGTGCAACCCGGTCTGGCCGTGGTGCCTGAGCCTGGCATCCAGCTTGATCCCGTGCCGCAGCAGAAAATCAACCACGCTGGTGTGGCCAAACTCGCACGCCCAGGTAAAGCCATCCTTCATCTGCTCCTGCGTGGCGCTGGCCTTCAGGCGCCCGTCCGGGTGGAAGAAGCTTCTGACCGCATCGAGCCATCCGACGCCTGCAGCTCCCTCGAGATCCAGCTTCGCGCCGCGGCGGGCCAGAAACTCGGCGGCTCGGCCACGCCCGTTTGCCAGGCAGCCAATGACGGCTCCGCGCCCTTTTCCTTCCTGTGGCTGCTCAATGACTGCGCCGTGATCCAGCAGAAGCTGAAGGAGCTGTTCCTGAACTCCAGCAGCCTCAGGATGGCAACTGGTGGCAGTCAGGCCGAGCGGGGTGGCTCCGCCGCCATAGACATCCGCCTCGGCGTCAATCTCGGCTCCGGCCTTGAGCAGTGTTTCCGCGATCTGAACTGCATTCTTCGGCGTCTTCTGCCGGTAACCTTCAACGCCATTGGCGGAGACATAATGCAACAGGGTCGAGCGATGCTCACGCGCAGAGCGAAGGCGAACCAGCTCCGGGTCCTGGCGCAGCAGGCGCTGAAGTGTGCGAAGGTCGCCCGCCACAATAGCGTCCGCGGCCTGCTCAAATCTGGCCACATGAGACGTCGCGTGCCGGAGGCCCTGAATATATTTCGCCAGCCGGGGCCAGCTCTCAAAGCCGCTCACCCTGGCGATGACGAACTGTGCCTCAGCCAGCGTGCATTTCTCTGCCAGTCTGCCCCGCGCAAATTCATCGACCTGGCGCGCCCAATGTTCAATCTCGACCGGCATTTGCGGCGTGATTTCCAGCCTGCTCAGCTTCACCAGCCGGTTGATCCAACGGCCGGTCCACACTCGAATAGCGTCAGGCTCGGCCGACCTGGCGGCTTTCACCAGCTCCTTGGCGAGTTTCCGGTACTGTTCAAGGTTAGGACGGGGTGGAACGGGAAGAGCGTCTTGCGGATTGGGAAACATACGAAGCTCCTTTCGTTATGCGCCTGGAGTCCGCACGAATCAGGCTGAAAGAAGGTTCGTGTCTGGTGTATTGCTCTATCGAAAGGTGGGCACGGGCCCTTTCCGCGGACTGGATGCGCCCTTCGCGCTGTTGCCAATCTAGCCCTCCCGCATGGACGGAGTCAACTACGGTGAATATCTCTTCCGGAGAAAATCAACGCTTGCGAAGGTTCAGTCGCGAACTGACATAGCGCAAACGTGTTCAATGGCGGCAAAGAGCTGCTTGCGGTCGAGCGGCTTGGAAAGATAATGGTCCATTCCCGCACGGAGGCAGCGGTCCCGGTCGCCCACCATCGCATGGGCGGTCATGGCGATAATCGGCGTGCGCTTTCCTCCCGGCCTTTCGCGCCGGCGTATGGTCGCGGCGACTTCCAGGCCGTCTATCTCCGGCATCTGGATATCCATCAGGATGAGATCGAACGACTCCCTCTCCGTCAATTCCAGCGCCGCTCTGCCTGTGTCTGCGATCGCGACGAAATGGCCTCTCTTCTGCAGGAGCCGGGCCGTCAATGTCTGGTTGACAGGGTTGTCTTCAGCCACCAGGATGCGAAGTTGACGGGCCGGTGCGCCGTTGGGCCCGGTGACAACCGATGGCTTCTCGACAGAGCTGTGATCGCAACCGAGAGCGGTTTTGAGCGCTCTAAGCAGCTCCGATTCCTTCGCCGGCTTGGCGACATAGGCGCAAATTCCAAGCTCCCGGCAGCGCGCGGCGCCCCGATGCACATCTGTCGCGGTCAGCATGACGACCACGGATGTCTTCGGCGCATCCTGTCGACTGATCCGCTCCGATAGGGAAAAACCGTCCGCCTGCGGCATTTGCGCGTCAACCAGGGCGAGAGGAAACGGCTTGCCGAGCGCCCTGGCCTCGTCTAAAAGCGCGAGCGCTCCTTGAGCACTGTCCGTCACGACAGGCTTCATGTTCCAGCTGGTCAGAATCTCGCGCAGAATGTTGCGGCTGATGGAATTGTCATCGACCACCAACACAGGGACGTCCTTAGGCAATCCGTTGCTCGTGTTGTTGCCGTGGACAAAACGCTGCAGGAAAAAACGGCCATTGAAGCGAAAGGTGCTGCCGCTGCCTTCCCGGCTTTCCGCGCTTATGGTACCGCCCATCATCTGCACCAAATGGGAGGCGATGGCCAGCCCCAATCCCGTTCCGCCATATTTCCGCGTGGTGGAGTTATCAGCCTGGGTGAAAGGCTGGAAGATCAGGCGCTGCATGTGTTCGGGAATGCCGATTCCGGTGTCAGTCACGGCGAAGCGGATAAATGCATCCCGTTCCGATCGCTTCTCCAGGGCGACCCGGACCACAACTTCGCCGGCGCAGGTGAACTTGACGGCGTTGCCCACCAGATTGGTGAGGACCTGGCGTAAGCGGACGGGATCTCCCTGGAGCGCATCAGGAACGTCAGGAAGCACGTGACAGGCGAGCTCAAGTCCCTTCTGGTGAGCGGGCAGGCAGACGGCCCTCATCGTCTCGTCAAGGACATCGCGCAGGGAAAAGTCGATTGTTTCCACCAGGAGCTTGCCGGCTTCTACCTTGGAAAAGTCCAGAATGTCATTGACGATCGAGAGCAGAGAATCAGCCGAGGACTTGATGGTCGCGAGGTACTCGCGCTGTTCGTGGCGGAGATCGGTCTCAAGGGCCAGCTCCGTCATGCCAATCACACCGTTGAGCGGGGTGCGCAGTTCGTGGCTCATGTTGGCCAGGAACTGGCTCTTGGCGCGATTCGCCGCCTCGGCGGTCTGCTCGGCGCGAATGCGGTCTTCAACCTCCAGCTGCAACGCCTGATTGGCCTCGGCGAGGTCCGCCGTTCGGGCCTCAACCCGCCTTTCCAGTTCGTCCTGGGTCTGGCGCAGCTTGTCCTCGATCTGGTGGCGTTCGGCAATCTCGCGGGCAAGCAATTGGTTTGCCTCCCAGAGGTGAGTTGCGGTGTGCGCCTCGCGCCGGAAGATCGAAAACATGCTGATGAAAAGACCGCTCAAAACACAGACGTATCCCAGTATCTTGAGCAAGTGGGCGGCGACGAAGAGGATGTCAAACGGCCTGCCATAAAAGGCCATGTAGGCCACGTGGCTGCCCGTGGCCACGATGAGAGAGAGAACCAGCCAGTGCTCAAAATCGTCGGTTTTCCATGCACCCTTGCGGAGGTACCCGATCGCCGCCAGGCCAAAGAAGAGCGCGGGCGCGAGTTCCGCCGGACGGTGAATGATCAGCTGAGGATAGTAGACCGGGGGCAGCGGGGCGAGCACAAACACCAGAAAGCTCACCAGGGTCCACAGCGCCACCAGGGTGTATACGACGCTCTCGCGCACGCGGGTTGGTTTCTGGTCCACTGTTCTGCTGACCAGCACGCTCGCCAGCATCAGGAGAGACAAGAACACGCGAGAGGTAGCGCCGCTCCAGGTAATCACGCTGGATGGAGCGGAGTGGCTCATGCTGGTAAGCATCGAAGAGGCAACCACGGCGTGATACGCGTCATGGAGGGCGGCGCCCAGGAATCCGCTGCCGAGGATCAGGAACGGCGCATCTTTTTTCGTGTAGTAGCGCACCAGGGCCATGCAGCCGGTAATCAGTGCCAATTCGGAACAGATGGTCTCCAGCAGGGTGTGGAACACTGCCGTGGTTTGCAAATGCCAGCGGCTGACAAGCGGAGCTGCCGAGAGGAGGACGACACCGAGAACGACGTAAGCGAGCTGCCGTTTCCACGCCCGGCTTGGGATGCGCAGACCCATTTTTGCGCTCAACATTATGAACCAGTTAATTAGAATTTTCCCATCGAAAGGATAAAATCCGTCGCCTGACCGACCTAAGGGCGCTGCCCGTCAGAACAACGTTTTTGGGGCAAGAACAATATTTGAGGACAGTTTTTGCCCCAGCATGGGGGACAAGTCATTTTTCGTTAATCGTTTCAGTGAGTTGCCGCATTGCGATCACCGCACAAGAAACGAATGCCGATGTCGCCGGTAAAGGCAACATCGGCATCGCAGACATTCGCAGCCGCGCTATAGATGGTGCGGCACCTTCCTGGCTGGGGGCGTTGGTGATGCCGGAGGTTGGTGGTGTTTGGGTCGCGTGACGGTTGTGCCTTGAGTGTTGTTGAAAGGCACAGTTGGAGAAAAAGTCGGCAGGTTATGCGCGCGCACCTGGGTAGCCGCCTCAAAACCTGAAGCCAGCCTGATCAGCGTGGGCTCGCTGAAGGCTGTTCCGAAGAAGCTTATGCCCAGCGGCACTCCGAAGACCATGCCCGCGGGAACCTGCACAATGGGATATCCCGGTCCAGCCGCCAGCCCCGAGGTTCCAAAAATGAAATGGTCTCCGTAGAGCAAATCTGTGGACCAGGCCGGATTGTCCGTGGCTGAAACCACAGCATCAAGATGGAACTGGGCGATCGCTGCGTCAATTCCATTCACACCGGCATTGTGGTCGATGGCCAGCGCCTGGTTATAGGTAAGGCCGCCAAACACCGGCTGGGGATCGTCGGGACCGGGTGCCAGCGAGTTGGCGAGGTCGAAGATGTCCTGATTGAAGAACGGCATCTCCACGTCGGCATGGGCATTGTTGAAATCGATTGCGGTCTGCAAAGTCCCGCCGGCGACAGGCACGCCGGTCCGGGTAGCAAAGTATGCCTTCACGTCATTACGGAAATCGAACAGCAAAACCAGCAATTCGCCGTCAGCCGAGGCGAAAGTGAAGCCAGCCGCGTCGAGATCGATTACGGTGGCGCCCGCGGCGGTAAGATCGTCTACCGCCGACTCGAATGCGTCAAGCACTACTTGCGGTGTGGGGACAAGAGGGTCGAATCCATTCAGGCCCACGCGGGTCAGGCCAAGCCTCGCTCCTCGCAGACCCTGAGGGTTGACGAACTGCGTGTAGTCAGCAGGGATGTTTGTAGGACGTGTCCTGCCCGTTCCCTGCCATCCGAGGGGAACTCCGCCTGTAGCCGGGTCGCGCCCATCGAAGGCGCGGCTCTGGATCACGCCGAGCACGGCAGCCGCATCGGCTACCGTTCGTCCGTGAGGACCAGGCGTATCCTGCGTGTGCGAGAGGGGCACTACGCCGGCGCGGCTGACCAGGCCAACGGTCGGCTTGATGCCGACGACGCCGTTTGCGTTCGCGGGGCAAACGATGCTGCCATCGGTTTCAGTGCCGATCGAGACCGCGGCGAAGTTGGCCGAGGCTGCCGCGCCCGAGCCGGAGCTCGAACCGCAAGGGTTGCGATCGATGCCATATGGGTTATGGGTTTGCCCGCCCCGTCCTGACCACCCGCTGATCGACTCAAAGGAGCGGAAATTTGCCCACTCCGAAAGATTGGTCTTGCCCAGGATGACGGCGCCGCCGGCGCGCAAGTTGGCGGCGAGGGTGGAATCGCGCAGCGCGGGAGAGCCAACCAGCGCGAATGACCCGGCGCTGGTCTGCATTGCGTCGCCTGTATCTATATTGTCTTTCAGCAATATCGGGATGCCGTGCAAGGGCCCCCGCACGATGCCGCGACTGCGCAGCATATCCGCCGCGCGCGCCATCGCCAGCGCGTCCGGGTTGAGCTCAATGACAGAATTAACGCCCGGCCCCTTCTGGTCCAGAGCCAGGATGCGGGCGATGTACTCCTGGGTAAGGGTCTCTGATGTAAGTTGCCCAGACGCCATTTGTGCCTGGAGCTGAGCAACTGTCATTTCGTTGTGTTGCGTCGGGACGCTGTTCTGGTTCTGCGCAAATGCAAAAACCGGTAGCAGCAAAATTGTAAGGACAAGGACACGGATGCGTCTGGGGGATCGACTCATGTGGTTCCTCCTGAGAAATCTCAAGCCGGGCAGGGAAAGGCATGAGGTTGCCGAGTTTAAGGTCGGGAGGCAATCTAATGTTGCCGGCGCTAGAAGTCAATCAACTCTGAATGCATTTGATAAGAATTTCACAAGAAGACGTACCAATTTGGAACCAGGTTAGGGAAGTTGGGGATAGGATGGCGCGCCCGACGGGAGGATTTTGAACCACATTGCTAGGCTAAAGCGGCCGGCAGCGTATTTCACAGTTTGCTCGCCCTAAGCCGGACTAGTGCAACAGCGGCACGGGCAGCCATTGCATGGCCAGCTGCATGAGACAGATATAATCAAGCCTCACGCTTCATTAAGTCACGATTATGGCTTCCCCTTCATCAGCCGCGACTCAGACTGCCCGGCCTCCGCTGGGCGGCATTGTATGGGGCATCATGCTGAACGCGGCTGTGCCGGTAGTACTGTATAAACTCTCGAAACGGTACTACTCGCCGTCTGAATTTACCGCACTCGTGGTGGCTGCTCTGTTTCCCCTGGGCAAGAGCATTTTTGATTTGGTACGCCGCCGCCAGCTTGACCCGATTTCGATTGTGGTTCTGCTTGGCATCATTACCGATGGAATTGCTCTGCTCCTTGGTGGTAACCCGCGTATTTTGCTGATCCGCGAATCCATGTTCACCGGCGCTTTCGGTGTAGCCTGTTTGCTCTCCTTGCTCCTGCCGCGACCGATGATGTTTTATTTCAGCCGTCACTTCATTGCCGGGACCGATTTCATACGGCAAGCCCGATTCAATGCCGCCTGGCAGTTCCGTTATGTGCGCTTCTGCCATCGCTTGATTACGACCGTCTGGGGATTTGTGTTCGTGGGTGAGTTGATCCTGCGGGTAATTCTTATTTACCAACTGCCCGCCGCGCAAGTTCTCATCATCTCGCCCATTCTGATTGGAGTTCTTACGATGGCCACAATGGTCTGGGCGTTCCGGTACGGACACCGCATACGGCTTCGCGCGTTGGCTGAATTCGGCCAGATGGAAAAGCAGCCAGTTTTGTAGAAAACGAACTGGGGAACAGGCGTGGTTTCTGAGAGAATTCTCATCGGCCCACGGGAAAAGGACTCACCGCCAAGTGCTTTGCAACGTTGGCGTGCCCGAAGAGACTTGAATCAACCTATGCTCAGGCGCGCAGTCTTCTCCCTCAACCTGGCGTAATCAGCCATCGCATGACCGGGCGTTGCCAGCCCGGCGAAAAGCATCGAAACTTTGGAGTTCGAACTGTTTAGTTTCCGCTGGGCACGTTGCGCAAGGTAACGCGAACATTGCGCGCTTCGTTCAATGTGATCGTGCTGCTCCAGTCAATGCTCTTCAGTGCGATCGTTCCCTTGTCGCCGTCCGACTCATAGAGTAATTCACCCCGGTCGCGCCAATACTGGATTACAGGAAAGACCGTTCCGTCAGTCAAAGCAAAGAGGGTTACATTGGCCGCCCATGCCTGGACAGGACTCGATCCAGGCGCGATCTGCGACGATGTGTCCGACACCTGCGAAACAGGCAGCAGTCGCGGTAGCTCCTGGTCGACAGTCTGCACTTTCAGCCCCATGGATACGCCTCGCGGCGCAAATGCCGGCCCTGGTTGCGGGAATGAACTGGATCCTTCTCCAAATCGGCGCCACCCTGGGGAGGTGGTCTGGGTCTGCATCTGCGGGAGCACCAAGTCGTCCATCACACGCAAGGTGAGCCTGGTTTCGGTCTTAAGCGTCGGTCGAGGACCGCGCGCGGGCAGAGTCAGGATTTTCCATGGCCAAAATGGCGGCAACATCCACTCGACCGTGTCCCGAGTGGCATGGCCGTGGCCGATGATCTTGCCTTCGCGATCCACGTTGAAGCCGCCCACAGCTATGATCTTGGCCGTGATAGGCACATCACCCGAAGGCAGGCCAATACGGTCGAACGCCAGCTTCAGGTAGCCCTTGCCGACAAAGTGGCCCGGGTCTTTGTCTGCCTCGAGATGCCCCACGATGTATGTGCCGCGCGGGAACACCGGCTGCCCAAATTGTGTCAGGTTACGCGGGTAACAGAGAAATGGATCTCCCAGGGCCACGTTGGCCGAGGAGAATCTGGGTTCATCAAGAGCACAGGTCATCAGCGTTCCGGCCGGCACCACGACCGTACGGACTTCAGCTTTGGAATAGAGGCCAAGACAAAGCAACGGAATTGCCAAGTGAAGCGAGTGGAATTTCATGGGATGCACCTCAAATCGATCAAATTTCCCGCAAACTGAGATCGGCCCACCTGAATTTCCAGGCATTGTGAGACTCACGTCAGCTCTGATGCCTGAGGAAGAGTCGTTAGTTGTTCAGGTACAGAATCGGGAAAGGAAGGGCAGTTGTTTCCTCAGAGTGTGTCAGTGTCAGTGGGGCGCCGTCGCTAAGCGCGAGCTTAGAATGAATCGCACAGGCGAGACAGATGGAAGGCACCCAAAATCGTTAAACAATTTTAACGCTGTGGCGACGGGCTATCGCTGGTCCCTGGATGAGAGAGAGTCTTAATAAGCCGCTCTTTAATGCTGGAATTACTTCTGGAATAGATTTCACAGCGAAGCTTAGCGTATTCGGTGTGTGGACCACGGCAAGCAAGGCACAAGAATACCCGCAAATCCGACTTCCAGGCTTCGCCGACGGTGTGGCAGGTGGGGCGAGGTCGACTTCTGGGATCCCACAACTTGCGCCACCTGCCACTTTGAAGGATCGAGGACTCGGACGTCTCCCTGATCAGTATGAGATTCGGGCCTCTGCCCTGTGTCTCGGTCCTGCAATAATAATGGCAGCAAACATGCCCGCAAAATGCGCCAAGATATGCCAGCAGGAATAAGGATCAGGAAAGTTACGGCACATTTTTCGTGACCCTGACAGACCGTAAGTGATTGATTCAGTGACGGGTCAGAGAGATTTGAACCCCGATCCAGCCAGTTCTTGCGATTACCGGCCTCTCGTTCCATGACCTGAATGACACCTTCACCCAGCAGGACGTCGCGATGGACCGCCTCCTCTCTGGATGTGGCGGCATGCAGTACACGCGTCATGGGTCCAACCTACGTCGAGAATGTGACTGAACTTGCCTGCCGAATCAGCTGGTTCCTTGACATCACATTTATGGCCCGCCATACTGCGTCCTGTCGTGCTGGTTTCTTCCGGATGTGTTGGTCTTGCACAACATATGAAGGCTGTTGAAAAAGTTGCCGGGAGTGAAGTCCTAAAAATCGGTGATCCAGATAAACGCGCCGTTCCGCGAAATACCTTTGTGGCTGGTCGCGCTGGAGTCCTTCCGTCTGAAGTCCAGTTTAGGCCGGCTTTCATCTGTCTTCTTATTGCTGTCGCGCTGCTTGATGCAGCCAGGGCGTTCAGTCAATCGGGCCTGGCGTCTCCCGGCCCGCTTCATAGCTATGTGGCGCTCACTCTCGCAGTCAACTCGGAAACAGCAATGGAACACTTGTCGCGCGGCAACGGCTTTGCTGCGGCGGGCGATCTGGAAGCCGCAATCTCCGAGTACCGAGTCGCGCTACGGATCAAGCCCGATTTTTTCGAAGCACACGCGAACCTGGCCAATGCGCTGAAAGCCAAGGGTGACTTGGACAGCGCCATCGTCGAATACAGGATCGCGCTACGAATCAATCCGGACTATTCGGAGCCGCACTACAGCCTTGCGAACGCGCTTAGAGCCAAGGGTGATGCCGAGGGTGCAATCTCCGAGTACCGGGCAGCCTTGCGGATTAATTCCAAGC
>Ga0066903_100004596_pt1 | contig 11721 bp, 10 predicted proteins | sample PanSoiMetaGPlot1_FD_67491 | JGI IMG/M metagenome (GOLD analysis project Ga0066903, IMG submission 67491) | Tropical forest soil microbial communities from Panama analyzed to predict greenhouse gas emissions - Panama Soil - Plot 1 (version 2) | ecosystem: Environmental > Terrestrial > Soil >...
CGTCGTCAAGGGCTACAAGTGCGTCTTCACGACGACCGACAAGCAGTCGAAGGAGAAGATCGACGCGCTGAAGGCGTTCGGCGCGGAGGTGATCGTCTGCCCGACCAACGTCGAGCCCGAAGATCCGCGGTCGTACTACTCGGTGTCGTCGCGACTGGAGCGTGAGATCCCGAACTCGTGGAAGGCGAACCAATACGACAACCTCTCGAACACGAAGGCCCACTACGAGCAGACGGGGCCCGAGATCTGGGAGCAGACCGGCGGACGCGTCACGCAGCTGGTCGTCGGCGTCGGCACCGGCGGCACCGTGTCGGGCGTGGGCAAATACCTCAAGGAGCGGAACCCGAAGGTCCGCGTGTGGGGCATCGACACCTACGGGTCCGTGTTCAAGAAGTACAAGGATACCGGTATCTTCGACAAGCACGAGATTTATCCGTACATCACCGAAGGGATCGGCGAGGATTTCCTGCCGAAGAACGTCGACTTCCACGTCATCGATCACTTCGAGAAGGTGACCGACAAGGACGCCGCGATCATGACGCGGCGCATCGCGCGCGAGGAGGGCATCTTTGCCGGCAACTCCGCCGGCTCGGCGATGGCGGGGCTGCTGCAGCTCAAGGATCGCTTCGCGGAAGACGACGTGATCGTGGTGATCTTCCACGACCACGGCTCGCGGTACCTGGGGAAGATGTTCAACGACGACTGGATGCGCGAGAAGGGGTTCATCGAGAAGACCGGTATGGCCGCGCACGACCTCGTGGCGACAGGGCTATCGGGCGAGCTGTGCGCGCTCGACTCGAACGAGCCGGTGGAGCACGCCGTGCGGCTGATGAGCGAGCACGACTTCTCGCAGATTTCGATCACGCGCGACCACCGCCTCGTCGGGTCGCTCAACGAGGCGCACCTCTACGAGGAGCTCGTGCGCAATCCTGAGGTGAAAGGGCAGCCCGTCGAAACGATCATGCAGCCGGCGTTCCCCTTCGTCGACGTCTCGACGCCGGTCGATCTGCTGTCGACGATGATTACGCCGCAGAATCCCGCGGTGCTGGTGCGCGACTTCAAGACCGACAAGACCTTCATCATTACCCGCTCCGATCTGATACGGGTGCTCTGATGGCAAACGACGCCGCGCTGCGCGCGCAACTGGTCAAGCTGCTCGACTCGAAGGAAGCCCACGCGACGTTCGACGCCGCCGTCGACGGCGTGGCGCTCAAGGCGGCGGCGCTCGTGCCGCGGGGCTGGCAGTACTCGATCTGGCAGCTCGTCGAGCACATCCGGATCGCGCAGGCCGACCTCCTCGATTTCTCGGTGAACCCCGACTACGAGGAGCGGCTGAAGTGGCCGGCCGACTTCTGGCCGAAGGCGCGGGGCCCCAAGACGACCGCCGCCTGGAAGCAGTCGCTGGCCGACTACCGGCGCGACCTCGGCGCGATGAAGGACGTCGCCCGCGACGCGCCCGATCTGTATGCCGTCGTCCCGCGCGGGACGGGGCAGACCTACCTGCGCAATGTGCTGATCGTCGCCGATCACACCTCGTATCACGTCGGGCAGATCGTGGCCCTCCGCCGCCAGCTCGGGATCTGGAAATAAAAACCGCTTGCCAGAGCCGCAACCCTTGGAGTATCGTCGTCTTTAACTGAATAGTTAAATGAGACAGTTAAACAAAATCAGGCGGGTCCCGCGGGCCGGGCAGGCCGGGCGCGGCGCGGCGGGCGGGCGGCGGAGGCCGGGGGGGCGGGCCAGGCGCGACGGCGACACCGAGCAGCGGATTCTCGACGCCGCGCACACGGTCTTCGTGCGGCGCGGGACCGCCGGCGCCCGCATGCAGGAGATCGCGGCCGAGGCGCGCGTCAACCAGGCGCTGCTGCATTACTACTTCCGCACCAAGGAGCGCCTGGCGAGAGCGGCGTTCGAGCGCGCGGCCATGCAACTGATGCCGGCCGTCGTCCGCATCATCGTGTCGGATGAGGCCCTCGAGGACAAGGTCGCGCACATCGTCGATCTCTATCTCGATCGGTTGACGCGTGCGCCGTATCTGCCGGGCTACGTCATCAGCGAGGTCACCCACCACCCCGAGCGAGTGCGGCAGCTGATCAGCACGCTGTCCGGGCTGGCGCCGGAAGAGATCCGCAGCCGCGTTTTCGGCACGCTGAAGGCGCAGATCGACGAGCGCGTCGCGCGCGGAGACATGCGGCCCATTCCGCCGCAGACCTTCATGGTGAATCTCATCTCGCTGTGCATTTTTCCATTTGCCGCGGCGCCCATGCTCAAAGCGGTCACCGGCATGGATGACGACGGGTTTGCGGCGTTCATCGAGGGCCGCCGTCGCGAGCTGCCGGTATTTTTTCTGAAAGCGTTGCGCCCATGACATCGCTCGCTGTCGCGCGCGGACTCGTCGTTGCGTCGGTTCTCGTGGCGTCGGCGCCTGCGGCGGCGCAGACGCTGCAGCTGTCCGAGCTGCAGCGCCAGGCGCAGCAGCGCGACGCCCGCGCCAAGGAGATCGAGCTGCTCGACGCCCAGAGCACGCTACGCGTCCGCAACATCGAGGCCGAACGTTTGCCGTCGGTGAGCCTGCTCGGGCAGGCGCAGTATCAGTCGGACGTCCCGACGCCTCCGCCGTTCCTTCCAGGCGGACAGCCGCTGTTCCTGCCGTCGAAGGACTCGTACGACGCGTCGCTTCGCGTCGATCAGCGCCTCGTGGATCCCGCCTCGTCGGCCCGGCTTGCAGTCGAACGCGCGACGCTTGCCGAGTCGCAGGCCCGCGTCCGCACGACGCTCTTCGCCCTCAGGACCGAGGTCAACGACTCGTTTTTCGCCGTCGCGCTCCTGCAGGAGCAGCTCGGCGTGGTCGCCGCCACGATTGTCGATCTCGAAGGGCGCCTGCGCGAGATGAGCGCGCGCGTGCGCGAAGGCGCCGCGCTCGCCGGCGAGGCGGCCGCCATCGAAGCCACGCTCCTCCAGCAGCGGCAGCGGGCCGACGAAATTCGCGCCGCCCGCGCCGCCGCGCTGACGCGCCTTGCGGCGCTCGCGGGACACGCGATCGCGGAAGAGGCGACCGTATCGCTGCCGGATCTCGGCGACGCGGTCGCGGAGGCGCGCCGGGGGCTGGGGCAGCTGCGCGCGCGTCCCGAGTACGTGCAGTTCGATCGCACGCGCGATCGGGTCGCGCGCCAGCAATCGCTCGCCGCCGCGCTCGACCGTCCGCAGCTGTCGGCGTTCGGCCGGGCCGGCTACGGCAAGCCGGGCCTGAACGTCATCGGCGATCAGTTCGAGACCTACGCGCTGGGCGGCGTGCAGCTGCAGTGGAGAGCGTGGACGTGGGGCTCGTCGGGCCGCGAGCGCGAGGCGCTGGGCCTGCAGCAGTCGATCGTCGCCGCCGAGGAGGCGGCGTTCACCGACGGCCTGCGCCGCGCCATTCAACTGGATCTCGCGACGATCGATCGGCTTCAGGACACGCTCGCGTCGGACGAACGGATTGTGTCTCTCCGCGACGGCATACAGCGCGCGGCGAGGGTACGGCTGAGCGAGGGCGTGATCGTTGCATCCGATTATCTCGATCGGGAGCTCGAGCGGCAGAGCGCCGAATTCGATCGCACGCGCCATAGCGTGGAGCTGGCGCAGGCGCGCGCACGCGTGCTGACGATGCTCGGTTTGGAGGTGAACTGATGACTCTCGCACCGCCCGCCTTCACCCGCCCACGGGTGGGGCGAGCTTCGGCGTGGCCCGCTGCCGTCCCTGTCGCGCTGTGCGTGCTGGCGACCACCGCCTGCAATCGTCAGCCCCAGCCCGACGCGTACGGCAACGTCGAGGCGATCGAAGTCGTCGTGTCTGCGGAATCCGCCGGCCGGCTGTTGTCGTTCTCGGTCGTCGACGGCCAGTCGCTCGCCGCCGGCGCGGTGGTCGGCGCGATCGACGCTGCGCAGCTCGCCTACGAGCGCGATCAGGTCGGCGCCCAGCGGGCCGCGACGGCGGCGCGCATCGGCGAAATCCGTGAGCAGATCGCCGTCGTCGATGCCCAGCGAAGCGCGTCGATCGCGCAGCGGGACGCGCTCCGGGCGCAGCGCGCGGCGCTGGTTGCCCAGCACGACATCGCGAAGCGGGCCTACGACCGGACGAACCGGCTCATCGCCGAGCAGGCTGCCACGTCGCAGCAGCTCGATCAGGCCGAGCGCGACTACCGTACGCTCGGCGATCAGATCGCCGCCCAGGACGAGCAGATCAGGGCGCAGGAGCGGCAGATTGCGGCGCAGGCCGGGCAGATCCAGGCCGCGCGCGCGCAGGAGCGGACGATCAACGCGCAGGTGGTCGCCGCCGAGGCGCAGCTCAACCAGGTGGGCGAGCGCATCCGCAAGGCCGAGGTCAGGAATCCGATCGCCGGCACGGTGCTCACGGCCTACGCGAGGGCCGGCGAGGTCGTCCAGCCGGGGCAGCCGCTCTACCGCATCGCGAATCTCGCGTCGGTCGAGGTCCGCGCGTTCGTCGCGCAGCCGCAGCTTGCTCGCATCCGCATCGGCCAGACGGCGATCGTTTCGTTCGACGCGGGCCGCGATCATCGCCAGTCGGTCGAGGGCGTCCTGTCGTGGATTTCGGCGCAGGCCGAGTTCACGCCCACGCCGATTCAGACGCGCGAGGAGCGCGCGGATCTCGTGTATGCCGTCAAGATTCGCGTGCCGAACGACAACGGCGCGCTGAAGATCGGCATGCCCGCCGACGTGCAATTCGTCCAGGCGCAGGCGTCGCGATAATGGCGCGCGCCGAGCCGGCCGTCGTCGTAGAGGATCTCCACAAGCGGTTCGGCGCAACCGACGCGCTCCGCGGCGTGTCGTTCACGATCGATCGCGCCGAACTCGTCGGCTTCATCGGTCCGGACGGCGCCGGCAAGACGACGCTGTTCCGGATTCTCGTGACGCTGATGCTGCCGGACCGGGGCCGCGCGCGCGTGCTCGGCCGCGACGTCGTCGCGGATCTGTGGGCGCTCCGGCCGAAGATCGGCTACATGCCGGGCCGCTTCTCGCTTTATCCCGATCTGACGGTCGCCGAGAACCTGCGCTTCTTCGCGTCGGTGTTCGGCACGACGGTCGAGCGCGAGCGGACGCAAATCGCGCCGATCTACGACCAGCTCGCACCGTTCGCCGATCGGCGGGCGGCGGCGCTGTCGGGCGGGATGAAGCAGAAGCTCGCGCTGTGCTGCGCGCTGGTGCACCGCCCCGACATCCTGTTTCTCGACGAGCCGACCACCGGCGTCGACGCCGTGTCGCGGCGCGAGTTCTGGGATCTGCTCGGACGATTCAAGGCGGCCGGCATGACGATCGCCGTCTCGACGCCGTACATGGACGAAGCGAACCGCTGCGATCGCGTGGCGCTGGTGCAGCGCGGCACGCTGCTGGCTGTCGATCAGCCCGACGCCGTCGCGCGCTCGTTCGATCGGCCGCTGTTCTCGGTCGGCGTCGGCCGCGTTCCCGCGCCGGGCGCCTATCGCTACCGTGCGCTGGTCGCGCTGCGGAGCTACGAGCATACGCACTCGGTCTACCCGTTCGGCGAGACGCTGCATTTCGCGGATCGCCGCGTGGACGTTCCGCCGGAGCAGGTGATGCGCGAGCTGCGCGCGTTCCTCGGGTCGCGCGGATTCGGCGAGGCGCGCGTCGAACAGACGAGCCCGAGTGTCGAAGACAGCTTCATGGCCAGGATGAGCGGCGAGGAAGGGATGCCTGCGGCATGAGCGCGGCCCAGACCGCAGCGCCCGCGATCGAAGCGCACGAGCTGACGCGGCGGTTCGCAGGCTTCACGGCCGTCGACCGCGTCTCGTTCGAGATCCGGTCCGGCGAAGTGTTCGGCTTTCTCGGCGCGAACGGCGCCGGCAAGACGACGGCGATCCGGATGCTGACGGGGTTGCTCGCGCCGACGGGCGGCCGCGCGACGGTCGCGGGCCACGACGTCCTGCGCGAGGCCGAACGGGTCAAGCGAGACATCGGCTACATGAGCCAGCGCTTCTCGCTGTACGAAGACCTCACGGTTCGCGAGAACATCAGGCTGTACGGCGGCATCTACGACCTTAGCGATCGTGAGATCGCCGATCGCACGACGCGCATGCTCGCGCGCCTCGGGCTCGAGCAGGCGGCCGACCAGTTCGTGCGCGCCATCCCGCTCGGCTGGCGCCAGAAGCTCGCGTTCTCGGTCGCCCTGCTGCACGAGCCGCGCGTCGTCTTTCTCGACGAACCGACGAGCGGCGTCGATCCGATCACGCGCCGGCAGTTCTGGGAGCTCATCTACGACGCCGCGGCGCGCGGCACGACCATCCTCGTCACGACGCACTACATGGACGAGGCGGAGTACTGCGATCGCGTGTCAATCATGGTCGCCGGACGGATCGCGGCGATCGGCACCCCGGCCGAGTTGAAGGCGCAGTTTCACGCCGCGTCGATCGACGATGTCTTCGTGCGGCTTGCGAGACCGTCCGCATGAGCGCGCTCGGGGGCCTCCTCCGCAAGGAGATCTTCCACATCCTGCGCGACCGGCGCACGCTGGTCGTGATCGTTGCGCTGCCGATCCTGCTCGTCGTGCTCTTCGGCTACGCGATTCGAACCGACGTCGACAACGTGCGGCTCGCCATCGTCGATCCGCTGCCCGATCCGTCGACGCTGGCGCTCCGGGCGCGCTTCGAGGGCGCGCAGGTGTTTCGCACGACCGCGGTCGTGCCGCGCGCCGACATGCTCGCGCCGCTCTTCGAGCGCGGCGACGCGCAGGGCGCGATCGTCTTCGACCCGCAGTTCGGCGAGCGCCTCGGACGCGGCGAACCGGCCGGCGTGCTCATCGTCGCCGACGCGACGGAGCCGAACACCGGCAGCATCGTGCAGGCGTACGCGGCCGCCGTCGTCCAGACGTACGAGCGCGAGCAGATCGCGACCGGGCGGCAGGTCCGCATCGTGCCGACAATCCGCATGCGCTTTAACCCGACGCGCCAGAGCTCGAATCTGTTCGTGCCGGGTCTGATGGCGTTCGTGCTGACGATCATCTCGTCATTGATGACCGCGATCTCGCTGACGCGGGAGAAGGAGACCGGCACGCTCGAAGCGCTGCTCGTGTCGCCGCTCCGCCCCTGGCAGATCATCGTGGGCAAGGTGGCGCCATATCTCGCGGTCGGCTTCGTTGCGGTGATCGGCGTGATCGTCGAAGCGCGCCTCGTCTTCAAGGTGCCGCTGCGCGGCAGCCTGACGCTGCTGCTCTTCGAGGGGCTGCTCTTCATCCTCGTCTCGCTGTCGCTCGGCATCCTGATCTCGGCGCGAACCTCGTCCCAGCGCGTGGCGATGATGGGCGCGCTCATCGGCACGATGCTGCCGACGATGCTGCTCTCGGGGTTCATTTTTCCGATCGAGAGCATGCCGCTGCCGCTGCGCGCGATCTCGGTCGTCGTGCCGGCGCGCTGGTTCGTGCTCGTCGCCCGCAGCATCATGCTGAAGGGGGTCGGCATCGCGTATTTGTGGCCGGCGACGCTCGTCCTGGCGGCGATGGCCGCGGTGCTGCTCGCGGCCAGCACGCACGCGTTTCACGAGCGGCTGGAAGGGTAGCCGTGCGCCGCATTCTGTTTCTCGCGAGGGCCGAAGCGCTGCACGTCGTGCGCGATCGCGCGACGCTGGCCCAGGCGCTGGTCGTCCCCGTCGTGCAGCTGCTGGTGCTGTCGAACGCCGCCACGTTCCAGATCCGCAACACGCCGACCTACGTCGTCGACTTCGACCGATCGAGCGCGTCGCGGGGGCTCGTCCAGCGCTTCGCGGCATCGGGCCATTTCCGCGTCGACCAGGAGTCCGCGTCGCTCGACCTCGCCAACGACGCGCTTCTGCGAGGGGACGCGACGATGGTGCTGACGATCCCGGCGCGCTTCGAGTCGGATCTGGTGCGGACCGGCGCGGCGCCGATCCAGCTCGCGGTCAACGCCGAGAAGGGATCCGCCGCGGGCATCGTGCAGGCGTACGCCTCGACCATCGTGTACGCCTACGCCGCGGAATTGCAGGCCAAGAGAGGGCGCGCAGGCTTCAGCCGTGCGGCCATCGACGTCCGCACGCGCAACTGGTACAACCCGTCGCTCGACTACAGGCACTACATGGTGCCAGGCATCCTCGTCGCACTGGTGACGATGATCGGGACGCTGCTGACGGCGCAGAACATCGCGCGCGAGAAAGAGCTCGGGACGCTCGAACAGCTGAACGTCACGCCGATCACCCGCGGGCAGTTCATCGCCGCGAAGCTGCTCCCGTTCTGGGTGCTGGGGCTCGTGGATTTGACGATCGGCCTGCTCGTGGCGCGGTTCGTTTTCGGCGTGCCGATGCGCGGCAGCGTGCTGCTCCTGCTCGGGTCGGCCGCGCTCTATCTCGTCACCGCGCTGGCGATCGGGCTGTGGATCTCGACGCTCGTCGAGACGCAGCAGCAGGCGATGTTCGTCACCTTCTTCATCCTGAACGTGTACCTGCTGATGAGCGGTCTGTTCACGCCGATCGACAGCATGGCGCCGTGGGTGCAGACGGTGTCGCTGTTGAACCCGGTGCGTCACTTCGTCACCATTTCGCGCGCGGTGCTCATCAAGGGCGCGGGACCGAGCGAGGTCGCGCGCCCGCTCTTGACGCTCGTCGTGTTTGGCGTGGTGACGCTGACGATGGCGATCCGTCAGTACTCGAAGCGGACAGTCTAGTCATGCGGGTCCGGCCAAAGCCCGGACGCCACGGACGAAGGCGACGCACGAAGGCGTTACGTCTACGATACGCCGAGCTTCTTCAGCGCGGTGTCGGGGCAGCCGGCCCACTCGTCGACGAACACGTTGCCCTGATACTGCAGATCGTGGATCCCCATTTTTGTCGACCAGAAGCCGCTCGCCGTAAGGTCGCGGAAGCTGTTGAAGAACGCAATGTGGTGGCTGAGGCCGGCATCCGGATTCGACGTGTAAGCGATCTCGTCGAGCAGCTGCCGGCGCTGCGCGTCGGTCAGGTTCGCGAACCGCTTGCCGAACCGATCCTCGGACAGGCGATCGATGAGCGCGAGGCCGCCGCGCATGGCGACCTGCCGCCGCGGCTGGTCGATCATCATGAAATCCATGAACTCGGGCACGCCCGCGTCGGTCGCGCTGCCGGACCGCTCGTCGCGCGGGATGATCAGATCGACGAGCAGCGCGACGGTCGCGTATTCGTGCGCGGTGAAGAACTTCCGCTTGTAGGGCGCGGCCTGCGCGCGAGCCGCCTCGGCATGCTCGTGCGCCTGGCGCGCCTCGACCGGCGTCCACACGAGCGCGGCCGCGGCCGGCGCGCCCGCCAGCAGCTCCAGCATCGCGCGGCGGGACATCCGCGATCCGCGATCAATCCCCGATCCGCAATCCGCATTCCGCAAAGTCATAGCGTTCCTTGATTCCGCATGCGCGCGATGTGCTCCGACGTCCGCATCGCCAGCGCGAGAATGGTCCACGTGCAGTTCTTGTGCGCGTTCGACACGAACGGTCCACCGTCGGCGACGAACAGGTTGCGCACATCGTGCGCCTGGCAGTTCGCGTCGACGACCGACGTCCGCGGATCGTTCCCCATCCGCGTCGACCCCACCTCGTGAATGATGCGGCCGACCGGCTCGAGGCCGTAGAGCTGTTCGCGCGTCGGCATCGGCGACATGGGCGTGCCGCCCATCTCGTGGATGATCTCGCGGAAGGTCTCCTGCATGTGCTTCGCCTGAAGCACCTCGTGATCGCTGAACTTCGCGTGGAAGCGCAGCACGGGGATGCCCCACTGATCGACGACGCGGGGATCGATCTCGCAGTAGGTATCCTCGTTGGGGATCATCTCGCCGCGGCCGGCGAAGTTCACCGTCGCGCCGTAGAAGCGGCGGTAGTCGTCCTTGAGCGACTTGCCGTAGCCGCCGACGCCGTTGAAGCGCTGGATGCCGCCCATGAAGCCGAAGCCGGGCGCCGATCGCCGGCCGCCGCCGAGCTCGATGTGATAGCCGCGCGGGAAATCGAGCTTCTTCCCATCGAGCCACCACGGCATGTACAGATGCGCGCCGCCGACGCCGTCCTCGTTGTGCGGCACGCCGTGCTCCATCTTCGGAATGTGGCCGCCGACCGAGAGCCCGGTTGAATCGGTCAGATAGCGCCCGACCGCGCCGCTCGAGTTGGCCAGCCCGTCGGGGAAGCGCCCCGACGTCGAGTTGAGCAGCAGCCGCGCCGTCTCGCACGCGCTCGCCGCGAGCACGACGATGCGCGCGCGGACCGCGTAGTCGCGGCGATCGGCCTTGTTCACGTACGACACGCCGGTCGCAAGACCGCTCTCGTCGGTCGTGACCTCGCGCGCCATCGCGCCGGTGACGATGCGCAGCTTGCCGGTCGCGAGCGCCGGCGGCAGCAGAACCGACGGCGACGAGAAGTTCGCATGCGTCGCGCATCCGCGCCCGCACTGTCCGCAGTAATGGCACGCCGGCCGGCCGTTGAGCGGCCGCGTCAGGATCGACAGGCGGTTCGGCACGCAGGTGATCTTCAGCTTGTCCGCCGCCTGCTTGATCAGCAGCTCGTAGCAGCGCGGCTGCGGCGGCGGAAGAAAGACGCCGTCGGGCTCGTTCGGAATGCCTTCCATCGATCCGAAGATGCCGACGAATCGATCGAGCTTGTCGTAGTACGGCTTGATGTCGTCGTAGGTGATCGGCCAGTCGTCGCCGAGGCCGTCGATGCTGCGCCGCCGGAAATCGTCCGGGCCCATGCGCAGCGAGATGCGACCCCAGTGGTTCGTTCGGCCGCCGAGCATCCGGCCCCGGAACCAGTCGAACTGCGATCCGGCCGCCTGCGTGTACGGCTCGCCGTCGATCTCCCAGCCGCCGATGCAGCCGTCGAACTCGCCGAAGGGTTTGGTGGGGGTCGAAGCGCCGCGGCGCGGCGAATCGTACGGCCACGCCGACATCTTCGAGTCTTTCGCCGAGTCCCACATGGGCCCGGCCTCGAGCATCACGACGTCAGCGCCGGCCTCGCACAGCACCTTCGCGGCCATGCCGCCGCCGGCGCCCGAGCCGACGATGCAGACGTCGTAGGTTCTTGGTGTTCGGATGATCTGCATGCTGCGCGGATTCTACACCCGCCTTCGCTCGCGAGGCCGCTGCGCGAGCTTCGGCGAGGCAGGCCTGCCCTCGCTCGCTTTTTCGTCCCATGGGGCCCCGCGCGGCGCGCCCGTCGCGCGCGCTATCGCACGAAGTCTTGCTCTGGCCGCGTTCCCGGTGGGACGCGCCGTTCACCCCGTGTGGCTCGGTGGTAGAGCGTCATCGGCCGCCGCGCGGCGGGGCGGTGCTCGAGCGGATGGTCAGCGTGTGCGGCAGCGTGACCGACGCGGGCGCGGCGCCGTTGTCGCTGTTCAAGATCTCGAGCAGCAGGCGCACCACGCCCTCTCCGATCGCGCGCATCGGCTGCGCGATCGTCGTGAGGGGCGGATCGATGCACCGCGCGAAGCGGATGTCGTCGAAGCCGACGACCGACAGGTCGAGCGGCACGCGCAGGCCGCGCCGTTTTGCGGTCTCGATCGCGCCCATCGCCATCTCGTCGTTGAAGCAGAAGATCGCGGTGGGCGGCTCGCGGCGGGCGAGCAGGCGCTCCGCCGCGGCGGCGCCCGACTCGATCGAGAAATCGCCGTTCATCACGACGAAGTCGCGCTCGGCGCGCTGCTGCTTCGCGCGCGACGTCGCGCCGCGCAGCCGATCGCGGCTCAGCGGGCT
>Ga0066903_100004597_pt1 | contig 11721 bp, 8 predicted proteins | sample PanSoiMetaGPlot1_FD_67491 | JGI IMG/M metagenome (GOLD analysis project Ga0066903, IMG submission 67491) | Tropical forest soil microbial communities from Panama analyzed to predict greenhouse gas emissions - Panama Soil - Plot 1 (version 2) | ecosystem: Environmental > Terrestrial > Soil >...
ACGCCGGTCGGATCGAACCGAATCGTCCCGTTGATCGCGTCGAGCGAATTCGGAAGCGAAAAATGACGGATCCGGCCGCCGTTGATCGTCGCGCTCCCTGAGAACACCGGCTTGTACAGCGGACCGTTGATGCCGGCCGTCAGTGCGGCGCGGCCCGAACCGCGCACATCGCGGAAGAATCCCTGAAGGATGCCCAGGTTCGCATCACCCGAAGCCCGAAGGTCGATGCGCTCGTCCTTGAGCGAGACCGATCCATCGACGGTCAGCTGTGTATCGTCGCCAGCCAGCTGCAGATCCTGAACGCGGACGACGTTTTGATCGAGCGCCAGCCGAATCGGCCGCGCGTTGTGAATGGCGTAGTCGAACAAGGTGACGTTGAGCGTGTCGACCGTGCCTTCGACCAGCAGATGGTCGACGTCGGTAAGCTCGCCGACAATGCGGAGCGTGCCGGATGCGACCGCGGTGGTATAGGGCGACAACTTCGGCACGAACAGCCTCACGTAGGGATCGAGTGAGCTGTCGTGGAAGCGGAAGGTCAGCTCGCCATCGGCTTCCTCGTTCAGCGCGATGCGGCCGATTCCTGTGACCGCCAGTCGCGACGAAGAGACGTCGGCCTCGCCATTGATTTCCTGTCCACGCAGCGCCAATGTCCCGGTCACCAACCCGACCGGCTCCTTGCCCACGGACAGCTCGTTGATCCGGAATCGGACGTCGTAGCGTGGGTTCTCAAATGTGCTGCTTCCAGCGGCCGTGAATTCGATCGTCCCGGATGGAGGAGCCTTCGGGAATGCAAAGGCGGCGACGCTTTCGGCGGGAATGCGCCGGCCGTCGGCATTGAATGAATACGTCCCGTCCCATCCCACGAACGCCGCGCCGGTAATCGAGCCGGTTGCCTTCGTGATGGTCGCGGCATCCAACCTGACGCCTTCTCCGTCGAATCGCAGCGAGGCCGTTCCGACTTGAAACGGCTCCCCGTACGCCACGCCGTTGTCGATCGTCATCGCGCCGAACCCGATGGGCCGCTGGTAATCGCCCGTCAGATGGAACTCGCCGCTCAACAGACCGGCAACCGGCCAGGCGTCTAACTGGAACGCGTGCCGCAGGGAATCCAGGTTGTGCTTGTCCACACGGAACCGCGCGTTGATTTCCTCTCCACCGTCCCGACGCGGATATCCGAGCGAGAACAGCCCTTCAGCCCGGATCTCCGAGTCGCTGTCGCGAATCACCCCGTCAGTAACCGTCAGATAGTTGTTTTCAACAACGATGTGGGCCTGACCGGCACCCCAGTTGGTGTCCCAGGCGCGCATGTCCTCGCCACTGAACGTGCCTTCCACTCGCGGACGCCGCATCGAGCCAGTCATGTCCCCATCGAACTCGCCGCGGCCGCCAAACGTGACCGGTCCGGTGCGCGAACCAAAGTCGGTCAGAATCCCCGCGAGCACCTCATCGCTCTCCTGCCAGTCCCCGCTCACGACGTGAAAGTGGAAGGCGGCCTCATCACCAGTCCACGTGGTTCGACCGGAGAACGCAACGTGGCTGCTTTCGGTGATGAAGCGCCCGTTCGACACATCCACTGCATCAGGCCCGTAGCGGTAGGCGATCTCGCCTGCGACCGGTATGTGATCGGCAAGCGGCGTTGGCGCAAACGGTCCCCATTCGTGCAACACGTGGTCGCGATCGCCGCTGCGGGCCTCCGTCAGTGACGCCGGCATCGACATCGCGCCATTTGGCGCGGCCGCGACGATCTGACCATCGCCGCGATGCTCGCTGAACTTGCCGAGCGGCCACTCGAGGAGATTTCTGCCGGACGCGCTGCCCGCGAAGCGGACGCCTGCGAGCGAATAGAGATCGGAGATCTGCGCCAGATCAACGCCTCCGTACGACGCATCGAACCGCGCGACGGGGCGATCCGGCGAGCCGAGCGGCCGGATGCCGAAGCTGAAACGAGCGTTGCCGCCGTAGAGCCGGGATCCGGCATTCGTGACTTCGAAAAAGCTGCGCGTCCAGTGCAGCGATCCGAAGAGCGATGGGAACCGATATTGGTCGACCGATGCCATCTGGCTGGTGAAGTTCCCAGCGAGGTCGTGGCCGCCTTTGAAAAGATGAAAGACACCGGTGAAATCGCTGTCGCCGCCCAGCTTCCAGTGCTCGTTCGCGAAGAAGATCTCGCGCATGCGCGAGAACTGGACACGCGAACGCACCTGATAGGTCTGTTCCGGCCAGTGATCGAAATCGACGGCGCCTACGGCGAGGGTTTGTGCGCCGTCTGTGTCAATCTCGGCCCGATCGAGGTGCACTTTCGGGCCGTCAAGTCGGAAGTGCCCCTTGAAATTCACCCACATCGGCACGTAGTTCTGAATCGAGATGAGGCCTTCTTTGAAGGTCGCTTCGCCGTGATAGTTGGGGAAATTGGTGATCGTCAGGTTCAGATTGGGAGCGACGATACTCCACGGCGTTTCGTGATCTTCGTAGGCAAATCGACCGCGCGACGCGCCAAGCCATCGCAGCGTCGTTGTGACACGACGGGGGCCGCCAGGAGGGGCATTCGTGTCCCGGAATTTGGGAAAGTTGTCGCCGTCCTTGAATTTCTCGACGAGCATCTCCCAATCGCTCAGTTCGACCGACGTAATCAGCACGTCCGGCTTGGGTCCGATCAATCCGAGCCAGTCAAGCGCCAGGGATAACCGCTTGGCCGTAAAGAACGGACGATCGCCTGGCTGGAGTCCTTCGATGACGAGATCGCGAATTTCGAAATGACCGTTGATAAGGCGGATCCGCAGTTCCCCGATGTGAAGCGTGCGCTTCATGTAGCGGGAACCCTGCCGTTCGGCTAGGCCCCTGAGCCCCGGACCGAGATCGATCGTGAGGGTGGAGACGACGGCGGTGGCAAGGAGCACAGCCGCGATCGACAACGCGAGCTTGGTCTTCCGAACGATCCAGTGACGGCGAAGGCGAAGGAGCGCGTTCATCCGACTATCATTCGGGTGCAACGACCAGAAGCAGCGTCCCGGCGTCCACCGATTGCCCCTCTTGAACGAGCACCTCCGAAACGATCCCGTTTCGGATCGCCCGCAGCTCGTTTTCCATCTTCATCGCTTCGACCACCACCAACGGTTGGCGCGGTTGCACAGCGGTCCCCACCTTCGCCAGCACGCGCACGATCTTTCCCGGCATCGGCGCGGTCAGCCGCTGCGGGCCGCCACTCGCGCCGCCGTCATCGCCGCGCGACCATCGTCGCCGGCCGTTCAGCGTCGCTGAAAGCGGCACGCCACGGATCCCCACCGCCAGCTGACCGGGAACGGTATCGGGCGCAATCGTGACTTCCTGACTCGACGAACCGACCAGCAACGAGAGCGTGTGGGCGTCGACGCGAGCGGCGTCGATCGTCCATTCGTGACCGTCAACGGTCACGACGAAAGACCCATTGACGCGATGAACATCGACGTGAAGCACGCGTCCGTTGACATCGACCTCGTAGCGCACGTCAGCGTACGCCCTCGGCCCGCGCCAGCGCTCTCCACCGACGGTCACCTTCCGCTGACGTCCCATCGGTGTCCGCCGCCGTCGCTTCCGGCGACAACACCGCCCGGAGCGCCACCGCCATGGCCGCAACGGTCTCGGCTGCCTCTTCAACTTCGACGAAGGACCTACCGTTCCGGTCGGACAACACTTCGTCGAGATACGACGTGTGGAACTCGCCGCCAACGAATTCGGGCTGCGTCAGCAGCCACGCGAAAAACGGGATCGTGGTTTTGATCCCCGCAATCACGTACTCGCTGAGCGCTCGACGCATCCGCGCGATCGCCGCCGGCCGATCCTCTGCCCACGCTATCAGTTTCGAGACGAGCGGGTCATAAAAGATCGGTACCTCCCGGCCTGCGCTCGCCCCGCTGTCATCACGAATGCCCGGGCCCGAAGGGACACGCAGCTGAACAATTTTTCCGGGCGAAGGGAGAAACGCATTGTCAGGGTCTTCGGCATAAATTCGGCACTCGATGGCGTGCCCCACGGGGGTCGCCAGGCGCTCGGGATCGAGGTCGAGTCGCTCTCCTCGTGCGATTCGGATCTGCCATCTCACGAGATCGATGCCGGTGACCATTTCGGTAACTGGGTGCTCGACCTGAAGGCGCGTGTTCATTTCCAGAAAGTAGAAACGCCCGTCCTCATCCAGCAGAAACTCAATCGTCCCGGCGTTCGTATAGCCCACGGCGCGAGCTACCGCGGCTGCGGCGGACATCATCGCGTGTCGAATCTGGGGCGTCACCGCCAGTGACGGTGATTCCTCAACGACCTTCTGATGACGACGTTGAATCGAGCACTCGCGCTCGACGAAGGGCAGGACCGTCCCGTGATGGTCACCGAGGAGCTGGATTTCAACGTGCCGTGGACGTGAAATGCGGCGTTCGAAGTAGACACTCGAATCGCCGAACGCCGCGCCGGCTTCGGAGCGGGCCCGGCGAACCGCCCCGAGAAGGTCTTCGCGCTCGACGACGGTCCGCATGCCTTTTCCGCCGCCGCCCGAAACGGCCTTGACGAGAAGCGGATAGCCAACGGCATTGGCGGCCTTTTCGATCTCAGCGTCCGAGACATCCTTGCCAAGCGGCGTCTCGGTTCCAGGAACGAGCGGCACACCCGCCCGGCGCGCAGCGAGACGCGCGGCCGTCTTGCTTCCCATCAGTGCGATCGCGTCCGGCGTCGGCCCAATGAAGGTGAGTCCCTGGTCGATGACCGCTTTCGCGAATTCTTCGTTTTCAGCGAGGAACCCGTATCCGGGATGCACCGCATCAGCGCCGGTGGTCCGAGCGGCTGTCAGGATCCGCTCAATGTTCAAGTAGCTTTCGCGCGGAGCATTCGGACCGATCGCACACGCCTCGTCGGCGAGACGGACGTGGAGCGCAGTACGGTCGCACTCCGAGTACACGGCAACGGTGGCGATGCCCATTTCGCGGCACGCGCGGATGATTCGCACGGCGATTTCGCCGCGATTGGCAACGAGAATCTTGTTCAAAGGCGAAAAGAGCTTTCCGGCTGGCCCCAGTATTTTACTGGCTAGAGGGGTATGTTGCCGTGCTTCTTCGGGGGGTTCTTATCGCGCTTGTTTTCGAGGTTTTTTAGGGCCGTAATGAGCCGTTTGCGGGTATCGCGCGGACGAATGACTTCGTCGATGAAGCCGCGCCCGGCGGCGATGTACGGGTTGGCGAATTTTTCCCGGAACTCCTGCACCTTCTCGGCTCGGGCGGCCACCGCGTCTGCCGCCGTATCCAGTTCGCGTTTGTACAGGATGTTGACAGCGCCCTCGGGACCCATCACCGCCAGTTCGGCTGTGGGCCATGCGTAATTGAAGTCCGTCCGGATGTGCTTGCTCGACATGACGCAGTACGCCCCGCCGTAGGCCTTACGCGTAATGACCGTAATCTTCGGAACAGTCGCCTCTGCAAAGGCAAACAACAGCTTCGCGCCATGCTTGATGATCCCGCCGTACTCCTGAACGGTGCCCGGGAGAAAGCCCGGCACATCCTCGAAAGTCACCAACGGGATGTTGAAGGCGTCGCAAAAACGCACGAACCGCGCGCCCTTCACAGAGGCGTTGATGTCGAGCGTTCCGGCCAGGACCGCGGGTTGATTGGCGACAATGCCGATGGATCGGCCGCCGAGTCTCGCGAAGCCAACGATGATGTTCTTCGCGTAGTGCTGATGCACCTCGAGGAAATGCCCCTCGTCAGCGACCGCGTGAATCAACTCCAGCATGTCGTACGGCTGATTCGGCGAGGCCGGCACGAGGGAGTCGAGCGCCTCGATTTCGCGATCCGCGTCGTCACCGGCCCTCGTTTTCGGCGGATCGTCAACGTTGTTGGACGGCAGATACGACAGCAAATCGCGGATCATCGCAAGGCATTCACGATCGTCGTCCACCGCGAAATGCGCGACGCCGCTGGTGGCGTTATGGGTCATCGCGCCGCCAAGCTCTTCTTTGCTGACTTCTTCGTGGGTAACGGTCTTGATGACGTCGGGGCCGGTCACGAACATGTAGCTCGTGTTCCTGACCATGATCGTGAAGTCGGTGATCGCGGGCGAGTACACGGCGCCGCCGGCGCAGGGACCCATGATCGCCGAGATTTGGGGCACGACACCCGAGGCCAGCGTGTTACGAAGAAAGATGTCCGCGTAGCCGCCGAGCGAGAGGACGCCTTCCTGGATCCGTGCTCCGCCCGAATCGTTCAAACCGACGATCGGCGCGCCGAGCTTCATGGCGAGATCCATGATCTTGACGATCTTCGCCGCGTTGGTTTCCGAGAGGGAGCCGCCGAAGACCGTGAAGTCCTGGGCGAACGCGAACACCTGGCGTCCGTCGATCAAGCCGTGACCGGCGATGACGCCGTCGCCCGGAATGAGTTGATCCTCCATTCCGAAGTCGCGACAGCGATGGGTGACGAGCTTGTCGACCTCTTCGAAGGTGCCGGGATCGAAGAGTAAATCGATGCGTTCCCTGGCGGTCAGCTTGCCGGCTTTGTGCTGGCGTTTGACGCGTTCAGCGCCACCGCCAGCTTCTGCCCGGCGTTCGAGGTCGTCGAGGACGTCTTTCGGGTTCACGCCTTCACGGCCTGCGATTTTTCCCAATCCTTCAGGAACTTCTCCAGACCGATGCTCGTGAGCGGGTGGTTGAACAAGGCGTCGATCACGGCCGGTGGACAGGTGCAGATATCGGCTCCCATGCGAGCCGCTTCCACAATGTGCATCGGATGGCGGCAGCTGGCCACAAGCACTTCAGTCTTGTAGCCGTAATTGTCGTAAATCTCGACAATCTCCTTCACCACGCCCATCCCGTTCGACGCGATGTCGTCGAGGCGTCCAACAAATGGGCTGACGTAGGTGGCGCCGGCCTTCGCCGCGAGCAGCGCCTGAGCGGCCGAGAACACGAGCGTGACGTTCACGCGGATCTTTTCGCCCGACAGCGTCTTGCAGGCGCGAATACCGTCGCGCGTGAGCGGCACCTTGACGATCATGCGCTCATCGATTTTTGCAATGTCGTGTCCCTCACGAATCATGCCGGCAAAATCGGTGGCCACAACCTCGCCGCTGACGGGACCGTTGACGATCTCGCAAATCCGCTTCAGGTTCTGGCGGTAGTCGCCTGGCTCTTTGCCGAGCAGCGACGGGTTAGTGGTTACGCCATCGATAATGCCGAGGGCCGCGAGTGTTTCGATGTCCTTGATATTTCCGCTATCAATGAAGAGTTTCATAACGCTTCCCCTGCGATCTACTGTAGATCGCAAAACCCGCGCCTATTCATTCTCCACAGGGTTCGTGAGATCGCCGACCCCTTCAACTCGAACCGTGACCACGTCCCCGGCTTTCAGCGGACCGACGCCCGACGGGGTCCCGGTGAAGATGATGTCGCCTGGCTCGAGCGTCATGACGAACGTGATGTATTCCACGAGCAGATCAATCGGAAAAATCAGCTGAGCCGTCGTAGACGACTGCCGCTTCTCCCCGTTGATGAACCCCTCCACCGAGCGCGGGTGACCGTCGACGCCGACCAGAATGCTCGGGCCAATCGGCGCGAATGTATCGAAACCTTTCGCTCGCGTGTATTGAACTTCGCGGTTCTGAATGTCGCGCGCGGTCACGTCGTTGACCGCCGTGATGCCGAAGATGTAGTCCCACGCCTTCGCTCTGGAGACGCGGTGCGCCGGCCGGCCGATCACCACCGCGAGTTCCGCCTCGTGATCCACGCGCCCCACGCCAGGCGGCAACTTGATCGGCCCTCCCGGGTCGATCACCGTGGTCGGCGGTTTCAGAAACAGCACTGGCTCGGTCGGTACCGGTCTCCCTAGTTCCTTGACGTGATCCAGATAGTTCTGTCCGACACACACCATCTTCGAAGGACGTACCGGCGCGAGCACTCGCACCGAATGCAGTCCGCCTGCGATGGCGTCGCCCGGCGTATATCGCGCGCCGAACTGGCCGCCCTCGAACGCGACGTGCCGAAAGTGGCCGTCGTGCTCGACGGCATAGAAGGGTTGTCCCCCGTTGGAAACTCGATAGAGGCGGTCCATGGGTTGGCGAAATTCTACGCTACCTTGCGGACTCTTCGACGCGCATCGACATCGGGCTGACGTTGCCGGCCTTGTCGACCGCCTGCACCGCGTACGCCACGCGGGCACCGGCGGGCACTGTGTCCTTGTATGTGGTTTCCTTAATGGCATCGGGCGTGATCTTCTTGAGATCGCCCTCTGGCAGGATCGCGCGCCACAACAGATAGCCGGCGAGATCGGATTCGTGATTGGGATTCCAGATCAGATTCATCGCGCCTTCCGACGCGACGATTGTCAGACCTTCTGGTGCCTCCGGCGCGAAGTGGTCAACGAGCGTGACGCACGTCTCAGGCGAAGCTTCGCTTTCGAGCGACATCTTGGCGAACTTCTCAACGCTGCGGACTACATAGCAGCGCTTAGCTCCCCATTCAATACGCTTGTCGACAAACGTCTTCTCGCCGACGGCGTCAGTCGTCAGACGGAGTGGCACGTCGCCCGCCGCATACACGTTGTAGGAGAGCGCGACTGCGGCGCCGGCTGGTTCAGGCGCAGCCGGCCATTTGATGTTGATGCTTGCCTCATCCCAGTCCACCTCGGGCTTTCCCGGTGGCTCGGGGGCATCACTAACCGGTACCGTCACCGGCGGCGAATAGGGACCATGGCGACCGTGTTTGTTGAAGCCAACGGCCATGTAATAGCGAATGTCAGTCGAATCGCCGTTTTGCTCGGGCTCGAATGCCTCTGAAAGATGAGCGGTCGCGCCCTGATCGATGCCTCCAGGTGGAAGCGGCCCCGATGGTTTTCGTGGTTCTCCATCGGGCGTGTCGGGATCGGGCGGCGGATTGACCAGCACCCGGCCGACGCGCGCGCCTCGCCGGTAGATCTCGTCCGGGTTGACGGGAGCACCGGAGGTGAGCGCAAAGACATCGACCCGTGTCAGGTCGGCGGGTTTCGAGCCGTCGGTGTTGTCGCCCGGCACGGCGAGCTGGATCACGACGCTCGTGCCCTGACGCTGAACGCTAAAGGCGCCAGGAGGCGTGGGGATTCTGACAAGCGGCGGAAGCGGAGGCCCTTTCTTGCCACAGGCGGCGAGCGCCGCCATCACGAGCAGGCCCAGAAAACGAGTGCTGCCCTTCACAAGATGTACCGCGATAGATCCTCGTTCTTGACGATCTCCGCGAGCATTTTCTGCACGTAGGCATCGTCGATTTGCACGCGCTTGTCCTTTAGATCGGGTCCCTCGAACGAAATCTCGTCGAGCAGCTTCTCCATCACCGTATGAAGGCGTCTCGCGCCGATATTCTCGGTCCGCTCGTTCACCATTGTCGCAAAATCAGCGACGCGCCGGATGGCGTCGTCGGTGAAAACGAGGGTGATGCCTTCGGTTTCCATCAGTGCCGTGTACTGCTTGACGAGCGCACTGCGCGGTTCCGTGAGAATCCGCACAAACTCCTCTTTGCCGAGCGCCTCGAGCTCGACGCGGATGGGAAAACGCCCCTGGAGTTCCGGAATCAAATCCGACGGTTTCGACACATGAAACGCGCCCGCGGCGATGAAGAGAATATGGTCGGTCCGCACCATTCCATGTTTGGTGTTGACGGTGGTTCCTTCGACGATCGGCAGAATGTCGCGCTGGACGCCTTCCCGACTGACCTCCGGACCATGTGACCCCTCCCGTCCGGCAATCTTGTCGATTTCGTCGATGAAAATGATGCCGCTTTGCTCGACGCGGTCGACCGCCGTCTTCGACACGCTTTCCATGTCGATGAGCTTTTGCTCTTCTTCCTGCGTCAGGAATTCCAGCGCCTCGGGAACTTTCAATTTCCGCTTGCGCGTTTTTCCCTGAAAGAGTCCCGGCAGCATGTCCTTGAGGTTGATGTCGACCTCTTCAACCGATGACCCCGCGATGATCTCGAAGGAGGGAAATGCTTTTTCGCGGACGTCGATCTCGACCGTTCTCGAGTCGAGCCGGCCCGAACGCAGCTGTTCGCGGAAACGCTCGCGCGTCTGCGTCTGGTGATCGCGTGTGGCGGACACGTCTTCGTCCGGCGCGATCGGTCGAGGCGGCGGCAGAAGAATATCGAGCAGTCGTTCCTCGGCGTTGTGTGACGCTTTGCCTCGGACCTCTTCGAGCCGTTCGGCCCGGACCATGTCGACGCCGAGCTCAACGAGATCGCGCACCATGGACTCGACGTCCCGGCCGACATACCCGACTTCGGTGTATTTCGACGCTTCGACCTTGATGAACGGCGACTGCGCGAGCCGGGCCAGCCGCCGCGCGATTTCGGTCTTCCCCACTCCGGTCGGGCCAATCATCAGGATGTTTTTCGGCGCGATCTCCTCCGCTAGATCAACCGGAAGCTTCTGACGCCGCAGGCGGTTTCTGAGCGCGATCGCTACAGCCCGCTTCGCCGCCGCTTGGCCAACGACGTACTTGTCGAGCTCGGCAACGATCTGCCGTGGCGTCAACGATTCGGTTGACGTCTGTGTTGATTCAGGCAGGTAAATGGGCACGGCTTCTACAATTCTTCGACGGCGATGTTGGCATTCGTGTAGAGGCAGATTTCACTGGCGATGGCCATCGACTTCTCAGCAATTGCACGAGCGTCGAGATCGCTGTGAGCGGTCAGCGCCCGCGCCGCGGCCAGTGCATATGGCCCGCCAGATCCAATCGCGACGATCCCATCGTCGGGTTCGATGAGGTCGCCGTTGCCGGACAGCAGATAGGTTCCCTTCTTATCGAGCACGATCAGCATGGCCTCTAATCGGCGCAGGATGCGATCGGTTCTCCAGTCCTTGGCGAGCTCCACGGCAGACCGTTCCAGATTGCCGCGGTACTGCTCAAGCTTCGACTCGAACCGCGAAAATAATGCGAACGAGTCGGCAGCGGATCCGGCGAACCCCGCCAAAATCTGATCGTTGTATAACCGCCGGATTTTGCGGGCTTTGTGCTTGACAATCGTTTGACCGAGCGTCACCTGACCGTCGCCGGCCAGCACCGCGCGGCCCCGGTGACGGACCGCCAGGATTGTGGTGCTGTGAAACACAGAATTCTGACTCTATCGGCCTGACGATCGGGGTGTCAAGAAAACGGGACGGCTCTGAACTGATCCCAGGACACCTCAGACACTGACGCCAATACAATAATCGTGCAAATAAGGCGTAAACCGAACTCAGCCGAGTTGGCAGCCCTGTTGCTGTTTGCGCTCCGGAGTCGTGCGATGACGCGAATCTACCCCCTCCTCGACCGCAGCGTTCTAGTCATTTTGACGTCGGCGGCGTTGACGTTGGCTGTCCCGTCCCTTGGGCTCGCACAGCACAGTCGCGCGGGCGGCGGTTCGAGCGGTCACAGCACCTCTGGCGGCGGTGGCGGCTCGTCGAGCGGCGGTTCAAGCGGGGGCGGTCACTCCGCGCCCTCCGGCCCGTCATCCGACGGCGCGCGTGCCGTTCCCAGGGGCACGACGGGTTCAAGTGGATTGACGAGTACGAGCCGGTCAGGTGATGCCACAACCGGGTCGGTCACAAAGGACGGCTCGAACGACACAGCGGACGCTTCTACCGGCTCCTCAGGCACCCGGTCACGCGACGGCCGCACAACGGTCGGTCACGCGGTCGCGCGTCCGCCCAACGCGAACGGCGGCGGCACTGTCGTCATCGTCCCCGGCTACTATCCGTGGGCCTACGG
>Ga0066903_100004598_pt1 | contig 11718 bp, 12 predicted proteins | sample PanSoiMetaGPlot1_FD_67491 | JGI IMG/M metagenome (GOLD analysis project Ga0066903, IMG submission 67491) | Tropical forest soil microbial communities from Panama analyzed to predict greenhouse gas emissions - Panama Soil - Plot 1 (version 2) | ecosystem: Environmental > Terrestrial > Soil >...
TCGGCGGCGATGAGCGGCGCGTTGACGTAGTTGACGGGCTGGTCGACGCGTCCGGAAAAGGCGCCGTTAAGGGCGGCGACCGTCAGCAGGCGCGTGTCGTAGGAGGCAAGCGCACCGTGCGCGGTGATCGCGATCTCGGAGACGCGACCCTCGGCGAGCTCCATGGCGAGGCGACCGAGGTCGGAAGCAAGCGGGATGTACGGCCGGAGCGCCTCGAGGTCTTCGCCGCGAATCGCGGGGATGTTGACGGCGTTGCTCACGACCTCGCCCTCGAGGGCCGCGGCAACCTGCTCCGCGACGATCACTCCGGCCCGGTCCTGTGCCTCCGCGGTCGAGGCCGCGAGGTGCGGGGTGACGACGACCGAGTCGAGCTCGAGCAGCGCCCCGGAGTACGGCTCGGCGCTGAAGACGTCGAGCGCGGCGCCTGCGACCTTGCGGCTTCGGATCGCGTCTGCAAGCGCGTCCTCGTCCACGAGCTCGCCCCTGGCCGCGTTGACCAGGCGCACGCCGTCCTTCATCGAGCCGAACGCGCCGGCGTCGACGGCGCCGCGCGTCTCGGCGGTAAGCGGCAGGTGCAGCGTGAGGAAATCCGCGGCTGCGAGCACCTCGTCGCGCGACTCGACTCGTTCGACTCCGAGCTCGCGGAAGCGCTCGCGCGCCACGAAGGGGTCGTGGGCGACGACGCGCATCTCGAGCGCGACGGCGCGCCGCGCCACCTGCTGCCCGATCCGGCCGAAGCCGAGGACGCCGAGCGTCTTGTCGGCGAGCTCGAGGCCCGCCCACCGCGATCGCTCCCAGCGGCCCGCCTTCAGCGCCGCGTGGGCCTGCGGGATGTTGCGCGAGAGCGAGAGCAGCAACCCGATCGTGTGCTCCGCGGCGGACACGACCGTCGACTCCGGCGCATTCGCGACCACGATCCCGCGCCTCGTCGCTGCGCCGACGTCGATGTTGTCGACGCCGACGCCCGCCCGGCCGATCACCTTCAGCCGCTCGGCACGCGCGATCAGCTCGGCCGTCAGCTTCGTTGCGGAGCGAATGACGATCGCGTCGTAGTCGCCGATCCGCTCGGCGAGGTCGCCGTTCCCGTCGACGTCGACGTCGAAGCGGTCGCGCAGAAACCCGATTCCGGCCTCTGCAATGGGCTCGCGGACGAGAACGCGGAGGCGCGTCACACCGGGGCGCGCGCCTCGAAGGCCTCGAGCGCGCGGCTCACGGCGGCGCCGCGTTCGATGTCCGCGCCCGCTTCCGCCAGCGCAAGCTCGACGCCCGCGAGCGCGGTCGTGATGTCGAAGATGTCGTAGTAGCCGATGTGGCCGATCCGGAAGATCTTTCCCTTGAGCGGGCCCTGGCCGCCCGCAAGCGTGATGCCGTAGCGGTCGCGCAGCGTCAGCACGAGCTCGCCCGAGTCGATCCCCTCCGGGGCGCGGATCGCCGTGACGACAGCGGAACGGTCCTCGTCCGGCGAGAAGAGCTCGAGCCCCATCGCCTTGACTCCCTCACGGCAGGCGCGCCCGAGGCGGCGGTGGCGCTCGAAGACCGTCTCCAGCCCTTCGTCGAGGAGCAGGCCGAGCGCGACGTCGAGCCCGATCACCACCGGCACGGCGGGCGTGAAGGCCACGTCGAGCTTCTCCTGCGCCGCGCGACTTCGCTCCCAGTCGAAGTAGAACCGCGGGGACGTCGAGCGTTTCTGCGCCGCCCAGGCGGCGTCGGAAACGGACACGAGCGCGAGCCCCGGCGGCGTCATCAGCGCCTTCTGCGAGCCAGAGACGACGACGTCGAGCTCCCAGGAGTCGGTCTCGCATGGAATCGCACCGAGGCTCGACACCGCATCGACCGCCACGAGCGCGTTGCGCTCCTTTGCCACAGCGGCGAGCGCCTGGATGTCGGCGACGACACCCGTCGACGTCTCGGATTGCGTGAGGAAGACGGCGCTGACGCCGCCGAGCTCGTCAAGACGTGACGCGAGATCGTCGGCACTCGGCATTGCTCCCCACTCGTACCGGACTTCGTCCACCTCCTGGCCGAAGGCCGAAGCAAGCTTCGCCCAACGCTCGCCGAAGTAACCGGCGGAGACGACGACGACGCGATCGCCCGGCGAGCACAGGTTCGACAGCACGGACTCCATCCCGCCGGTCCCCGAGGCGGTGAAGAGCAGCACCTCGCTCTCGGTGCGAAAGACCTCCTTGACGCGGCGGAGGCAGCGCTCGAGCACCGCCACGAAGTCGGGCCCGCGATGGTGGACGATCGGCTGACCCATCGCATCGAGCACCGCGGGCGGCACCGGCGTCGGCCCCGGAGTCATCAGGTACCGCTTCTCGGTCATAGGCTCGAGCGTACCGGAGCCGCACGCTCGCGGAGCATCCGACGACCGACCCGTACGCTTGCCCGGGTGGAGGCGCTGATCGCGTTCGGCGCCGCGCTGCTCTCGCTTCGACTCGCCGCGCGGCTCGTCGGCCGTTGGCGCGCCCGGCGCGCCCCCGAGCTCGCTGCCTGGGCGGGGTCGCTCCTCGCCTACGCCCTCGCGTCCGCGGCGCTGGCGTGGGGTGCGGCCGCTGGCTGGGACGACCGCTCCTTCCGCGCCTACTACCTCTTCGGCGGGCTGCTCACCGCACCCCTGCTCGGCACGGGGTCGCTCTTGCTCTGGAAGAAGCGCTGGGCCGCGCCGGTGGCGCTCGTCTACGTGGGGCTTGCCCTCGGCGTCGCCACCGCCGCGGAGATCACGAGCCCGGTGTCGGGCTCCGGCATTCCGTCCGCCCAGGATCACCTGGCGTTCGTCCCGGCGCGGCTCGTCGCGGTGGTCGGCAACTCGCTCGGCACGCTCGCCGCCGTCGGGGTCGCGCTGCTCACGTTGCGACGGCGCCCGCTCGGCAACGGGCTCATCCTGGCCGGGGTCACCGTCGCCGCGGTCGGCAGCGCGCTCGCGGGCCTCGGCGAGGCCGGGACGGCGGCGTTCATCGCCGCTGCCGCCGTCCTGCTCTACGGCGGTTTCGTCTCCAGGCGGTAAGCGCGAATCGCGGCCCCGCGGACGTACCGATCGGGCGACGCGCCTTGTAAAGACTTCGCAAGGAATCGCCCGCCTGCGTTTTCTCGTCTGCTAACTGGATAGGCAGCGATCAGCCAACTCGCCCGCCTGCGGCTGCGGACTTCCCCGCCGGCCTGGGCCCGACCAAGGAGTGGAACCAGCGATGCGAACAGCACTGCTCGTTGCTGCGGTCCTCGCCGCGCTCGCGGCGGCAGCCGTCCAGCTCGCCCAGCAAGCCGGCGCCGAGGATCGTTCTCCTCGGGCACCGAAACATCACCCGCTTCGCCACCGGCTCGCGACCGCGAAGAGGCGGCTCGCTGTCAAACACGTCGTGACGCGCATCCAGCGCCTGCGGCGGGCCACCTGGCACTGGCAGGCGGTCCTCGGCGACCGCCGCACGCCGGCCTCGCGAACGCGCCTCCGCCGAACGAGTCCCGCATATCGCCAGTGGGTCCTCGGCGTCTGGAAGCACCGCGCGGCCGCGGTCTGGATCCGCGCTCGCCGCCCGCCGCACAAGCGTCAATGGCTCTGCATCCACCGCTACGAGGGCGCCTGGAACGATCCAGACGCCCCCTACTACGGCGGCCTGCAGATGGACCTTGGCTTCCAGCAGGCCTACGGCTCGTACCTGCTGCGCACCAAGGGCACGGCCGATCGGTGGTCGCCGCTCGAGCAGATGTGGGTTGCCGAGCGGGCGCATACCACACGAGGCTTCTATCCCTGGCCGAATACCGCGCGTCTGTGCGGCTTGATCTAAGCCGTTAGCCGCGTTTACGACCTTGCCGAGGTGGCGTCGACCGGCTCGTGCTCCTCGGTCTCGAGCAGCTCGGCGAAGAGGCTCCGGTAGTGGACGAGCGACTGCCGGAGATCCTCGGTGTTCGCCTCGCCGCGCTCGCGCGCGACCGCCGCCCCGTGCGCCGCGCGGTAGTGCTCGGCGACGTGCGGATGGTCGACGGAGATGTCACCGACGCGCTGCTCGAAGTCGTCGGTCGGATAGCCGCGCTCACGCATGACGTCCTGCACGAGACGGTCAGCCTCGCCGACCGAGGTGCTCGGGTCGTCGACGAAGCGCGACTGAAGCCGGTCCCACTCCTCGCCGTACCGATCGCGCGACTCCGGCGTGAGCGGTCGAATATTCAGCCGCCGCCGGTGCTCCTCCCGCTCCCGCAGCTGCCGCTCGGCGTCACGGCGACCGTTGGCCGACTCGACCGTCCGGTCGTACTCCGGCCCGAACCGGCCGCGGAGCTGGGCGGTTCTGCGTTGCGATGCTGCCCTCCACGCGATGACGGCGACGACGAGCACAGCAGCGGCGATGATCACGATCCAGATCCAAGTAGCCATGGTTCCCCCTTCGTGGTTGCAGGGCACGGCGTTCCCGCAACCGCGTGCGCGGAAACGCCTGGCTTCCTAGGCTCGAAGCTTCTCGCGCAGCAGGTCGTTGACGATGCGCGGGTCGGCCTTGCCCTGCGTCTGCTTCATCACCTGACCGACAAAGAAGCCGAGCAGCCCTTCCTTGCCCGAGCGGTAGGCCGCGACCTGCGATTCGTTCTCGTTGAGGATGCGATCGACGAGCGGCTCCAGCTCGGCGGGGTCTGTGATCGCCCCGTCGGCGAGGTACCGCTCGGCCGAGAACCCCGGGTCGGCGCTCGCGGCCAGCGCCTCAGCGAACGAGTCTCGCGGAATGCGCCCGCGCTCGGCGATCAGCTTGGCGAGCTCTCCGGCGTCGGCGGCCTCGGGGTCGACGCCCGTGGCGGCGAACTCGTTCATGACGACGTTCGCGGCCGCCTTCGACTCCGCTCCGGCATCGACGAGCCGCTCGTAGAGCCGGTCACGGCCGGTCGTGACGAGCCCGTGCGCGACGTCGAACCCAAGCGTTGCCTCGAGCCGGCGGATCCTTGCTCCCGGCAGTTCGGGAATGTCGCCGCGGACGCGCTCGACCAGCTCCGCCTCCGGCGCCAGCGGCACGAGATCGGGCTCGGGGAGGTAGCGGTAGTCCTCGGCCTCCTCCTTCGAACGGTGCGGCGTCAGGCGGTCCCTGTCGGGCTCGTAGTCGTAGGTTTCCTGAACGACGGCCTCGCCCGCCTCGTGCAGCGCGATCTGCGCGCGAACCGCGGCGTCGAGCCCGCGTCCGACGAAGCGGAACGAGTTCATGTTCTTCAGCTCCCACCGCGTTCGATAGCCCGACTCGCCCGCGCGACGGACGGAGACGTTCGCATCGCAGCGGAGCGACCCCTTCTCCATCTCCGCATCGGAGATCCCGAGCTCGACGACCGTCTGGCGCAGCAGCTCGAGGAACCGGCGGGCCTCGTCCGCTGAGCGCAGGTCCGGCTCGGTGACGATCTCCACGAGCGGCGTGCCGCCCCGGTTGTAGTCGACGAGAGAGTGCGCGGCGCCGACCATGCGCCCCGTGCCCCCACCGACGTGGACCGTCTTGGCCGCGTCCTCTTCGAGGTGCGCCCGCGTAATCCCAACGGAAAGGTCGCCGTCCTCCAGCGGCACGTCGAACCGGCCGTCGACGCAGAGCGGCAGGTCGTACTGGGATATCTGGTAGCCCTTGGGCAGGTCCGGATAGAAGTAGTGCTTGCGGTGGAAGAGCGACTGCTCGGCGACCCGGCAGTCGAGCGCGAGGCCGAGCTTCAGCGTCCACTCGATCGCCTGGCCGTTCGGGACCGGCAGCGTGCCCGGGTGGCCGAGGCAGATCGGGCACGTGTGCGTGTTCTCGGCATCGCCGAACCCGAGGGAACAGCGGCAGAACATCTTCGTCCGCGTCTTCAGCTGCACGTGGATCTCGAGGCCGATGATCGTCTCCCACTCAGCCATCGAGCACCTCCTTCGCCTCGCGCACGGCGTCGGCGATCGACCCCTTCACCTCGACCATGGCCAGCCGCTGCTCGAGCGCCGGCGTGTGCATCCGGATCAGCCAGAGCTCGCGCTCGCCACGCTCGAGCGACAGCTTGATGTCGTCCACGAGCACGGCCCGCGAGCCGTCGAGGACGCGCGGCTGCACGCCGAAGACCTCGGCGACTGCTGGCACGAAGTCCGCGGCGCGGTCGACGAACGTCCTCACCGCAGGCGCTCCGGGACGTAGTCGAAGGCCAGCGCGCGCTCGAGCGCGTGCGCGGCGCCGAAGAGCGTGTTCTCCGAGAACTGCGGGCCGATCAGCTGCAGCCCGACGGGCAGGCCCTCCGACAGGCCGCACGGGATGGACAGGCTCGGCAGGCCCGCCATGTTCGCCGGGATCGTGAGCAGATCGGACAGGTACATCGCAAGCGGGTTCTGTGTGCGCTCGCCCAGGCGGAACGCGACCGTCGGCGACGTGGCGCTCAGGAGCAGGTCGAATCGCTCGAAGGCCCGTGCGTGCTCGTCCCGGATGATCGTCCGGACCTTCTGGGCCTGGCCGTAATAGGCCTCGTAGTAGCCCGCCGAAAGCGCGTAGGTGCCCAGCATGACGCGCCGCTTGGGCTCGTCGCCGAAGCCTTCGTCGCGCGTTCGCTCGTACATGCGGACGCGGTCGTCCTCCGACGCGCGGAAGCCGTAGCGGACGCCGTCGTAGCGGGCGAGGTTCGACGACGCCTCGGAGGGGGCGACAAGGTAATAGCACGGCAGGCCGTAGCGCATCGACCGAGGCAGCGCGCACTCCCCCACCTCGGCGCCGAGACCGCGTGCCAGCTCGATGGCGCGGTCGACCGCGTCGCGGACGCCGGGCTCGATGCCGTCCGCCTCCGCCATCTCCTTCGCGACGCCGATCCGCAGGCCCTTCAGATCCTCGCGCTCCGGAATCTCGACCGGATGCGGCAGGTCGACCGTCGTGGAATCGCACGGATCCCGTCCGGCGATGATCCGGTAGAGCAGCGCGCAGTCGCGGACGGTCTTCGTCATCGGGCCGATCTGATCGAGGCTCGACGCGAAGGCGACGATGCCGTAGCGCGAGACGGTTCCGTAGGTCGGGCGCAAACCGACGATGCCGCACAGCGAGGCGGGCTGCTTCACGGAGCCGCCGGTGTCGGAGCCGAGCGCCCACGGGGCGAGACCGGCCGCGACCGCCGCCGCCGATCCACCCGAGGACCCGCCGGGGACGCGCTCGGGGTCCCAGGGATTTCGCGTCGGGCCGAAGGCCGAGTTCTCGGTGGACGAGCCCATCGCGAACTCGTCCATGTTCGTCTTGCCGAGGAAGGGCAGGCCGGCACGGCGACACCGCGACGCGACGGTGGAGTCGAAGAGGGGGATGTATCCGGCCAGGATTTTCGACCCGGCCGTGGTCTCCACACCGCGGGTCGTGATCAGGTCCTTGAGCGCAATCGGTACGCCGCCGCCGTCGGAGGCCTCGATCGTGCGGAGGTACGCGTGCAGCTCCGGATCGCGCTCGCCGATTGCCGCGAGGTACGAGGCATGCAGCTCGGCGGACGAGACCTCGCCCCGGTCCACGAGCTTCATCGCCTCCTCGGCGCTCAGGCGCAGCGTGTCGATCATGCGGGCGGCACGCGGAAGAAGTTGCCGTCGCGCTCGGGCGCGTTCGCGAGCGCCTCCTCGACGTCGAGCGATGGACGCGGCTCGTCTTCGGCCCAGACGTTCACCACGTCGAGCGGATGCGAGGTCGGCGCGACGTCCGCGAGGTCGAGCTCGCCGACCGTGCCGACCGCCTCGAGGATCGCGCTCAGCTGCTCGCGGAAGCGCTCGACCTCCTCTTCCGTCAGCGCGAGCCGCGCGAGGCGCGCGACGTGGAGCACCTCCTCCCTCGTCAGCGACATCGTCCGAATAGTTCCAGAGAAATCCTCCACAAAGACCGCGGGCCCCTTCCGGGGCCCGCGAAACGGTTCTCTGTCGAGGGCCCTAGACGACCACCGCCTGGACGTTCGCCGCCTGCAGGCCCTTCTGCCCCTCGACGACGTCGAACTCGACCCGTTGCCCCTCGGTCAGCGTCCGGTAGCCCTCCATGGTGATCGCGGTGTGGTGGACGAAGACGTCTTCGCCCCCCTCGCGCTCGATGAAGCCGTACCCCTTCTCGTTCGAGAACCATTTGACGGTGCCCTGAGCCAACTCTGTCCTCCCTTTCAACACAACGACGGCCCGGGCACCGAGCCGCCGACCCTTGCAACGACCTCGCCACCTTAGCACCGGTGAGATCAGTCAAACGACAGTTCGCCGCGCCGTTGCTTCGCGGCACGAACGGTGTTTGCGAGCAGCATCGCGATCGTCATCGGGCCGACTCCGCCGGGAACGGGCGTGATGAGCGCGGCGCGCTCGGCCGCGCCCGGATCGACGTCGCCGACGAGGCCCGCCTCGCCCCGGCTGATGCCGACGTCCACGACCGCGGAGCCGGTCTTGACCATGTCCGCCGTGACCAGGCCGGCGCGGCCGGCGGCGACGACGAGGACGTCGGCGGCGAGCGTCTCGGCGGCGAGGTCGGCGGTACGCGAGTGGCACATCGTCACGGTGGCGTTCTCCGCCAGCAGGAGCTGGGCCGCCGGCTTGCCGACGAGCTCGCTTCGGCCGACCACCACCGCCTTCGCGCCTTCGAGCGGGACGTCGTACTCGTCGAGCAGCGCCATGATCCCCCGCGGCGTCGCCGGAACCAGCGTCGGCCGGCCGAGATAGAGCTGACCGGCGTTCAGGGGGTGCAGCCCGTCGACGTCCTTGCTCGGGTCGATCGATCGCATCACCGCGTGCTCGTCGATCTGCGACGGGAGCGGCGACTGGACGAGGATGCCGTCGATCGACGGGTTCGCGTTCAGGCGGGCGACGAGCGCAACCACGTCGGCCTGCGACGTCTCGGCCGGCAGGCGGTAGTCCTCGGGGTGGATGCCCGCCTCCCGCGCCGCCCGCTGCTTGAGGCCGATGTAGAGATCCGAGGCCGGGTCGTCGCCGACGAGCACCGTCGCCAGCTCGACCGTGCCCAGCCGCTCGACGTCAGCGGCGACCTCGGCGCGCACGCGCGCCGCGAGCGCCCGGCCGTCCATCACCGTTGCCGCCACGGATGCGGGACCCTACCGTCGCACGCGGAGCCTGCTACAACCTTGGTGCCAATGCGGCGCGCGCCCATCGTCCTCATCGCCCTCGGCGCCGCGCTGGCAGCCTCGCTTCCCGCGGCTCAGGGGGCGTTCCCGGGCCGCAACGGCCGCGTCGTCTACGCCGGCCGGATCGACGCCGACTGGGAGATCTATTCGATGCGGCCGAACGGGAGCGGCGTGCGCAAGCTCACGAACAACCGGCTGGACGACTCCGCGCCCGTCTGGTCGCCGAACGGAAAGCAGATCGCCTTCCGAAGCGAGCGGTCGGGCAACCCGGAGATCTACGTCATGGATGCGAACGGCCGCCACGTCCGGCGTCTCACCCACTCGGCGCTTCCGGACACCAAGCCGTCGTGGTCGGCCGACGGGAAGCGGATCGTCTTCCAGCACTTCGTCGAGGGCGGCTCCGCCTTCGTCCCGATCGAGTCCGACATCGCGATCGTGAACCTGAACGGCAAAGGGGTGCGGCGGCTGACGCGGACGAACAGCGACGACCTCAACCCGGTCTGGTCGCCGGACGGACGCGAGATCGCATTCCGCAGCGACCGTGACGGCAACTGGGAGCTGTACACGATCCGGCCGGACGGCAGCGGCATCACGCGGCTGACGAACAACCCGGCGTTCGACGCCACGCCGTCCTGGTCGCCGAACGGGCGCCAGCTCGCGTTCGCGAGCGACCGCGCCGAGCAGGGAAACTTCGAGATCTACGTCATGAATGCGAACGGATCCGGCGTTCGCCGGCTGACGAACAATCCGGCGACAGACTTCGAGCCCGCCTGGGCGCCGGACGGCAAGCGGCTCCTGTTCACGAGCGACCGCGGCGGGTCGCTGCAGGTCTACTCGATGGCCTCGAACGGGTCGGACGTGCGTCAGCTCACGCACCGCGGCTTCGCGAGCCGCACGCCCGACTGGCAGCCGCTCCGCTAGCGCGAGGCGGTCGCGACGTAGCGATAGGAGCCGCCGTCGTCGCGCGGCGCGCCGCGGCAGGAGAACGGCTCCGAGCGAGCGCAGGTGTACCGGTGGCTTGCGTTGACCAGAACGAGGACGACGCGTTTCACCGCTCCGCGCGCGAACGGCACGGATACGACCCCGTCGCCGGATGCCGACAGCGAGATGTTGCGCACCACGGGCCGCCCCCCGCGGCGAATCACGATCGCCGCCGCGGCCGGTGATGAAGCGCTCGAAGGAAGGTCGAGCCGGATCGATAGGTGCGACCGGGCGGCGAGGCTCTTGCCGGGGACGAAGCCGATATAGCGACTCGCGAGATGATCGATGGCGAAGCCGCCGCGAGCCGTCCCCGCCGGCTTCACGACGGTCAAGCGCGCGAGCGGCGCTCCGGGCCAGGTCTTGCCCTCCCGGTAGAAGGTCGCCGGGATGAAGTTCCGCACCGCGAAGTCGCGGAAGAACGACGTGAACGCGACCCCGTGCTCGGCGAGGAGCGTCGCAACGGCCGCGATCGAGTACTCGTCACGTGCGCCGGGCGCCCCCGACGCGAGCTCCCAGACGCTGCGGATCACCCCAGGATTCACGTGCGACGCGTTGCCCGACAGGTACTCCTCCAGGAAGCGCCAGAAGACCCATGACCCGTACTGGTACGCCACTGTCGCGCTGGCGTTGTCGATCGGCACCTGCGGCTGACGGAGCGGGCTGTAGGGGAACCGGGAGTAGGGCTCGTGGACCGGGCCGTAGACCTCGTCCTCGATCCAGGTCGCCGTACCTTCGAGCAGCCATGTGTCGTCGGCGTAGTCGTACCCGAACTGGATGGCGTGGAAGAACTCGTGGACGGCCGTCAGTTCCAGCTCGAGCAGTCCGCCCAGGCCGGGCGCGCCGATCTGCACCGGCGAGTAGTCGTTGTCGAGCACGCAGTAGCCCGGGACATCCCAGAACGTGTAGTTCGGCGGCGGCTCCGGCGCGCAGAACCCGAGGATGCCGTCGTCGACGATGTCGGCGAGATACACGTCCACCCGACCGTCCGGGCCATGGCTCGGCAGGACGATGTCCGACTTGGGCGCGTTGAACCCGTACTCGACGACCTCCTTTTGCCACAGGGACTCCAGCACCGACGCCGTCGTCTCCACCCAGTCGGGCGTCCCGTTCGCGTTCGTGTCGCGCGGCGGCGGAGCATCGTTGGTCGTACGCACGTAGTGGACGCAGAAGTGGGCCGTACAGAACGTGGTGCTCGGCACCGTGTAGTGGATGCCGTTCCGGTCGCCCTGCGGATCGTCGGGCCGGTCGAGGAGCGCGTCGGCCTGACGCCGGGTGGCGCCGGACAGCCGGTCCCGGACCAGCACGAGGTCACGCAACGCCATCGTCCCGTCGACCGGCGCCTGGAACGGCGAGCGGTGGAAGATCGCCTCGGCGCGCTGAAGCGTTCGTACGGCCGAGGCCGGCTGCCGCTCAGCTCCGAGCGAGGCCGGCGCGAGCGCGAGCGCAGCCAGGAGCGCCGCGCTTGCTGCGATCGTGACGCGGCCGATCACGAACCGCCGTCGTCGGTCGACTCGGCCTCGCGCTCCTTGCGAGCCTCCTCGTCCGTGAATTCCCGAGGCGATCGCGGCGGCCGCTCACGCCCCGACTTCAGCGCGTCGATTTCCTCTTGTATGTCGGCGGCCCGCTCCTTGCGCGCCTGTTCGTCGTCCATCGACTCAGAGGCTAGCGCTTCCTCCGACGCTTGATTCCGGCGATCTGCCG
>Ga0066903_100004599_pt1 | contig 11718 bp, 13 predicted proteins | sample PanSoiMetaGPlot1_FD_67491 | JGI IMG/M metagenome (GOLD analysis project Ga0066903, IMG submission 67491) | Tropical forest soil microbial communities from Panama analyzed to predict greenhouse gas emissions - Panama Soil - Plot 1 (version 2) | ecosystem: Environmental > Terrestrial > Soil >...
CATTTACGAGCTGGTTTGGTACCCCGAAGACCGCAAGCAATACTACGCCCGACAAGTACGAGATGTAGTCCGTTATCGGAGCGGCGAAAAGAACAAAGACTTTCATGTCCCTACCACGGTGGACGATTATCGTGCGGTTTATAAGGCATATCTGCACGACCCCGAAATACAAGATGCGCGTGCACATTTTCCGTTTGTGCCGATGTGGGACAACCACGAATTCAGCTGGCAGGGGTGGCAGAGTTTCCAGAATTTTGGCGACAAAAACATACCGGCCCAGACCCGAAAAGTGGCAGCCAACCAGGCATTTTTTGAGTATCAACCGGCACGGCTGATCAAACCCAGCGGCCCTTCACTGGCCGCTTTCGGGCCACCCAAAATAGTGGATGCCCCGATCACAAAATTTGACGAGCGCGGCCTGGGCCAGGAACCGAACAATCTGGCTGCAATCGGAAGCTTGAGGGGCCATCGCAGTTTGAGATGGGGCCGCCATCTTGACGTAATCATCACGGACGAGCGCAGCTATCGAACAGAAGACCCCTTCGGACGTCCCGAGACGGACAGCCTGGAGGACAAAGACTTCCCCCAGTTCACTCGGCAGGAAGTGCTCGAGATTGTGGATGCTGGTCGGGCCTACAACGGCGGAAAGCCTCCCCAAACCATACGCGCGGGAGAAACGGACGTCCCGAATTTCCGCAAGGACGAACATGCCCAAAGCTTCTTGGGTGTTGAGCAAAAAGCGTGGTTCCTGGAGCAGCTCAGGGACTCAAAAGCAACCTGGAAAATATGGGGAAGCACGACCGCAACCTTGGAGGAGCGAGTTGATCCCCAGAACCTGCCGGACGGATTGGCGGCCAAAAAGTGGCCGGGAGAGGGCTACGGAATCATGTCGGCAGGCGATGTTTCGACTGCCTTCCACGAAAAAGGCGAGATTTATGATTTCATCCGGGAGCACGGCATTACTGGCTTCGCCACCGTGGCAGGTGACCGTCATGCCTTTTGGGCCGGCCTTTCTGCCAAGTCTCTGCCACCTCGTAAGTTCGAACCGGTAGGTCTGGCTTTTGTCACCGGCTCAATTTCAGCCCCGGGACTATGGGAAGCCTACCAATACCGCTTCCCCAAAGAAGACCCGCTTCGCGCTCTTTTCATTGGACAGGGGCCCCAGGACCAGACCACCCAGCCAATGCTCAATATGCTTCTGCGGCATGGAGTGCGGTCCTGTCTCGAGTACGTGAAATCGGGCGACATCACCAAGGCGAGAGAACAATCGAATCCGCAAATGTCTCCCCACGTCTCCTTTGTCGATATGGGAGGGCACGGGTATGCAGTGGTTCGCGTCAGCAACGACGATCTGGAGACTGAATTTGTCTGCATCGAGCGCCCCGTCAATCGACACGATCAACCCGACGGCGGCCCCCTAAATTATCGGGTCAGGTTCCGAGCACCCATGTGGCGCAAGGGCGAGACACCGAAGCTGCATACCAAAGTTGTCGAAGGTGATCCAAAGTTTTCCGTGTGAGATCGAAAACAGCTCATCAAGTGCGCGGTCAGACATTTCCCCCTTGACTTCCCTGTAAAGCGGTAACAGAATCCGCTGCCGCGGGCTTTAGGAGGGGAATATGAATCGAAGCGAGTCGCTCTCAAGGACCGGGGTCTTTGCCGACGCCTACGCGGTGGCTCTGTCGCCACCCCACATTACAGGTCCCTATAGAGGACACAGGCATTTCTGGCAGCGCGCGTTGTCGCGGAGGAGCTTTTTTGGCGCTGCGGCAGGCATTGTGGGCGGCGCAAGCCTCCTTTTCGCCGAGCGCCCCTCGAGTGGGGCTCCCCCGCAGCCGATCCCAGGGGGAATTCAGCCTTTCGGCCCTGGTACAGAAGTTTTCCATGTCTTTCCCATCACTCATGGCGTCGAGCCGTCAACGATCACGAACTTCAACGGTTTCCTGGGCGCAGCTGAGATCCGGGGTCCTTGGAGCGTTTCAGGACCGTCGGCGCCCATTCCCACTCCCCCTACGACGTATGATGCCGATGTGCGGTTCATGTTCGGCGAGTACGTTGGCCTCGACGGACGGCACCGTCAAGGCACCTTCGGTTTTATATGAATCGATCTCTTTGAGGGGCCGGGTGCCCCTGACTTCAACAATTTCAGTAATCAACTGCACGATTTCAGTCCTGGTATTGATGCAACGGGTCTGTTCTGGACCGTTCCGCTTCCGCCAGGTAGCGTGGAGGTCACACCGGGCAACGGTCAGGCGTCGATGAAGGGAGGGAATATTGCGGTGTCTGACTTTTTCACAATCCCGAACAATCTATTGCATGGTGCGATCGAACCGCCGGTGCCGGCGACAGTATCGTTTGCCGTACTCTGGGGTGGGGCGGGAACCCGGATCAAGCTGCGTGACACGGTGAATGGTTTTGCAGGAAATTTCTTGGAGAATACCGCAAGCATTTTGTGGTCCGCGTCCAGCGGTGGACTGCAGTATCAGTCGGGTCCTGCAGGCACGTCCGTCTCTGTCTTTGCCGAAGTAGGGCATGAACGGAACGGATCGTTCTTCCCGTAGGGTTGACATCTCCCGATGTTCTTCAATGTGGACGGGTGGGCTCATGCTTCCGTGCACGCTGCAGAGCGGCGCTCCAAGGACCCTTTTCTTTCTTCCTTCAGCCGATTGACGGGTAGTTATCCTTCGGGAAAAATTGCCAACCCCTCCCCGGTGCTGCGTCATGCGAACGCAACGCTGCTCGATGCGGTGAAAACGCCGCCGGGCACGGTGCAAGCGATTCTCGGGCACTCTTCTGCGGAGATCACTCGCTGAGGTCTACTTACATTCGGTGCCTGCGGATGCTCGCGCGGCGGTGCAGAAGGTCGAGGATTTGCTGATTGGACCAAATGAACTCATGTTGAGCAAATTCCCAAAAGGGGGGAAGTCTGCTAATTCAATGATGGGATTGAGGAAAATTGGTCGGCCCTAGCAGACGATTTCGAACTCTCTTGATGACGTCGAGCGGCTCTGAGTCCGTTTTCCAGCAGTTTACAGCCTGAATCGGCAAAGCACGTTCTCGAACGACAGCTACGCTTAGTTCTGGTTTCCACCCCCATGGGTTTGGCGGCAGAGCTTGCAAAACGTCGGTGGCTCTGCGTTGTCCACCCGGTGCTTGACGGGTTTGAGGGTGCGAAGGTACGCGAACATCGCCTTCAAATCATCATCGGTCAGGTTGCGGAAGTGCCACCAAGGCATGATCTGGTTGAGCTCCCGCGCCTTGACGTAGCCGGTGCGCATAGTCTGAATGAAAACAGCTTCATCATAGTAAGAAATCCCTGATGCGTCCGGCGTAATGTTGGTGCTGGCGACCCGCCCCCAAGGCCCCTCCAAGCTAAATCCCCCCGCGAAATCCATGCCGGTAATATTTTGCCCTTTGGACTGGGGCGTGTGGCAGTCGGTGCATCCCGCGACGCTCACCAAATACTTGCCATACACCGTAGGATTGGAGCGCTCGGGTTCAGGGACAGGCTCCATAACTGGTCGCGGGACATTGCGGATGAGGTATTTCACTGGGAAGATGATTTCGGTTTTGGGCAGGGCCTTGTGCACGGGCGGGATGGAGCGGATATAGACGATGACTGAGGCGAGGTCTTCATCCGACATCACGCGAAGATCCTGGTAAGGCATGAAGGGAAAAAGTGCGCGGTCGTCATGGCCAATACCTTCTCGGATAGCGCGGGCCAGTTGATCGTCGGTCCAATTGCCAGCGCCAGTTTCCGGGTCAGGTGTGATATTGGAAGGGATGACACGGCCGGGAAGACCAGCCAAGGGAAACTCTGCGTAACCAGCGCCCGCTGTTCCCGCAATCAGCGGTGCGTCGTGCTTTTTCCAGTCATGTTCGCCGTGACAACCAAAGCAGTCACTAAGGCTTTCCACCAGATATTGGCCGCGGGCCAGTCGCGTCGGGCTTGCCTCGAACTTGCGCCCGGTTAGCGGACGGGCTTTGGGGCCGATAAAGGGTCTCCAACCGATGGTCAAGGAGATGCCGCCCACTGCGAGCAGGACGATAACCAGCAGAGCAATTCCAATCCATTTCATCTCTCGACCTCTGGGTCAGTCCATGATGCAAGGACAGTAAAAATCATGTCGCGCGACGCGCTTGGCATTGTTGCCCGCGAGTGCCGCTTGCGAATTTTATCCGCCGCCACGGGAATAGTTGGCTCTGAGCCTGCGGGCGAAACATTATAATCCCCTTGTAATTTGCTGCAGATAGGGAACGGATGGGCGGGCACGGAAAGGAAACAGCGATGGATAATGATCGAATAGCCCAAAACCCTCAGGAAGTCTTACCGGCACACCTCACCGTGCCTTAGCGCAATCTTCTTACCCGAAGTTGCTTTTCGCCGGAGATCCCGGAGCCATGGTGTCTCCTGCCTTCGCCGAAAAGTCGCTTGGCGGGCTCAAGAATTACAGGCATTCACTATTAGGATCATCCCAAGCCAGGCTCAACCATTCACGATTGGTTGACCGAATTGCAATCGGCCGCCAGCTCCACGACTCTTCTCCAGACCGCGCGATCAGTAAAGCAAGGCAACAGCGGTAGGCTGCTTGAACGAGTGGGCGAGCACCTGCGCGCGCCCTTTCGCTCTCTGAATCGCGTCAGGTGACAGTTGGCGTTCGATCTCGGCAAGCGATGGCGCATCTTGAATTTGCGGTTCTCCCGCTAACTGCGAGGCGGCGGTCCAGGCATACGCGGCTTCGAGGTCCTTGGGCGCTCCTCGCCCAGCCGCGTACAGGAAGCCCATCATGGCCTCAGCTCTGCGATGCCCTTGCGCCGCGGCCTTCTCGAACCATTCAAGCGCGCTACTGTCGTTTTGTGGGACTCCTTCTCCTTGCCGGTACAAATCACCAAGATTGAATTCTCCCGCGGGCTCTCCGGCCTCCGCCGCTTTGCGGTACCACTCCACAGCCACTGCCAAGTTCCGTGGCACTCCTGAGCCAACGTCATACATGTAACCAATGTTGACTTCTGCCGCCGCATTTCCCTTGCTCGCTGCTTCCTGAAACAGTCGAAGCGCTTCCGCATAGTCCTTACGCACACCGCAACCCTTGAGGTAAAGTTGGCCGAGATCAAACAACCCTACGGGATGTCCCTGTTGTGCGGCTAGCGTGAGCCAGTAAAGTGCTGTGCCGTCATTGCGCGCAACTCCCCATCCCTGCAGATACATCATCGCCAGGTTAACTTGGGCCGGGGCATAGCCTCTGCGTGCTGCCTTTTCAAACCAGTGCTCTGCCTTCTTCAAGTCACTCGGCGTGCCCATGATCGCAGCGATGCCTTGTTTGTTCTCGGAGTACTCTGCGCCGCTTCCCCTCTGCTTTGCATCCGTAATTCCTGATTGCAAGCCGCTCCGGGAGACATCCGCAATGAGGCAGGGCGCGGAGTCGCTGACCTGCATCTGTGGCGCTGGCGTCGCCAAACTGATGAGCGGCGAGGCCAAAAGCAATGCAATTCCGAATCCTGCTTTCATGATTCATCTCCTCATCGAGCCGGCATGGTGGGCCTGCTCCTACTTGTTAAAGTGCAATTCCGCGCTCAATTGGCTCACCCGCGCAAAAATCCTGTTTTCCCGCACTCAGCCCCGAATGTTCCCCATAGGGCTGCGGCGCTCTAACCGGTTTCTTCTTCAATTAGTTGACCTGGAGCAAGCAAGCCGCTATGTTTGGCCACAGCGGTTCGCACCGCGAGGATTTTTTATGGCAGAACTGCCGGCACAGCCTGTCAGTGAGCTACTGGCCAAATGGCGGGCTGGCGACGAGGAATCTTTGCGTCGTTTGGTGCCACTGGTGTACGGCGAGCTTCGCCGAATCGCACACTGCCACTTTCGTAACGAGCGCCATGGTCACACGCTGCAAACCACCGCCCTGGTGCATGAGGCCTACCTCTGCCTCATGAAGCAGCACCCGATGGACTTTCAGAATCGTGAGCATTTCTTTGCGGTCAGCGCCAACTTGATGCGGCAAATTCTCGTCCAATACGCCAGGCGGCGAAATGCTGCGAAGCGAAACGGAGGGAACAGGGTAGCGCTCGATAGCGTAAGACTGGACAGTGTCGTGGCTTTGTTTCCAAAGCAGACTGTGGATCTTGTGGCCCTCGACGAAGCACTGAACGCCCTGGCCAAGCTCGACGCTCAGCAAAGCACCGTAGTCGAGCTGCGTTTCTTTGCCGGTTTGTCCATCGAGGAGACTTCACGCGTGTTGGGAGTTTCTCCAGCAACAATTAAAAGGGACTGGACCACGGCCAGAATCTGGCTATCCCGCCAGATGGGCGCGGGAACTCCCCATGATGAAGCCTGAACGCTGGCAAGAGCTAAGGAACGTGTTATATGACGCGTTGCAGGTTGCGCCAGCGGACCGGCCCGCGTTTCTCGATCGTGCCTGCGCCTCTGACAGCACGCTGCGCCAGGAACTCGAATTGCTGCTCGCAGCCAGCGACGAACTGAGGCCGAGCTTCCTCAAGACTGCCTCGTCGGTTTTGGCAATCAAGCCGGGAACCCGGCTCGATGATTACGAAATTGAGACGCTGATCGGGTCTGGCGGCATGGGCGAGGTCTATCGGGCGCGCGACACTCGTCTCAAACGGGTCGTCGCCATCAAAGTTTTGCCGCAGTTTGTCTCGAATGATCCGGACCGGCTGCGTCGCTTCGAGCACGAGGCGCAAGCTGCCGCCGCGCTGAACCACCCCAACATCGTTGGCATATTCCATCTGGGTACGTATCAGGGCAAGCCGTACATGGTTTTGGAACTGCTGGACGGGCAGAACCTCCGGGAGCAGCTTCGTGCTGGTGCGTTGCCCGTGAGTGAGGTTGTGGATTATGGAGGCCAGATCGCGCACGGCTTGGCAGCCGCTCACGAGAAAGGAATCGTGCACCGCGATTTGAAGCCCGAGAACCTGTTCCTGACCAAGGACGGGCGCGTGAAGATTCTCGATTTTGGTTTGGCGAAACTCACGCAAGTCCAACCGGCCACGGACAGCGATTCTCCCGCCCTCGCCGAAAAAACTGAACCCGGCATGGTGATGGGAACTGTCGGCTACATGGCGCCGGAACAAGTGAGCGGAAGAAAGGCGGATCATCGCGCCGACATTTTTGCGTTCGGAGCAATTTTGTACGAGATGCTTACTGGTAGGCGCGCGTTCCGGAGGCCAACTTCCGCCGAAACTATGAGCTCTATCCTGAACGAAGAGCCTCAGCGCATTTCGCAGATTGTGCCAAGTCTTTCCGCGGCGTTGCAGAGAGTCGTGCAGCGCTGTCTGGAAAAAAATCCGGAGCGGCGTTTCCAATCGGCTTCTGATTTGGGCTTCGCCCTGGAGTCATTGACGGGTTCCCACGAGGTGGTGCCTCTGCCTATAACTCCACCTCTGCGTCTGGAGCCGAAGCTAATGGAAGTTGAGGCGCCGCGGAAAACCGCGAGGCCGTTCTGGCCGATAGGCCTTGTCGCAGTCGTTGTCCTTGCCGCCCTTGCTGCGGGAATCTGGTATTGGGCCACGCCGTCGTCGCCGCCTCATGTCACGGAATACGCTCAGATTACCCACAACGGCTCCATCGGGGGCCTTGCGGGCACGGACGGAAGCAGGCTCTATTTCAATATCTATCCGTCGGGACCAATAGGGCAGGTCGGGATCACCGGAGGAGATATCGCCACGATATCCGCTGGATCGGACTCCCCATTTGTAGCGGACGTGTCCTCCGATGGTGCAAATCTCCTTCTCTCCTCGACTGACGGCATTTTTACTATGGGGGCGGCCGGGGGACCGCTTCGCTTCATCACCAAGAGGATAGGAGTCTTCTCTCCAGCCTGGTCGCCGGACGCAAAGTCCATAGCGTATTCGGACCGGGACGAGAGTCTCAACTCGATGAAAATTGACGGGACAGAAAGCCAGGAGCTCACGAAAAGTGACGGCGCGATTTCGGACATCGCCTGGAGTCCAGACGGCCACCGTATTCGCTTTACTCGGAATCGCGTGCTCTGGGAGATTTCTTCTATGGGCGGAAACCCTCACCCCGTCTTTCCGTTATGGCAGGGGCCTGAGGGACAGTGCTGCGGACGGTGGACTCGCAATGGGGATTTCTACCTGTTTCTCGCCGGGGGCAACAACCAAAGGGGGCCCAATGTTGGAGGCTTCGAGCAGATATGGGCTAGCGACGAACGCCATAGTCTCTTCGGGCAAGCTTCCTCCTCCCCTTATCCGCTGACTTCCGGCCCTATCCACTGGGGTACGCCCATCCCTAGCCGGGACGCGAGGAACATTTTTGCCGTCGGTACCACGCCCCGCGCGGAACTCGCTCGCTTCGATGCGATGTCCAAGCGGATTGAACCTTATCTTGGCGGCATTTCCGCCGAGTTTTTGTCCTTCTCGAAGGATGGACGCCAAATCGCCTATGTAACCTACCCCGATGGCACCCTGTGGCGGGCCAAAGCGGACGGAAGCGAGCGGGTCCAACTTACAAGCCCTCCGATCCGCCCCGCCGTTTGCCGCTGGTCACCCGACGGAACGCAGATTCTCTTCACTGCTAAACGAAATTCGGGGCTCGCTGAGCTTTACACCGTTGCTGCCCAGGGTGGAAGCACGCGCCAACTCCTCCCGGCCGTGGAGGGTACGGGCAAAGAAGACGGCGACTGGTCTCCCGATGGCCGCAGAATCGTGTTTGCGGTCTTTGAGCCGAAAGCATCCCTGGCAATACTCGATGTCGCCAGCGGCAAAGTGCATAGGATACCCGGCTCGGATGAATTGTTTTCGGCTCGCTGGTCTCCGGATGGCCGATTCATCGCGGCCATGACGATTCCGTCGACGACCGAAATCAAACTCTTCGATGTGCAGAATCAGGAATGGTCCACCCTGGCAACGCACCAAGGGGCGTGGGGCTTCCCCACCTGGTCGCGCAACGGAAAGTTCATTTACGTGCTTCGCGGACCGGAACCATGGTCGGTTGATCGCATTTCCGTCCCGGACGGTAAGCAGGAGCGGGTCGTCGATCTGACCGGCACTTATCTCACGGGGAGTGTGGGATTCTGGTTTGGATTGGACGCCAATGATGTTCCCCTTCTGTTTCGCGACAACGGCTCCAGCGACATCTACTCCTTGACCCTGGCCCGGTGATAAAGTGGATGGTGCCGCTCGCGACAATCAGTAGGCTAATAGAGCTTCTCCCCGAGCCCACCAAAACCGTCGTCATGCTAATCGTCTTCGGATCTTTCCGTACTGGTGAAGTGCTGGCGCTGCGCTGGCGTCACATCGAGGCAAACCGCATCACTGTGGAAGAGCGAGTGTACGAAGGTGAATTTGCAGCGGACGTTCGACCCGACCTCCATGCAGGCTTATGAATTAGGCAAGGCTGCAGAAGAGCTTCGTGCAGTGCTGCCGTTGAATCCTGCATCACCACCGGACCTTACAGGAATCGCAGACCGACTCCGGAAGGTGCGCAACTCCCTCAAAGCCGGCGATAAAGAACGGCAACTTTCAATGCTTGTGCTGACGTTGGAAGAGATTCCTAAGACGTTCGCCGGCCAGCGCGCAATATAACGCTCAGCTCCGTTAGTACGGATTACCCATGCATAGATCATTGACAGTGTCGGTCCCGGCTCCGCTTTTAACGGTGAGCGTTATTGTTGATGCCGAAGCAGAACACGCGATTGCTGCCCCGGTCTGATTCGGGTTGTTGCAAACACAGAGTGGCGCCGTAGCCCAGGTATTGGTGAAGCCGTGGGTGCCCGTACCCTTCGAGAGTGTGACCGTTCCCCAGTTGTCCAGGTTTTGCGCGTTCGAAATGTCATGCGCGCGATATGGCCATTCACCAAACCGAAAGGAGGGTGAGTTTGAGCATCAACCGACGAGTCGCTAAAGAAAAATTGCTTTATTCCGTTTGTGCCATTGCTAGGGCCGAACTGAATCGGGCAACCCGCCGTACAGTTTCCTGTCCAGTACAGGTTAGCAATGCTCGTTCCTTGTACCCAAATCAGATCCTCGTCGCCGCTTCCCCGGGTGTCCTCGTTCAACTGAAAATCTGTGCCGCATCCTCCTGTACAACTGCGCCATTGCAAAGCGTTCCCTCGATTCGAGGAACTGTAGTTGGTCATCGCCAAGCCGACGCGACCCAAGTTGACAATGCCGCCGATCTCCAGCAATCGGTTATGGCTCGACAAGCCCGGTCCGAAGCCGTACCCAATCGAGGAGGGCAACGGGAACACAATCCCCCATCCGTATTTCTGCACATGAAATCGTGCGCTACATTGGCGTAGTCAACCACGCGCATCAAGGCGAGAATTGACGTCGTCGTTCCGGAGCCATTGGCCACGCTTGTACATTCGTTGGCAAAAGATGTCGGCGTTGCGGTATTCGGAAACACCAGCGGCTGCGTTCCACCAGAAGCCCCAGCGTAGGTCACCCTTGAATCGACTACAGACGTTACCTGTACCGCGTCGGTGGTCGCCCGGAAAATGGGGATTGAACTGTTCGGGAATCCGCTCTGATTCGTGGTCAGCAGTCCCGTTGGAGGATCGATGTATCCGTAACTTGTGGATTTGGCCGGCAGAGTGATGCAGGTTCCAGCATAGGTGACAGTCGTTCCTGATGTTGTATTCGATGCCCGGGCCTATGCAGACCTTCAGTCCCACGCCCGTGGTTGGCACACTGTAGCCCACCTGTTGCGCCATGCAAGCGACAGCGAGAACAACAACCGAAATTATCAGCAGTTTACGCATCAAGGCTCAAACACCACCTGTGGCAAGCCACCACATCCAGTTCGCTAATCAGATCATGACGGAGATTGACCGCATGTGGCCAACGAAGTGACGGGCCGCCACAATGTCGCGTGTCTCGGTGAGCCACGTCACAGCGTTTAAGTCGCGAGTTTGGCGATAATCTCTTGTGCCGATGGTTCGATGAAGTACAAAACTTAAAATGTTCTTCAAGTCTTGCGCACGGCTTGTAATGTGCCTATGCTTTTTCGCAATCGGATAGACCTACAATTCGTGAGCCCGGAATTGCCGCTCTTGCGTTCCGGGCTTTTTAACCCCGTTCGGAGTAAAAACTTCCAAGCGAGGAGAATTATGCAGCCCACCCAGCCAGTCCTGCGACATGAATTGATCCTCCAAATGAAGCGCAACGAGAGAACAGCAGAAGAACGCAAGCTGCAATTGCTAAAGGAGCGTCTTCAGGCCACAGAGAGGCAACTACAAGCCGTTCGTGCCGCCTAGGGAAATTACCTGCTTAATTGACGTTGCACCACTTTGTGTGAACGCGTATCGTCCTACGTCAATAGAGCGAAACAATAGCTGTCGTGACCCGGAATTTCACGAAGGGGATTCCGGGCCTTCCTGTCTTTTTAGTTATCGCCCCTGCTAACTGACGCCGTGGAATCCTGCAAGCATCAGCTCAAGCGCCCACCTGAGCAACTGGTGGACGCCACTGGCGAGACCGTCCTGATATACGTATGCCTGACTTGCGGACTTCAATTTGGCCTAAGCCTCAACTCGCAAGATGAAGTCGGGCGCATGGTTGTTCTCCCACCCGCTGGGAGATGTGCCTAGCAATTTAGGGGATTGCACTATTTGCGGTGCACGTGTACGCTCCGCGCGACCCTAGATTTCATCGGCCTCGGAGGTCCCCCATGGAGGCAATACTAAAACTCATCGGCTCCGATGATGGGCAAGACATCGCTGAGTACGCCGTGATGCTGGC
>Ga0066903_100004600_pt1 | contig 11717 bp, 9 predicted proteins | sample PanSoiMetaGPlot1_FD_67491 | JGI IMG/M metagenome (GOLD analysis project Ga0066903, IMG submission 67491) | Tropical forest soil microbial communities from Panama analyzed to predict greenhouse gas emissions - Panama Soil - Plot 1 (version 2) | ecosystem: Environmental > Terrestrial > Soil >...
CCCCTATCGGGCTCTCAGGGAGAAACTCCCCATGGTCATGGTCGGGCACGCCTATTACCCGGCCCTGCAGGGGAAAGCGCCCGCTCCCGCCACCCTCTCCCCGCTGATGGTGGAAAGCCTTCTGCGCGGGAAGATCGCGTTCGAGGGCATCATCCTGACCGATGATCTGGAGATGGGAGCTATCGACCAGCAGCAGGACCCCGTGGCGGTGGTCCTCCAGGCGCTGGAGGCGGGAAGCGATCTGGTGATGTACTGCAAGGACTGGGATCGGGTGGAGAAGGCGCACGCCGGATTGCGCCGCGCGCTCGCCAAAGGCTCTCTTTCCCGGCGTCGGGTGGAGGCGTCGCTGCGCCGGATCTTCCGCGTCAAGGAAGATCTGAAAGCGGGCACGGCCCTGCCCGAGTTCGACGCCGACCGCTTCCAGCAGGTCTGCAGCGCCTTGAAGTCTCTCGAGACTCCCCCGGCCTGAGCCGTCAGTCCAGGCTCTGCTTGCCCGTCAGCCGCCGGAAGATTTCCAGGTACTTCTCGCGCGTCCCGGCAATCACCTCGTCGGGAAGACCCGGCACGGGCGGCTGCTTGTTCCAGGAAATCCTCTCGAGGTAGTCGCGCACGAACTGCTTGTCGAACGAGTTCTGTCCCCTGCCGGGCGCGTAGTCGGCGGCCGGCCAGAAGCGCGACGAATCGGGAGTGAGCACCTCATCCGCCAGGATGATGGCGCCGTCCAGCAGGCCGAACTCCAGCTTCGTGTCGGCGATCAGGATGCCGGCGGTCTCGGCGTGCCGGCAGGCGGCGCGGTAGATGGCGAGGCTCAGGTCCCGCAAGCGCCGGGCCGCTTCCCTTCCCACCAGGCTCTCGAGCGCGTCGAAGGAGATGTTCTCGTCGTGCCCGCTGGTGGCCTTCGTGGAGGGAGTGAAGATGGGCTCGGGCAGCCGGCTCGATTCCTGCAGCCCGGCCGGCAGAGGAACGCCGGACACCGAGCGCGTCTTCTGGTATTCCTTCCATCCCGACCCGGCCAGGTAGCCGCGCACGACGCACTCGGCGGGAAACATGCTCGCCTTCTTCGCCAGCACCGAGCGCCCCGCCAGCACCTCCTGGTGCTTCCGGAGGGGAGACGGGAAATCGCCCACGCGGCTGGCGAGAACGTGATTCGGGACGATGTCGCGTGTCTTCTCGAACCAGAACAGCGAGAGCTGGTTCAGCACCCTTCCCTTGTCGGGGATGCCGTCGGGCAGCACATAGTCGAACGCCGAGATCCTGTCGGTAGCGACGATCAGGAGCGTTCCGTCGATCTCGTAGATGTCGCGCACTTTTCCCCGGCTCACCAGGGGGATTCCCGGCAGCCGTGTCTCGCGAATGACCGATTCGCGCAGCATGAGAGCCTCCGCTCGAGTTGGAAAGGCGGGATTCTAACCGCCCCCCGGCGGAGCGTCAATGCCGGATTTTCGCGCCGCGCAGCTCCCCCGGGGTCGGGTGAGGCACCGGGTCGGGGCGCCTCGGCGGAGCCTCCAGGATGGATGAGCGGGGCTCGAAGTCGCGGTTCAGGATTTTTCGCTCGACCCTGCCCAGCAGAGTGAGAGCGAGGAAGATGATGCCGGTGCCCACCAGGGCCAGGAGATGGAATCCCGAGCCGATGAGGAGACCGACGGAGGCGACCACCCAGATGAGGGCGGCGGTGGTGAGACCGGCGATTTGCCCGCGCGACTGGATGATGGCCCCCGCTCCCAAAAAGCCGATCCCGGTCACGACCTGCGCCGCCACGCGGCCCGGATCGCCCGGCCGGGTGGCGGAGAGGCCGCTCGCCAGCAACGAGACGAACATGAAGTAGGTCGAGCCGAGGCAGATGAGGATGTTGGTGCGGAAGCCCGCCGGCTTGCGCTTGAGCTCGCGCTCGGCGCCGATGATCCCGCCGCACAGAATCGCGATGCCCGACTTGAGCAGGAAATCGTTCAGCAGCTGGGATTCATGGGAGAGCTCGGGAAGCATGGCGTTCCTCCGGCGCGGGCGGGCGCATTCAATGTAGGCTCCGCGCGGACGGCGGGCAACTCAATCGGGCCCGCGCGCCGCAGGCGTGAAGGGGCGCGCGAGTCCCTCCTGCGCCGCCTCCAGCGACGTCGTCATCCTTCCCTCCAGGCGCACCTCGCTCTTGTCGCGCAGCGCGGCGGCGGCCCGGTAGTGCGCCAGGGCCTCCTCGCGCTTGCCCGTCTGGTCCAGGATCTGCCCCGACCAGACCTGGCTCCAGGCAATCTCCATCAGATGGGTCCGATCGCCCATCCGGATCACGGTCTCGTACTCGCCGAGAGCATCCTCCAGCCGGCCGCGCACGTGCATCGCCTGGGCCAGCCAGAAGTGCGATTCGAGGTCTGTCCCGTCGAGGGCCACCGCCTCGCGGAAGGTCCTCTCCGCCTCCTCCTCGCGCCCCGAGGTCAACAGGCCGCGACCCTTGGCGACCAGGTAGGGTACGGTCTCCTCCATGACGACGGTCTGCGCGACCGACCTGGGCAGGCCCGCACCCCTCGTCAGGGAAAGCCTCTCCTTCCACTCCGATTCCGCCGAGCGCAGGCTGATCCCGTAGATCGCCTCGAAGCGCGAGAGATTCCGCGCCAGCGCCTCGGGGCCGGGGTCGTTCTCCATCTCGGTATAGGCGGTCCGCAATTTCTCCCAGCCGTAGCGGTCCTGCAGGTAGTTGGTGAAGCAGGCCGCCTCCGGGTAGGCGATGCGGGGCCGCGTGATGTCCTCGCCGAAGCTGGTGTATTCCATCAGATCGGAAAGCGGGATGAGCGCGCTCTCCCGCAGGAACGCACGGCACCAGTCCTCCACACTCGCCCGGTACTTCCCGGCATTGTCGAAGCTTTTCTCACGCGAGGTCGCCAGCCCCTCGGCGAACAGCACCGGCGGCGATCCGATCTGACCGGCCACCAGGTGGACCAGCTCATGGTACGGATCGATGCGGCGCCGCGTTCCGTACACCTCCACGATGGTCCTTCCGTAGGCCCAGCCGTCGGCCTTGTTGCCGGTCAGCTTGCGCGCCGTCTCGGCGTCGGGATAGAAGAAGACGATCGACTTGCCGGAGAGCGTGACCTGGAACTCCTTCTGGAGCCGCTCCAGGATCTTCTCGCGCTGCGGGCGGATGCGCTCCATGTCCTTCTCGGCGTCCGAGCCGGGAAAGTAATAGAAGATGAACGATTCGCTCTCGCGCACCTTGAAGGGAGGATAGACCCTCCCCTCCCACTCGAGGCCCTGGCGGCCCAGATGGGACGGCTGCAGGAGGTAATCGCCGCGATAGGGCGCCAGGAAGGGAAACTCCTGCGTCTGGCGGAAGGCGATCCCCTCCCCGCCCGTCGCCTCCAGCTCGACGCGCAGGTTTCCGTGGTCCGGGCGCACGAAATAGTCGAACGAGAACTCACCCGACAGGCGAGGCGGAAGAAGAATCGGATAGGTCACTTCCCAGATCACGCCGGAGGCCGTGTTCGCGTAGTAGGTCCTGACCTTCAGCGCCAGGCTGAGCGCGGTGGGCTCGGCATTGCGCACCTTCAGGCGCAGCGAGTTCCTTCCCCAGGCGACATGGCCGAACGTGGCCGGCTCGATGATGGCGCCGGAGGTCGCGCTCTGGGGTTCCGCCGCCACGGCGGCGGGCGTGCTGCAGGGGATGGCCGCGAGCATCAAGGCGGCGGGAGCACAAGCTGCAAGGGGTCTCACGCGCCGATTGTACCCGTTTCATCGCGCTTGCGGCGCCTGCTCCGGCGCGCGCCAAAGGCGCCCGGCCGAGCTCTGGATTCAGGGAGGAGGCGGCGGAGCGGACGCTCCGGGCCCCGCCGGCCCCTGCGTCCGGTGGGCCGGATTCAGGTCCAGGACATAGGCGACCGGCACGGAGGAGCGGTGCTGCGGATCCGTCAGCATCGTCGCGTCGGCCCAGGGATTCGCCTGGGCGATCTCCGTAAAGACGGGCAGGAAGGCGCGCTGGTTCTCCATCACGAACTCCTGCCTGCCGCCGGCGCCCGGCAGGCTGCGCCAGTCAGCCTTCTGCGGATCGTGCTGCAGCGTGACGCGCTCGCGCTGCGCGAAGGTCAGGAACTGGAGCGTCTCGGGCTCCTCGGTATAGAAGATGTGGACCGGGTGATCGGTCGCCGCGCCCGCCGCATACAGACCCATGATGGTCTGCGGCGCCGCGAAATAGAACATGGCCTTGGGAGAGCGGCCGGCGCTCAGGAAGTACTGCTCGAATCCCAGGACCGCCGCTCCGGCGAGCAGCGCGCCGGTGACCGCGGCGGCCAGGGCGTGCGGCGACGCGCCGCGCAAGGCCAGGCGGATCTCCTCCAGGGCCAGCGCCCCCATCAGGCACAGCAGGGGGAGCAATCCGATCAGACGGGTCAGGCTCGGCCCGGCGAGACCGACGGTCACAAGCGTGGTGGCGAACAGCAGCAGGAGAACGCCCTCCCCTTCGGAGCGCCGGCGGATCAGCCTGACCCAGCTGGCGGCGAACCCCAGAGCCATCAGCGTGGCGGAGACGACGCTCTCCGGCGTCCGGCCCACCGCCGCATAGACCAGGCTCACGCCGTCGCCGAAGTACCAGCGCGACTGCATCACGCCGTACTTGGCCGGGTAGGCGACCGGCATGACGAGCGAGAAGAAGAGATTCTGCCCGATCGAGGCGTCGGGCGTCTGGGTCAGCACGTACGCGCCTCTCGCCAGGTACGCCGCGGGGCCCGCGGAGAAGACCCAGAGCTGAGGAATCATGAGCACGGTGAAGCTGCCCGCCGTCAGAGCGGTCTCCTTCCAGCTCATGGGAGGCGATCCGGCCAGACGGCTTCGCAGGAGCGCCCACAGGAGAAAGGCGAGAGGAACGACGCGGAAGCTGGTATAGCTGTACATGCCGGCGGCGAGCAGTGCGCCGGTCAGCGCGAACATCGCCGGCTTGCGCCCGCGCAGCGCCCGCGCGAAGGAGACCATGCCGGCCAGCAGCAGCACGGGCAGCAGGATGTTCCGTAATCCCACGCGGCTGTAGAGAAGGTGCCACGGGGACACGCTCAGCAGGAACGCCGCGCCCAGACCCACGCGCCGGCTGAACAGCTCCGCCCCCGCCCGCTCGATCAGGATGATGGCACCCAGCGCGCACAGCAGCGAGAGCAGGCGCAGGGAGGCCATGGTCGGGCCCATGAGGGAGATGAGCGGCATCAGGAGAAGGTGGTAGAGCGTCTCACGCGCGACGCCGATGCTCGAGAAGGGCGCGATCCGCTCCCCGGCGAGGAACCGGCAGGCAATGAGCCCTTCGATCCCCTCGTCATTGTTCAGTCCCCAGGGAATCGCCTGGATCTGCCAGCGGCGGAGCACGAATCCCGCCGCGAGAATGCCGAGCATGGCGAAAGCACTCCAGCGCCGCGAGAGATCGGCTTCCACCTCAAGGGCGGGCGCGGCGCGCGCCAGCGTCCACAGCCAGATGCTCACGCCCGCGAGCAGGAGGGCCGCGCCCGCGAGGGGAAGCCGGGCGAAGACGATGAGGCTCTCACCCGCAAGGGAGAGCGCCAGCGCCCCCAGCGTAGTCAGCACCCTCCGGCTCATCGCAGATATCCCAGCGAGCGCAGCCGTTCCTTCATCGCCTCGGTGAGCTCGGAAGCCTCCTCGCGCGACGGCCCCGCGCTGCGCCACAGGAAATATCCCACCTCGCGTCCGCCGGCCATCTCCGGCTTGGCCAGCAGCTCGGCCGGAGGCGTGCCCGCCAGGGTGAAGGGAACGACGGGAGGCGTCTTGCGCGCCGCCCCCAGGAAGATGCGTTCCCGCACGATCTTTCCGTCCACCTCCAGGGAGAAGCCCACCCCCGCGTCTTTGGGCTCGATCATGAACGAAAGACCTCCCGAGCGGGTCACCCCCTCCAGATCGAAATCGATGCGCTTGCCCCGCTCGATGCGGTGGCGTCCCGCCTCGGGAAACAGGGGGACCATGGCGGTGATCGTTCCCTCCGTCTCGATCGACCCGGAGAACCGGTGCGCCGATCCGTCGGATGCCCAGCGCAGGTTCCAGCCTCCGTCCAGGACCTCGGTCTGCTCGAACAACGCCTGCTCCATGCTCAAGGCCTGCTCCGGGCGCCGGCTCCAGAGATTGGTCGTCTCGCCCGGGTCCGCGCGCAGATCGTAAAGCTCTCGCGAGTTGCTCTCCAATCCGACGATCAGCTTGGCCTGCCCGCTGCGGTACGACTTCCGGTAGGCGTCGAAGCGGATCGTCTCGCTGATGGCGCTGCGCTCCGCTCCCCGCTGGCCGGAGAGGAGCCCGGCCAGCGACTCGCCCTGGACTCCGCGCGGAGCCGGGATGCCGGCCAGCGAGCAGAGGGTGGGAAAAACATCGATGCTGCGCACCTGCTCCGCCACCCGGCGCGCCGGCCCCGCCTTGCGCAGATCCGCCACCAGGAGCGGCACGCGCGTCACCTCGTCGTAGAGATTGCGGCCATGGCCGAGCAGGCCGTGCTCCTTGAACTCCTCGCCGTGGTCGGCAAGCACCACCACGACGCTGTTGGCTTCCTCCCCGGCGCGCCGCAGTCCCTCGAGGAGCCGGCCGATCTGGAAGTCAGTGTAGGCGATCTCGCCATCGTACAGGTCCTCCAGATGCTGGCGGTCGGGCGCGGCGAGATCCTTTCCGGGCAGGGCGTACTGGGAGAAGCTGCTGTAGCGGCCGGTGATCGATCCGGAGTAGGCGCCGGTGAAGCGCGTGCTGAAGGGCGCCGGGGGATCGTAGTCCCAGTGCGGGTCGAAGTAATGGACGAAGAGGAAGAAGGGGCGGCCCGGCAGCGCGACGACCTGCTCCAGGGCTTTGGCGGTGACCTGCTCCGCGCGCGGCTCCAGTCCCGCCTCGAACCGGTAGGCTTTCGCCAGATTGAAATCCTCGAACCGATCGAAGCCGCGCGCAAAGCCGAAGGGGCTGTCGACGTAGATGTGGCTGACCACCGCCGCGGTGGCGTATCCCGCGCTCTTCAGCGTCTCGGCCAGAGTGGGAACGGAATCCGCCAGCCGCATGCCGTCGTTCTCGACGCGATGGCTCGACGGGAGCCTTCCCGTGAGAATCGCCATGGCCGCGGGCAGCGTCCAGGGCGCGGCGCTGACGGCCTGCTCGAAGAGCACGCCGCGCTGCGCCAGCGCGTCGAGGGTGGGCGAGGTCGGCCGCGCGTAGCCGTAGGCATGCAGATGATCCCGGCGCAACGTGTCGATCAGGATGAGAACGAGATTCGGCGGCTTGCCGCCGGCGCGGCGGCAGGTGACGGACGGCATCAGCAGCAGGAGCAGGAGAGCGAGGCCTTGGAGCCTACGAGCGACCATCGAAGGCCATCCGGCCCCCCACCAGGGTCAGAATCGGCGCCCCTTTCAGCTGCCAGCCGTCGTACGGCGCGTTGCGGCTCTTGGAGCGGAACTCGCTCACCCGCACCTCGACCCGCTTGTCCAGATCGAGCACCGTGATGTCGGCGCTCGCGCCGATGGCCAGCGTGCCGCGCGGCAGGTTGAGGATGCGCGCCGGGCCGGTGGTGAAGAGCGCGATCAGGCGGTGAAGGTCCACCCGCCCCGCGTGCAGGAGGCGATCCAGCGCGATGGAGACGGCGGTCTCCAGCCCCAGGATGCCGAAGGGGGCCTGATCGAACTCCATCTCCTTCTCCACCGGGTTGTGCGGCGCATGATCGGAGGCGATGGCGTCCACCGTGCCGTCCTCGATCCCCGTCAGCAGGGCCAGCCGATCCGCCTCCTCCCGCAGGGGCGGGTTCATCTTGGTGTTGGTGTCGTAGCCGCTGTGGACGACCGCCGCGTCGGTCAGGGCCAGATGGTGCGGCGTCACCTCGCAGGTGGCGCGTATTCCCGCCGCCTTGGCCCGGCGGATCAGATCCAGGCTGCGCTGCGTGGAGAGGTGCGCGATGTGGATCCGGCCGCCGGTCATCTCCGCCAGGATGCAGTCGCGCGCGACCATGATGTCCTCGGACGCCGCCGGAACGCCCCGCAGCCCGAGCACGGTGGAGTGATACCCCTCGTGCATCACGCCGCCGTGCGAGAGCGTGCGCTCCTCGCAATGATCGATGACCGCGATGTCGAAGATCTTCGTGTACTCCAGCGCCATGCGCATCAGGTGGGAGGAGGAGACCGGGTGCCCGTCGTCGGACACCGCCACGATCCCGCTCTTCACCATGTCGCCGATCTCCGCCAGCTCCTCCCCTTTCCCCTGCTTGCTGATGCATCCGATGGGAAAGACGTTGACCGTGGCGCGCTCCTTCGCCTGCGAGACGATGTACTCGGTGATGCCCTGATTGTCGTTCCAGGGATCGGTGTTGGGCATCACGGCGATGGAGGTGAATCCGCCGGCCGCCGCCGCGGCGCTGCCCGTCTCCATCGTCTCCTCGTCCTCGCGCCCCGGCTCGCGCAGGTGCACGTGCATGTCGATGAATCCGGGGGCTACGATCTTGCCCGCCAGGTCGAGCACCTTGGCGTTGTCGGGCGGGATGCTTCCGCCCACTCTGGCGATCTTGCCGTCTTTCACCAGGACGTCGCCGACCGCGTCGACCTTCGCCGCCGGGTCGACCACCCGGGCCCCCTTAAGCAGCCAGTTCACCGACCGCGCCTCCCGACAAGAGATAGAGCACCGCCATGCGCACGGCCACCCCGTTGGTGACCTGCTCGAGAATGACCGAGGTCGATCCGTCGGCCACGTCGGCGGCGATTTCCACGCCCCGGTTCATCGGACCCGGGTGCATCACGATGGCGTCCGGCTTGGCCTGGCGCAGCCGCTCGAAGGTCAATCCATAGAGATGGAAGTATTCGCGCAGCGACGGGAAGGCTCCGTGCACCATCCTCTCCTTCTGCACGCGCAGCATCATCACCACGTCCGCCCCTTCCAGCGCGGCGTCCATCTGCGTCTCCACCGCCACGTCCAGCTTCTCCAGCCCCGGCGGGACGAGGGTGGGCGGCCCGCTGACCCGGACCTTCGCGCCCAGCTTGCGCAGCAGGAAAATGTTCGAGCGCACCACGCGGCTGTGAAGCAGGTCGCCGACGATGGCCACTTCCAGCCCCTCGATGCGACCTTTCTTCTGGCGCATGGTGAACGCGTCCAGCAGCGCCTGCGTCGGATGCTCGTGCGCCCCGTCCCCCGCGTTCACGATGCTCGCCCGGCAGACTTTCGACAGCAGATGGGGCGCGCCGGCGGCGGGATGCCGCAGGACGATCACGTCCGGCGCCATCGCTTCCAGGTTCCTGGCCGTGTCAACGAGCGACTCCCCCTTGGAGACGCTGCTGCTCGACGCGGCCAGGTTCAGCGAGTCGGCGGACAGGCGCTTCTGCGCGATCTCGAAGGACGAGCGCGTGCGCGTGGACGGCTCCATGAAGAGATTCACGATGGTGCGGCCGCGCAGCGTCGGCACCTTCTTGATGGGACGCTTCGAGATCTCCAGGAAGGACTCCGCCGTGTCGAGGATGAGGCGTATCTCGTCGCTCTCCAGGGGCTCGATGCCGAGCAGGTGCTTGTGCCGCAGCCGGAACCCCGCCTCGGGAGTCATGCGCGCTTCGAGCCCCCTTCCGCCTTGCGGCTGGTGGTCCCCTCGCGCACGATGTGCACCTCGTCCCTTCCGTCCTCCTCCTTCAGGTGGACCTCCACCGACTCCTCGCGCGCGGTGGGCAGGTTCTTGCCCACGTAGTCCGCCCGGATGGGAAGCTCGCGGTGCCCCCGATCGACCAGCACCGCCAGCTGGATGCAGCTGGGCCTGCCGAAATCGATGATCCCGTCGAGCGCGGCCCGGATGGTGCGCCCGGTGAAGAGCACGTCGTCGACCAGGATGATTTTCTTCCCGTCGATGGGGAAGTGGATGTGCGTGGCCTTGAGCAGGGCGTGCGGTCCGATGGTCGTCGCGTCGTCCCGATAGAGGGTGATGTCGAGAACCCCGACCGGGATGGACACGTTCTCGATCTCGCGGATCTTGAGAGCCAGCCTCTCGGCCAGGGGAACGCCGCGGCTGCGGATCCCGACGAGGACCAGACTCTCGAGATCGCGGTTCTTTTCCAGGATCTCGTGGGCCATGCGGGTCAAGGTACGATCGATCTTCCCCTCGTCCATCACGAGCGCATCGTTGGAAGTGGGCATTGTCTGCGTCCTGTGGAAGTCCCGGCCGGGCGGGCAAAAAAAAACCCCGCCGCGAAGGCTAGGGTCTCGTCGTGCTTCCGGTCATGGCGCGTTCCCTTTCTGATCTCTCCGGATCAGATTCAAGGTGAAGGGGCTTCATCTTACCATGCGCATCGGACCTGTCAAGGGGAGGCGGCGCTGGGCGCGGGCGGCTCCGACACGCGGCTCCTCTCGTAGGACGGGATCAGCAGCAGCGGCTTGCCGGAGAGCGACGCGTCCTGGAAGACGCGCGTGAGAGGGTGTCCGTCCATGTCCTTGCCGACCGGCAGTCGCAGGTAGTAGAGCAGGGTCGGCGTCACATCCAGCACCGACGCCTTGCCCAGCGGCTTGCCGTGGGCGACACCGGGGCCCGCCATCATCAGCAGCCCGTCCGGCGCGCGATCGTGATAGCCCGACTCGAAGCGGTCTCCTTCCAGCGCCAGCAGGAGGCGCCGCCCCAGCGGCAAAGGCTCGATGCCGTGCGGAGAGACCACCAGCATCAGGGCCGGCTCCCATTCCGGGTGAAGCCGCGCGATGTCGGCGCCGACCGAGAGGAAGCGCCCGATCCATTCGTCCAGAAAGCGGTAATACCCCTCGAGCACGCGCCCGTACTTCTCGACCTCCGGTCGCGGCACGTCGCCGAAGCTCGCGGGCATGGCGAACTTGAGGAAGCGGTGCGAGATCCGATCCAGCCCCGGCAGCAGAAAGGCCAGCCCGCGAACCTCCGGATCGCGCCAGGCCGCCAGGGCGGCGTCGGCCACCGCCCTGTCTTCCTGCAAGGCGCGGCTCAGCTCCTCCCGCAGCTCACGCGTCTCCGGCGGCGTCGGAACATCGGGATTCAGGAAGCGATCCAGGGACATCCCGTCACCGTGCCCGCCTGCCGCGGCCGGGGTGGCGCCCACGATCAGCCGGGACGGGTAATCGAGCCGATCCAGGATCTGGATCCAGGTCAGGGCCCGCGCTTCGGCAAAGCTCTGCTCGGTGACCGACCATCCGGCGAGCGGGGCGAGGTGCCGGAAGAAGAGACCGCGGGGTGCCAGCCGGATCTCGGCGACCCCGAAAGGAAGATCGTAGCGAAAGGTGTCCAGCAGGCGGTGCTTGAAAGGCAGCTTGCCGGTGAGCAGGCTCTCCCACGTGGCGCTCGACCCGCACGGCCGGAACGAGGCGAGGCGCCCGTGCGCCCCCTGCTGCAGCAGCTTTGCCAGGGACGGAAGCTTGCCCTGGGCCACCATCGGCAGGATCTGATCGAGCGTGGCCCCCTCGATGCCCATCACCAGCAGGCGCGGGGCGTCGGCCGGCGGGGAGACCAGCTCGGGGGTGTACGGAGACGGAGCGGGCACCGAGGCGACGCCGCGCAGGCCCAGAAGCGCGCAGGGCAAAAGGACCCCCGCCCCCCCGCAGATCGCCTGGGCCGCGAAGCGGCCCGGCCATTTCCTCAGGAGGGAGGTGGCGAGGAATGCGATGCTCGCGAGGGTGAGCAGCGACGCGCAGGCGCGCAGCCGCGTCCCAATGGCCGCCGGGATCACGGCCTCGAGCAGATCGGCGTTGTACCAGTACACCGCCGAGACGACGAGCAGGTTGGCGCCGGCGAAGCCCAGGAGATA
>Ga0066903_100004601_pt1 | contig 11716 bp, 8 predicted proteins | sample PanSoiMetaGPlot1_FD_67491 | JGI IMG/M metagenome (GOLD analysis project Ga0066903, IMG submission 67491) | Tropical forest soil microbial communities from Panama analyzed to predict greenhouse gas emissions - Panama Soil - Plot 1 (version 2) | ecosystem: Environmental > Terrestrial > Soil >...
CTGATCTACATCGACCTCCACCTCGTGCACGAGGTCACCTCGCCGCAGGCCTTCGACGGCCTGCGGATGGAGGGGCGGCCCGTGCGCCGCCCGGACAAGACCGTTGCGACGGCCGACCACAACGTCCCGACCGACGGCACGCCCGCCGCGCGGATGATCGCGGACGAGCTCTCTCGGATCCAGGTCGAGACCCTGGAGCGCAACTGCGAGGAGTTCGGCATCCCGCTCTACTCGCTGGGCTCGGACCGCCAGGGGATCGTCCACGTGATCGGGCCCGAGCTCGGCATCACGCAGCCCGGCATGACGATCGTCTGCGGCGACAGCCACACCTCCACGCACGGCGCCTTCGGCGCGCTGGCGTTCGGCATCGGCACCTCCGAGGTCGAGCACGTCCTGGCGACCCAGTGCCTGGTCCAGCGCGGGCCCAAGACGATGCGGATCGACTACTCCGGTGAGCTGGGCATGGGCGTCACCGCCAAGGACCTCATCCTGGCCACGATCGGGCGCCTCGGTGTCAGCGGCATGGTCGGGCACGCGGTCGAATACGCGGGGGAGACGATTCGCGGCCTCTCGATGGAGAACCGGATGACGATCTGCAACATGACCATCGAGGGCGGCGGTCGCGCAGGCATGATCGCGCCCGACGACACGACCTTCGAATGGGTCTCCGGGCGCCCCGGCGCCCCGGATGACTTCGACGCGGCCGTCGCCGCCTGGCGCGAGCTGCCGACCGACGACGGTGCCGAGTTCGACACCGAGGTCGAGATCGATGCCGCGGCCATCTCCCCGATGGTCACGTGGGGCACGAATCCCGGCATGGTCACCCAGGTCACCGACGCCGTCCCGGATCCCGTTTCCTGGGGCGAAGACCCGGCCGACCGCGAGGCGGCCGAGCGGGCGCTGGCGTACATGGCCCTGGACCCCGGAACGCCGATGACGGACATCGCGCTGGACCGGGTCTTCATCGGCTCTTGCACCAACTCGAGGATTCAGGACCTGCGCGAGGCGGCCGCCATGGTCGACGGGCGACAGGTTGCCGGCTCGGTCCGTGCGATGGTCGTACCGGGCTCGCAGCAGGTGAAGGCGCAGGCGGAAGCGGAGGGCCTCCACGACGTCTTCCGTTCCGCCGGATTCGAATGGCGTACGGCCGGCTGCTCGATGTGCCTGGGCATGAACCCGGACATCCTCGACGAGGGCGAGCGCTGCGCCTCCACCTCGAACCGCAACTTCGAGGGGCGCCAGGGACGCGGCGGCCGCACGCACCTGGTCAGCCCGAAGATGGCCGCCGCAGCGGCGATCGAGGGGAGCTTCGTCGACATCAGGGATTGGAGCTGAGATGAGACCCGTGGACGTCATCGAGGGCAAGGTCTCGGTGCTCGAGCGCGCCGACGTCGACACCGACCAGATCATCCCCAAGCAGTTCCTCAAGCGGGTCGAGCGCACCGGCTTCGGCGAGTTCCTCTTCTACGACTGGTTCCGCTCCGGGGAGCTGGAGCTCGAGCGCAACCCGATCCTGGTCGCGGGGCGGAACTTCGGCTCCGGATCCTCCCGCGAGCATGCGGTGTGGGCGATCCAGGACTTCGGGTTCGAGGCGGTCGTCGCGCCGTCGTTCGCCGACATCTTCTACGGGAACAGCATGAAGAACGGCCTGCTTCCGGTGATCCTGCCCGAGGACGCCTGTCGCGAGCTGGCGGCGGCGGGTGAGGGCAGGATCGACGTCGACGACCAGACCGTGACCTTCGCCGGCGGCGTGGTCGAGTTCGAGATCGACGAGGAGACCAAGCACCGCCTCATGCACGGCCTGGACGACATCGGCATCACCCTCAAGGACGAAGGGGCGATCACTGCCTTCGAGCAAGGCGGCGGTGCCGACCGCGGCCCCGTCACCACGGCGCTGTGAGTCCCGACGCCGAGCAGCACCGCGAGTGGGACGCGGACACCTACGACCGAGTCTCCGATATCCAGGAGGACTGGTCGCGCGCCGTCATCGACCGGCTCGACCTGAAGGGGGACGAGACCGTGCTCGACGCCGGCTGCGGGAGCGGCCGGGTCACGAGGCTCCTGCTGGAGCGCCTCCCCGAGGGCCGGGTCATCGGCGTCGACGTCTCGAAGTCGATGATCGACAAGGCCCGCGAGACGCTTCCCGAGATGACGGAGTTCTTTGCCTCCGACCTGCTCGACCTGCAGCTGGACGAAGCCGTCGATGCGGTCTTCTCCAACGCGACCTTCCACTGGATCCTCGACCACCGGACGCTGTTCGAGCGCCTCCATGCCGCGCTGCGGCCGGGCGGCCGCATGGAGGCGCAGTGCGGCGGCATCGGCAACCTCGACGAGTTCCTGAACTCGCTGGAGAACGTCAACGGCGACGAGCGGTTCGCGCCCTACGTGCGCGGTATCGCCAACACGTGGAACTTCGCGTCCCCCGGCGACACCGAGCTGCGCCTCACCCTGGCGGGCTTCGTCGACGAGCGGTGCTGGCTGGAGGAGCGGATCGAGAAGCCGCGCGAGCCGCGCGAGTTCCTGCGGACGGTGTGCGTGCGCCAGCACCTGGAACGGCTGCCCGAGAAGCTGCGCGGGCCCTACCTGGACGCGGTGCTCGAGTACATCCCGCGACCGCTGACGCTCGACTACATGCGCCTCAACATCTCGGCCCGCAGGCCCGAGGCCTAGTTCCCGCCGCCGTCGGCCTGACGGAAAGCGCGGCGCAGCTTGTGGGCGACCCGGCCGGGGTGGCCCAGCGCCTCGTCGCCCGACACGTCGCGGCCCTCGGTGTCCTGTGCCGAGGCGTTCGGGCCCGGCGGTGGCGGCGTCGAGTTCGGGCCGTGCTTGTAGCGCCACAGGATCGCGTCGAGGCGCTGCTGGGGGACCTGATCGAGCGCGTTGAGGGGCAGGCCCCTGGAGGCTCGCCTGTTCGCCGCGGTATTCGGGTTGGTGGCGGTCACGCTGACCTTCGGCTTGATCGCGTTGTACGGGGCGGCGTTCACCGGCTTCGGCGTCATCGCGTCGTACAGCGGCACCGCCAGATGCTCGGCCAGGTTGAGCGGCTTCATCCCGATGATCTTCTCGGTGGTCCGCAGGAACGAGAGCTGGTCGTAGCGGTCGTGGACCACGGCGCCCTTCTGGGTGTAGGGGCTGATCACCATGGCGGGTATCCGGTGGGCGTCGACATGGTCGGCGCCGTCCTGGGAGTCGTCCTCCATCACCAGGATCAGCGAGCTCTTCCAGATCTTCGAGTGCGAGATCTCCTGGACGATCTGGCCGAGGCCCCAGTCGTTGTCGGCGACGTCGGCGTTCGGCGTGCGCTTGCCCGGCGAGACCCCCTGCGTGTGGTCGAGCGGCAGCACCATGTAGTTCAAGGGCGGAACCGAGTTCGTCGCCAGCTGCGCCTGGAAGCGCGTCTGGAAGCAGGTGAAGCGCGAGTGGGAGGTCGGCGGCGCCCCGGGTGGGACCGAGGAGTCGTAGACGTCGACGTTGCTCACCCCCACGGGGTTGAAGATCGCGATGTCCCCGTCGTAACAGCCGTTGAGGCCGACGTCCGAATGTGAGAGCACCTGCGCGTTCTGCGCCGTCTCCTCGGCGGTCCTGTCCTTGTCGGGGAACGGGGAAAGCCCGGCGAGTGCCTCGCCGTAGTTGTAGAACGGGATGTGCTCGGCGAGCGCCCGCTGGAAGATGTAGCCCTTGGGTGGCGCGCTCACCTCGTAGGCGCCGAAATCGTAGGGGCGCCCACGGCCCGAGTAGTTCTGCGGCCAGTTCTTGGTCACGTAGTCGGAGACCGCGCCGGCGGCCGTCCAGTAGTGGCCGTCGATCGACGCCTCCGAGTCCGCGTAGACGTGGTCGAGGAGGGGGAACCTCTTGACGAGGGCGTGGGTGTTCGGCGTGATGTGCTTGCCGAACAGCGTTAGGTGCTTGTCGCCGTCGCCCCGCGGGTCATCCCCAAGCACCTGGTCGTAGGTGCGGTTCTCCTTGACGATGAAGAACACGTGCTTGATCGGGCCGTTCGCCCGGATGGGGGTGTCCGGCGGTGCGCTCTGCTTGTTGACCGGATTGATCTGGCGGTCGGCCTTCGGCGTGAGCTTCCTGATCCGGTGATCGCTCGGGAAGTTCAGGATCCCGGAGCTGCCGCGAACGATCGACGGCAGGTACTGGAAGCTGTTGATGAAGTCGTCCGAGTCATTCGGTGAGTTCGGGTTCGGCCCGTTGAGGTTCGGCCCGACCCCAAGGCCCCGCGCGGAGATCCACGCGAGCTTGCGGTCCGCCGAGCGCGCCGTGGCCACCGTCGGGTAGGAGCCGACCGGCAGCCGCCCGACGAGCTGGAACTTCTTGGCACGGCGCTTGCCCTTGTGGGACGGATCGCACTTGTGAGCGCGAGAGAGGGCGAACACGGCGACCGCGTCCTCCCCGGAATCGGCCGAGAGGAGGTCGCAGCCGTCGCGGGTGACCGTCACCTGGCTCGGCGTCGTGCCGGCGCCCCTCGGTCGCGCCAGCGAGAGGGTCTTCTTCAGCGTCAGGTGCTTCGTGTCGATGACCCCGATCTGATCCGTGTTGGCGATCGCGACGAACGCCAGCGGCTTCTTGGTGTCCACGGCCATCCCCTCGGGATGCGACAGGTGGGCACCGACCTGGATCGTCTTGACCTTCTGGCCAGTCGCCATGTCGATGACCGAGACGATGCCCTGCGTCTCGCCGGTGACGAGGCCGTACTTCCCGTTGCTCGTGATCGCCGCGCCGTACGGGTAGTGCCCGGCGCGCACGTAGCGGACGCTCTTCGTCTTCGTATTGATGATCGCCGCGCGGTCGGCGAGGTTGAGCGCGGCCAGCACGGTCTTGCCGTCGGGGCTGATCGCGAGGTCTCGCGGCCACGACAGCGTGTCGGTCTTCTGCGGCGGGAACGTCTGGTACGGAGGCGAGCCCGATGGCGGGGGCACGGGGATCACTCCCTTGCGCTTGGCCTTGCCCGACTTGGGATTGACCTTGAACACCGCGACGACGTCGCCCTGCCCGCCGGGGATGCTGCTCGGTGCGCTCTGGTCGGTGAACGGGGAGTTCGCGATTCCCGATACGTACGCTCGCCGGCCGTCCTTGGCGATCGCGATCCCGCCGCTGAGCCCGGGCATGCGGATCTTCTGCACGACCTTCCCCTTCTTGTCGCCGGTCACCCTGACGATGCGAATGTCGTTGATCCCGCGGCCGGTCGAGAGCGTCCAGAGGTAACGCCCGTTGGGTGTAAGGGCGCCTCCCGTCGGGAAGTTCCCGAGCTTCGTGAGCTTGCCGACCGGGTCAAGCTTGCGCCCGGTCGGTTGAATCCGGGTCTTGGGGCCGACGATGTTGCTGCTGCCACCTCCGGTCGCGGACCAGGCAACCCCGGCGACGCCCAGGACGGCAATACCCAGGGCGGCTCCCTGAACCAGCCTTCTCCGCATGCGCGGCATTCTTCCATCCCGCGCAAGGGCCATGTTGCCGACCTGTGGACGGGTCAGGCATGATGCCCGCCCATGAACGCGGCAGAGTGGTCCCCCAAAATCGTTGTCCTTGCCGGAGACGGGATAGGACCCGAGATCGTCTCGGCGGCCCGGCGGCTGCTGGAGGCGGTCGGCGAGTTCGATTTCGTCGAGCATCCGGTCGGCGGAGCCTCGATCGACGAGCACGGGACCGCCCTCACCGAGGAGGTGCTCGGTGAGTGCGGCGATGCGGACGCGGTGCTCCTCGGCGCCGTCGGCGGTCCGAAGTGGGACACCACGGATCCCGATGCGCCGCGCCCCGAGCAGGGCCTCCTCGGCCTGCGCAAGGGCCTTGGCCTGTACGCGAACCTGCGCCCCGTCCGCCCGAGCCCGGCGCTCGTTGCCGCGAGCCCGCTGCGACCCGACCGGATCTCCGGAACCGACCTCCTGGTGGTGCGCGAGCTCACCGGAGGCATCTATTTCGGGGCGAGCGGCCGCGAGGGCGACGTAGCGCACGACGACTGCTCCTACTCGGTGGGGGAGATCGAGCGGATCTCGCTCGTCGCCTTCGACGCGGCGCGGCGGCGGGGAGGGAGTGACGGCGCACCGAGGGTGACCTCGGTGGACAAGGCCAACGTCCTCGAGACGTCGCGCCTGTGGCGCGAGACGGTGGAGCGTGTGGCGGTCGGCTACGACGACGTGGAGCTCGACCACATGCTGGTCGACAACGCAGCGATGCAGCTCGTTGCGGACCCGGCCCGGTTCGACGTGATCCTGACCGAGAACATGTTCGGCGACATCCTCAGCGACGAGTCGGCCATGCTCACCGGCTCCCTGGGGATGCTCCCGTCTGCGAGCCTCGGAGCCGATGGCCCCGGCCTGTTCGAGCCGGTCCACGGTTCGGCCCCGGACATCGCGGGCACGGGAACCGCCAACCCGCTGGCGACCTTTCTGTCGGTGGCGATGATGCTCAGGCACGGGCTCGACATGCCGGAGGACGCGAGCGCGATCGAGGCGGCCGTCGACGCTGCGCTCGAGCGCGGCCTGCGCACGCCCGACCTCGCGGGTGAGGGCGAGGAGGCGGTCGGAACCGAGGAGATGACGGCCGGCGTGATCGAAGGGTTGCCTCGGTAGGTCATACTTTCTCGGCAACTGGAAGCAAGGCCGGAGGAAACCGTGGACAAGTCTGAGTGGATCTGGATGAACGGCGAGCTCGTCTCCTGGGACAACGCCAATGTCCACGTACTCAGCCACGGTCTTCACTACGGCACCGGCGTCTTCGAGGGCATCCGGGCGTACGAGACCGACCGCGGCACGGCCGTCTTCCGGCACCGCGAGCACCTGGAGCGTCTCGTTCGCTCTGCCCGGCTCTACTACATGGAGCTGCCCTACTCGGTCGACGAGCTCCGCGACGCGACCCACGAGCTGATTCGCCGCAACGAGCTCGCCAGCTGCTACATCCGGCCGATCGCCTTCCGGGGCTACGGCGAGATGGGCTTGTTCGCGCAGAGTGCCCCGATCGACGTGGCGGTGGCCGTCTGGCCGTGGGGCGCGTATCTCGGCGAGGAGGGCAAGCGCTCGGGAATCCGTTGCAAGGTTTCCTCGTGGAGGGGCATCGACGGCGACAGCCTGATCCCGCACGCCAAGGCCTCGGGGCAGTACCTGAACTCGATTCTCGCCAAGACCGAGTCGGCCAACGCCGGCTACGACGAGGCGATCCTCCTGGACACCAAGGGCAACGTCTCGGAGGGCTCGGGCGAGAACGTCTTCATCGTGCGTGACGGCGTCCTGTCGACGCCCGGCCACACGAACTCGATCCTCGACGGCATCACCCGCCGGTCCGTGATCCAGATCGCGAACGACCTCGGTTACCCCGTCGAGGAGCGCGACATCGCACGCGCCGAGCTGTTCCTGGCCGACGAGGTGTTCCTCACCGGCACCGCGGCCGAGCTCGTCCCCGTGCGCGAGGTGGACGACCACGAGATCGGGGAGCCGGGGGAGATGACCCGGGTCATCCAGGCGAAGTTCGAGGACGCTCTGCACGGGCGCGCCCCCGAGTACCTCGAGTGGCTGGACGTGGTCGAGCAACCGAGTAAAGTCACGTCGTGATGCGTCTCATCGCTGGTGGCATCGAGCGAATTAGGAGCGCCGCGGCGGCGTAATCGCCCCGTGGCCGCGCGGCCCGAGCCGCGCACCCGTCTCGCTCGTCCCCCCAACGGAAAGGCATCAACCTTGAACCAGCAACGGCACCAGCCAGTCTCGGGGGCTAAAGCCCTCTCACCGACAAACTCCGTCTCCGTAAACCTCTACGACACGACCTTGCGCGACGGCATGCAGGGCTCGGGAATGTCCCTGTCCGCGTCGGAGAAGGTCCGCGTGGTCCAGGCGCTCGACGGGTTGGGCATCCACATGATCGAGGCCGGCTTCGTCGGCTCGAACCCCAAGGACGCGGAGCTGTTCGCCCTGCTCGCGAACGTCCAGCTCTCCTCCGCCGACGTCTGCGCGTTCGGCATGACCCGCCGCCGCGGCGTCGCGGCCGAGGAGGACGCGGCGCTGCGCGAGCTCGCGGAATGCTTCGCACCGGTGTGCACCCTCGTCGGCAAGACCTGGGGCCTCCATCTCGAGAAGGTCACCAAGGTCTCGCGCACCGAGAATCTGGGGATGATCACCGACTCGGTCTGCTACCTCGTGGGCAACGGCAAGCGGGTCGTCTACGACGCCGAGCACTTCTTCGACGCCTGGCGTGAGGACTCCGAGTATGCGCTCGAGTGCCTGCGCGCCGCCGTTGCCGCGGGCGCCGAGAACGTCACCCTGTGCGACACGAACGGCGCGACGCTGCCGCTCCAGGTCGCGGAAGCGACCGCGGCCGTCGTCGAGGCGCTGGGGGACAGGGTGCAGGTCGGCATCCACACTCACAACGACGCCGAGTGCGGTGTCGCGAACTCCCTGGCTGCCGTCGACGCGGGCGCGCGCCTCGTCCAGGGGACCATGAACGGCTACGGCGAGCGGACGGGCAACGCCAACCTCGTCTCGATCCTCCCGGCCCTCCAGCTGAAGATGGGCTATGAGTGCGTTCCGGACGACCACCTGCGACGGCTCACGGAGACCTCGCATCTCGTCGACGAGCTGTGCAACCTGCAGCCCGACCCCGACCGGCCCTACGTCGGGCGCAACGCCTTCGCCCACAAGGGCGGGATGCACGCGGCGGGCGTCCAGGCCGACGCCCGGACGTTCGAGCACATCGAGCCCGGCCTGGTCGGCAACAGCCGCGACGTGCTCATCTCCGAGCTCGCCGGCAAGGGCTCGGTCCAGAGCCGCGCCGAGGGCGCCGGCATCGACCTGGACGCGGATGCCGCCAAGCGGGCCGTCGAGCGGATCAAGGAGCGCGAACACCGCGGCTACCAGTACGAGGCCGCCGACGCCTCCTTCGAGCTGCTCCTGCGCCGTGAGGCGGGCAGCTACCTGCCGCTGTTCCGGCTCGAGGGCTTCCGGGTGATCACGGAGAAGCGCGCGAACGGCAGGGTGGAGACCGAGGCCACGATCAAGATCTGGGTCGACGGTCAGCGCTTCGTCCGCACGGCCGAGGGCAACGGCCCCGTGAACGCGCTGGATCGCGCGCTTCGCGAGGCGATAACAGAGCTCCACCCGCACCTCGCCCAGATCGAGCTCGTCAACTACAAGGTGCGCATCCTCGATACCCACCACGGAACTGGCGCCGTGACCCGAGTGCTGCTCGACTCCGCCGACGGCAGTGAGTCCTGGGGGACGATCGGCGTCTCAGAGAACATCATCGAGGCCTCGTGGGAGGCGCTCGTCGACTCGCTGGAGTACGCGTTCCAGCCGAAGGAGCGACCGACGCCAGGCGATTCACAGGCGACCACCGGAGCCCCAGCCGTTCGGTGACAGCCGGCGACGCCATCCCCCTCGCGCGACCCGATCTCGGCCCCCGCGAGGAGGAGCTTCTGCTCGAGGTGCTGCGCACCGGGCAGCTCTCGCTCGGCCCGGTGCTGGAGCGGTTCGAGCGGGAGTTCGCGGGCTGGCTCGGGACGGACGACGCCGTCGCCGTCTCGTCGGGAACGGCGGCGCTTCATCTCGGCGTGAGGGCGCTGGGGTGGGGGAGTGGCGACGAGGTTGTGACCACCCCGTTCAGCTTCGTGTCGTCGGCCAACTGCCTCCTATATGAGGACGTGACGCCGGTCTTCTGCGACATCGACCCGCTCACCCTGAACATCGACCCCGATGCCGCGCGCGCGACGGTCACCGAGCGCACGGCAGGCCTCCTGCCGGTGCACATCTTCGGCTACCCGGCCGCGATGGAGGAGCTCGAGCGCCTCGCGGGCGATCGCGGCCTTGCGATCCTCGAGGACGCCGCGGAGGCCGCCGGCGCCGTCGACGAGGCCGGCGTGAAGGTCGGCACGCGCGGCAACATCGCGATCTTCGCCTTCTATGCGAACAAGCAGCTTGTGACGGGGGAGGGCGGGATGGCGATTCCCTCCGACGCGGCCGTCGCCGAGCGCATGCGTAGCGAGCGGAACCAGGGCCGGGCACGGGACATGGGCTGGCTCGGACACGAGCAGCTCGGGTTCAACTACCGGCTGACGGACCTGCAGTCGGCGATGGGTGTAGCCCAGGTCGAGCGCGCGGACGACCTGATCGCTGCGCGCACCCGGGTCGCGGGTCTTTATGCCGAGGCGCTGGGGGCTCTGGGGGCGGCCCCTGCCGGGGAGGGCGACCCCGACGACCTCGTCCTCGGCTGCCCGGACCGGGGAAAGGCCCGCCGCAGCTGGTTCGTGTACGTCCTGCAGCTTCCCGCCGGCGTGGACCGTGACGCCGTGATGGCCGCGCTCGCCGGCGAGGGCATCGACTCCAAGGCGTACCTGCCGTGCATCCACCTGATGCCGCACTACCGCGAGCGGTTCGGCTTCCGCGAGGGCCAATTCCCGGTGGCGGAGGCCGTCTCCGTGCGCTCGCTTGCCCTGCCGTTCTTCACGGCGATGGGGGAGGCCGAGGTCGAGCGGGTCGCCGCAGCCCTGGCGAGGGCGCTCGGGCGCGGCTGACGCCGAGGCGCTAGATCCGGCCGGAGTCCGCCATCCAGCGGACGGTGCGTGCCATGCCCTCGGGGAGGGGCGTGAACTCGATCCCGAGCTCGGTCCGGGCCTTGCCGTTCGAAGCGCGCGCCTGCCACTCCATGAACGTCTGCTGGCCCTTACCGAGCAGCGGCGGCTGCTTGATGACTCGCGAGACGGCCTCGCCGGCGCTGGCCATGCCGCGGGCAAGGCGCAGCGGCATCACCGGCGGGACCCAGCCGCGACCGGCCTCGGAGACCGCCAGGCGCAGAAGCTCCTGCATGGGCGCGTAGCCGTCGGCGAGGATGTAGCGGTCGCCGGGCTTGCCGCGGTCGAACGCGGCGAGGTGGCCGGCGGCCACGTCATCCACGTAGACGAAGGCCATGCCGCCGGGCGGGGTGGCCGGCAGGCGGCGGCGGATCGCGTCGCGAATCGCACGGTCGATGCCGGTCCCCTGCCACGGGCCTGGCCCGTAGACGCTCGAGGGGTTGGCGATCACGACCTCGATCCCGTTGGCGGCCTCCTCCAGCACCAGCTGCTCCGCCAGCTGCTTGGAGCGCTCGTACGCGGTGTCCTTGGGGTAGTTGGCGACCTCGGCCTCGCTCACCGTGCCGCCCTGCGGGGCGTGGAAGACGTCAACGGTCGATGTGTGCACGACGCGCTTGGCACCTGCGTCACGCGCAGCTGCTACCACGTTGCGCGCGCCCTGGGCGTTGATGCGATCGAAGACCCCCGGGTCTGCGAACCACTGCTCGAAGAGCCCCATGCAGTTGAAGGCGCCGTCAATGCCCTCGGCGGCGGCGCGCAGGGAGGCCGGATCGCTCACGTCGCCGTTTGCCAGAGCGACGTCACTGGGCAGGAGCTCCCGGGCCTTCGCCGGGTTGCGCACGAGCGCGACCACATCGTCTCCGCGGTCGGCCAGCCCGCGCGCGACCGCGTTGCCGATCTTTCCGGTCGCGCCGGTGACCAGGGCCCTCATCGGCCGGTCACCCTATCCTGGCGCCCCATGGCCAGGCTTCCCGATCCCCAGGACCCCCTGTTCGCGAGGCTCAACTCCTCGCTCGGCTTCGATCGGCGCCTGTGGAGGCAGGACATCGCGGGCTCGAAGGCCCATCTGGGCGCGCTTCGCAAGCTCGAGGTCATCGACGACGACGAGCTCCGCACGCTCGACGAGGGCCTCGATTCGGTGGCCGCCGAGATCGAGGCGGACAC
>Ga0066903_100004602_pt1 | contig 11715 bp, 10 predicted proteins | sample PanSoiMetaGPlot1_FD_67491 | JGI IMG/M metagenome (GOLD analysis project Ga0066903, IMG submission 67491) | Tropical forest soil microbial communities from Panama analyzed to predict greenhouse gas emissions - Panama Soil - Plot 1 (version 2) | ecosystem: Environmental > Terrestrial > Soil >...
GCAAGGTGCACGGCCTCGACCTCGAGCTGCTGGAGGCCTTGCTCCGTGCCTTCACCGTGGTGCACGACCTCGAGGAGACGCCGGACCCGCACGTCGAGGGCGTCACCCTGGACTCCGCCGACGGGCACTACCGCATCGAGCTGAGAGTCGAAGGGCCGGAGCAGGCCGCGCTCCGGGCCCTGCTCCTGGACCTCATGGCCGAGGACCCCCTCGGATTCAGCCGGCTGATGGAGGCGGTGCGCTGGGAGCTCCCCAGCGAGCTCGAGGAAGCGGCGCTTCGTTTCCGCTGGGCGCGCCTCGCGGATCTCGGCTTTCCAGACCGGGAGACCGCGGTCGGCCTCTACGCCGCGCTGCCCTTGCCCGACGCGCCTCCTCCGGCGCCGTCGAGCGAGCTGGTCCGGAGCGGAGGCCGGCGCGTCGATCTGATCCAGGCGGCGCTGGACGGGCTCGACCCAGTCGAGGCGGAGAATGCCCGCGAGGAGCTGCGCGGCGTGTACAACGCGGCCCTGGTCGCCGACGGAGCGGACCCCGGAGACCTCGAAGCGTTCCGGGCGTCGGCCGAGCGGGCCCGCGACACCCTCGGGCTCGGGCTCGAGCTCCTCACCGGGGGTGACCCGCGGCGCGCGCCGGCGGTGGTGCGGGAGAGGCCGCTCCGCCAGGTGTTCCAGACCGGCTTCTCTCTCGGGCTGCGCCTGCGCCACCGGGCCGATCGACTGGCGACCCGCCCCCTGGCGCGAGTGGACGGCGAGTGGATGCTCTGGCCCGATCAGGCGGCCGTGGTCACGGCGCTCCGGCGGCCACGACCGCTCCGCGCGCTTCGGGTCGAGGGAGCCGAGCCGGTTCCCTTCCGCTCGATGGCGGAGATCCAGGAGGTGGAGCAGCAGCTCGCCCGCGCGGAGCAACAGCAGTCGTTGCTCGCGGCGCTGCTCGGAGGCACGGAGGAGCGTGCCCGCGCCGCGCTGGACGGGCTCGGCGCAGCGTGGCCGGCGGGGGGAACGCCCGCAGTGCTCGCGGCGGCGGTGGCGTACGCCCTGCTCGACGGAAGCGCGAAGGTCGCGCCGGTTCCGGCTGCGCGCACCCAGGAGCTCGGTCGGGCCTTCCTCGAGCCGGGGGCGCCGCCGAGGCCCAAGCCCGATGCCGTCGAGCGGGCGGGCAGAGCGCTCGAATCGGTCACGGCGGGCGACGAGGCGCCCAGGCTCGCCCGCATGGTCCTCGAGCGACTGGCAGACCAGCTGGGCCCCGCCTTGCTCGCCGGGCCACTTCCTGTCGAGGCGCAGACGGCGCTGCCCTGGTCGGCCGCGCTGTAGAAACGACAGTCCCCGACGCGCTCCGGGAGTGGCGGGGCGAGGAATTTCGCGGCGCTCCCGGTGGCACGTCCTCTGCTGCCGGCCCTCGGCGATGCGGACCCGTGCGCCGGAGGGGGAGGGGGAGGCCCGGGCCTGGATGCTCGCGGAGGGTCGCGATCGCTGGGCCTTCGTGCTGCTCGTCGCCTTCTGCGTGCAGATCTACGCCGTGCCGGGGGAGTGGATTCCGGGTGCCGCTCCGCTGCGCCTCGCATTGTCCCTCAGCGTCGGGGCGCTGCTGCTGCTGGTGGTCGGGCGCGTGGGGCGCCGGCTTCCTCTCCACTGGGATGGGGTGCGTGGCCTCGCCCTGGTCTCCTTTCTCGTCTGGGGGGCCGCTTCCCGCCTGTGGTCCGTCGCCCCGGCGGTCACCGACGCCTGGCTCGTCGGGCTGGTGAAGGTCGCCCTGGCGTGGTTCCTGGTCGTGAACCTCGTGACGACCCCCCGGCGGCTGGCCATCGTCTGCCTCGCGCTGGTGGCCGGCTCCATCGTCACCTCCGTCGGCGGCATCTTCCGCTACCTGTCCGGGATGGAGCTCTCGCAGGGGTTCCGGACGTTGTGGATCGGCGTCTACGGCGACCCGAACTACCTCGCCGAGTACCTCGCGCTGATCGTGCCCCTGGCGGTGGCCTTCATCGCCCGGCCGGGCATGCGGCTCGGGGTCCGGCTGGTCTGCGTCGTCGCGCTGCTGCTCGCCGTGACCTGCATCGTCCTGACCTTCTCGCGCGGTGGCTTTCTCGGGCTCGTGTTCGGCGGTCTGGTCTGGGCGGTCCGCGAACGCGCGCAACGGACCAAGGCGCTCGTCCTCTCCGCAGCCCTTGCGGTGGGAGTGGCGGTGTTTGCGCCCGCGACGTACTGGGAGCGAAACGACACCCTCGAGGAGTTCGGGCAGGATCAGTCCGCGCTGGGACGGGTCTACGCCTGGCACGTGGCCTCGGCGGCGAACCTCGACCGGCCGCTGCGGGGCGTCGGTGGGGGGGCCTTTCGGGAGGCCTGGCCCCTCTACGCCGCGGCGGACGCCCGGCGTGAGGCATTGGTGGCCCACAACATCTTCCTCGACACGCTCGGGGAACTGGGCTGGGTCGGGTTCTTCCTCTTCCTGACCTTCGCCGGGAGCGCAACCGGAGCGGTCTTCCGCGCCGGCTTCGACCCGCGGATCGGCTGGCTGGCCCGAGGGCTCGGCGCGAGCGTGGCGGGATTCCTCCTCTGCAACTGTTTCTCGGGCTCGCTCGTCTCGCCGCACCTCTTCGTCGTCTTCGGGCTGGCGGGGGCGGTGGCGCGGGTGGCGTCACGCGAAGACGTGCTCGAGGCACCGATGTCCGAACCGGTGCTCGCGACTTCCTGGGGTGGCGGATGACGATCGAACGGCGGTGGAAGGAGCGGGGAGAAACGCTGGGGCCGGCGCTGCTGGCCGTGGTGGCGCTGGTGCTGGACCTGGCCGAGGGAGGCGAATCCTCGGTCCATGCCGTGGCGGTGGGAGTCATCGCCCTGGCCGCGGCGACGAGCCTGGCGGCGGCGGTGGTGAGCCTCGGGCGGTATGGCCCGACGCGGCTCGCCCGCCGGTTCGCGGTCTGGCGCGCCTGTGGTCTGGCCGCGGCCGCGGGCTGCCTTGGCCTCGCGCTGGTGGAGCGCCTTCCCTCTCCACGTCTGGTCTCCGACGCGAGGCTGTACCTCACCGTCCTGGGCGGCGCCTGGGCGCTTCTCACCGGCTGGGTCTGGGGCCGCCGGAGCTGGGAGCGCCTCGCGAGCGGGCTGCCCGAGGCCGTGCTCCAGACCGAGGCCAGCGCGGGGCGGTCCGTGCGCTGGGCAGGGCGGGAGGTGGGAGAGGCATGACAACGCTCGTCGTCGTCGACGGCGTCCTCCACGATCTCGAGAGTTCCCCGGAGCTTCCGGGCTTCTCGCCGGTGGTCGACGAGCCCGCGCACGACGCCGAGCGGTGGCCGGCGGACGCCTATGCGTCGGACGCACCCGCACCGGACGCCCCGGCGTAGTTCCCTGCCACCGGCGACTGTGCCGGGACTCGGAGCCCGGGTCGGTTAGTCTGGGGACTCCGTGCAGCTCGCACCCGGCCTCCAGGTGGGCCCGTACCAAGTGCTCTCGGTTCTCGGAGCCGGAGGCATGGCCGAGGTGTATCGGGCGCTCGACACGCGGCTCGGCCGAGAGGTCGCGCTGAAGGTGGTCAACGCCGCGCAGGCGAGGAACCCCGACCTCGTGCAGCGCTTCGAGCAGGAGGCGCGGGTCGCCGGGTCCCTGAGGCACCCCAACGTCGTCGCGGTGTACGACATCGGGCACCACGACGGAGTGCCTTACCTCGTCACCGAGCTGCTGGAGGGCGAGTCGCTGCGCCACCGCCTCACCCGCGGACGGCTTCCGCTCCAGACCGCGCTGGAGTGGGGAGCGCAGCTCGCCCGTGGGCTCGCCGCCGCGCACGCGCGCGGGGTCATCCATCGGGACGTGAAGCCGGACAACGTCTTCGTGAGCAGCGACGGTCAGCTGAAGCTCCTCGACTTCGGAATCGCCAAGCTGGCCGAGGGGGCCGAGCCTTCCGGGCCGCGCGGACTGATGGACGACACGGTGGCGCCGAGCGGCACGGTCACTCGCACCGGCGCGGTGCTCGGCACGCCCGGGTACATGTCGCCGGAGCAGGTGCGGGGTGAGCCGCTCGATCCCCGCTCCGACCTGTTCAGCCTCGGGGTGGTACTCCACGAGCTGCTCTCCGGTACCCGGCCCTTCTCCGGGGGCTCCCTGGTCGAGAGCGGGTACGCGATCCTCCATGCCGACCCGGCCCCGCTGCCGCCGGAGATCCCGGCGCCGGTGGCCGAGGTGGTGCAGCGGTGCCTGGAGAAGGAGCCGGGGCGACGCTTCCAGTCCGCATCCGACCTCGCTTTCGCCCTGGACGTGCTTCGCACCGGCGTCCGATCCGGACCCGAGCGGCCGCTTCCGTGGCGCGCGCGCCGGCGCTGGAGCCCGCGGAGCCTGGTCTTCGTGGCGTTGGCCCTTGCCCTCGCCGCCGGGGCATTCGCCCTGGGACGCCGCCCGACGCCGCTTCCGCCTGGGCCGCCGACCATCGAGCAGGTCACCTTCCGGTGGGGAGGGATCCGCGCAGCCCGCTTCGTGCCGGACGGACGCGTCTTTTACAGCGCCGCGTTCGAGGGCAGGCCAGAGGAGGTGTTCGCCCGACCTCCGGGGAGCGCGATGTCGCAGCCGCTCGGGTTGCCGCACGCGCGGCTCGCCGCCGTCTCTTCCGCGGGCGAGCTGGCCGTGCTCCTTTCCCCGAAGTGGGTGGGTCTCGGTGCCGCACGGGGCACGCTGGCCCGCGTTCCAGGAGTGGGCGGAACGCCGCGGGAGATCGCCGAGGACGTCGAATACGCCGACTTCTCTCCCTCGAAGGAGCTGGCGGTGGTCGTCGCCCGGGGGACTTCGCGGGTGCTCGAATATCCCCGGGGGACGGCGCTCTTTCGAACCGAGGGCTGGATCAGCGATCTCCGGTTCTCGCGCCGCGGAGATCGGATCGCGTTCGTGCACCATCCGGTGGTGTTCGACACGATGGGCGAGCTCGAGGTGATCGACCTCGGCGGCAAGAAGAAGACGCTCACGCCGCGCTTTCCGGCACTCCAGGGCGTGGCCTGGACTCCAGATGACCGAGAAGTCTGGTTCACCATGGGCGAGCTCCAGCGGAACCTCATCCGGGCCGTGGACATGGAGGGACTGGCGCGGGACGTGTACCGGACGCCGTCCGATCTCCACCTCGACGACATCGCCGCCGATGGAGCGGTGCTGCTCAGCAACCAATTCGAGCGGGCCGAGCTCCAGTTCCTCGACTCGAGCGGCCACCAGGTCCTCCTCTCCTGGACCGAGTGGGTGAACTCGACCGCGGCGATCTCACCCGACCGGAAGGTGCTCTTCACCGTCGCCAGCCCGGTGCTGACCCCCACCGGGCCGCAGCCGTCGCTTGCCGTCCTGCGCGGAGTGGACGGCTCGCCGGCGCAGGTGCTGGGGGAAGGCGAGGCGCTCGACCTTTCACCCGACGGGCGCTGGGCCCTGGTCCGGGCCGACGAGCGCGACGCCCTGTTGGCGCTGCCGACCGGGGCGGGGACCACGAGGCGGCTGCCGCTCGGAGAGCTCCGGGTCTGGAACGCTCGCTGGTTGCCGGACGGCAAGCAGATCATCTTCACGGCGCGCGCCGGTTCGGGGCCGTACCGCCTTTACGAGATCGATCCGGAGCAGGGGACACCGCGGCCGGTCTCGGACGTTTCTCTGGGGACGCGCCAGGTTCTGGTGGTATCGCCCGATGGGCACCTTGCTGCCACCGTGGACCTCGAGGATCGGGCGGTGGTCATCGCCCTGTCCGACGGCGCGCCGCTCCGGGTGCCCGGGCTTCCCCCTGGCTCATGGCCGAGAGGCTGGGCGTCCCCGCGGCAGCTCTGGCTCACCGAGGGCACGGACCTGCCCACTGCGACGCGCCTCTTCCGGGTGGACATCGACAGCGGGAAGGTGCTCGAGGAACGGAAGGTCGGTCCGCCGGATCCCTCCGGGGCCGCCACGCTCGGCTTCCTCCAGGTGAACGGTGACGGTCGGGACGTGGCGTACACCTTCAACCGGTTCCTCGGGCACCTCTACATCGTGCGTGGGCTGCCCGGGCGGCTACGCTGAGCGGCCCGCGTCCTCAGCCCGCGCCGGAGCCGAGCTCGCGCGCCCCCGAGGCCCGGTGGGGCAGCGCGTGCATTCCGCGCGTTGTCAGCAGCTCCCGCAGCTCGGACACCAGATGCGGCACGAAGAACGGCCCCTGGTAGACGAACGCCGTGTAGACCTGGCACAGGTCCGCGCCTGCCTCGAGGCGCTCCAGCACGTCGTCCGCGGTGAAGATGCCGCCCGAGGCCCAGAGCGCCAGCCGCCCGCGGGCACGTTCCGCGGCCCGCCGGAGCGTCGCCAGCGAGAGCGGGGCGAGCGGGGCACCCGACAGCCCACCAGCCTCCGCTGCCACCGGTCCGTCGACGCCGGGACGGGCGAGGGTGGTGTTGGTGCAGATGAGGCCGGCGATGCCGACCTCGACCGCCACGTCGACGACGGCGTCGACCTCCTCGGGAGCGAGATCGGGGGCGATCTTGAGAAAGAGCGGCTTGCCGGGTGCGACCGCGTCGAGTCGCGCCTTCACCGCCGAGAGCAGGGCCCGGAGGGGTTCCGACTGCTGCAGCTGGCGGAGCCCCGGCGTGTTCGGTGAGCTCGCGTTGACGACCACGTAGTCGGCGAGCGTCCCCAGCCGCTCCACCCCCGCGACGTAGTCGTCCACCGCCCGCTCGAGCGGCGTGTCCTTGTTCTTGCCCAGATTCACGCCGACCGGCCCTGTGCGGTGCTGCAGCGCACGCAGCCGGGCCGCCATCGCCTCGAGGCCGTGGTTGTTGAACCCCATCCGGTTGATCAGGGCCCTGGCCTCGGGGATCCGGAACAAACGGGGGGCCGGATTGCCCGGCTGTGCGCGCGGAGTGACCGTCCCCACCTCGATTCCCGCGAAGCCGACCCCGAACAGGCCCGTGACGGCCTCGGCGTCCTTGTCGAATCCCGCAGCAAGCACCACCGGGTGTGCGAAGCGGAGCCCTGCGCTTCTCACCGAGAGGTCGGGCCAGCCGGCCCGGAGCGACTGCGGGGGACGGATCGCTCCCAGCGCCCGGAGGCTCGCCATCGCGAGCGCGTGGGCCTGCTCGGGCGAGAGGAGGAACAACCCGCGCTTGAGGAGTCCGTACACGGCCTGCCGTGGCCACTACCACGCTTCAGGGGATGAAGGAGTACTCGCGCGCGGTGGCCAGAGCCCGGTCCACCTGATGCGGCGTCATGATCCCGTGGCGCTCGACCAGCGCCACCTCGGACTGCATGTCGGTCTCGAGGAGGTAGGGACCATCGGTGTTCAAGGTCACCTTCACCCCGCGGTCGAGGAAGGTCTGCACGATGTGCTTCAGCTCGTCCGGGCCGCTCACCGCGTGTGTATGGAGGTTCGAGGTGGGGCAGAGCTCCAGGACGACGTCCTGGTCCCGGAGCACCCGCATCGCCGCCTCGTCGTACGCCGCCTGGATGCCATGCCCGATGCGGTGGGGACGGAGCCGGTCGACCACCGCCATCACGCCTTCGGCGCCGGTTCCTCGGGTCTCGCCGGTGTGCACCGTGGTCTTCAGCCCGGCGTCGCGGGCCTTCTGGAACAGGTCCTGGTAGGCGGCGACCTGGTCCTGGTCCAGCTCCAGGGCGCGGGTCTCGGTCCCGGCGAGGTCGATCCCCACCACTCCACGGTGCCGGTAGCGGATGGCTTTTTCCAGAATGATGGAGTTGAGACGGTGGTCGAACTCGCGGGCCAGGCAGAAGATGAGCCCGGCTCGCACGCCGTACTCCAGCGTCGCCCGGTCCATGCCGCGGAGCGCGGCGTGGATGATGTGGTCGAGGTCGAGGGTGGAGTCGAGGTTGCGCTTCATCGGATTGAAGCGAAGCTCGATCTGCGTCACCCGGCTTCCGCGGAACTCCTTGCCGATGACCTCGTAGATGCTCCGCTCGATGGCCATGGGCGAGCTCTGAATCTTCTCGGTCCAGGTGTGCATGATGCGGAGGTAGTCGTCGAGGTTGGAAACGTTCTCCGGCCGGGCGGTGATCATCTCCACGAACTCGAAGTAGTTCTTCGTGGGGAGCTTGAACCCCTGGCTGTGAGCCAGCGACCAGAGCACGTGCGGAGCGACTGCCCCGCCCACGTGGATGTGCAGGTCGATCAGCTCACGGGCCATGGCTCAGGCTACTGAACGAGGACCGCCGCCGTCGAGCAGCCCACCCGGCCGAACCGTCCCTCGTGTATATGTGCCGCACATGTCTGCGACACTCATCGATGGCAAGGCCATCGCCCAGAAGGTGCGGCAGGAGGTGGCCCAGGGCGCCCGCGAGCTCAAGGCACGCACCGGGCGGGTTCCCGGACTCGCGGTGATTCGCGTCGGCGAGGACCCGGCGAGCAAGGTCTACGTGACCGGCAAGCAAAAGGCCGCGGCCGAGGTCGGTTTCGAAGCCAGCGAGCACCACTTTCCGGAGACGGCGAGCCATGCCGAGGTTCAGGCGCGACTCGAGGCTCTCAATGCCGAACCCTCGGTGCACGGCATCCTGGTCCAGCTGCCGGTGCCGAAGCAGGTGAGCTCCGACCAGCTCCTGCGGGTGCTCCGGCCGGACAAGGACGCCGACGGGCTCCACGCCGTCAACGCCGGCCTCCTCGCCCAGGGACGCGAGGCGACGGTGGCCTGCACGCCGTTGGGGGTGATGCGGATGCTCCAGGAGATCGACTGCAAGCCGCGTGGCAAGCGGGCGGTCGTGGTCGGCCGGAGCATTCTGGTCGGGCGTCCAATGGCGCTCCTCCTGCTCAACGCCGATGCGACGGTGACGATCTGCCATAGCAAGAGTGACTTGGCCGCGGAGGTGCCCCGTGCGGACATCCTGGTGGCAGCGGTCGGCGTCCCCGAGCTCATCAAGGGCGCGTGGGTGAAGCCCGGCGCAGTGGTCATCGACGTGGGGATCAACCGGCTCCCGACCGGAAAGCTGGTCGGGGACGTGGAGTTCGCTGCCGCGGCCGAGCGCGCCTCCCACATCACCCCCGTTCCCGGCGGGGTGGGGCCCATGACAATCGCGATGCTCCTGTCGAACACACTGCGGAACGCTCGGGCCCTGCTCGGCGTTTGAGCCAGAGATCCCGGTGGGGCTGCCACGCGATGGCGCTCGCCGGGTGTTAAGAGAGACAGGCACATGCTCGCCCTCCTGCTCCCGTACGTGGAGCTTCCGGACCTCCATCTCTTCGGATTGACCATCCACCCCTTCGGCGTCTTCGCTGCCATCGGCGTTTACGTGGGGGCGGTGCTCACGGTCCGCGGGGGACGGGTGTACGGACTGGGGGACACCAAGTCGCTGTCGGAGGTGTTCACCTGGGCCCTCCTCGGCGGACTCCTCGGGGCGCACCTTCTCCACGTGCTCGGGTACCACCCCGAGCTGCTTCGCACCGATGGCCCGCTGGTCCTCCTCAAGGTGTGGGACGGGGTCTCCTCGATGGGTGGGGTCCTCGGCGGCATGGCGGGCATCGCGCTCTACTTCTGGCGGAAGGGGCTCCGGATTCACCCTTACTGGGATGCGATCGCGCTCGGGACTGCGCCGGGCTGGGCCATCGCCCGCCTGGGCTGCGCGGTGGTGCACGATCACAAGGGCGTGAAGAGTCAGGCCTGGTTCGCGGTGGCCTTCCCGGACGGCCCGCGGCTGGACATGGGGCTCATCGACTTCGTCGTGCTCGCAGTGCTCACCGCCGTGCTCTACCTCCTGGCGCGGAAGCGTCGGCCCGAGGGAACGCTGATGGGCGTGCTCGCGATCGGCTACTCGGTGCCGCGCTTCTTCCTCGACTTCCTCCGGGCGAGGGACTTGCCCTTCGTGGATGGCCGGATCCTCGGGCTCACTCCTGCGCAGTGGATCACCCCGGTGCTCCTGGCGGCCGGGATTTACCTCCTGGTCACCGCGCGGGCCGCGGCGCCGGTCGGGGTCGCAGCCTCGGCAGCGGTCCCCTCCCCGGACGGCACGGATGGCCCGGTCAGCGGCCCGGGTCCGGAGCGCCGGGAGGAGCCGCCGGACCGGCGACACGCCCCTTCAGCGCGCTGACGATGAGCCGCGTCGCCGGGCTCTTGTTCAGCGTGTAGAAATGGATGCCCGGGACACCCCGGGCGAGCAGCTCCATGCACTGCACCGTGGCATGGGCCACGCCCAGCTGGACCACCGCCTCCGGGTCGTCCCGGTAGTGCTCGAGCTGCAACACCAGCCGCATGGGGACCGTCGCCCCGCAGAGCCGCACGAAGCGCTCCAGCTGCTCGATGTTGGTGATCGGCATGATGCCCGGAACGATGGGAACGTTGATTCCGACCCGGCGGGCTCGCTCGACGAAGTCGAAGTAGAAGGCGTTGTCGAAGAAGAGCTGGGTGATGACGAAGTCCAGCCCGGCATCCACCTTCTGCTTGAGGTGGCGGAGGTCGTCCTCGCGGAGCGGCGTCTCGACGTGGCCCTCCGGATACCCGGCGCCCCCCACGCAGAGGGTGTGGTCTCGCTCGCGGATGAAGCGCACCAGCTCGGAGGCGTAGCGAAACCCTCCGGACGGCGGATGGAACTCCCGCTCGCCGGTGGGTGGATCTCCACGGAGCGCCAGGAGGTTCTCCACCCCCATCCCCAGGAAGTGCTCCACCAGCGAGCCGATCTCCTCGCGGGTGTGGCCCACGCAGGTGAGGTGGGCCATCGTCTCGAGGCCGGTGGCCCGGATCTCCCGGACCAGATCCACCGTCCGTTCCTGGGTGCTTCCCCCAGCGCCGTACGTGACCGAGACGAAGCCCGGGTCCAGCGCGCGGAGGTCCTCCAGCGTGCGGAGGAGGGCCCGGCGGCCCTCCTCGGTCTTCGGCGGGAAGAACTCGAAGGAGAAGCAGGGGTCCGAGGGGTTGAGCCGGTTCCGGATCTTCATCGGGGCCTGGGGTGGGCGCTCAATCTAGTTCTTCGAGTCGCTGCGCGGGTTTGATGATTGGGATGACGTTCGCCGCAATCGCCTTGCAGGTCAAAATCGATGGCAAGTAGCCTCCGCGGCCCCCGAGCCCTCGGAAGAGAGCTCGCTTCCCGATGGAGGAACCACCGATGCGGATTGCATTCCTCGTCGCAGCGGCCGTGCTGGTCTCCGCTGCGTTCCCCGCCAGGGCAGAAGAACCCGGCGCCTCGAAGCTCAGCCCCAAAGCAGCAGAGGCCGTCAAACGGGCTCGTTCCGCCGCGGCCCTTCAGGCGCCAGCAACCGCGGGGTTGAAGGCAGCGAAGGGCGACGATGGTCAACTCCGCGCGCCCACGAAGGAGGAGGAGGCAGCGCTCGCGGCTCCGAGTGGCGCCGGACCGGTCCGCGTCACGACCGTCCGGGTGAACGCCGACGGCAGCGTGATCGCCAACCTCGGTGACGAGACGATGTCGGACCTCGTCGCGGTGAAGGGTGCCGACGGCAAGGTCACGACCGGCTGCACGCCCCACACCGAGAGCTCGAAGGTCGTAGAGGGCAAGGTCAGCCTCCCCGCTTCGCGCACCGCTCCGGAGACGAGGTAGCCATGTTCCGCTCTGTCGCCCGTCTCCTCGCTCTCGCGCTGTTCGCCTCGGCGGCCACCGCCAGCGCCGATCCCCAGGCAACGGTCGTTCTGGTCAGCCTCGATGCTCCCGGCGTCGGACTGAACGATCCCACGCCCGCTGCCCCCGTCGGGGGGAACCCCGGGACCACGCTCGGCGAGCAGCGTCGCAACGTGCTGGCCCGGGCGGCGAGCCTCTGGGCCCGCCACTTGAAGTCCTTCGCCCCGGTCCGGATCGAGGTCGC
>Ga0066903_100004603_pt1 | contig 11715 bp, 5 predicted proteins | sample PanSoiMetaGPlot1_FD_67491 | JGI IMG/M metagenome (GOLD analysis project Ga0066903, IMG submission 67491) | Tropical forest soil microbial communities from Panama analyzed to predict greenhouse gas emissions - Panama Soil - Plot 1 (version 2) | ecosystem: Environmental > Terrestrial > Soil >...
GCCCGCTTTGGGCAGTTGGCGCGATCTGGCTCGATGTCAACAATGACGGGCTGCTCGACCTGTTTGTCGTGAATTACTTGAAATGGGATGGAAAGCACGAACCGGTCTGCGAGACCGACAACCATCGCGACTATTGCCATCCCAAGTTGTACAAGCCCACGCCCAACCAGTTGTTCCTCAACAACGGAAACGGGACATTTCGCGATGTTTCCGCGGAGTCCGGAATTCGCGCGCACCCGGGAAAAGGAATGGGGGTCGCCGCCGCGGACACCGCCCTACGCAACCAGTTGGACCTGGTTGTCCCCAACGACAAGGAGATCAACTCTTTCTTCCGCAACCAGGGAAACGGGAAGTTTGTCGAAGATGGCTTCGCCGCCAATCTCTCGCTGCGCGAAGACGGCGTATTCATCTCTGGAATGGGGGTTGATTATCGCGATCTAGACAATGACGGTTATCCCGATGTTTGTATCGTCGCTTTGGACAACGAAACTTTCCCCATCTACCGCAATACGGGCAAGGGATCTTTCGAAGAGGTGACCGCCGCCAGCGGCATGGCGAAACTCAGTCAGGCCATGGCCGGATATTCGCCGATGATTGCTGATTTCGACAATGATGGATGGAAAGACATTTTCGTAACCCGGGGCCACGTCCAATCACTTGAGGCCGCCAACCGTTTCACCATCGAGCAACCCAACACGGTGTTTCGGAATCAGGGGGGAGTGAAATTTACGGCTTTGACCGACGAAGCGGGCCTTGCTTCGCAGCCTCCTGCACGGCATCGAGGGTCCGCGTTCGGTGACTTGAACGGCGATGGCAGACTCGACGTCGTCGCCAGCGCTATCAATGCGCCTGCGGAGATCTGGATCAATCACAGCCCCGGGGCTAACCACTGGCTGGAATTCAAGTTGCAGGGCACCAAGAGCAATCGTGAGGGCATCGGAGCGCTCATCAAAGTTGTCACCAAAACAGGAACGCAATACAACCACAAGACGACGACCGTAGGTTACGCATCCTCGAGTGCCGGTCCGGTGCATTTTGGACTTGCTTCGAACTCCTCCGCCGAGTTAGTGGAAATCCGCTGGCCGTCCGGAGTAGTCCAGCAATTGCATGGTGTCCAGGCTGACCAGATTGTCTCGGTTCGGGAATCCTCACCCTAGCCCCCAAAAAAGCCGCAAAAAAGGGGTTGGCTAATCTCACCGAATCGAGTATTTTGACGGGCACAACTTGTCTGGGGGCCCACAGACAAAACCAGCAGCGATCGACGAATCACCGACCCGGGAAGGACAGGGGCTTCCTTCCATCCAGAACTAGGGGCTGAGGTACTGATCACAGTTCCTCAGGCGCCGGAACTCGGGCCAGTCGTCGCCGCGCGCTAGGGGAATGTGCCGTGAAATCCGTGCTTCGCTTTGCCTGCCTGGTTTGCCTGATCCTGAACTTCTGCGCTGGTTCTGCCTTCTCAGATGCCGGATCCTCGGACGCCCGCACCCCGCAATCTGTTGCGGAATCGGCCGTTCCGGGAATGGCTGTCATTCCCGGACCCCTGCGTCCGCTTCTGCGCATGGCAGGAGTGAGTCAAAAGGCCGAGCCTGATGAAATTCTGCCGCTGCTCAGCCGCAACGTAGTGCTTCAGGGATATTCGTTGGGACGTCGCACGGAATTCCTGATTCTTCTCGGCCGCTACATAGGACAAGCGCGAGAGTTGGCCGCGCTCGCGAAACCCGATGGGGTCATTCGGGTTGCGCGCTGTTCCGACGCAGGACCTCTGCTCGCGATTCTCGGATATCGCTTGCGTCATGAATGTGGTCAACCCGATGCTTCCCTCGAAACTGCCGATCCCGAACGGGCGTTCGTCACCACCGATTCCGGGTTTCCGCTACCCGCGCTGGAGCAGACCCTCGCCGGGGGACCTCCGTTCTTGTATCCCTTTCCGGTCTCATCCGTGCCCGCCATGTTCTCGGAAGGGGAGTGGGTTCGAGCGAGCAGGTTAAGCGACGGGCCCGCCAGTGGCCACCTCATCGATGTGCTCCTGCGCGATCCCAATCTGGCTCGACTCTACTGGGCACTGTCGCGGCTCGATTCCGACACCCGATTCGCGTTGTGGTCGACGATTGGTATCGACAAGCTCTCGCGCCGCGCTGGTGTGCTGGATTTCTACGGTGAGCACATTTGTATTCGTGACGGACGAGTTGTCGTGCCTGGAGGCACCGCGGCCGAGCCGGGTTGGAAACACCTGGTCGGCGCCGGTCCGGAATCACCCGGCAGGTTCGTGGAGAACCTGGTCGCGAAGGATCACGGCTGGCTCGCGGCGTACTTCGATGTGCTCTCCCGAGCCCGTCCCGAACAGCAGGAGTACTTTACTGAACCCAATCGCCTCTCCCGCTTCTATGCGGCGCTCATTTCTCCCGGACGCTCGGTGGATGCGACCCGGGGTGCGTTTCGGCCTGCGCCGCGACTCTTGCTTCTGGTGGCACGCTTGCAACGGGACTCCAGCGGGCAGCCGATTGTGCCGGGCGGCCTAGAGTCCTGGCACCAGATTCTTCATCAAAAAAGCGAATCCAACGTTTCTAAACACCTTCAGAAGATGCCGGTTGAGACTCCGGAACAACTCATCGAAGCGATGTTTGCCCAGACTCGCAGTCGGACCGAAACCGGGCCCCTCCAGCTTTATCTCGTCTTGAGTGAACTCGACAGCCGCCGAGCCCCCGGAAACCGGCTCTCAGCTGAGACGGTGAGCCTTCTTGCACGCAAGTTCGATTTGTTCAGCAGCCAGTACCGGATCTTTTCCGAGTTTCCGGAACTGAGCGACGAGTCGATCACGCTGTTCCTGACCATTGCGCAATCTCTCGATGAGATCTCCGGGAAGCCACTGCGGGGGGATGCCCTCGGCACCTTCCAGGCGAACGTCGGGTTATGGCAGATCCTCGCGCGTCAACGGCAAATATCGACCGCGCAGTTAAATGAGTCCTGGAAACAGGCGCTTCGCCCGTTCAATCGCATCAAGTCAGGTGCAGAACTGTATGACGCCGGGCGCGCTTCTCTCGATCAGGTGGTGCGAGCGGCAACAGGCAAGAACTCGATTTCGCAGGAAGAACTCGTTCAGGTCCTTGCCGGACCGGTGCAGACGACTCCGGACGGGACCCGAACGCATCACGAAATTGTCAATCGCATGTTGTCCATACTTGACAGTCAACGGCTGGTGTCGCTCGACACCCTTGTCACTCTGGGAAATGCCCTGAATGAGAAAACCGAGGGCAAGCCCGTGAGTGAGGGCATCCGCGTTCTTGCCGGACAGCTCCGCGAGTTCCAGATGCCTCAACCGATCTTCTCCAACAGTGAGAGAACCGAGTGGGCCGCCGGTATTTACAACAACAGTCATACCGATGCCGAGATGCGCACCGACATCACGAAGGCGCTGAAACCGTCGGCCACGCACAATCAGATAACGGATGCCAAGGGTCAGCTGGCTCCGTTCCTCAGAGACACTCTGGTTGCCCTCAACTACGCCTACTACGAGCCTCCGGGTGCGCAGATGCTTCATCACAATCCCTTGTTCGTTCGTTCGCACGATTTTGCCGCTGAAACGGTCGAGGGCATTAAGGGAGTCTGGCGCGTGCCGCAGATGTTTGGCGAAGGCTCGCCTGCCGGCGGTGGAGCTCACCTGGTGGGATCGCTGGCCGATCTGCCCTATGTTCTCGCGCAGATCGAGCAGGACTTCATCGCCCCCGAGAACTTGCAGGCCCTTATCTGGAGGGAACTCGTCCCCACGCTTCTGACCAGTGCCGTTCTCCCGCGCTGGTGGGGAGTCAGTCCGGATGAGATGCATGCGATCGCCCTCTACCAGCGTTCGGGCGAGGAGATCCTCGATGCTTCGGCGCACGACGAACGACTGCGCGCCAACGTGCTTGCCATTCTTGCCGAGCGCATGAGTCCCCTGACACTCCGCAAGGCTGAACAGCGTTTGCGCAATCGACAGCTTCAGGAACTACGGGGAGAAGTTCTGCCCGCCGACACCTTCTACCTGGCCGCCGAATTCCGGCGCAAGTTTCCGGATCAGGTGTCCGCTTTCGGCGCCGCCAGCCAGGAACTTCAGACCCTTTCCCAATCAAGTCCACAGTCCGTGGAGTGGGACCGTATCTCGCGGGACTTCGGCGTGCCTCATCCCACCCTGGCGCAGACTTACGCGCGTGAACTCCTGAATTTCGGTCCGATCCCTGCTTTTGAGGGTCACGCCAGCCGCCTGCTTGCGGAATCGTGGGACTCGAGCAATTTGTATTGGGCGCGACTGCTGGATGAAGCCGGAGATTCCCCCATCATCCTCAACCGGCTCGTTCCTCAACTCACCCGCAGGATGGTAGAGAAGGTCGCCGCCACAAACTTCGAGGACTGGCCGGCTCTGCTCCGTGCTATGCGTGAAACCGGCGAGGAGTTCCGGCGCGGAAGAGCAGAAACGGCGACAACCTCGCACATCGATGTCGAACGCCGTTCGCGTTCTGACAACGACAGAGCCGAGATGGAATCTGCAACGGGGAAGACGGAGTAATTGCCATGACTCGAAAATACCTTGCCGCTCTCTTGGTCGCCATGATCTCCCTGCAGTTTCCCGGCAGGCTGGGAGTCGCCCAGGGAGATGAACCGCACATCCGCGTCGTGGTCAATATGGTGCAGCTCAATGTGGCCGTCACAGATAAGAATGGGCACTACGTCACCTCGCTTCGTCCCGAAGACTTTGCCGTGAGTGAAGATGGAATCAACGAAAAGATCGCGACCTTTGCCGAAGGCGACGAGCCCGCCAGGTCTCTGCTCGATGTTCAGCAACTTTCGCGAAAGCCAGATCCGGCGGCACCCGAGAGAGCCGATGTTGGCGGGACGATTCCGTCGGTTCCGGGCGACAACGCCGGCCTGTTCGCGGCCGCGGTCAACGGCGCAAAGGTGTTTGTTCTGTTCGATACCAGCAACTACATGTATCGGGGATTTGTGTTCGCCCAGGATTCGATCGCTGATTTCGTTCGCTCGCTGGATACTGCCGATCAGATTGCGTTCTATTCCTACAGTCGCGACCTTTCCCGGGCTGCGACCCTCACCGCAGATCGAGCGAAGCTGCTGCGGGCCGTTCGCTCCACGGTCGTCGGCGACGATGCCGCCCTCTATAACGCGTTGCTTCTTACCCTCAAGGATGCCGCACGCTCCACCGGGCGCAGAGTGGTGGTTGTATTTTCCAACGGCCCCGACAACTCCAGCGTCGTGCCTCCCGAAGATGTTGCCGAATTGGCACAGTCCGCCGGGATCTCGGTGTACATGATCAGCACTCATCAGGCCCGGCTCGAGCCGGTATCCACTGCGGTGTTTGAGCGAATGACCGCGGCCACCGGCGGCAGGGCGTACTTCTCCAAGAACTGGCGGGATGAAAAGCTCGCGTTCGAATCGATTCGTGAAGACCTGGCGCACCTGTACTCCCTCAGCTACTATCCGCAGCCCAATCCCAATCGCGGATGGCGCGCCATCAATGTGCGAGTGGCGGGAGAGAATGTGAAGCACTACCAGGTACGCACGCGTAACGGCTACCGTCCAGAACCGTCACGATTCACCGCGGAACACCCGGAGGCGTGGAATCGTCCGCCCGACCGCGAACATAGCCAATCCCTTCGATAGGACCCGGCGAACCGTGCAAAGTATTCCAGGTGCAAGTTGTACCTGTTGTTCTGCGTGTACAATCTCGCAAGCTCTTCCCCATGCATGGAGGTTCGGGTTGCCGAGCACTCTGCGTTCGGAGTTCGGTCCCCCTGCGCCAGGTCGTGCGCTATTTTCTTTGATTCTTCCTGACCCAAGAACCGGCTACTTCAGGCCGAACGCGCGCTCATCGCGAGTGGTAGCTTTCAGGCGGTCCCAGATAGCTTGGCTTCAGTCCTCCGGTATTGACGACCAGCTTCTGCAATACAACTCCGGGATCGACCATCCAGAACTTAAGCGTGTGGTAACCGGCTCCCGAAACCGTAAGCTTTGACTTTACTCTGCGCACACTATCTTCGACGGACTTGGACCAGTCCTTTCCCGTATTTTGCGCCAGAGCATCGATCACCTGCGGAAACTGTTCATCGACGGAAAGAGCGAACCGCAAACCGCGTCCCGGGACGAAATTCAGCGTCGGTGAAAGAATCGCTTCCACCTCGACTTCTCCGGGATGGAACAGGTACAGGCGATACTCCAAGCATGGGGAATCGCCTGGCGGAGTGACGCTCGGCGCAGTCACCGGGAAGATCGTCATGGCCGACAACGTGCGTCCCAGGTCGGCGATCTCCCCCCAACCTGCGGTCGCCGCATCCACCTTGTTCGCGTAGTGCGCTGCCTCCATCGAGACGAACCCATTTGCTTCCACAAAGCCGTTCAGTGAATCTGGCCGCGGCTCTGACGGGTTTACCGCTTTCAACTTCACATTCACGGGATGGCCTCCCGGCGCTGCGATCGTCACCGACCCAGCAGTCTCTCCTTGCGGCGCGTGTGCCCAGTCGATGCTGACCCAGACTCGCTCGTCTTTCCCGACAGAACCCTCTTCAGGGCGGACGAGAATCCACGGTGCGCTCGCCTTCGCGGTGAACGAAACGTTACCCTGGCCACGGTTGAAGACATCGATGTAGTGGCGCTCTTGATTGAAGACGTCGAATTCGGGAAGCGCCGTTTCATGAAAGGTGTCGAGCCACGGCTGGTACGATCCCTCCACTGCGATTCCCAGGTCGGGTTTCTCAGGAATCTGCGTCTCCTGTATGGGCGGCATAACATTGACCGGGGGCTGTTGCCAGAACGTGTAGCCCAAGTGTGTCTGATCCATCATGTGGCTCCACTTGCCGTGGCCAAGCACGTGGTTGTACTCATCTGACAAAGTTGCGTCGGCTGCAAAGAGTTCGCGAACCCGGGCGGCAACATCGTTGGTACTGGCCCGACCCTGCACGGCGTACGCCTGATTTCGCGCCGCCGTGACGTACATCTCGGTTACGAGCGCGGATGCTTTTGTGGGAAAGAGAACGAGCTGGTAAAAAGCATCGCGGGAACTCTCCGGCAACTCACCATAGATCTTCTCTGCTTCGGCAGTGATCTGTTTCCATTCATCCAGGACGCGGTCGGCTTCCTCATAGTCCACAAGGCTGAAGGTAGACGCATCGATGAGCTCCGGCTTGCGGCGTCCGTTGTACTTCGTGTATTTAGCGACGATATCGGCGATCGGCTGCGCGTATCGCGGGCCAAATTCGCGTTCGGCCCACAGCCGGGTGAACTCGGAAATCTTCTCTTTCGGCCAGCGCTCCGGGCTCCAGGCGAGCGAGAGGAAGAACTCGATGGGGAATTCCATCGGCTTCAGATCCCCGACGTTGACGATCCAGATCCGGTTCGCGCCGTAACGATGGGCGAGATTCATCTGCTCCCAGACTTTGGGGATGGGATTGGTGTTCAGCCATTTGTAGTCGCGCGGATCGCCGACGTAATCGAAATGGTAATAAACACCCGCTCCGCCGCTGCGCTTGCGTTCATCGGAGGTAGGAAGGCGGCGGATATTGCCCCAGTTATCGTCACACCAGAGCAGGGTTACGTCGTCGGGAACGCGCATCCCGCGTTCGTAGTACTCCTGCACTTCCTTGTAGAGCGCCCAGTCCTGCGGCACTTCCGAGAGCGGCTTCTTGAAAACGCGCGCCAGGATCTCCCTCTGATCGGCGACGATTGTCTCCAGCAGCGCGACATTGGCGCTCTCCGACATGGGCAGGTCACCATCCCCGCGCATGGCCAGCGTGATGATGCTCTCGTAATTCTTGTTTCGGTCGACACCTTCTTCCCAGAACTTGCGCAGCACATCGGCGTTGCGCGAGTAGTCCCACGGCCCGGTGCCATGGCGCTTCCACTCCTGTTGCGCGCGCAACATCGGCTCGTGATGGGATGTGCCCATGACGATCCCATATTCGTCGGCGAGCTTTGGATTCTCCGGATCGTCTTCGTTGAAAGCGTTGTTCCACATGGCAGGCCAGAGATAATTGCCCTTCAATCGCAGGATCAGTTCAAATACCTTCGTGTAGAACTCGCGGTTGTAGTTACCGTATTTTTCCTGTACCCAGTTCGTGAGGGACGGAGCTTCGTCGTTGAGGAAAATACCGCGGTATTTCACGGCAGGCGGACCTTCGATGTAAGCGCCTTTCTTCACGTACAGCGCAGCTTTGGTCGGCACGGGTACATCGGCCCACCAATACCAGGGCGAGACGCCGATCTGCTCGGAAATGTCATACACTCCGTAAATGGTTCCGCGCTTGTCGCTGCCCACGACGGCGAGACCGCTCGAAATGCCGGGCATCGGGTTGGGGACGACCTGAATCAGAAACGATTCCCATTTGCCCGTGATCTTCGACGCGTCGATTTTATGGTTCTTGATCAGCTGGTCGATTAAAGGGCTTCTTCCGATCGTGCCCACCAGGATGGCGGTCGGCCCGGGTTTCTTCGCATCCTTGGTCACAGCCGGGCTGCAACCCGATACCTTCCGGATATCACCCTGCAAGTCTGTCACGGCGCGAATGACGCCTGCATGGTCGGTTGGATCGACGTCGATTCTCGCGCACGCGCCATGGTCGGCCATCGCAAACGCGCCGGGTTGGGGCGCGGTCACGATGTAGCCAGTTTGACCGAGGCCGAAACCAGCGGACATGAGCGACAAAAGGCAGAAGGCAGTCTGAAATAGGAAGCGAGAATGGGAACCATCAAGGACACGAAGGATCACGAAGGTCTTCCTCTAGAATGAGGTCGCTGCGACTCGGCAGATGAAGCGCGCGTAGGCACGATCACAGGCGCGAGTCCCAGCCTATGATATATTTCGGACCTCGAACAAAAGCAAGTGCAACAACGAGGTTCTGCATCCGCGTAGAGCAGTGACATTTCCTCGTGTGAGGCCAGCCATGGCTGATAGCACTACGAAGCTTGCGGTCAAAGAAAAACTAGGTTACGCCTGTGGCGACATTGCCACGAACTTCTTCTTTCAATCAATGATTCTCTATCAAACCCGCTTTTATACGGACACGGCAGGTCTGTCGGCAGTTGCCGTGGGCACGATGTTTCTGGTTCTGCGGTTGGCGGATGCCGTGTTTGACCCGGTGATTGGAGCGCTATCGGATCGAACCCAGACGAGGTGGGGAAAATTTCGGCCTTGGGTGCTTTGGACTGCTGTTCCTTTCGGGCTGATCTTCTGGCTGGTATATGTGACCCCCGACTTCGGCCCGCATGCGAAACTCGTCTATGCATATCTCACCTACACCCTGGTAATGATGATGTACTCGGCGAATAACACGCCGTATTCGGCCCTCATGGCAGTTATGACTCCAGACGACAGCGAGCGCAGCAGCGTCGCAAGCTATCGTTTCGTGGGTGCGCTCATCGGCCAGTTCATCATCCAGGCGCTGCCGCTTCCCCTGGTCGCCAAGTTGGGGCAGGGCAATTCCGCCAAAGGGTGGGCGATGACGATGGCGATCTTCGGATGCCTGATCGTCATTCTGAACCTGATCACTTTCGCCAGCACCCGGGAACGATTGCAGCCTCCGGCGGGACAGAAGTCATCGCTGCGCGCCGATCTGAAGAACGTATTCACATGCTATCCCTGGCTGGTGATGTTCATCCTTACGCTTCTTGTCTTCACAACCCTGGTGGTGCGCGGCAGTTCTCTGAATTACTTCTTCTCCTACTACATGGATCAAGGACAGCTCAGGGAATATCTCGCCAACTTCGGCTTGGCGGGGCAGGGTGAGGTCACCGGATGGAGAGTCCTGCTGGATAGTCTCGGTCTGCTGGTGAAGCCGGATGGGTCGAACGCGGCGGCTGTCGGTTTCAGCCTGTTTTTTGTGCTGGGCAGCATCGTGCAAATCGTCGGCATCCTGTTCTCGAAACCACTGGCGGAGCGTTTGGGCAAAAAAGCGGTATTCATCGGCGGCATGGGCGTGACCACGCTGGCGACCGTGCTTGTGTACTCCATCACTCCGACAGCCGTAGGCCCACTTTTCTGGCTCAACATCCTTTGGGCTCTGGGGTGGGGGCCCACGGTTCCGCTGCTCTGGCTCATGATCGCCGACGTCGCGGACTATTCCGAATGGAAGAACTTCCGGCGTGCCACCGGATTCATGTTTGCCGGCATTCTGTTCGCTCTGAAGGCGGGCTTAAGCATCGGCGGAGCGCTCAGCGCATGGCTAATCAATGCGTACGGATACATTCCGAACGTGGCCCAGAGCGCCCGCGCGCTGCTGGGCATCCGACTGGGAGCCAGCGTTTTCCCTGCGGGATTCTTCGTGCTCGGCCTTGCCTGCCTGATCATCTATCCGATCGGCAAAGCGCTGAACACACGCATGCAGAACGAACTCACGGAGCGTCGTAAACAGTATGCCGATTCCGTGACGGCGACTTCCTGAGGAGACGTCATGTCGATGTTGCGAGTGTTGTTGGTCATCATCTTTGCGGCGGCAGCAGTTTCTGCATTTTCTCAGCAACAGAATTCTCTCAAGGATGTTTACAAGGATTCGTTTCTCATGGGCGCCGCCCTGAACGAAGCCACTTTCTCTGAGCGTGACGCGCGGGCGGCCGCGATCGTCAAATCGCAATTCAACGCGATTACACCGGAGAACGTTCTGAAATGGGAGAACGTCCACCCGCAGCCCGATCGGTTCGATTTCGCTCCGGGGGATCAGTATGTCGCCTTCGGCGAGAAGAACGGCATGTTCATTGTCGGGCACACGCTGGTCTGGCATCACCAGACGCCGAAGTGGGTGTTCGAGGACAGCAACGGCGCGCCCCTGACGCGCGATGCGCTGCTGAAACGAATGCACGACCACATCCGGACTGTGGTCGGCCGCTATAAGGCCCGGGTCCAAGGATGGGACGTCGTGAACGAAGCGCTCAATGAAGATGGCACGCTGCGCGAATCGCCGTGGATGAAGATCATCGGCGCAGACTACATCGAGAAGGCGTTCCAGTTCGCTCACGAAGCTGATCCCGCGGCCGAGCTCTACTACAACGACTACTCGCTTGAGAACGAGCCCAAGCGCAAGGGAGCGATTGAGCTCATCCGCAAGCTGCAGGCGCGGGGCGTGCCGATTGCGGGCGTGGGAATTCAGGGGCATGACAACCTGGAGTGGCCGACGGCAGAACAGGAGGACGCGACCATCGCGGCCTTCGCAGCGTTGGGTGTGAAGGTCATGATCACAGAATTGGACATCACCGTGCTACCCTCGGCGTCGCCGGCGGGCAGCGCTGAGCTGTCGCTCCAAGGCGGGACGCGTCCGGATTTGAATCCTTATGTGAACGGCCTGCCTGATTCAGTGCAGCGGGCGCTCACCCAACGCTACGCGAACCTGTTCCGCGTCTTCGTGAAGCACCGCGATGCGCTCAAGCGGGTTACCTTCTGGGGTGTGAGCGATGATGCTTCGTGGCTGAACAACTGGCCCATCCCGGGCAGGACGAATTATCCATTGCTGTTCGATCGCAAGGGCGCGACCAAGCCCGCATTTGACGCGGTGATCAAGGCGGCGAAGCTGGACTCGAAGTGATGTTCGCCGGTGGTTTTTGATTGCTGATTGCGGAATCATCAGCGGCCGCAATCAAGCGAATCGCCAATCCACAATCTCACCACGAGTGCATGGTTCCGTCCAGCTTCCTGTTCACCGGTAAATACGCGCGCTGATATGGATATTTCGACGCCAAAGCTTCGTC
>Ga0066903_100004604_pt1 | contig 11715 bp, 17 predicted proteins | sample PanSoiMetaGPlot1_FD_67491 | JGI IMG/M metagenome (GOLD analysis project Ga0066903, IMG submission 67491) | Tropical forest soil microbial communities from Panama analyzed to predict greenhouse gas emissions - Panama Soil - Plot 1 (version 2) | ecosystem: Environmental > Terrestrial > Soil >...
GTGAGCACCTGAGCGGCAAACAGTGCTTGCCTGACGGGAATCGGCATACCTTCACCAACAAAGGATCCAGCAACCGAGCGCGAGTTATCCCGCGTGGGGATTGAGATGCGTCCAGCGCGGCCGAACTGCAGCGACAATCCGAGCGTGGCCAATTTCGGGTATACCGCGACGGGCAAAAGTAGCTCCATGACGTCGGCATAAAGCATCTGGACCAATTCCGCAGCCCAGCCGTCCACCGTGGTCATTGCAGGATCAGTTGGCGCGCGCGCGACATAGTCGTTGAACACCCGCGTCGTGTCCTCGGCGTAGCGCGGATATTCTTTCGCGATCTGCTGGCGCGCCATCTCTACGCTGATCTTGCGCAGATGCGAGAACGCTTGGCAGACTCCTGCGCGGACGATGATGTCGAGCCGCTCGTCTTTTTTCGTCGGGATCTGATTCTGCCGCAGCTTGGGCTGGCCGTTCATCGACACGACGGCGCGATGCGTGCCGTCGCCGTTCGCCGCTTTGGCAGCCAGGAGCTTTTCCGAATCCACGAGCACATCGCGTTGCTTCTGCAACTGGGTGATGCGCTCCTGTAAGTCCTTGGTAGCCTCCAGCTGCGCGTCGCTGACATTGCTATCATCGACAGTGCTGAGGTGGTCAGTCAGTTTGTCTTGGTAGCCGCGAATTTGCGTCTCCATTTCGGAGATACGTTGAGGAAGCGTGCTCATGGCCCCGCTCCTTTCTATTCTGGTGATGACGGCGTGCTCGCCGGGAACGTCGCTGTGCATGTCCTTGCTTCGCATGCGGCCGTGCTCGGCGCCGAAGACAAGATCCATGGTGGCGGCGGAGAGGTTGAGCGACTTGGCCACAGCCAAGGCGTTCGGATTAGCAGGAACTGAGACCAAGCTCGTTTCGACGAGTTCTTGCCGTTGAAAATATTCGCCGACGATCTTGTCGCCGTTGCGCCGCGGCTGTGAGTGGATCGGCTTAAAGCCGACGCTCACAGCCTTGAGAATGCCCGCCTCAACGAGGCGACGGATTTCATCGATGCGTGGCGAGGTGCCTTCGGGCGCCAGATCAAGATAGCCGCGCAACGATTGGTTCTCAACGCGAAGATCGCGCCATTTGCCGATCGGCGGCATGTCGCTGCGATGCGCCCATAACGCGACCGGATTTTTCTTGAAATTCGTGAGGTCCCAGCCATCAGCCTTGATAATATCGCCCATTCTATCCGGGCTTTCATCCGAGAGCGTCCACAGCGAATCGCTGGTGACGTTCTCAGCGTGAACTTTGTGCCGCAGCCGCGCGGCACCGCTACGATTTTCCCAAGCTAAAGCACACAGCGAGTTCGCATGTTCTTCATCAACGTCCTGATCGGCGATCTCGTCGACGCAGCGATCTAGGAATTCGCTTCGGCTCTCATCTTCCTCCGGCTCCGGCACGTCGATGTCTTCGTTGTTGACCGCCTTGACGCCCTTCTCGTCGTTCTCCATCCGCGAGAAATACGCGTCGAGCACGCCGCGCGCGCGATCCTTCACCGCCTGCGATACGTCGGTCACCTGCGGCAACCTCGAGGCGGCCGCGCGCAAGCCCGAGGGAATGGCTTTCAGTGTCCCATCGATGAAATCAGCGAATGGACAAGAATACGAACCGCGTAAATCGCCATTTGCTGCGTCGTAAATCAGAAAACCGCGCTTTGCCAAATTAGCTTGACCGCCATTATCGTTCTCGACGCCGATGTTGGCCTTATCGAGCATGCGCTTCGCCGCCGCGCTGCCGTCCCACGCACGCTCAGTCTCGGCGAGCGGCAGATCGCGCGACGCACCGCAAACCCAGCGCTCGGCTTTCAACTTGTCGAGCCCGTCGCGCATCCGCGCCAGCATTTGAGTGACGTCGAATTTCGAAGGCGGCGAGCCTCCACGTTCTTCTCGCCATGCACTCAGGCAAATCGCAACCATTTGTTCTTGAGGACGTTCGGTCTCGCTTTCGGTCGCCAACTCATGCATGCAATAGCGCATGAATTCCGATTGACTTTCGCCCGTTTTCGGTTTGCGTAGGGGCATAGCAGCCTCCTTCCGTGCATCGCGCCACTTTGCGCTGCAGACCTCGTCGGCCTTGTCGCGGCCCATGCCGCCGGCCATCACGCCAGCGGTGCAGCGCTCAAGGAAAAGCGATTGAGTTTCGCCGGGCTCCGGCCATTGCTTGATTTTCAGCGGTCACGGCTATACATTGTAGACACCACAGGACTGCAGTTGGACGAGTTAGGACAATGGCACCACAAGAGTACGATCACGCACTTGAACAAGATCGCCGCAACGGCGGCATGGACGATCCCAAAGCAAATATGTACACGGCAGGTTTTCACCGACGTTTCGCGCGTTTTTCGAAAGCGGAATTGATTGATCTCCTCGGTGAAATCAATTGGGAGCGTAAGCTCTGGTTTGATGGCTGCATGGAGCGCGACGGCAGTAACAAGCGTGTAGCAGATAGCTATTGGACATCACTCGAAGAGGAAATGGCTGCCGTTCTCAACGCGCGATATCTGAATCGTCATCCGGGAGGAACTATGAATGCGGACTGAGTTTGTGCGCTGGGGCAACAGCATTGCGCTGAGAATCCCGAACGCTTTTGTCAAAGAACTTGGCGCGACCGAGGGCAAGCGCGCCGAGATGACGGTTGAAAACGGTGCCCTCGTCATCAAGGTAGAAGCGTCGAAGCGAAAACGCCGCCGCTATTCATTGGAGCAATTGCTTGACGGCATCACCAAAGAAAACAGCCATCCGGAGATCGACTGGGGGCCGCCAGTTGGCAACGAAGTCTGGTGACGCGGCCTATTGCCCAAATGCCGGGGATGTCATCTGGATCGATTTCGACCCTACGAAAGGACACGAGCAACGCGGTCGACGTCCGGCGCTCGTCCTAAGCCCACGCGGCTATAATGAGCGTGGCGCCAATCTCTGTATCGCATGCCCAATTACCAGCCGTCGTAAAGGCTATCCGTTCGAGATACCAATCCCGCAAGGCCATGCTGTCACTGGCGTGATTCTCGCCGACCAAGTACGAAGCATCTCATGGTCAGAACGCGGTGCCGAGTTTCTGACTGTTGCGCCAGCAGAGATCGTAAGCGACACGCGCGAGAAGATCGCGGTGCTGTTCGGCATCGATTAGTCTACCGTTCCGGCGCGATGATCGGCGGCGTGGCGGCGATGTGCGGCACCGATGATGCCTCGCCGCGAAGTATGTGAACGCTCGGCAGCCCGAAGAGCAAAGCGACGAGAAGATAAAGCGCAATCACCGCCACTAGCGCCAGATAAAGCCGCTCGACTTCATTCGGCGGCCCGAAGCCGAGATAGCCAAGAATCCATTTGGCAATCGCGCCGACTAAGAGCAAAAGAATGACGACAATAAAAATATTGATCAACCCTAAAAGGATTCCGCTGACGCTCATCTCTTTAGCTCGCTGTGGAAAATTTACTGACGCCGCTTGCACCCAACCAACCAAGCGGCTATGCACCGCGCCTCTTTTAGAGGACGCGGTTTTTCATGCGATTGCTGCTCGAAGATTTTATCATCGTTGGCATCGTCGTCGTGCTGCTCGCGGCTATTGTGCTGGTTGTTTTGGCGTGGTGGCTGGGAAGTTAGACCCCCACGGAATAATTCAATCGCGCGTCAGCAAGCGGCGGGCGGCATCGTCGGCGACTCGCCGAAGTTGGTCGGCGTATTCGGAAATCGCCGCGAGCGCTTCCTCGAGCTTGCGGCGCTCTTCCAAGATTAGTTCGGAATAATGCCGGACCAAGTCCGCGTGGTTGTGGGTGCGCTTTTCAACCATTGGCGATCTAGCCCCTTATACGCAAAGTTTGCGCAACTGCTTGATTTCATTGGATATTATTTTTGCACGCAAATCTTGCGTATGCGCAAAATTTGCTTATCTTCGCCGGTCGGGCCAGTCTCACCGGTCGCACCAGTCGGGCTTACCGTATCGGAATCGGCATACCTTCACCAACAAAGGATCCAGCAACCGAGCGCAACTGGTGGCAACGGGGAGGGTCAATAAGCGTGCTGGGACGCGAGCTGGCGCGATCTCTCGCGCCTACCGCCGACCGCGGTTCCGAGGCCGCGGAGTTTCTCGGCATCAGCCGATGGTGGCAGTTTCCGCAGTGATCTAGCTGTCGCAACAAAATACGGCGATCCCGACGAAGAGCCGATGCGGATGAATGGGTATCGTGGACCGATTGGATCGGAGTGAGCGAGGCACAAATGCCCAGATCGCGAAGGAGAAACCAGCAATGAATTACACGCCCGAACAACGCGCCATCATCCAGCGCATCGGTGAGATCTCTGCACGCTTCGACGCGACAGTAGCCTCACACCGTGAGGCGCAAGTTGCGGCAGGCCGGAATCTTATCGATGCCGTCGCGGCACTGACTACTGCCATCGAGCGCTCAAACGAACTAATGCCGCTATTCCTGCAGCACGGCGACGCGTTCCGCGAGTTCCTCGATACTCTTTGATCGAGTCAGCGCGACGCGCGTTCCCTGAAGATAAAAGGAGTATCACCAATGCGAATGTTTATTACGCTGGTTAGCTTGCTCGCGCTCGTCAACATGGCCAGCGCCAGTGAGCGCGAGCAGACACGCAGCTACTATGATCGCAACGGCAGTTTTGCTGGCAGCTCAAGCACGCACGGCAATTCGTCGAGCTTCTATGATAAGAGCGGCCGCTTCGACGGTAGCGCTATCCGCAATAGCGACGGGACGACATCGTTCTATGACAAGAGCGGCCATTTCACCGGCAGCTCGACCACCACGCAGCCGAGATAGAGCCAGGCGGACCTATGACAGACAAACGCAAAGACGTTGTAGCCGCATTGCTGGATGGCCGTGCTCGCTCTCCGTACGTTTCATCCGAGAGTTTGGCCCGAGAAATCCTTGAAGCACTTGACCAACGCGCGCTGGAAACAAAATGGGAGCAGCCGCGCGAGAAGCTCTTGGAGGATGCCAGCAACTGTTGGATACCGCACCAAGACTTGGTCGCCGAATTGAACAAGCTGCCGGGGCTCCCAATTACGGATGGAGACATATCGGCTCTTGTCATCGAAAACAAAAAGACTTGGCGCGAGCGTATTGGGGTTCCGGAATACAAGGAGGGCGATCCAGACGATCAAGCTGATTGTTTGCGCGTCTATAAGCGCGAGAAGCGCGCGGGGACCGCGTTCATGGCAATACTTACCCTGATCAACGAAGAGGTCGTATCGCCATCGCGGCATAGATACTGGCAAGAGAAACACGAAGAGATTAAGCGAGAACACGCCAAGGCGCTGGACAAGCGATTGCGTTCAGGCGTGGATTTTTATCCCACGTGTTTCGACAAAACTCAATCAAAGTATGGGCGGCTCGATGGTGCACTCTACCGACTGATCGGAACCAAGAAAAATCGATACGGAAATCTTCGCGCACCGTATGAAATCTTCAGCGTCAAAAAAATCGGCGATACAGGCGTGCCAGCCGAACCGCACGTTTTTCCCAAATGGATAGATTTCCGCACAGCTTGGTCAGGCCATCACATCAAGCCCGGTAAACGGGGACGACAATGACGACGAAAGCTTCTATGACGCGAAAAGCGAGCAAGAGCAAAGGACGCTGAGCCATGCCGATTATGTTGGAGAAGCTATACGACGCGCTGCGGGCCGCGGATGTCCCCGACGAGAAGGCGCGTGCCGCGGCGGTCGAGGTCGCCGAATTCAAGGATGCGATCGCCGCGATCCGCACGGACCTCGCGATCCTCAAAGCCATGCTCAGCATCAATCTCGCCATTACAATTGCGATCGCAGTCAGACTGTTCATCGTGACATGACCGAGCACGATCCCCGCCTTCGCGGACCACAAACATGCGACAGCCGAATAAGGGGCGAATAACGAACGGAGACCGACGATGACATATACTGGTCGTGCAGCTTCGCCTCGACGAAACCGCCGTCGATATTGAAGAGCAGGCACGGAGCAAGCGAAAGCAGCAATCATGACCGCCAAACAATATCGGGAAGCCGTTGAGCAACTCGGCCTATCGACGCAAGCCGAGGCCGCGGAGTTTCTCGGCATCAGCTTGCGGACCTCGCACTCCTACGCCAACGGAACAGCACGAGTGCCGGAAGCGGTCGCCAAGCTCTTGCATCTAATGGTCCGGCGAAACATCAAGCCGGCGGACACCATGTTCCGAACATGATCTACCGCGCGAAGCGCAAATGAATCGCGAAAGGAACCGCCTCATGCGACTTTCCCGAACAGCACCATCAGTATTATAACGATAAAGAACATCAGCAAGAGGAACAGGATCACCCGCTCAAAGGTACGCTTCCAAGTCCGGCACGACATTACCTCCGATCTCTCCCTGGAATGGTCGGCCCAAGCCAAGATGAACGGCTTGGGCCGACCCACGCGGTTACGCTACGCTGATCGGAAAGAAGAAGCTATGACCACGCACGAGCTCAAATCATGGCCTGATTTCTTCGAACCGATCTTGAACGGCGCGAAGAATTTCGAGCTGCGCGTCAACGACCGCGACTATCAAGTGTTCGATTTGCTCTGGCTGCGCGAGTGGGATGATAGGACAAAACAGTACACCGGCCGCCAATGCTTCCGGCAGGTCACCTACGTCATGGACGGCGTCGGCGGTGGATGCATCGAACCGCTCAAGGGGCTGATGCGCGGCTACGTTATTTTGTCGCTCGTCTATTCGGATGGAATGTAATGATCTGGCAATTGCTCGATCCACGCGTGACGGCCGATCTCGGATTGACTGGAGAGCCTGCGCCGGGCGTCCGCCGCAGGTATTATTTGTTAAGTTTTCCCGTTTAGGATCTGTTTCGTTTTGCGCGCCGCCGGCCAAAGGCAATCAACCCAACGCACGCGGCAATCAAGCCAGGCAGGCCAGCGCCGACGATTGGGCCGGGCACAGCGGAAGGAACGGCGATCAAGGAGTCTTGGCCATCGTTCGCCGCCATGCATGGCGTCAGCGACGGACACGGCGAGCCCCAATTGCCGAAAGAGCCAACCGTAAGCCCGGTGCCGAATTGCGCGACCAGACTATTGAACTGAGTCTGCTCCGCAGTGGTCAGAGTGAACAACAACGCGCCGTTGCCGTTGCCTTGATCCGCACTAGCTTGTGCGGGCGTGATGTTGAAGCCGGACGCCGGAAGTTGGAATGTGCCTTCCGCCGTCGTACCAGAGAACAACGTGATGCCCATCGTGTTGAGCGACAGGCCCGTGCCTCCCGTCTGACTTACGTCAAACGCGAGTTGCACCATTGCTCCCGAATTCCAACCAAGACTGCCGATGCTCGGGGCGTTCGACTTGTTTTGGCCACCCGGCCCATTGGCGATAGCATCACCGGTATCGATGGCGCCACCAGAACCGTCCGGTGTGACCGTGCCGACCTCGTTGTTGCCAGAGGTCGGCGTGTGCATCGTGATCAGCCTCGGAAAATTGCCGAAGCCCAGCGCCGACAAGTCGACTTGGCCGTCAAACATCAGATCAGCCTTGGGGGTCGCCATCGGCAGTGCAAGAAGCATGGCCGATGCAAGAAGTACCTTCTTCATGAAAGCTCCTGTTTCGGGGGTTGGAGGAGTTCAGCCTCAACGGAACACTACGGCCCTGATTTCATCTGTTCGATTCTCCCGTGCTGTAACAACAAAGTGGAAAATCACGTGCGACGACACTGCCAGTGTACGCATCCTCTCGCGTCGTGGCGGGTGCAGCGGCAGCGGCGCGTTGACCACTCGCTGGCTGCGATATGTGTAGCCCCGCATAGCGTAGCTGTGGAGATAGGCGCGGACTTGGCGGGCTCTCCACACTGTGTTAGCGACAACAATAAAATTGCGAGAAGTATGCTGCGCATCGTCGATGTCGTTGTAAAAGCGCCTTATCCGATCAAGGCGGCAGCGTCAAACGGCGCAGGCGTTTTCCGATCCCGACTACGCAATCCCATCATCATTGCGAGCGCGACGGCGCCGTCGATTCTGAATTGCGCCTTGTCTTTGTCGAGTTTGCGGTTGCCCGCCGGGTCCATCGTTGCGACGGCGCTTGCCATATTCCAATTGAGGACGGGATTATCTGGATGAATGATTTTGCGATCGAGTATCGCTCCTTCAAGCGCATCGATGGCTGCCGCCATGTCCTTAAAGCCTTGTCCCCACGGAACCATTCGGAGGCCGGCGCCTCGCTCTCCTTCTTTGTAAGCTTGCAGGCCGATGTGGTCGAACGCGCGCATCAGATCATCCACGCGCCAGCGGTCGTAGGCTAGACCAATGATTCGGAAGCGCTGGCTCAATTCCGCAATGAATGTCGCGACGACATTCGGGTCAATGCTCTTGCCTGGAGTCGTCAGGAGGTGGCCGGCTCGCACCCACTCTTGGTATCGGCGATTGCCGGCTCCGAAGTCGCGGCGCGATTGCTCGGCCAGTTGCTCAAGCGGCTTCCAGAAGAACGGTCGGATGCGCGTTGGCTCATCTGCCGAACCCATGACCAGTGCGGTGAGATCGACGACGCTGGACAGATCGAGTCCGAGATAGACTTCCTCGCCATCGACAAACTCGACTTCGCCAGCGCACGCCATCCACTCTGCGCGCGAGATTAGCGTGGCCGTCGGCGAGACACGTTGGTTTAAAAATAAATTGCGAACTTTGGGCTCTTCCGCCGGCAATCTTTTGGCCTTGCGTATGGCGGCGACCAAATCCTCACGATCACGAAACTTGCCAAGTGCTGGGTTGGCTTTGAGCCACTGTGCTTCGTCCTCGAGATCGCAGTTTTCATCGGCAGCATGGAGATGGCAAACGATTGTAGGATCATTTCCTGACAATCCATCATCGATCAACCGCGACAAGACATGCTCAGGCTCGTTACTCTGCGTGCTAATGACAATGAACAGCGGCTCTCGAGTTGAGCCGAACGAAGTGTCGAGCACGTCGTAGAGGTCGCGGTTTCTGGCCTGCGCCAATTCGTCAAATATGCAAACGCTCGGCTGAAACCCATGCTTCGTTCCAGCCTCGGCAGAGATTGCGCGATAGACCGATCCGGTGCGCCGCGCGAGCATCGTCTTCGTCGACGGAATGATCTCGATCTGTGCAGCAAGCTCGGGCTCACGCATGACAATCTGTTTGGCAAACTTAAAAACAATACTCGCTTGCTCGCGATCATTCGCGGCGCTGTAGATTTCCCCATTGAATATCCGCTCAGGCCCAACGAGATGCGCTAGCGCAATCGCGGCAATCAGCGCGGTTTTCCCGTTGCGGCGTCCAAGACTAAGGATAGCCCTACGCACAACTCGCTTGCCATTATGGTGAGGCTCATAGATGTCTCGAATGAACTCTTTTTGCCAGCGCATTAGTTTAAATGGCTTGCCCTCACCAACACCACTTGGAACCGTCAATACTTGGATAAAATCAATCACCGCCTGTGCGCGTTGCCTGCCGTTTCGTGTACGCCTTGACCGAAAAGAACTTCGGCGCTGCCCTTGCGATTCTGTGTTCAGTTCCGTCATGTCTTTTCCCGCGGCCTTTGATTAGTGCTCTGTTGTTCCACTCGCGTCATTGCGCGGCTCCCGCCATTTGCCTTGTCTGCGCTGAATTTTCCGATGAAGCCTCCACGCCAGACGTATGTGAACCATCCTCATCCGCCGCATTCTCATCGACAGATTTACCAATCGCTCTCGCTTTTGACGGAGCCTTTCCAGCACCCACGCCCGTTCAAGACGAGTATGCTTCTTCGGCTGTCTTGCTAACCTCCGTGGCGAGGGTTCTTCCGCCGGATCGTAGCTCACGAAGCGGCCGCGCGAGACGATAGTATGGCCGCCAGGGTAGTGTCCGCGACGACTCATAACCCCAGCCGCAATTTATTGATAGGAAGCAATAAGCCCGGCGAACTTGCTATGTCCGTCGCCATTGTCAAAAGGTCCGGCGGCAAGGCGCGCACGCGCTGCTGGCGTGAGTCCAAATTCTCCGGCATATCTCACCATCTCAGCTGCGGCCCTGTTGGCCACGAAGACCAGCGGATTCACTCTCGCTCCGCTCTCGGTCTTAATCAAAAGTCCACTGGTGACAGGATCGCGGGCCGCCATAGCCGCGAGCTTTTCCTCGGCGATGCGCCAACGGCCGTACGCTTGGCAATAGGCGGCGAGCGGCCCGATGTCGGCGACCGTCAGCAAATTAATCCGATAAAGCTCTGGCGCGATCCGCCACCATTCATCCAGCGCGTAGCTCTCGATATGGTGCGGCGGCTCTGGGCATTGCGGCGGGATCTGGGGCTCTGGCTCATTCTTGGGAAAGGGCTGTTTGCCAGGATTTCCGCGTAAGATTCTGAGATGAGTCGGGACCTTGTGTGACATTGCGATCTAACCTTCTACCTTTTGCGCTTTCTCGCCAGTGAAGTTCTGCCAGCGTTCAATTACCAAATCACAATAGCTCGGATTGATCTCAATCGCGTGGCAAGCGCGGCCAGTCATTTCAGCGGCGATGATCGTCGTGCCCGAGCCGACAAACGGATCATAAACCGCTTGCCCCGGCGAGCTGTTGTTCTCGATCGGCCGCTTCATGCACTCGACAGGCTTTTGCGTGCTATGCCCAGTTTCGGATTTCACTGGCTTGTTGATTTGCCACAGCGTCGATTGCGAACGATCGCCTGACCAATGGGCGGTTTTTCCTTTGCGAACTACGTATAAACAGCCTTCATGCTGAACGTGGTAGTGCCCTCTCCCTATTGGAAATTGTTGTTTCGCCCAAATGATCTGCATCCGTATTTCATATCCGCTCTGCATCAATGTTTGCCAGAATTCAAATTGTGTGGGTCCCGCCGGGACCCACACATAAGCGACATCGCCGGGAAAGAGCCTATAAACCTCACGCCAGTCGGCACGATCGTCATTCTCAACTAACCCTATGGCGCTCGCGCCATAGGGTTTCCCATTCGCGCGATCAGCACGGTTGCGCCAGTCAGGATCGTAATCGACGCCATACGGCGGATCGGTCACCATCAAATGCGGCTGCACGCCAGCCAATGCCTTCGCAACATCCTCAGCTTTCGTCGCGTCGCCGCAGACGAGCCGATGCCGGCCGAGTTGCCAGATCTCACCACGCTGCGCTACCGGAACAACTGGCGGCTCTGGCACCTCGTCCGGGTCGGTTAGACCGGGATTACTGGCGGTAAGCGTAAAAAGCTCCTGCTCGGAAAAGCCCATCAATGGCAGGTCGAACCCCAGACTAGCCAGGTCCGCGACTTCAAGCTTGAGCAGCGATTCGTCCCATCCAGCGTTGTCGGTTAGCTTGTTATCCGCAATGACATAGGCCCGCTTTTGCGCTTCCGTCCAATCGCGAGCAACGATAACCGGTACATCTCCTATACCTAACCGGCCCGCAGCCAATACTCTCCCATGGCCAGCTATGATTGACCCCGTCTCATCCACGAGAACTGGCGTTGTCCAGCCCCAATGGCGGATTGAGGCCGCAATCTGCCCAATCTGCTCCTCGGAATGCGTCCGGGCGTTCCGCGCACTCGGAATTAGCCCCGCAATTGCGCGGCGCTCTACCTTGTCGGCGGGCCAATTCACCATGCTTTTCCCCGCTCTTGGAAACGTTTTTTCTACTGATATCGTCTACAGTTAATTCACCCGCAAACACGTGAAACATTTTCTAGAATAACTTTTTTGGTTTTTAAAATCACACCTCGGACGCTTGCGTTCGAG
>Ga0066903_100004605_pt1 | contig 11714 bp, 9 predicted proteins | sample PanSoiMetaGPlot1_FD_67491 | JGI IMG/M metagenome (GOLD analysis project Ga0066903, IMG submission 67491) | Tropical forest soil microbial communities from Panama analyzed to predict greenhouse gas emissions - Panama Soil - Plot 1 (version 2) | ecosystem: Environmental > Terrestrial > Soil >...
GCGTTGATGTTCGACTACATCCTGACCGGACCGATCAGCGGGGCGTCCGCCGGCCAATATCTCGCGGGATTGATGAGCGAGACTTCGGTGCACTTTGGTTGGAGTGGCCCGTTTTCCCCGCACACGATTGATTTCATCGCCGCGGGCTTCGCAGTGCTGGTCACCGTGTTTTTCTGGTGGGAAAACACTAAAGGTGTAAAGGAGTCGAGCGATAAGGCGCTCAAGATCATGCAGCTGGTCACCGTGATGGTGGTTGTGCTGATTGGCTGGTGCCTGTATACGGTGATCGTCCGGCATTCACACTTGCCGCCACTTCCGCATCCCCGAAACCTGCATTTCAGCAACAGCGCGCTGGGCTGGCTGGTGCACAGTCCACTACCGCATTTGTTTGGCGTGATCGCCATCTTCGTTGCGCTGGGCCATTCGGTGCTGGCGATGAGCGGAGAGGAATCCCTGGCGCAGGTTTACCGGGAAATCGAGTCGCCTAAGCTGCCGAATTTGAAGAAGGCCGGAGCGGTGATTTTCGTTTACAGCCTGGTGTTCACATCGCTGGTGTCATTCTTCGCGGTGATGATCATTCCGGACGACGTGCGGCAGGGGTTTCTGGAAAATCTGATTGGCGGGCTGGCGATGAATCTGGAAGGCCCGTTCTTGGTGCGGCTGATCTTCCATGGATTCGTGGTGGTGGTGGGAACGCTGATTCTAGCTGGGGCGGTGAACACCGCGATCGTGGGATCGAATGGAGTCCTCAACCGCGTTTCAGAAGATGGGGTGCTGAGCGAATGGTTCCGACAACCGCACCCGCGATTTGGCACCAGCTACCGCATCATCAACATCATCGTGCTGCTGCAGATTACGACGATCCTGATCAGCCGCGGCGATGTGACGTTCCTGGCGAACTTGTATGCGTTCGGAGTGATCTGGAGCTTCACGATGAACGGGTTGGCAGTGCTGGTGCTCCGTTACACCAATCCGGGGGAGCGTGAATTCCAAGTGCCCCTGAATCCAAGGATCGGCGGCGTGCAGATTCCACTGGGATTGGGGCTGATTACGCTGACGTTGCTGTCGATCGCCATCGTCAACCTGTTCACGAAACCGGTGGCGACCATGTCCGGAGGGGTTTTCTCGGTTTTGTTGTTCGTCGTGTTTACGATCTCCGAACGCCGAGGGCACAAAGTGGGCGCGGCGCACATGGAGATGGACCAGTTCAATCTGGAGACCGAAGGAGAGCTGACGCCGGAAGTCGTTGGAGCGCGGCCGGGAAACATCTTGGTTCCGATCAGCAATCAGTACAACCTCTACCACCTGGGGAACGTGCTGGACCGTATCAAGCCAGGGAGGCGGGACGTGGTGGTGCTGCACATTCGGCTTCTGCGCCGCTCCGCCACCGGTGAAAACGAACTAGATGCGGACCAGTTGTTTGGCAGCATCGAACAGCAGCTCTTTTCCAAGGCGCTTTCCATGGCGGAAAAGCGGGGCAAGTCTATTCGATTGTCGGTAGTCGCCTCGAACGACATTTGGGATGCAGCGCTGCGCGCGGCGACTTCGCTGCAATCGAGCACGATTGTGCTGGGGCGGTCGACGAAGGAATCGACGGAGGAGCAGGCACGGGAAATCGGCGACGCTTGGGAGAAGCTGGCGGATCCGAAGCCGCAATTCAATCTGGAGATTCACCTGCCCAACGGGGACAAGGTTTACAAAGTCCTGGGGCCGCACGCGCCGAATCTGACGGGTAACGAGGTGAATTTGATTCACCGGCTTTGGCTGCGGTTCAGCGAGAATGTCGGTGGGATGGAACTGCATCATCACGACGTGGTGCACTTCGCGCTGGAAGAAGTGCAAAAGGAATTGGACGAGGGCCGCGACGAGGAAGTGGTGTCGCGGCTGAAGGCACACCTGGAATCCAACGAGAAGAAAAAGGCGAGAAAGCCGTAGCCAATGGCGGGTTGAGGCGGTCGTTTCCCGTGCGTTAGAACGGCAAACCCTTTCAGCGCGCGGGGAGTACTCATTGTGTGGCTAGAGCTGAGAAGTGCAATGGCCGCAGCGCTTGGCCTGCAGCGGGATTGGCATGGCGCACTGCGGGCATTCCTTGGTCGTGGGAGCGGCGGGCGGGGCTGGCTTCATGATGTACTTGTGGAACCAGGTGACGATCAGGAAGACGCAGAAAGCGACGATTAGGAAGTTGACTATGGTGTTGAGGAAGAGTCCGTAATTCAGAGTTGCGGCGCCGGCGGCCTTGGCGGCTGCGAGGGAGTCGTAGGATTTGTCGCTGAGATTGATGAAGAGATTTGAGAAATCCACCTTGCCAAGCAGGCGGCCGATCGGCGGCATAATCACATCGTCTACCGCAGACGTAATGATTTTACCGAACGCTGCTCCGATGATGACGCCGACCGCCAAGTCCACCACGCTGCCGCGCATTGCGAATTCTTTGAATTCCTTGAGCATGTTGCATCTCCTTTACGACCTGAGCCGGCGGCCCCAGCACGAGGATCCCAAGGTGGGTTGGGGCACGAATCGCGCGGATTATAGCTGAACCAGGAAGAAAGCGGAGACGAGCGAACCCTCAGCGGGGCTTAAGGACGAGGCCAGCGCCGATAATGCCGCGGAATGCCAGCAGGACTCCGACGAGAGCGAGCAGTTTGCCGACCCAGAGAATCGGAGCGTGAGAGATGGCTTGCATCACGAGGCCCACGAAAATCAATGAGAGTCCGCGGGTCCAAATCTGCCAGCGTGCCCACCATTGGCCTGGCTTGTAGAGCGCGCGAAGGCCCCACAGGATCAGCGCGACGCTGAGGACGAGCCATTCGACGCCACCGCGGTCAAAGAAGATGTGATTGGTGAAACCGAGCCACACAATCAACCCGCCGAGCAAAACGAACACCAGCTCGATCACGAGTTGTAGCAGGCGGTCGGGCTTCAGCATTGGAGCAGATGGAGAGTATACATGAGGGCCTGGCGAAGCCCTGGCTGCCAAATGGACGGTCAGCGTTTGGAAATGAAGAGTGCTTCCGGTACAGTCAAGCAGGGCGCTTACGCGCTCCGAATCAACAGCCGCAACTCCAGTCAGGCTAAAAAGCCCAGCGAAATCGAAAGCAAAGGAGAAAGACCGTGCGACCACGCGCGTTTTTGTTGCTATTGCTCTGGGTGTGCGCGGGAGCAGCTCGAGCGGACCAGGTGACGCTGAAGAACGGGGATCGCCTGACCGGAGAGATTGTGAAGTCGGACGGGAAGACTCTGCTGATGAAGACGGAGTTTGCGGGCGAAGTGAATCTGAAATGGGACGCAATCGCGGCGATCGTTTCGTCGCAGACACTGCATTTGGCGCTGAAGGACGGCCAGACCGTCGTGGGGCCGGTGAACACGACGAACGACAAGTTCGACGTGGCGACGAAGGAAACCGGGGTGGTGTCGGCCGCCAAGGAATCGGTGGTCGCGGTAAGGAGTGATGCGGAACAGAAGTCGTACGATGACCAAGTGTACCGGTTGCAGCATGCCAAACTGACGGACTTCTGGAGCGGGATACTGGATACCGGCCTCAGTTTAACGCGCGGCAACTCGGCGACGTTGAATTACACGTTGTCTGGAAAGGCTGCGCGGGTCACGGATCGCGACAAGATTTCCGTGTACACGACCGCAGTGTACGCGACGGACAGCACCACGCCTCCGAGCCACACGACGGCTCATGCCATTCGCGGCGGCATACGAGGCGATCTGAACGTGTCGCAGAGGTGGTTCGTGTTTGGGTTCACGGACTTCGAATACGATGAATTTCAACATCTGGACCTGCGCAATGTGCTGGGCGGCGGGCTTGGCTATCACGTGATCAAAACGGAGCACACGCAATTCGACATATTTGGCGGCGGTGCATTCCAGCAGGAATACTTTTCAGCGATTCCGCCGTCGACGCCTTCTTTGACGCGGAAGAGTGGAGAGGCGGTCATCGGCGAATCGTTGAATTCGAAGCTAAACACGCGAACTACGCTGAGTGAAACGTTTACTTTCTACCCCAACCTGAGCGACACGGGGAACTACCGCTTTACCCTCGATCTAACGTCGGCGACCAAGCTGAAGAACTGGCTCAACTGGCAAGTAACCTACAGTGATCGGTATCTAAGCAATCCGCTGCCTGGCTTGAAGAAGAACGACCTACTGCTGTCAACCGGCTTGCGGTTGACATTTGGTAAGGGAGTGTTCTAGAAGGGGCCAGTTCCACTGCCCAACCAAAACGTTCCAGACAAAAAGAGAGGCGAACATGCTTAGCGGATTGATTTGGTGGATCCTTGTGGGCTTGATTGCGGGCTGGCTGGCCGGGAAAGTAATGAAGGGTGGCGGTTACGGGGTCGTGATGGATATCGTGTTGGGAATTGCGGGTGCGATCCTTGGCGGATGGGTGTTCGGCGTACTGGGACTGCACGCCGGCGGCACGATCGGATCGATCGTCGTTGCGTTCGTAGGCGCGGTCATCCTGGTGTGGATCGTCCGGCAGATCAAGAAAACCTAAGTGGGAAGGCCTGCCTTATCCAGGCACGCGCACGCACAAGCACACTAGGTCTGCGTGCGGCATAACGCTCGCTACTGGCTACTGGCGGTTGTCTGCGCCGTTGCCGGGTGCGTTACCAGATACCATTGTGGCGTGGGCGCGCGAAGGTAGTGGAGGCGTGTCTTTGCGGCAGAAGCTCCGGCGGCATCGCCGAGCTCCTCATAAGCGAGCACTGCCTGGCGAGCGACGAGCGGGTTTTGGGTATCGCTCTCGAGGGCATCAACAGCTCCAGCATAATTCCCCTTGGCAAAGAGCAAGAAGCCGCGGGCGGAGTCGTAACAGTTCTCGATGATGGAGTCGCGCGAGGAAACTGCCAGAGTTTCCAGCTTTTGAATCACCGCAGCGGCTGCATCGGTTTTGCCCGTGAGCGAGAGAACGCGCACACGCTCGCGAATGATAGAGGCCAGTGCCGTCTGGCGGTCATTCTCGCTCATACCCTCGACGGGAGACGTGAAGTGCGCTTCCACGGCATCGAGGACCTTGATCTCTTCTTCGACATTACTCGCCAGAAATGCCTGGCCGAGGCCGACTTCGTATTGTGCGTAGGGGTCTTTTTTGCGTGCGACGCGCTCGGCAAGTGCCATAATTTCGGCGCGGCCTTGCTCCGGTTTGCCTTCCCAGAAGTTGACTAGCGCGTGCTGAAAAGCGATGTGCAGGCGGTCGCGGCTCGACGGGGCAAGAAAATTGGCCTTGTGAAGTTCGACGCGAGCGCGATCGAAGTCGCCCATGAGGGCGGCGGTATCGCCGAGGCCGAGCTGCGAGGTATAGAAAGTTGGTTGAATCTTGAGAGCGGCTGCGTATTCATCGAGCGAGGCATTGTCGTTGCCCGCAAAACGATAGATCTCGCCGAGAGAGTCGCGGGGATTCGGCTGATTCGGCTGTAGCTGCGCATAACGCCGGAGAGCAGCGATGGCCTTAGCGGGATCCGGATCGCCCGTCTCGATGTAAGCGTAGCCGAGCATGTTTAAGGCCGGCGGGAAGTCGGGGTCGATCTTCAGGGAAGCTTCAAAGAGCCGCCGTGAGCGATCGTAGTCCTGCTGAAAGTAGAGCCATTCGGCGGTCAGATAGAGGATGTGCTTATCGTTCGGGAATTTGTCCAGCAAGTCGTTCATCAGCTGGATCGCGGGTAGGAGATCGCGCGACTGCGTGGCGGTCATCCAGTGGACCAGAAGCTTCTCTTCGGGAGTGGCGAAAGCAGCTAGGGCATTGGCCTTGGCAAGCGCGGCGGGATTGGGCTCGTCGCGACGAGCTACAAACGACCACAAGGCGAAGGCCAAGGCGAATTCGGGATCCTTCTCGGCCGCTTTACGGGCGTCGACAAGCGATTCTTCAAGGGTCACGTTTTCGTATTCGTCGAGCGATTTTTCAACGAATTGCCGAGCTTCCGCTGAGTGCGTGGACACAAGCAGCGCTCCGAACAGGAGTTGCGGTGCCGCGGGTGGCTGCGCGGACTTGGCATCTTTACGCGAGCGGGTTTTCTCTACCTTCGAGGGCTCCGACTGCGCCCAGGCCGCGGAAGCGATGAATGAGAACACGAGCAATGCGACGATCCCGGGCACGGAACGATTCATCGAAGTGAACTCCCAACCAGCGCGATTTGCAAGCAACCGCTGTGCGCCCAACTTAGCGTGAGGCGGTTGGCGCGACCTACTGGCCCGAGGGACAGGTGTGCACGATGGATAAGTGAAATGCCGGGGCACCGCGCCGCCCAGATAAGGCACGGTTGAACACACGCCTCGCACGCAGGACTTGTCTGTTGGATGGCTGGCCGAGATACTGCTGCTAATCTTCGTCGAAAGTGAGCGTGGTCTCCATGAGAGCATTCAGGGAGAGAGTGCGGCTGGCCACGGCCCTGGCTCTCTGCTTGTGTCTGACGGCACCCGCGATTCCGGCAATCAAAAACATGGCGGTCGTGACGTCGATAGGCAGCAAACTCGCCGATGTCCCGCTGGCAGACCTGGTCAAGCTGTGCAAAGGCACGCAAAAGACCTGGCCGGACGGCAAGAGTTTCACGTTAGTGATCAAGGACCCTGAGTTGCCCGAGATGCGAGTGGCGATGCAAAAGCTCTTTGGCGCGCCAACCGACGCTCGGGCCGCCATTGTCAAGCTGAACGAAGGCCGCGAGACGGTTAAGATTGTGGAAAGGGATCAGGACCTGCTTCGCACGGTAGAGGCGACGCCCGGCGCCATAGGAATCGTGGACGTTTACGCCATCAACAGCTCGGTGAAAGTGTTGCGCCTCGACGGCAAGCTGCCGTTTGACGTGGGATACGCGCTAAAAGGAAATTGATCCACTGGCAGCCGTCGACCCACGGACAGCAGCGCCCACGCGACACAAGCCCAACCATCAGCCTTGTTGCCGGACTGGCCTCACTTTCCAACACTTCTGCCTACTGGCCTGAATAGCGCTTGACATAGGCGAACAAAAGGCGAATTATTCACGAGTTGGTCCGGAGGCTTCAACGCTTGAACCTCGCCTAACACTACCTTGTGCAAATTACGGGAGACCTGACCGAGGGGACAGGTTTCCGAGGGCGGGGTCAGCAAAAAGCACGCGAAGGGAGTGGCGAAACTTCTGGGAGATGCAAATCATTCAAAAAAAGTCACTTAGTGATGAGTCCTGCTTCTAATGTGCGTACTAGGAGACTCGTTTGAGCGCTAAATTGTACCTTCTGTACCATCGCCTTCTGTGGCAATCTGCTGTCAAATGGGACAGGTAGACGGGCCAAAAGGCCAGGGTTAAGCATCTAAGCGAGCTGAGAAGGAGTAACGGTCGAGAAAGTTCAGAAGGTTGGGTTGGAACCGCTAGGGGGCGGGAAACGCGGCGATGAATAGCAGAGATAAGAGCCGGAAGTGGATGTGGTGGTTGCTAGGTTTGGTCGCGGCGTTGCAGCTCTATTTTGTTCGCGAGCTGTTGGCGGCCTTTGCGCTGTTCGCGCTGGCTTTTGCCGTGATTGGCGGTTTCATAGGCGGCCTGTACCTGCTTCAGAAGGCCTGGTCGTCGGCAGTGGTTCGTGTGGCGGACAGTCAGCACCCGGCTATGAACGCGCTTCGAAACGGTTTGGATGCAGTAGGAGATTTCGCGCGGCGCCCGTTGCGGCGCCCCGGTTCGGCGGCTGCGCGCTAAGCGCACAGGCCTCAACACGATTTCTGGCTAAGGCCGGAGCACAATCGGACGGTTGCCCTTCTGCCTCCTTCAGAAGGGCAGCCAGTCCGAACTGGTTCGAAGGGAGAGCCAGGCGTTGCGAGAGCGCCTGGCCTTTTCTTTTTTGGCGCGCGTGATACGCTGTGCCCCCGAATTCGCGAAGCAGGGGCAAATCATGAACATAAGGAAGGGATTCGTCAGCGGCGGCTTGGCCGTCGCGGTCGTTTACGTCATGTACGCGAGCCTTGCGGCGCAAGAAAAGGCGAGCGCGCCGCCGAAGAAGTTTGCCATCAGAGCAGGGCGCTTGATCGACGGGAAGGCCGATAACCCCGTCGCGAACGCGCTGATCGTTGTGGAAGGCGACCGGATCGTCTCGGTCACGGCAGGTGGGGCGCCGCCTGCGGGTGCCGAGCTGATCGACCTTTCGAAAGCCACCGTCCTCCCGGGATTCGCCGACGTTCATACGCACGTGCTGCTGCAGGGCGATGTGACCGCGGCCGACTACGATGAGCAACTGCTCAAGCAATCGATTCCTTATCGAGCGATTCTGGCGGCGCGTAATGCGCGTATCGCGCTCGAACACGGATTCACGACGATGCGCGACCTGGAAACCGAAGGTGCCATGTACGCAGACGTGGACGTGAAGACAGCAATCGCCAACGGTGAAGTGCCAGGCCCGCGAATGCAGGTCGCCACTCGAGCGCTGACGCCGACGGGTCTTTACCCGCTGCTCGGCTACTCGTGGGAGTTGAAGGTGCCGACCGGCGTGCAATACGCCGACGGGGTCGATGGTGTGCGCAAAGCCGTGCGCGAACAAGCGATGTACGGAGCGGATTGGATCAAGTATTACTCCGACCGCCGGTACCGCTTCGAAGCCGACGGCGTGCTGCACAGCATGGTGAATTTCACGGATGAAGAGGCGAAGGCGATCGTTGAGGAAGCGCACCGGCTTGGCAAAAAGGTTGCAGCCCACGCGATCGGGTCCGATGGAATCGCGGCGGCAATGGGCGCTGGCGTGGACACCATCGAGCACGGCGATGGTTTGACTGAGGCGCTGATGGATGAAATGGCTCGCAAAGGCGTCTATTGGGTGCCGACGATCACCGTCGGGGCATACGTGGCTCCCGGGCGCGGCGGCAATTGGCCGAAGATGGCAGATCTGGAGCGCGACAACTTCGGTAAAGCATTGAAGCACGGCGTGAAAATCGCGCTAGGCACGGATGCCGGGGGATTCGATTGGAAGGTGTTGAACCAGGCCAAGGAGTTTGAATATTACGCGCAATATGGCATGACTCCGATGCAAGCGATCCGCAGCGGCACCTCGGTTGCCGCTGAACTGCTAGGGTGGAGCGACAAGGCCGGCACCATTGAGGCGGGGAAGTGGGCCGACCTTGTGGCTGTCTCCGGTGACCCGCTTAGGGACATCACTGAGTTACAGCGCGTGAAGTTCGTGATGAAGAACGGGGCGGTGTTCAAGAACGAGCTTCACTAGGGAACGTTGGACAAAAGCGCTTGTTGCGTCTAGCGGCCGATACGCCTCCGCCTTCACGAATCAGCTCTAGGGCTCGGGAAGGGGCGATCTCTTCAAATCGGGTGGGAAGCCTTCCAGTGTGGTCTTGGAATGCTGCTCGACGGCGCCGACCGCCGCGACGAGGCAGGAGTAAAAGAAGGCGCGCAGACTTTGTTGGAACTGTTGCGTGATCTGTTCTCCGGTGCGGGAGACTTCGCTTTCGAGAGCTTTTCGTCTGGTCTCACAAGCTTCGCGGCTCTCCGCCTCGAGCGCAGCCAGACTCGACGTAACGCGCTGCGTTGTTTCCGAGAGCGTGAGACCTGCGTGGACTTCACTCTGGCGGCGAAATTCTTCGAGTGCCGACCGGGCTGCGGTGAACATTTCCATCTTGACATTGGCGGAATCTGCAGTCAGTTGGGCAGATGCTTCTCCGGCAACTGACTGGGCGTGCTCCACGAGCCGTGTCAAATGGCGGTTCGTGATCTGCGCTGCGCCGTGATCGAAGTCCTCAATCGCTTCCGAAAGGGCTTGTCCGATATGTGCTTTCAGGCGGGGCTCCAGTTCGCGCAGCGTTCGTTCGGCGGTCTCCTTGGCAGCCGCCAAGTCTTGGTGCGCTTCAGAGGCTTGGCGGTCCAAGCGACGCACGATTTCCTCCGCGCGGATACGGTAGCCCTCGAACTGATCCTCCCAGCGGCCGCGCACCTCGACCATACGGTCTTCGATGCGGGCTGCCATTTCCTCCCTGGTATTGCGGACCAGTGAGTTGCGTTGTTGGGTGAGCGTCTCGAGCAGGCTGCGCACGCTCGCGGCATGCTTGTCCTCGATGGAGGCCAAAGCGCGAGTGACGGCGGGATCCAAGTGCTTGGCGATGGCCGACTGGACGGCTGTTTCCGCGGTGGCGTGCAGCTTCTTTTGCAGCGCTTCCAAGAGCCGCTCGGCGGAAACCACAACGCGCTGCGGCTTGGGCGGTTCTTCCTGAGCACGCAAGGGCAGAACTTGCGCGGGCGCGTTGCCAGATGAGGTCGAGGAGGTGGCTTCCGCGGGTGGCTCCGGCGCCGGTACAACGGTGGGCCGGCCGGATACGGGCATCTCCATCACGGACGAGCGACTCGGCCCGGTTGCGGGAGCGGTGTGAACGCCAAAGGGCATCGTGCCGAGCAAAGGCCGCCAATCCAGAGGTGTCGGTGAGATGCCCCAAATGTTGCCAGGCGATTCCAACTCTACGCCGACTTGAAACAGCTCTCGCGGATTGGGAGGCGGGTGCACGGACTTTATCTGTGCGCGTACATTGCGGCCCTGTTCGCCTAATGCATTTCCGGCGAGCTGCAAAGTGACCCAGGTGCCCAACGCGCATTCATGACGAGAAGGATAGCGGCAGCCGTGCAGATTCAGGCTCACGACCGTGGTTCGTTCGAGAAACTCCTGGCCTCCGCCGTCGTGGCCGGAAATCAGCAAAGGGATTTGCCGTTCCAGACGCGAACTCCGGCGCAAGTCTTCGCCATCCAAGCGTGATGCGGACCCTGCGAACGTCGCTTGACTCACGTCGGCCGGCCTCCCTGGAGCACTCCGACGATAGAGAATATCGCGGGGTTGCATGAAAAGGCCAGACTTATCGGGGTCGCAAGAAAAAAGCGTCTGGCCCAAAACGCCCCTGCCTCGAAGGCGTCTAGAATAGTTTGAGACGCGACGGTGCGGGAGGCACTTTGATGCATTCGCTTGTGCAAGACGTAAAGTTTGCGGCGCGCTTGTTGCGTAAGAATCCCGGCTTCACCGCCGTCGCTGTCCTGACGCTGGCACTAGGCATTGGCGCCAATTCGATGATCTTCAGTGTGGTAAACGCCGTCCTGTTGCAGCCGCTGCCTTACCGCGGACCCGGGCAGTTGCTGTTCATCTCCAGTTCCGATGCGCGTACGAAGGTCAACGGCATCAATGTGTCGTTCACTAAGTTCTCGTTGCTTCGCGAGCAGCATCAGGTCCTAGAATCCATCGCGGCTTACTATGGCACTTCGCTGAGCTTGGTGACGGAGCGCGAGCCCGAAGCCATCAGCGGCGCGAGGGCCACCCACGACTTCTTCTCCGTGCTGGGCGTCTCGCCTGCGCGAGGCCGCTCGTTCGTTCCGGAGGATGAGGTAGAGGGCGCTCCGGACGTGGCGGTGATCTCAGACGGTTTTTGGCACAGTCATTTTGCGGCGGACGAACACATCCTCGGCAAATCGCTGCGGCTCGACGGCCGGTCGGTCACGATTGTCGGCGTCTTGCCCCCGATGTTCCAGTTTCCGCTGCAATTTCCCAAGCCAGAGGTGTGGCTGCCACGCGTTTCCGACCCGGCCTTTCTCACTCGAGAGCAAGTGCGCACGGGAGCATCTTATCTAAATGTGCTCGCGCGGATGCGCGGTGGCGAGACACTGGAGCGAGCCCGGGCAGAGCTTGATACGCTCACTTCACGCTACGTCGGTCAGTTCCCCGGTTTCGTCGATTCTAGCAAGTACGGAACGTCGGCCGTATCGCTGCAAGAT
>Ga0066903_100004606_pt1 | contig 11712 bp, 12 predicted proteins | sample PanSoiMetaGPlot1_FD_67491 | JGI IMG/M metagenome (GOLD analysis project Ga0066903, IMG submission 67491) | Tropical forest soil microbial communities from Panama analyzed to predict greenhouse gas emissions - Panama Soil - Plot 1 (version 2) | ecosystem: Environmental > Terrestrial > Soil >...
GAAATTAACGAGATAGCCCGACACAGCTTCGCTACCCTTGCCGACATCGGATGGCTTTGGTTCTTCGCTCCATTCAATGCGCGCGCTATCCGGATCGATCAATTGCTTGTTCAGCCACTGCATAACGATCTCCTTATAGAGGGTGGGGTAAGGGCCATAACGCGCGGTGTCCGGTGCGGGTGTTTGGGCATTTAAGCTGACGCCGAAGGTCATTCCGAGCGCGAACGCGCAAATCAGCCACTCCGACACGAACGCTTTCATGTTGTTTGTTTACCATCCTCGACGGCGGCTAGTCCAGCGTAATGAGCCGGTAACTGTCAAGCTTTACATAGGAAAAGCGCTCTGCTTACGTCACGGCGTGACCAACGTCGTACCTGTGAAGAAATTTCTAGCTCGAATTGCGATGGTCGCCGCCTTGATGGCTTCCTCTATGTCAGTCTTGCCCGGCGAAACTGCCGCGCAGACACCAACTGGAACGTCAGGCGATACTAGAGGCAAATTCGGCGGATCTGGCAACCAATCCCCTGCCCTGGAACAGTCGACCCGCCTCGATCCGGCCGCGGCGACACAGGCATGGTTAAACGGTGTACCGCGAGACAAGCGTGAAAAATCAGATGCTTATTTTGAGGGAGGCTACTGGCTTCTTCTGTGGGATTATCTTGTGGCCGCTGGGATCTCGCTTTTTCTGCTGTCGTCCCGAATCTCGGCGCGATTACGTGATTCCTCGGAACGACTCACGAGATCTAAAACGCTCCAGGTCGCCTGTTTCAGCATCGCGTATTTGTTGCTCGTTTATGTCTTGAGTTTTCCTCTCAACGTTTACGAACACTTTTTCCGCGAACATCAATACGGACTCGCCACCCAAAATTTCCCGGCCTGGTTTCGAGAGCAGTTGATTGGTCTTGGCATCACGCTTATCGGCGGCACGATCTTCTTGATCGTGCTGTATGCTGTTTTTCGGCGAGCGCCGAAAACGTGGTGGATCTTGGGAACTGCGATCGCTGTTGTTTTCTCGTTTTTCATCCTCATCATCGCGCCGGTATTTATCGAGCCACTCTTCAATACGTATAAACCGCTGACGAAACCGGAAATCAGCGAGGCCATTCTCACAATGGCCCGAGCGAATCAAATCCCTGTCAAACAAGTTTTCGAGGTGGACGCGTCTCGGCAAACGACGCGCGTAAGCGCGAACGTCTCAGGAATCCTCGGTACGACGCGCATTGCGCTGAACGATAACCTGCTCAAGCAATGCACCCTTCCAGAGATCCGCGCGGTGATGGCGCATGAGATGGGTCATTATGTTCTGAATCACGGCGCAAAATTGCTGACCTATTTGGGCATTTTTGTTCTCATCGGATTCGCGCTTACCCGGATTCTCTTTGATGCAGCTGTGAGACGCTGGGGCGAAAAGTGGGGAGTGCGCAGTATTGCCGATCCGGCCGGACTCCCGCTGCTGGTGTTGATTTTCAGTACACTGCTTTTTCTCGCAACGCCGCTTCTCAACACCGTGGTGCGCGTTACGGAGCGTGAAGCGGACGCTTTTGGAATCAACACCGCGCGCGAGCCCAATGGAATGGCAGAAGTGGCGCTTAAACTCGGCGCCTACCGCAAGCTCAACCCGGGGCCTCTCGAAGAGTTCATCTTTTATGACCATCCCAGCGGTCGAACCCGGATTCGCATGGCGATGGACTGGAAAGCAGCGAATCTATCGGCGGGGGAAAGTTCGAAATCCGAATCTCAAAATCCGAAACAAACCGGGGAATAACTCCTTCAACCCGTCTCGCGGGGATGCTGCGAAGGCGCGGCAGCAGTAGCGGCAGACTTGCCTTTCTGGATCAACATCAGGTTACGAATGTAAATCAGCGAATTGGGTAGATAGGCGAGGATGCCGACTGGGTCGCGCTTGAAGATGAAGTAAAGGCACATAATCACGCTGCCGGCGATGCTCCAATACCAAAACGAAACCGGGATGACACTTTCGCCCTGGCGCTCTGAAGCGATCCACTGCACAAGGAAACGCATCGAAAACGTGGCGTTCCCGATTAGCCCGAGGATAACAAGGTAACTCCAGTCCAGGCCAAGAAACCGGTATTCTTTGCCGATCCAGGTGATTGCGATAAGTGCGAGTGTGTCCATAGCACGCCTTGTTTAACGTTTCGCCTCTGCTTTCACAAGCAGCAGGCTGTACCCGAGGGCATCGACCTCGGTTCATGGGGCGAAAACTACGTGCGCTGCCGCGGTCATCGCCCGCGGCTACAACTCCCCAGTCGTGCAGGTTTGATTCATCGAGCGAGCTCCCGGAAGGTCGCGGAACGATTACGCGGAACCTTTTATCCTCGATATGAGCGTATCGGCGATTGCAGCCGGGGTTTCCGCTACAGCAATCCCGGCAGCTTGCAGCGCTTCGATTTTTCCCGCTGCAGTTCCTTTTCCCCCGGAAACGATCGCACCCGCGTGACCCATGCGCCGCCCCGGCGGGGCTGTTTTTCCCGCGATGAATGCTGCCACGGGTTTTTTGCAGTTCCCTTTAATCCATTCCGCGGCCTCTTCTTCGGCGGACCCGCCGATTTCCCCGATCAAGATCATCGCGTCTGTGCCCGGATCATCATTAAACAATTTTACGCAATCGAGGTGCGACAGACCGTGAATCGGATCTCCACCGATCCCAATACAGGTTGATTGGCCATAGCCGCGCGAGGTTAACTGCCAGACCGCTTCGTACGTCAGGGTTCCGGAACGCGAGATCACGCCAATGTTGCCGGGCTTGTGAATGTATCCCGGCATAATTCCAATCTTGCATTGCCCAGGTGTGATAATTCCCGGACAATTCGGCCCGATCAGTCGCGACTTCTTTCCCCGCATGAGCGCTTTCACGCGCATCATATCCATCACTGGAATTCCTTCTGTGATGCAAACTACGAGCTCGACTCCAGCACCGACTGCTTCAAGGATCGAATCCGCAGCGGCAGCCGCAGGCACGAACACCATTGACGCGTTGCATCCGGTTTTTTGCCGCGCTTCCCAAACAGTATCGAACACCGGCACTTTGCTCTCGAACGTTTGACCACCCTTTCCGGGTGTGACGCCGGCGACCACGTTCGTGCCGTAGTCCATGCACTGCCGGGTATGAAACGCTCCGGCGCTGCCGGTGATACCCTGCACGACAAGTCGTGTGTTTTTATTAACCAAAACAGACATAAGGAATCAGGAAAGTAGGAAGACGGAAAAAAATCTGGAAATCACGAAGCCAGGAAACAAATCAGAAAGATTCCTGGGTTCCTGGTTTCCTAATTCATTTTTATTTTCTCTTGTGAATCACCAGCTTGTTTCCGTCGGGGTCGCGAAATTGCGCCATCCAGCAAACTGGCGTCTCGGTTTTCTCAAGGTCGAACATCACGCCACGCTCTTTTAGCTTCCCGTAAGCATCATCAAAATTTCCGACCTCAAACGCGACGGTAGTTCCATCGCGGGAGGGTTGCCACGCTGGGTGAGAACCGACTCCGATCGTGGTCGGGCCAAGATCATACTCGACCCACGCGCCATCCATTTGCGTGCGCGTAGGCTTTAGCTCCAACGTCTCCTGATAGAATTTTCGCGCGCGTTCCTTGTCAGAAACCGCAATGGCAACGAAAGCCACTTCGTTCGTGATCATTTGCAGACTCCTTTCTCGTTTTCGGGTTTGAGTTTGTGAATTATGAGCTTGTTACCATCAGGATCTTGCACCACGGCCATGTGACAACACGCCGTTTCAAACGGCTCAGCGGCGAACGGAACACCTTGATTTCTAAGGTGCGTAATCGCTTCGTCGAAATTTTCTACTTCCAGCGCGGCACTTGTCCCTTGATCTGACGGCTTCCACTCCTCGCCAACGTTTGCAATCGCGAGCGTGTTATCGCCAACTGCATATTCGATCCATTTTCCGCCCATCATTTCGTCCGAGACCTGTAAGCCAAGGACACCCTCATAAAACTTTCGCGCTCGCGGGATATCCGTTACGGGCGTTGCAACGAAACCGATTTCCTTGATTTTCATCCTTCAGGTTTCTTTTGTTGTTCTTTTAGCCAATCTGTCATGGTGCGAATAATTTTCGGGTCAAACGGAGCCTCTTTCCCAGCGAACGCATCAGCGATACTCAGGTAATGTTGTCCTCCGTGCCCCATGTCCGGCACTTCTACAAAATGCGCCGCACCTGGAATGTTCGCGTTCACAATTTGAGCGATCAGCTCAGAATCATCGCGGCCCATGATCCAATCGTATTGTCCGTGCAAAATCAACGCCGGGACTTTCACGCGGGACCATGCCGCGGCGAGATTCAAGTTCTGCAAGTCTTGATAAAACTTAAGGGGTCGTCCGTAAAGATGCGTCTGGTCTTTTCCCTCAGGCCATAGTTCTGCAAGCTCCGGTTTTTCTTTCAAAATCTCGGATACACTACGGCCGTTGATCAGCCACTCGTAATAAAGTCTGGTGGCCCGCATTATTCGATCAGTCACTTCGCTCGGCGATTTTTTCATCAAAGCAAACCGCCGGCGTTCGATATTGAGCATGTGCTCGAACCACGTTTTGACCCAGCCGCCGATGGTGATGTACCCACGCACTTGCGTCTGCTCCGATTCCGTCTCTGGAACCAAGGGTGCGAATCCGCCGCCGTTACTGCTGCCAAAAATGTACACACGATCCGAATCGATGAAGTCGTAATTCTTCAGCGCGCGGAATGCGGCACGATATCCGGTAAGCTCCGTCTCGAAATCGGTTCGCGAACAATCCCCTTCGCTGTCGCCGCAGCCCGGCTTATCGATCTTGAACGTGCAGAACCCTGGGGCTTGTGCCAGGCCGCGCAAAATCAATGCGGTTGCATCCTTCGTGTCGGCTGGCGCTTCGACCGAATCGCAACTCAGCCAACCGGCGAGAAAAATGACCGGCATTTTACCTTTGGCGTCACGCGGCTTGGTAACGATGCTACGCAAGCGCTTGCCATCCGGCATTGTCACGGCGTCGTAGATCACGTCGACGTTCGGGTAAGATTCTCGTGGCCCTTTTGCTTTGCGGGGAAGCTCCTCGCCACAAACTGTCGCCATAAGAGCGACGAAAACCATTGATAAAGCGACGCGAGGACGCGCGCGCACGCCCAAAGCTTTCGCCAAATGCAACAAGCTTTGTAGCCATTTCGCACTCAGTGCTTTTGGAGTGCGATGCGTCCTCGCATCGCTTTCATTCTCGAGCGTCACGATTTGGAATTTGCAGCAGCAACTACTTTCTGTGCTGCATTCGCGAGGTCGTCCGCTGCGATTAGCTCGATTCCGCTCTCCTTCAGCAACTGCTTTCCTCGCTCGACATTGGTTCCTTCAAGACGCACAACAAGCGGCACCGAGAGTTTGACTGTTTTAGCCGCACTGATGATGCCTTCGGCGATTACATCGCATTTCATGATCCCGCCGAAAATATTTACGAGAATGGCTTTCACATTCTTGTCGGCGGTCAGGATCTTGAACGCTTCGGTCACCTGCTCTTCCGTTGCGCCGCCGCCGACGTCGAGAAAGTTCGCCGGTTCGCCACCGTAAAACTTGATGATGTCCATGGTAGCCATGGCGAGCCCGGCACCATTGACGAGGCACGCTATGTTACCGTCGAGTCCAATGTAATTCAGCCCGTGTTTTGACGCTTCGACCTCGCGAGGGTCTTCCTCAGCCACGTCGCGCATCGCAGCGACCTCCGGATGCCGATAGAGTGCGTTGTCGTCAAAGTTGAACTTGGCATCCAGCGCCAGGACTTCGCCTTTACTCGTAACGACGAGTGGATTGACCTCGACCATCGAGCAATCGTACGCAATGAAAGTCCGATAAAGTCCTTCGAACAATTTTGACGCATTCTTTAGCTGCGATGATTCGAAACCGAGTTGGCTTGCAAGGTTGCGCGCCTGGTATGGCTGCATGCCGGCTAATGGGTCAATAGGCTCCCGAATAATTTTCTCTGGCGATTTCGCCGCAACGGCCTCAATTTCGACGCCGCCTTCCGTACTGGCGACAATTAAAGGCGTAGCGGTCGCGCGATCGAGCAGGACAGCAAAATAGATCTCCCGCGCGATATCCGCCGATTCGGCGACCAGCACTTTATTTACTTTGCGGCCATCAGGACCAGTCTGGTGCGTCACCAGAATTTGCCCGAGCATTTTTGCAGCAACATCACGGACCTCGTCTGGCGTTTTGCGAACGTGCACGCCGCCTTTAAACCCATTCTTAAAGGTCCCTTTGCCGCGTCCGCCAGCGTGAATTTGTGCCTTAACAACAATATCGACCTCGCCCAGCTCACGCGCGATTTGCTCCGATTCATCGAGTGTGGCCGCGACTCTCCCGCGCGTTGTAGCCACATTGAATTTCTGCAACAACTCTTTGGCTTGATATTCGTGAATATCCATCGCGCGACTACGAGGCCCGAATGGGCAAAGTGGAATACTCCGCGCAGTGCGACTCAGCAACGATTTTTCTTTTTCGAACTGGCTTGCGTTGCCGAAATCGAGCCGACTACGGTGGCAGCCATGAAAAACTCATTGAAACTGTTCACGTTATCCGGCGCACTTCTGATTACGCTCGCGTTCGCAAGTGCGGCAGCCACGCCCGCGCAGGAAAAAGCATTCACCGACAAGTACAAAGCAGCTTTGGAAGGCAAGGACACAGCCACTCTGGAAGGTTTCCTATGCACACAAGGCTCTGATCCCCAGGCCCTCGAGTTTTACAAAATGATGCAGTCCGGCAATGCCGGTGGGAAAATTGCCAGTATTGAGCTTGTTAGTCTCACGCCGGAGGACGTTAAGAAAGCCACCACCCCAATGGACGGACCGACCGGCAAAGTTTGTCTCAATCTCAAACCAACGAAAAAGCTCGTGATCAAGGTTGAGCAAAAAGATGCGAACGGCAGCTCATCCAGCAGCTCCGAAAACTTCGTGGCTGAGAAGGACGGCAAGTTCGTCATCCCCGTACCCGGACCGTGTAAATAGGACTGCACGAACCTGTCCCCGCCGGGAAAGCGACGCGAGGACGCGTGCGCACTCCCAAAGCTTGCGCGAAAATCAGCAATCGCCTTCAGATTTTGCACGAAGTGCTTTTGGAGTGCGAGGCGTCCTCGCATCGCTTTTCACGTCAGGGCCTGGCTTGTTGAAGGAAGCGAGGCATGCAGTTTCGCTGCTACTCTTTGAAAAGCGTGCCCACCGTGCGTTGGTCGGCCGGTGGCTCGAGTGAGTTAACGAAATTGCGAAACCTTTCGGAGAAAACTTCGGGCCGAAGCTTCCAGTACTGAGCCATGCCCGGCGCGAAGACGTAATGTCGAAGCAGTCCGTGCCAACCTACAAAGAGGTCTTTGTCCATCATTCCGTAAACATGATGAAAATGGATGGTTTCAAATGCTTTCAAGAATTGGTAAGCAGCATGGAAAAATCGTGCCCGCTCTTCGACTGAGAGCGCGCTAACATCTTCGATCCCGACGCGCCAGATTCGTTCGAGCTCGGCGTTTTCCATCAACGGCTTCGTCACATCGCGCAGTGCCGTCGCTGCGGCGTCCTGCATGGCGAGCTTGGCCACTCGCGTGTTCTGATGCACTTGGACAGCCAGATAAAGCACCGACAAAACGACAGCCAGCGATCCGATCAATTGTGAGATGGCGCTGATCGCATCCCAGTTAATGTCTGTAGCAATCATGTATGTCTTCGCGCTTCTGTGCCGAAAAATCCTTCGCCAAAGATTAATACCAATTGTCACAGACTTGGCGAAGCTGCTTCAAATCTGGGTTCAATCCGTACGCATCCGTGGCCTCGCTCGCTTGCGCTACTTCGGCTCGTCACCAATTTTAAGAACTATTTTACCGCGCGTGTGGCCGGTTGCTACTTGCTCCTGCGCCTTCATCGCCTCCGAAAGCGGGAATGTTTGCGACACGATTACTTTGATCTTCTTATCGTCGATCAATTTGCCTATTTCGGAAAGCTCTTCCGAGTTTGGCTCAGCATTCAGAGCAGCGCCGCGGATTCCGTTCTTCTCCAGTTCGGACTCCTTCGGACGCGCAACGAGTGAAACAATGATGCCACCCTTCTTCACCACGCCATATGAGCGGGCCAGTGTGTCTCTGCCGACCGAATCAAGCACTACATCAACATCTTTCGCGACATCTTCGAACTTTTGCTTCGTATAATCGATTGCCACATCTGCGCCGAGTTGCTTCAGGAACTCCTGATTTGCAGTCGACGCACTCGCGATGACCTTCGCTCCGCGCGCCTTGGCGATTTGAATCGCAAACGATCCCACACCGCCTGATCCGCCGTGGATAAGTACGGTCTGACCCGCGCTTAGCTTCGCCGTATCAACCAACGCCTGCCAGGCAGTTATCGCCACGATCGGAACCGCTGCCGCTTCAACATATGTAAGCGATTTCGGCTTCGGCGCCGCTTCTTGTTCCGTGACGAGCGCGTATTGCGCGTAGCCCCCGCTATTGTCCAAGCTGACATACGCGAACACAGGCTCGCCCACTTTGAACTTCGTGATCTTACTTCCAATTTTCTCAACAACGCCTGCGACATCGCCGCCCAGAATAATTGGGAACTCTCGGTTTCCCTTGAACATTCCCGACCGGATCATGCCATCGACTGGATTCACACCAACTGCTATGACACGGATGAGCAACTGATCGTCTTTCGGTTCCGGTCGCGGGATGTTTTCATATTTCAAAACCTCCGGGCCGCCGTACTCGTGAATGACAACAGCTTTCATGGTCGGTTTAACGGACTGAGCAAACAACACTGTGTTGGGAATCCCCGCCGCAAAGGCCGCTGCTGAAAATATCAGTCGTCTCAATGTAAACATAGTCGCACGCAAATCGGCAATCCTACTGGCTCTTCATACATGTGTGAACGACAAGACGCCACTTGTGTTCGCGCTTTGTCCACACGCTTACAACATTATAGGTGCCCGATGTGTCCTGTCCGTTATGCGTTGATTGCGTTGTCACTTTGTAGGTAACCACTGCCATGTTGCCCGTAGGGAATGTTACTTTCATATCCGCGAAGATGTTGTCGCGCACATCGTACTTCGGTACGTCCGCAAGGCCCCCATCGACATTTTTGAAGCCCTCTGCATCAAGTCCAACGAATTCCGGTGCCAAATACTTCCTAACCGTCTCCACTTGCTTATTCTTGAACGCTTCCGTGATGATTTTCTCCAAACGCACGATCGCTGCCCCGTTCTGTGCCGTCTTCGTCTTCTTGGCCGGAGTCGCCGCAGCAAAACAAGTCGAAATAGCGGTCACCAGTAACACACCACAGAGAATGACTTGTCGTTTCATAATTGAATCTGGACCCTCGGCAGAACCTTCGTCGACTCTTTTAATCGCAGGCATCTGCACGGCCGCGCTTAAATGGGCGGTCGTGGCGGCGGTTCGGGCGGTAGGTGCGATGAAGGCGCGGGTACTGCAGGCACGGGCGATAGTGCCAAAATCGGCGAAAATTCCGGCGGCGTAAAGCCGGCCCAAACATCGTATTCGGTACCGAACTGCCGAAGGAACAACAGCGAGAAAGCGCCAAGCGTCACCGGAATTGGCAGAAGTATAACCGTGCCCACGTACGGAATCGCAGCGATGCAACAAGTCGCGCACGTTACCGCACAAGCAATCATGAACGCTGCCACTGCCAACAATAAAAGAAATAAGACATAAAGAAGGATCGGGCCCGGCTGCAAGCTTACCAGGTCTATGGCTTGGGCAAACGCGAGCCGCGCACGACATCGTTGCCGATACATGATCGGGACCATCAATTGACAAACCAGCGCCCAAACAAAAGCAAGGCATACCGCGACAAATACAAACAACGACAGGGCAATCCAAAATCCGACACCCGGTTCTGAATGATTACCCCACGGAATAAACGGCAAAATCAACGCAAGCCCCGCAACCGCAATCACAACGATAAACGCAAGCACCATGAGCAATGAGAACAGGAAAAAGCTGTTGCCTACTTCACGAAATTCTTTCCACGGCTCGACAATCGCCGCCCGATTACGAACGATGCAATCAACGAGGATGAATCGTCCGCGCGCGCGTAGCCAGGCGAACACGACGATAAGAGCGAGAACGATGCAAATCAGAATACTAATGCCTGTGATAAGAACGGGCTGCGGAATTTGTCCAATCGCTTCGTTAAACTTATGAGCCTCTTTGTGTTCGCTGTTCGGGTAATTGAAGTTGCCACCTCCACCGGCGCCAAGGCTTGCAAGCCAGGCAGCGAAACCAATAACAAACCATTTTTTCAAATCGAACGGCTGAAACAGGATTTTCTTCATTAACTCGAACGCGTCGCCAAACGGCTTGAAGATTTCGATCTTTGATTCGTTTCCGCTCATATCCCACTTGTTGCCAAACGGGGCGATTGTAGGGCAAGTGCACCGCTTGCCAAGCCAAACGAAGAGCAAACGAGGCGTAGAGTCGCTGCAATCCGTTGTGGCGTTAACCGAAGAGGGCAATCTTAATGTCGATGTCACAAGCAAAACGCCGCTATCCGATCGGCGCCGAATTGGTCGGTGAAAACCAGGCGCATTTTTGCGTCTGGGCGCCCAAGGCGCGGGAAGTTGATGTTGTTTTGGAAAATGATTCGGAAGGGAAGCCAAAATTGTGTCCCCTCACAGCCGAGCCGGGCGGATATTTTTCTGGCGCAGCCAACGCACGCGCCGGCACTCGCTACCGTTTTCGGGTGAATGGAGCGAAGAATTTTTATCCCGACCCGGCATCGCGTTTTCAACCCGATGGTCCGCATGGATCGTCATGCATTGTCGATCCAGGAAAATTCCGATGGAGCGACGCAGATTGGCCCGGATTGGAAATAAAAGGCCAGATCTTTTATGAGATGCACATCGGCACGTTCACCAGGGAAGGGACGTGGCGCGCCGCTGCCGAAGAGTTAGCAGCTCTGGCGCGCATGGGAATCACGGTGATCGAAATGATGCCGGTCGCGGAGTTCCCCGGCAGATTTGGGTGGGGATACGATGGCGTTGATCTCTTCGCACCTTCACATTTGTATGGAACGCCGGACGATTTGCGCGTTTTCGTTGACCAGGCTCACTCGTTAGGCGTAGGCGTAATTCTCGACGTCGTTTATAACCATTTCGGACCAGACGGAAACTATCTGGGCATTTATTCCAATGAGTATTTGATTCGGGGGAAGGGACACGAATGGGGCGACGTAATCAATTTCGACGGTGCAAATTCGGGGCCAGTCCGCGAATTCTTCATCACCAACGGCCGATATTGGATCCAAGAATTTCATTTTGACGGCTTCCGCTTCGACGCGACTCATGCCATTCACGACAACTCCGAGGAATACATCATTAGTGCAGTCGGTTACGCGGCGCGCGAAGCAGCGGGTTCGCGTTGCATCATTCTTGTCGCCGAGAACGATCTGCAGGAAGCGAAGATGGTGCGACAACGCGGTTCGGAGTTCCGCCGTCAGGCGACGCAGCGGGGTCCAGAGATGTCTGCCGACCGTGTAACCGCGGAACTCCAAACGCGCGGCGACGGTTTGGATGGGATGTGGAATGATGACTTTCATCACAGCGCGATTGTGGCATTGACCCGTCACAGCGTCGGGTATTTCAGCGATTACTCTGGCAAACCGCAGGAATTCATTTCCGCTGCGAAATACGGTTTCCTGTATCAAGGGCAGGCGCGTTCGTGGCGAAAAGTGTT